>BNJS01003499.1_pt1 | contig 107438 bp, 107 predicted proteins | sample 8540461 | NCBI WGS metagenome assembly BNJS01 (sample SAMD00202454, study PRJDB9452) | human saliva metagenome | isolation source: human saliva | place: Japan
GGGTTACGTATTGCTTTTTTTCTTTCGGAAAAGTTACCTTACCAGCAGGCACGATATATTCAGTCCGTAAAAACTGAATGCACAGGTTTCGAGTATTATTTTTGCATCAAAAGCTCCGAAGTGCAATTTTATATGCAAAAAGCCCCGCCACAAACAAAAGTAACAGCACAAAACACAAACCGCAGTATATATTAATTTACTGCGTGCTGGATATTTTTACAAATGTACCCATAATCGACTGCAACCAAAAAGCAACCACAGCGTTTACAAGTGATGAGCTTTCCTGCTTCCGTGGCAATTGTCGCGTCCGTCTTCGTCTCAAACTGTCGAGAGTAAACACCGAATACGGCTGAAGCGGAAAGCGTGTCGTCGCCCATATCGAGCCATCAATCAACGAAAGACGAACGAAATAAAAACAGCTGCAGCCAACAAACAAACACTAAATCTACATACGTGCGTAAATTTTATCACAAACAACTTTTTATGTCAAAGGCTCTTACACAAAACACTCAAGATTTCAGTCTGTCGTTGTTACCATTAACCAGAAGTTCAGCGATGTGGTACATTCAAACTGGTACGGATTTGAATGTACCCTAATCCTGTTCCAGTACATTTTAGAATACGCTTGTTGCTCATCCACTAAAGGATGATTGGCTTTGAGCGTAATGCGCTTAACGGGGCATTATTCAAAAAGCTTAAAATAAATGCCTTTAAGCTTTTCAGAAGGCTTCCTTATTTAGGCTTGAAATTAACTTTTGCCATCGATAAAACTTTTGCGGTTTTAAAAAGCAAAAAGCTTTTCCGTGGGATTAAATCAATGTATTACCGCATTATATCATTATGATGTAAAAGATATTTTACGGTGCGTAAAACTCATTCTGGAGCAGCAATGCGAACCAACGAAACAATGCACTGGTGATAAACTTATTCAAATCAGTCGCCTTTGTATTTTCGCGGCCAATATCGACGTGAAACAACCGAGTACGCCGGGCGGAAATACAGCCGCAACACATTATATTGACGCAATGGAGGGGCACGCCAGTTTCGCGGCTCACACCGACAAGGTAAAGTTTTCGCTCAGTAATCGCAAGATAATACAAAAGCGGCTTCGGGCACTGACGGATAACCCACCGATTTAAAAATAGCCTGCGAACTTTGAGCTCATTCCTTCACGCGGATGCACTGGTAGTGAAAAAAGAAAACGGCTCAACCCAACGTCAATCCCCGTCTGAGACGGATACACAGTTTTTGTATCAGAGGGAAAGAGCTGCCACAATTGCGTATCCAGTCCGCCAAAACAAGTCACGCTTTTTCAACATAGCTTTGCGTAACCGTATTCGGCACATCAGCAGGTTTTTCAACGAGGCAATGTATAACCTGGCTGCCAGCAACTGGCTTGATAATGCCGTCGACAATCCATTTCACAAAGCCCGAACACCACGCCACCGACAATTTTTCTGCCCGACAGAATTTCATTGATATTGCAAGCATAGCGTATATCTTGTTCCGTTTGCCGCTTGCCTGTTTCGATATAACGCGGAACACCGTTTTCATCAAAAAGCTCCGTCGTCAATGTAAACCAGTTGCTTCAAACGCTCGGCGGTAATCTTTGACGTTGCCTCAACGGTGCTGTGTGTCGTCGGGGGGGTCAAAACTATCCCAAGGCAAAATACTTTTGTTCGCTCTTTTCCAGCTGAACCAGCGACGCATAATACAAACTTCAAAGCTGAAACTAATAGGCACGTCTCGGCGGACATACGCCCCTGAAAAAGACAAAATCGATAAGCGACTTATCCCGAATACGCTCCAATCTCGCTGGATGCGCAACACAATAAACAACCTGCCACTTTCACGCAAATAAATCGTTATGGAAAGCGGTTTCAGTTTTTTATTACGACGCAACACCCAAGTTCCCTGCGGTATTTGTATTCAAATCCGTCGGTACCAAGTTTTCAGGCAAAGCATCGGGTTCTTTTTTTGATTTTCCGCATCGCTCACAGTAGAACTGAGGCAAAACCTGCATCACTTTTTTCTTCGCTCGGTGCATTTCGAACATTCTCGCCATCTGCCGTCGCTTCAGCTTCAGCGTCAACCGCATTGCCAGCTTTTTTCTTGCTGGTAAAATTCGTATCGTAAGGTATTATCCACCTCAACCACATCGTCGTAGATAACTCGTTCCACTGAAAATCTTTTCCGATGCCGTCCGTATATTCGGTCGTTTGCGCCGCCTCGGGCGTTTCAATATCTGCTGACAACCAAACACCTGCAATCGTTTTTCGCAAACGAGCACCGTCAGAATATGCTCAAAAGAGCAAAGGAACATTTGCCTGTGTAGCCAACTGGTACACAGCCCAACATACTCAACACCTTAAAAAGACCTTTCATATATTGATTTTCGGCACCCTGACATAATTTCTTTAGATTCTTGCACCTAAGCAATATTTATCAAAAAGCGTAGCAAAAAGTACGCACACGGCACCTTTTTACTTGTAATGATAAACTTTTCCATCGCTGCGGCGTACCTTAAACCTGTTTCGGTTATTTCCATAATATCGTCGTGAAGTGACACCGCCGAGCGAAAACTTTCCGCCGCCGTCCAAAAGGTCAACCGCGAATTCAGGTCGCGAAAGCCTGAAAGATGGCCTCCGTGAAGCTTTGCCCAACCGCAAGTGCGTCGCGAAAGGTACCGCGAAATGCGACGTACCGCGTGCCGTGTCAGCTGAAACAGATACCCCGGTTTTCACAATCAACGCAACAAGTTGCGTAAAAGTCTGCAAGCAATTTGGCTCGTCGTTCACGCCTTCAGCAAAACACTTGCGATTGCATCAAATTCCGCATTGACACAAGGCCGCGGTTTTCACTTGTTTTCGCCCAACCTGGCAGGATGATTGATGTGCGGAATGAGCCAGCGGTTTTTCACTCGTGCATTACGCAAGCATTTCCACCGTAAAAGCTCTGGTGCAAAAATAGAGCTCGAGTGCAAACACGGATAAGCAAATTTTTAAAATCGCGAGCGATTTTCAACAAACCCGCCGAAACACCGCGGCATCGAAAGCGGGTCACCACCTGAAAGCAACCTGCAATTTGCGGATGTGCAGCAACGTAATCCAAAAACTGCGTCCCACCCGCATCGCTCAAAACCTAGCTCACGTGCGGTAAACTCGCGACGAAAACAATACCGGACAATACGAAAGACATCGGCCCCGTCGTCAGCACCAAAAGCCGACGGATACTGATGCACACCCAACTGTCGCCCGATAATACCACCAACGGGTCTTCAGCTTCAAAATCAACCGCAACGTCCTCCGCCGCCGAAAACACACTCCCGCCTAGTGCCTCTGCCGCCTTCGGACCTCGCACCACGTATCAACCACGAAAAGCAGGCGACACAAGCCCGGCAATGCCACCGTTTGTTGTTGTTCCATAAAAGATACAGTATTCTATTTATCGAAAGTGTAGCCCACGGGCTCCTTTTCGAGCCATCATGCGCCAAAGATTTTTAGGCTTCAACCCGCAGATAACCCATTTTTTCCACAAAGTCAATACGTTTCCGTATTTTGTGTTGAGTGCGTTAAATTTGTTCGATAGTTTTTCACAACACTGTCATGTGGGTACGTGCAATTTTCTTTCCAATAGCTTTCTTTCAGATTTCCGTTCAAGATGTGATACGAAACCAACCAGCTGGCGCAAGTAATTATCCAGATGCGTGTCAAGTTCTTTTCGATAATTTATTTAGCTGTTATGTCCTGTAAATCATTCAGTCAATTCTCAGATTGAGCCAAGATATAAATCCAAACTTTTTCGTTTGTTTAGCAATATTTTTCATAGCCCAATTTAATTTTAGTTGTTCAATCTTGCAATATTTCAAATAGTGAAGAAGTGCAAAATCAAATACTGAAGCATAAAGGTACCCGTCGAAATTTCAAGCATTTTTATTTTCCCTTAAGTCTACTATTATGGTGTATTTATTTCATTGTCACAATTTTTTTCTTTTTATAAAAATTCCACAAAAATGCAGGTTTTTTTGAAATATGCACATAAAAAATATTTACCGCTATAATTAAAGTAACTGATAAAGCAACTTGCGCGCGAAAAAGCTATCTTTTGGAGGTTTTATGAATACACTAATTCAACTGTTATCGAGGTGACGGCTTCTGGTGTGAGACCCTGTTTTGAAGTTGACGCCGAATGGCAATCGAAGTTTGCAGTTTTTCGCTTGCAACCAACCGCCACTATATGTCCAACAACGAAAAAGTCAACGAAACTCGTTTTTGATGTGGAACGTGGCGGAACGGCAAAGCTTTGTTCCACTGACGGACGCAAGGGGCGCGGCGTACGTATCGTCGGCGGTGATTAAAGCAAGACCGCTGAAAGGAAATGACCGGCAAAATTACAGCAGGATTAAAGCTGTTGCCGATTAATGTTGTATTCCGATGTCAAACATCGAACACGACAGCAGGGAAATATTTATGGTGATGCAGCCGAGCCATCAACACGCAGAACGCACAACAGTTGCGGTTTTTAGCAGAATCTATTTTTGCAACGAAGTTTATCACACCCACCATGAAAAATTTTTTAAAAATGGAATGATATATGGCAAAAAGTATTGCTTTTACCCGCATGATACCCAACCGAAATGGCTAGGACGCTGTCCCAACTGGTGGAGCATGGAACACTCGAAGAAAACCGCTGATGAGTCGGTTTGCCTCAAAAATCCTTTCAAGCAAAGTTCAGGAAACAGAAAGCGAGCTTGTAAAACATTATGCCGAAATTTTCGAGGTGCCAAAATTTCGCGACTGCGTTACCGTGATTAGGATATGACGCACACTCTTACACTTTTAAATCGGTCGGCGGTATTCTGCGTTTTGTGTTTTACAAAAGTGAGCTTTTTGGCACAGAAATTCACTTGCTGCGCAGCTGCGTCGAACAGTAATTCTACAATTGCAAGTGATGAATTCCGGACGCGGAGTTCAGGTCATACTATCGAGGGCAGTCAACGAAGCAATTATGATTTTTGAAAGAGCTCTCGCTTATTTGCCGAACAGAGCCAGTGACTGCGGATTGGCATGGAAAGCGTATTTTCAATCTCGGGACTGGAAGCAGGAAGCCTTGGAGCAATGGGCAGGGCTTACTCGCAAGTGTAGGCGGCTACGTTGCTTTGAGACACGCATTGAAACGAGTCGAAGAAAGACGCACGCTGGAAAGAGAAACCATGTAACCGACTTTAAGTACGCATGACGCTGCTCTTAAATCTCGAGACCAGCGAGCATACGTGCTTTTGTGAAACCGACTTCGGTGCTTGCGTTGGATGATGGTAGCTTTTGGCTTGTTGCACACTTTTGGCTCGAGATGAGATTGCGCATTTCGACACAAACGGGATTATTATCGGGCGGGTTTCGTACGTGCGGGGTTTTCGCGTCCGTCTCGGTATCGCAAAAAGCCGGTGGCGCATTGACTGTCAGCGGGTGCTGGTGATAAGATTTCTTTTTGGATGCGAGGCGGAAAGTTTATCGCCCTCATTTGGCAGCAAGGGCATCGGTGATTACGGGCGGTCGTATCGGTATCAACACATAGCCTTGGATGGATACGAAAAGCATTTACGTTACAGATTTCGGTTCTGCCCGTGCTGCGGTATTTTCGCTCGACGGAAAATGTTTAATCCTTTGGCGAACGCTCCGCTACATTTCAGCGGTTTTATTGCACCGTCTGGCAATTGCAATATCAAATGACCTTTGTTTATGTGAGCGACAGTTATTATGGGTTGCGTTTTAAGTTTGACACTGTGCGGAAACTTTCTCGGCGAGGTTACTTCCAAAGAGGCGAGTCTTGCTGGTGCAAATTCCATACTTGCAGTGGAAAAGACTCGCTTGGTTTTAGACAGACGGCTTACCGTTTGGATGCAGCAACGGCGTACGCTTTCGAGTTGGTCAACGTCGGGAACGCACCTGCACGAAGCTTTTGGCTGTTGCACCTGATGTAAATTCTCAACCTTCTGTTAATAGATTATAAAAATCAGGAAGCGAAAAGTTGCATCGACACTCAAAAGCAGTTGGCTGGAGGGCTTTTGGTGAGTGTGTAAAAGTCTTATCTCGGAAAATATCCTCCATGTTGTGCTGACGTGCTTTGTTGAAAACAGAAACGGACAACGTTGTCGGTTTAACGGAATGAGGAACTTTTTGTTACGAGACGTGCTCTGTGAAGAATTTTAGCTTTGATGCGGCTCGGCTATTTTTAATACCGATTGCGATATTACGATTATCGCGGAACGCTCAGCTGGAAAGGTGCGGCAGACGACGAGACCATAGCAGCAGCGATTGCGGAAATCGTGAGGCTGTGGAAGGCGACAGGACGGGTGAAAGTCGCTTTCGGCTGCAGGAAAATCCCAACTTTGAAACAATAACCAGCGCGTATCCTTCAGCACGGCCGTCCCACTGGAAGCTGGACAAGGCGGTGTCGTCTCGGGCAGCAAAATGATCTGTCCAGGGCGGAAGTACAAAGCGTGCCGTCATTTATCTTTTCGTGCTGGTGGCACCTCTTGCGGTCTCAGCTTTTTAAGCTACGGCTTAAATGACCTGGCAGCGTTTATGAGTAATAACGGCGTGCGATTTTATACCGTCAACTTGCGACGAACTGCCGATTTCCTGCCGAAGTTCAATGCTTGGTTTATAAAACTGGTGGCTCGATTAACCGCTTTATGAAAAGTGCAGCTTGCTCCAATTATCGCCAAGATCCAAGTCGTCACGCGGTTTATATCGGATGAGCTTTGACTCGGAGCTTTGGACTTCGGGCGTGATGCCAGTTGAGGTTGAAGTCCAGCTTGATGACACGCTCGAGGGCAGAGACGCAACACGTGCTTTCGCCCCGCCTCGAATAATACTGAAAAGGAATATCGTTAGTGATAAATATAAAACCGCCTCGCATCAACAGAGGCGGTTATGTAATTCCAAAATTACAGAGCCTGCTCCATCAGCATCACGAGCGGCAACGCACAAGTTATCAATCAATTCCGTCAAGTCGCCCTGCATAATCGTATCGAGAGATGATACAGTTAAGTTAATGCGATGGTCGTTTACTCGGTTTTGCGGATAATTATATATGCGCGTATACGCTCCGGGCGGTCGCCCGTTCCAACTTGGCTTTTCTGTTTGCCGAACGCTCGGCTTGCTTTTTGCTTTCTTCCAAATCGTACAGGCGACTTTCGCCTTTGCGCATTGCTTTGCCTTGTTTTGATTTGGCTCTTTTCGTCTTGCTGAATAACCACAATCGTAGGAACATGCGTGATCTCGCACCGCCGAGTCTGTCGTGCTACACACTGCCCGCCAGGGCCGCCTGCACGCATAACGTCAATGTCGCCGTCTTCCTTGCCGTATTATCAATCTCTGTTTCTTCCGCTTCTGGCAGCACGCGACAGTTACCGGCACTGTGTGAGATACGCCCCGAAGTTTCAGTTTCTGGAACTGCGCTGAGACGCGGTGAGCTCCCTGACCTCATATCGCAAGCTCTGCACACATATTTGCCAGAAATCGAAAAATACTTTCCTTGAAACCGCTAAGCTCCGTTTCGCTGAGCGACATCACCTCGCATTTCCAACCCTTTTCGAACTTTCCGCATAATGCGTGTACATTTTGTACAAGTCGGCAGCAAACGGTACGCTTCCTCGCCACGTACCGCCACGACTTTCCATAATTATATCTTCCAGCGGGTCAGGCGGGATCAACGCGAAAAGCTTCAACGCGTCAGCTTGCATCCAATGCAGCTTCCAACTCGCCGTGCAACTCAGCCTTTGCCACTCTCGCGCATTTCCACATCAGCTTCATCGTGAATTAAAGCCTTCGCGTCCACCAATCGAGTCGCAAAGCAGGAATAATTATCATATTCAGCCATCAAAACCGCCGAAAAGGTAAGCGTGCTCACGCATCCGCATCTTTATAACGCTTCACATCCCTTTCACCAACGCAGGATCCGCAACCGTTTTTCAACTTCGATGAAACTTAGACTTCAAATGCTCCAATCTTTTTAACATAGCGAAACAATATACAAAATCACAACTTTTCAATATCTTTGCATTTTCACCGAAAAGCTAAGCTAACACTCTCGTCGTGTACTCTTTTGGCAGGCACACGTTTTCACGAAAGCGATGAAGCCCTCCGCTTTGAGGAGCTATCGTTTTCGTGATTTTTGATAAAATTTTTCACGTTATTTCAGCTTAACGCCCAAATGCAGATTCAGTCTCTCAATATAAACTAAATCGAGAAGTGCAGAACGCTTCCGCCAAGAACAAAGAGGTGCCATATACTGTGCATCCACTTGATCATTGCGTAAATGCAGCCTATCGTCGTAAGCTATCCCTCCGCAAAGTAAGAGCGTGAAAGAAAGCGCGCTGCATCGTAGCTGATTTTACCTGTTGCATGATGAGCCAACCCATGATAATGTACATTTGCAGTGGTAACGGCACGAGCTTTTCGCCCAAAACTGCGTACAGCACAATGCAAAAGACAGCTAGCTGAGGGTAATACCAAAATTGTCCAGCCCAGTGCTCCTTTCAAGATGCTCAAACAGTACGGCGTGTATACGTCCCGGCAATCAAGATAAAAATCGAAGCGTGGTCAAAAATACCGAAAACGTGCTCCTGATGGCGATACGTGATACAAAGTCGATGCCAGATAAAAGCACAATCAGCGACACGCCAAAAGATTACATACGAAGTAACAGAAACGTCTGGTCGTGATGCCGCCCGCACGGTCAGCAAAACCAGTGCCTCAATTGCGATCCTGCCCTCAACGCCATGCGTTACCGAATTGGCGATTTCTTCCCCGGATTGAATAACGCTGTTTTTCTTCCTTTTGTTATATCGTTGCTCATACTATCACAAGTTGTCTTTTTACACCTAAACTATTGGACAGAAGTTTTCGGAGACGGCTGCAAAAAGCGGTTCAGAAATTGACACGGATGCGGTTCAAGAATGTGCGTCCTTGCATTCTGAACTTCGAGCTTTGCTAACATGCAAACGTCGGGCTTTATGTGTCGCGTCCATCCTTGACGCAATTTATTTTCCAGCACGGATGCGGTCAAGAATGTCGCAGGTCAATTATAATTAAAATATCGATATTTCAATTGACCTGCTCAATTTACTATCCGCATTCTGAATGAGTGCAAATTGATTCTCGAGTCTTTCAAAATCACATTTCTGAAAAACCGCCAATGAGCCATTTAAAAAGGCAACGAAATCAAGATGCAAATCTGATGTTTAAGATTGCAGGCAAGACTGGAATTACAGTGCAGTGATAAACGTAATCAAACCAAAAACCACGCCTGGCAAGTTGGCTGCCACAATCGGAAAATCCCGCTTCGGCTTTTTCATCAGCCCGTACGCAACCCAAAGCGTAGTTAATCGCAGCAACCAGCGGTTGAAGCCAGCTGCCCCTTCACCCGCTTAAATTGCTTTCCCTATTTGCGGAATATACGAAACATACATTGCAATTGCCGTGGCACTTGCAACCCCATCCCAAAACCGTAAAAATTTCGAGTCCATACGCTCTCCCATTAAAACTCCGTTCCAATTTTATTTCTAAATCGACAAAATTAATCACAAATGTGAGAAATAAAGGTACAATTTCATTAACCAGTGTAACCACGGTCAACCTCGGTTGCCATCATGTTCCAGAGCCAAGACTCGCATCCGCAAAAAGCCCACCTCTCTTTTGCTGCACCCCGAAAAAGCTCCATACGATTTCGCCCATCGCTTAAAACCTTATCCAGCCTTTGATGGTTCCGAACTTAAACGTATCTCCGACAGCTTTTAAATATTGCAGCGCTGAGCTTTACTTCAACGTTTTATAATGGTTTTGCCTCTTGATAAAATAAAATTTAATGATAATATGATTATGTATGCTATAGCTCTGATATGAGAATTGATGAACTCAAAATATTATGGTGACCTATATAATGCCGCCTATGATGAAATTCGGCAGGAGATGGATGCATTAGGCTTTTGACTGGACGCAAGGTAGTCTTTTATATCGCAAAGATCTGAAAGACAGTTTAGCACAGCTCCAAAGGCAATCAATCATTTATCGCATATTGAATGGTTTAAGAAATCGGTAAGGGATATTCTGTGCATTCAAAGTCGAAGACTGGTCTGATTTTACGGCTATCGTCAAAGACGCTCCCATAAAAGCTACCTATTCAATTTATTCACACATTTTCCAGAAAACCCTATCCAGCCGTTTGATCCGGACTCTAAACGTCTCTCCGACAGCTTCAGTTCAAGAGCTGTCTTGCGAATTCTTTAGCCGAAAGCGTGTTCGATATTACGTTCCCCTTTAGCTCACGTTTCCAAAGCTCCAACAAATGCATCGCTTCAAGCGGTGTCATATTATTGAGGTCGAGGCTTTTTATTTCCTTGTGCAGCACAAGCTCTTCAGACGAAAAAGGCAAGCTGTCTTTGCTCAACCGTAGCTTCTGGTTGCGGCAGGGACAACTTTTCCGCCTTTTGCCGCTTTCGCTCTGTTGAAATCGCTCGAGTATTTTTGTGCACGTAAAATCACCGAAGCAGGCAGCCCTGCAATATTTGCCACATGAATACCGTAAGAATTTTCCGAAATGCCTGGCACGACTTTTTCAAAAACAATTTTATCTTTTTCGTTTGCAACATCCAATTTCAAATGCGTCAATGCTGGATGTTCAAGGGCAGTCAACTCATGGTAGTGCGTCGCGAAAATCGTTTTAGCTTTTATGTTGTTCAGCAAATATTCGCTCACCGCTTGAGCAATCGCAAGTCCATCTTCAGTTGACGTTCCGCGTCCGACTTCGTCCATGATAACCAAACTTTGTGCGGTTGCATTTTGTAAAATAAACGCAGTTTCCAGTCATTTCAACTAAAAAGGTTGACTCATCGCGGGCGAGATTGTCGCTTGCACCAACCCTGCAAAATATTTTATCGCACACGCTTATTTTTGCGGAACGGGCAGGAACAAAACTCCCAACTGTGCCAACAAAAACGATTAACGCATTTTGCCGCGAAAGAAAGTACTTTTCCCGCCATATTCCGTACCAGTAATTAGTGCGAATGTCGCACGATTATCATTTGCGATTCCAACTGCAGATCGGTTTCCACCAGTGCCAGCGGGTATGCTAAGGAACAAATCATTCTGGGATAAATTCACCTTCTGGCAAGTGGTATTCTGACAACGGATGCCGCCCTCGACAATGTTCAACCCGCCACCCTCAATAATCGCGGGCTGTACCCAACAATTCAGCACTGCTGCCTGTGCCAAACTTTGCAGCACATCCAACCTTGCAACCTGCTCAGCCGTATCAAGCAAAAAAACTTGACGTGTGCAGTAACTTCCGTAACAACTTTCGAAAAGCTTTTCCATTTCGATAATTTCCGTTTCTGCATTTTCAATCCGTTGTTGAATTCTCGCTCAGCTTTTTTCTGTGGTGAAAGCTTTTTGCATTTTTAAATCTTTCAAAAAGATAAAGTGTTCTGGTATCGCAGACAAATTCAATTTTGTAATTTCCAAAAAGTATCCGTTCAGTCGATTATACTTTATGCGCAATTTTTGCAAACCAGTTTTCGTTTGCTCTCCAAAAGATAATCGCTCAAAATTTGCTGCACATTATCGTGGACGTGAATCGTCCAATTCAGGCGACCAACCTTTTTAATCAATTTGCCATCGTTCAAAAAGACTGAACATTCTTCATTGATTGAATCATTCAGTAAGGCGAGAATATTTTGCAACAAGTCGCATTCTGTTCCACTCAGCCTCAAAAACGAGTTCGCCTCATTTGAAATTTCAACGAGGCGTGCAATTTGTGCAAGGCTTTGTTTCAGCGAAAGCATATCTTTGCTATCTGCTTTTTCCCATCGAAATGCGTCCAACAAGTCAGCTGAATATCCAAAACCGTTGAAAGCTCCTTCCGCACCGACGCAAGCAACTTTTTTCGTTTTTGTATAACTCGGCAACTTTCGCCTGCCGTGCCAGAATCGTGTCTCGCTTGCAAAGCGGACGGACGATTATCTCCCTGCAAAAAGTCGCGTCCCAGGAGCCGTTCTCGTTTGGTTCAAAACCCTCAAAAGCGTATATGTCGCCGTTGTGTCCCGCAGATTCTGTCACTAACTCTAAATTTTTGGCGACTAGACCATCGAGCAGCAAAAATCCGAGTTTGCATACCGCTTCAACGAAACGATGTGGCTAGCAAGCTACCAGCAGTTTCCCGCAACAATCCAAAAATCAAACTCGCAACGGGAATTTCAACGGCTCCACTTTCCAAGCCGAATGCTTTTAAGCTTTGTAAACCAAAATGCATAAGCAGTCTGCTGCTCACTGGCAAAACTCCAGTCTGGAACGTAATTCACCAACATAGTGGACTTTTTCGGTTAAAAACTCTGAAAGCCCTTTTTATTTCGGCGAGTAGCGACTGTTGAATTAAAAATTTCGTTCGGATTGATTGTGTCGATTTCTTTTATGCGGTTTAGAAAATCACTTTTTGAAAATGCGTTGCAAAAATCTCCAGTGCTGACATCGATATACGCAAAGTCACGCACCAGTAGTTTCCCAGCTCACCCGCAACTTTTTGTGCAGAGTAAATATACCGCTGCAAGGTAGTTGTTTTTCGCTGTCGTCCAAAAGCGAGTCTTCAACGGCAGTCCCAGGCGTTATAACTTCAACTACCTCTGCGCTCCACAAGCTGTCCCGGAATCGGGTCGTGGAGCTGCTCACAACAGCAATCCAAGTTTGAGCAAACGTGCTATGTATATCTTCGCGCGATGATACGGTACGCCACACATTGAGCGTCTCCGCGTTTTGTGAGCGTTAAATTTAGGAGCCGGCTTATTTCCAACGCATCGCCGCTGAACATTTCATAAAAATCGCTCATCGAAAAAGCACAGCATCGGAATACTGTGCTTTGATGCTGTTGTACTGCTCCATCATCGGAGTAGTTTTTTGTCATAACTATTGAAGTTCGCTAATCACCATATCGGTTATATCAATGGTTTGGCTGTACCAAATAATTGCAGAACTTTTTCCTGCACATTAAACACAATCGTGTACCCCTCACGCTCGGCAACTTTTTGGTAGCATTAAAGATAGATGAATACAGTTTTATCGTTTGTCAAAAGCCTCTGCCGAATCGATTTGAGCTCATCGTTTTTAGTTTTGCATATTCTTCCAAGAATTTTTGTTTTTGAAAAGAATAATTGAATCATACTTTTTGCAATGTTGCAGAATCCACGTTTTTCTGCTGTGCTTCGATTTTTATTTTTCAGCACCAAAATTTCATCTTGCAGTTTTTGCATCTCTGCCTGATACTTAGTCTGCTCGTAGATCACGTGCCGCTTGTGAGTTTGGTTCTAAACGTTGAATAAATTTTTTTCCAAATCGATAACGGCAACTTTCGTGATTTCCTCGTGCCATCGCAAAATCGGAACCAGTGACAGTACAAAAATACATACAAATCTTTTCATAAAATTCCCTTTACCTCAGTCAAAAGTTAAATCATCTATTTTTGAAAAAGTTGCGTTTAATTGTTCGGCATGTTAAACGACAAAAACAAATCGCCAATCCGCACCTCGACCATTGCCCCAATACGGTCTACCATTATTCGAGCGGAACGTGTTCGCGAGCATTAAACGCAGCGGAAATTGCGCAGCAAAAATCGCAACCCCTGGACCAAAACTGAAATAGTAGTCATTTATTGTCAACCCGCCCAAATCCTTGATTGTCGGTTTTTACTGCTGCCGCTCAAAGAAAAAGTCAAACGCCAAAATTCCTGGTGCAAGTGGCATTCTAAACTCAACCCAATGGTTCAAAAGCACGTCGCCAAGCTTTCCATCAGTACTGCGATGACCAGTCAGCGTCCGACGAACATACCGTCAATCGCCAACTTGCTGGCAAAACTGATGGGGTCGCTTTGCAGCAAGAGCACTTGCATCGTCAAGCCCGAATAAAAGCCGAGAATAAACTTTGCTCCAGTAATCGCTGACTGGATAATTCAGCAGCGTAAAATAAAGCTCACTTTTGTCGTCGAGCGGAAAAAGTATTCGTTTTCAACCTTGGCACAATTCCAAAAACGTAAAGTTTTGGCTCAATAACCAGCCTTTTCGACGGATCGTACACATTATCGCGGTCATCAACGAGAGTTGCAACGAAAAGCTATTACTAAAGCTCCATTTTCGCTCTTCATTCCGTGTTCGTTTGTCAAATGGACGGAAACGCTGCTTGTCATAAATATTTTTACCAAGCCAAAAATTCAATCCTCCAGCGAGTCGCACCCTCGCCAAAGGCAACGACCAAAGATATCCAGAGTTTATACCGAACGAAAGTTCCCAGCGGTCATACCGCATCGCATATGCGTTTCGTAGTTTCGGGTCGCCATTGTTAAACCTCGCTTTCCGACATAAAAGGGTCGGGAACGTTAAACGGGTACAACGCATCTTGCGGCGATGAAAGCTTACTGTGGGTAACGCCAGCCCTAAACCCGACGCTGATAGGCGTGCCTAAAAACCAGTTTTCAGTATAGTCAGCTTTTTAAGCTTTGCTCATCGTACTCTGCATTCAAGTTTACATCAAATCCAGAACCACGTCCCAAAAAGTTTTTCGCTCCAGTTAACATACGCAGAAAGCGGAAACGCATTCGGGTCAGATGAACCAGAAAACCGATACCGAAACCAATATTCGTAGTTTGTTGCTCTTCGACGGTGATGATCAAGTCCACAAGATTTGCTTCCGAGCCAGGCTGTGGCTCAGGTATGATAGACGAAAGTATTGTAAACCGTACAGGCTGCGCAAACTCGTTTCAATTTTCGACTTTGAAAAACGTCGCCTTCCGAAAAACATCAGCTCACGACGAATAACGTCTTCTCGCGTGTTGCCCCTGAATAATAATATTCTCGATATGACTGCGTTCGCCTTCCTGAATTGCAACGGTAAATTTTACTTCCTTTGTGACAGGGTCAATTGCAGTGGACTTTGGATGAATATAGGTTGTCATGTAACCGTTAGCATAATATAGGTCGGCGACTTTAGACAAGCTCGTGTTCAGTTTTGTCATATTCAAAACGTCGCCTTGCTTATACGAAAAATAGCTACTCAATTCTGCTTGTGGCAAAAATTTTTATTGCCAGCAAACTCAACACCACCATATAAAAACTGCTGTCCTTCATTTATCAGCATACGTCAATGTAATGAGGTCCCGCTCTGGGTCTGACGTTTCATCACGCTCCTCTTTAACCGTCTCGACTTTCGCATTATAGCCTTTTTCACCGTAAAGCGTTTGATATTTAGTTTGTCCTGCTGAATATTTGCAAGCTGGTACGCCCCTTGATTTTAAAAGCGACTTTTCTTTTGAAGCAAGCGTTTTTTTAACTTACGATCCGTGAAAAACAGTTGCTCCTTTCAAAGTTACATTGACTGATAACCGTTTGCTTTACCTTCAACGATTGTGTACTCAATCGTAACCGTATTGTCGGCTTTATTTTCAGTGTATGCCATCTCGACGGAGCTTGTTGCAAACCCGCGACTAATAAAAAGCCGCAACGTTTCCTTTGTCCGCATTTGCTTTTGCCTCGTTGAAAATATCGCCTCAAAAGTATCACTTTCAAAATGTCGGCACCGCTCACACGTCTATTTCCGTTAAACTTATATCCAGCAAACATAGGGCAACTCAGTAACGTCAAATACCAAATTCACTTCGCGATAAGTGTCATCGGATGGAAACAGTTTCGTTTCGATTTTGCTGAAATATTCCAAATCATATAACCGTTGCAAAATTTCCAAATAGGTGCTGTCAGAAAGCGGAGTACCTTTGTACTTATCAAAAATCACCGCCATCGTCGTCGGCGAAATTGTTTTAAACCGTTAAATTGGATTTTTCTTATATTTTTACTTTTATACCAGTCATCGCTTTGAGCAAACACCGCAGAAACAACAATAAAAACTCAAAAAGCAATGAACCCACTCTTAACATAAAAACTCCTGTAATTGGAAATTGTGAAAGCATCTCAAACCGCACAATAAAGAATATATCAGCAGTAAGGAGAACAATTTTATCGCGAATAAGTTACTGCTTATATGAAGCGATTTCACGTCAAGCCCTCAATCCACAAGGCTTTTACCGCGAGCCATTTTTCAAACACCGAAGCCATCTCAATCCGTGAGGCTCGTGCAATATCCGCATTGCCACCCAACAATGCCGCTCAAAAGCATCGTCATCACCACGAAGTTCCGAAAGCTCCGACAAATAACTTTCTGGCACTACATAAAAAGAACTTCGCATCTCGTGCTGCACCTGCAAAACTAATTTGAGCGGTTGCTTTTTCCTGACAAAACTGTGCGGTAGTTGCGGGATAGAATTTTCCTCACATATAACAAAAGCTCCATTTACTTTTTCTGCAAAATCTGTGTCAAAGTTTTTAGAAAATTGGAAGCGTATCTTCCGCTTGAAAAACAAAACGGCTTCTCCTCCGTGCTTTTCAATAAATGCGAGAAAGCACCGCCTTAAACTGTTTTTGCTTCTTTTCGGTAGGAAGCTCGCCAGCATTCCGCTTTTCACCTGAAGAAAACCACTTGCCCTGCGAGCCGCTTTTAACGCCGCTGAAAAAGTTATAAAAATTTTTCGGTATAATCGGCAGTGTCGGACGAAACGTTTCAATACACACAACCTTGTAGCCGCTTATTCACGAGCGTACAATGGTATCCGTTTCATAAAAAGCTTTTTACATTTGGCAAAAACCACAACGGTTGTTTTTGCATTCTCATGGCTTATCGGTCGATTAGTTTCAGCATCATACATCAGCAAAACTTCACCGAAGCTCCTTTGCGGAAAACCATCAAAGCATAATTTCCTGCCGAACAACTTCTTCCTGAAACGCCGAGGACGCTCACAGGAGCAAAGTTCCAAAACCACAAAAACCAATAGGCAAAGCACAATCAACCAAAAACGCATGAATAACAAGTTCCGCAACGGAATACATATCCATCATCAAACCATTTATAAAAGCAAAAATTTCGGAAGCGTAAAAATAAAAACCATTAACGCGAAAACTGCAATCAAAAACAAGCGAAAGATAAATTCGCCCTGCAATCACCAACATTGAAAGTATCATCGATATAATCGGGAAAATCACAACAGACGGCACAGTCTTCAAAAACTTTGAAAAAGGACGCAATAACGCAATCAGCATAAATCAAAAGCTCGCTTATAAACAAGTCGACATACAAAGCAAAATTTTAACAAAAACCTTAAAATTCAAGTGCAAATTATCACGAAAAATCAAGCTTTGCTAAAAATTATGGCGTTTGTAAACGGCTGAGCTTATCCACAGGACGGTTCAGAAATTGACGACGTTTTTCAAAAATTACATTTTTGAAAAACCTCGAAAGTCAACTTTACAATAATTATATGCAGATATTGTAAATTGACCTGCGTCCGTGGCGACTCTAGTTTGCGTCCAAGGATGGACGCAGCACAGAAGCCCACGATGTTTGTACGCTAACTGTGCATCTTGCACCGTTAGCGTACAAACTCAAGTTCAAAAGATTGGCACGGATGCCACTTTTTGAACCGAACCTATCATGGCGGGATGTCGCCGCCACCGTCCATCATGTTCCAGTGCATTCTAGGAATACCAGAAAAGCCTCAACCGCAATTCTTTGCTGGTTCGGCTCAAAGCGTAAAAAGCAGATGAGCTTATGACGAAATTTTAGGCATTAAATCCTTTAATGTATAAATCAGCCTTTGCCGAAAAATAAAGAATAGAGGAATCTTTTGTTTTTGGCTATTTTTTGCAAAAGATGTAAATGTTTTTCTATTGAAACATTTTATATATAGTTTTTATAATACGTCGAGGTTTGAATTGTGGCACTCTCATTTGTTAAATTTAGAAAAATTCATATATTTTTAATTGAAGGCAAAGAAGACATTGAATGCTTTTTACATTATTCAAAGCGGGCAGGTTCGCATTGTAAAAGAGTCCGAAGTTGTCGTCGAAGAAGGCGGAAACATCTTAAAAGCGGGTGATGGGTGTCGTTTCCTGTATGGCAAGGCACAACCAAGTTGAAACCGCCATTGCCGTAACTGACGTCGTTTTTGATTGCTGTGCCATATAATCAGTTCCCAAGCCTTATTGCACAAAACACACCAGTCGCGATGAAAAATCATCTATTCTTTTTCGCGGAAGATGCGTTACCTCGATGAAGCACTAACCGCATCACATTAAAGAAAAACGTGTCGCCAGGGCTGGAGCATCTTTTTACTATCGGCGAATACTATGCGCAATGGGCAAAGTTTTCGCTTGCGGTGTATCCATATTATCATTACTTGAAAGCTATGCCCAACGGCAAGAATATCCAAAAAGCGAAGGACAACCTATCGCCATCCAGAATATGAATAGTGCATATTACGAGCGAGATGATAGGCTCAAATAACGAGTCGTCAACGCGTTTGTACAAGGGCGAAGCGATGGTGTTTTGCGAGTGTCAAACTGGCTCGGAATTGTACATCATTCAAAAAGGGCAGGTTAAAATCACAAAAATCGTTGACGAAAAACGAAGTGCTTCTGCCGTGTTGAAAGAAGGCGATATGTTCGGCGAAATGGCACTGCTCGAAAACAAGCCCCGCTCGGCGAGTGCAAGCATGACCGAGGAAGGTGGGCGACTTTTGGCGGTCAACTACAACAACTTTAAGTTTTTGGTTTCGACGCAGCCGCAGCTCATTGCGAGTTTGACGACAACTTTGCCGAGCGAATATGGTCAATGTACCGCCAACTGGATAACACGCAGATTATGGAGCCGCTTTTGAAAAATGTACGATATGCTAGCATTGCAATTTGAAAAACGCACTATTGCCGATGCCAATCGCCGCCACCTCGTTTAACTTCGGTCCCGATTGAGCTTGCGAATATGTGCGGTATCCCGAAGCAAATTATGTCGTCGTCGGTTGCGGACTTTTGCAAGAACCGATTGTCCGTTGCGAAAACTCGAAAAATCGTAATCACCGACCAACTAGAACTTGAGTGACGTACTTTTAAGCTGAATGCAGCAAATCGAAGCCAAACGTCGTCGAATACGTGCAAAAAGCAGCAACTATTGGTAAACCGCCGCTACTTGGAGGAGTCTTACTGTCATGATTATTTGACAAGTTATATCTTTTTGGGACTTTGCCTTGCCGTCTTCGCACAAGGAACAGTCGAGTCAAGTCCAACTTCTGGTGCAGGAAAAACTTCCGATGATAAAATGGGGCTATCGCAACCGAAAGCCGATGGAATATCGAATACTGACAAAGCTAAAACCATTGCCAGTAAGTTACCGCGGTATTTCGTTGGGCGAGCTTGGAAACCGTCAAAGATGCTCTGAAAGCCGATGCTATTTTCGGTTACCGCGGTGAGCGGGACTTTCGCTTCTAGCAGCTCCGAACCGCAGTTTGATTGAAACGCAAGGTTCTGCCTTTATCGAGCGGGCTTGGTTTCAGTTCAACGAAGAAAGCTTGTACACCATAACGCTCAAACTGAACACCGCCAAAGTTGACCATTACTCGATTTACAAGCACTTTGCGAAAAGTACGGCGAGCCACTTGATATCAATCCGCATCGCAATTTGGGAAAACGAGACTGTCCGCATCACCATTGAAAACCGCTGACAGGTGAAATACCTTGACTTGAGCGTTTTTTATCTGATGCTTGAAAATCGCAAACCGAAACTACAAAACGGAGAAAACCGTGAAGCCTTTGTCGAAGAATTTTAGCTAAGCGTAAAAGTGCTGCGAGTTTAATGCCCCGTACGTTTTGCAGTTTTTTGTGTGTGGCTCTTTTGCGTGTGCAAATAAAGCCTGACCAAAGAATACACGGTACGTCAAAGCCGACGGTGAAAAATCCAAATCACTCTGGAAATTGCAAAAACAGACAAAGATAGAGCCAAAGGTTTTATGGAACGTACATTCCTGACGGAACGGGTATGCTTTTTGTGTTCGATGAAGACAACGATTACGCTTTTTGGATGAAAAATATTCCCGCCCTCTCTCGATTGCCTACATCGATAAAGCGGGCGTTATCAAGGAAATACACGACTTAACGCCATTCAGCAAAGAGGCGGTTGCGAGCGCCTTTCTTCCTGCAAGTATGCCTTGGAAGTGCCGCAAAGGTTGGTTTGCCCGCGTCGGAATTACAAACGGAGCCCGCCTCGAACTCCAGCAAGCGAGTAAACGCCGCACAGTCAGCAAAATCAAGTGTACTAAAAATGTCGAAGTTTTCAACGTGCAATTGTCGTTATTCACCGAGAGCTTATCCACGGGCGGCAGAAGCCGCCTCCTTCTGTACCGAAGCTTTTTCGAATACGCCTCGTTTACCAGCGTACATCCTTTTTACGCTGGTAAACTCGAGTTTGCTCCCGCACGCCTTTCGCTGGCGGTTGCATCAATAGTTCGCGGTTACAGGTGTGCGTACGTCACAGTCACTGTTGCTTTTGTCACACCGCCATCCCTGACTGGTTAGCCTTAAAAGCGTCAGAACCCAAAAATATCCGTATTTTATCGCTTGTCTGTTTCGCGAGGTTTACCAAACGCACGGACAATTACTTCCTTTGTTGGCTACCACGCTTTGGGCGATTGACGCTTGCTCGCTTTTGCTCTGTTTCTGCATCGCGGTTTTCGGGCAGGTATATTTTCGGCAGTTTCCCATCGTTGCCGCCGCATTTTTAAACGCAGCTGCTCACGGGGCGGATTTCTCCGGCGAGGCTTTATTTCACCGACGTAGCAGGCACTTTCGCTCGGTAGTAAGCCCGTGCGTGCGGAATATAACGCAACAGCCAGTGCTAAATCGCTTGCACTTTCACGAGTCGGATGCCGCCCTGCAACATTGACATAAATATCTTGGTCGGAAAAAGTCAGACCAATCCTTTTTCAGGACGGCAGCAATGCGGCTAACACGCGCTGGTTCAACACGGTCGGAAAATACGCGACTCAGCGAGCTTTTTGCTGGCACAGTCAATGCTTGCACTTCAACCAAAACACGGCTACCTTCAAAAACTGGAACAGTTGCTGCCCTGACTGGCAAGTTTGAAGCCTTACTTGTGAGAAAAAGTGATGCAGTATTATCGACGGGGAGAAGCCCGTGCTCGCTCATTTCAAAAATACCTAACTCATCGACCGAGCCGGAAACGGTTTTTGTTTGCACGCAAAAACGCAAATCCTCATCATTTCGCTCGAAAGAAATAACCGTATCGACTAAATGCTCCACAACCTTCGGTCCTGCGATGCTGCCTTCCTCGTAACGTGAGCCGAGAAAACAAAACTGCATCGCGGTCTTTTACCCAGTTGATTAACTCGAACGCACAGTACTTTGAGTTGGTTAATTGTGCGATAAAGCCTGCATCTTCGTGAAAAAGTGTTTGCAGCGAGATCAATGATTACAAAAATCGGGGTTGACTTTGTTGAGGACTGCTTCGATTGTTTTCACTGTTGGCGGTACATAAAAACTTCGACATTGTCAACATCGAGTTTCAATCGGTCAGCACGTCCTCTAATTTGTCCAGCGGATTCTTCACCAGAAATGGAAAGGACTTTTTACCACATTGTGCAGCTGTCTCGCAAAAAGGAGCGTTGACTTTGCCGATGCCTGGTTTCTCCGCCGATGAGAATCGCAGACCGTTTGATTGCACCACCGCCCAACACGCGGTCAAACTCGAAAGTCCTTGTTGTCAAACGTTCGGCATCTTGGCTTTGAACTTTGCTCAGCGGAATGTTCGTTTCTGCTTTGCCTGAACTGTCTCTGAAAAGCGATTTTTGAGCGAAGCCGACTCATCGGCGGTTTCTTCGAGAGTGTTCCATGCTCCGCAGTTGGGACAGCGTCCTAGTCATTTTCGGTTGCGTATCCGCATGCGGAGCATGTAAAACGATACTGCCACGCCTTATCATTCCATTTTTTAAAAATTTTTCAACAGGTGTGATAAACTTCGCTGCACAGATTCTGCTAAAACGCAACTGTTGTGCGTTCTGCGATGACATTAGGCTCGGCAACCGCATCCGCTCATAAATGCTTCCCTGCTGTCATCGTGTTCGATGTTTGACATCGACGGAATGCAACATTGTCGGCAACAACTTTAATCCTGCTGTAATTTTGCCGTCATTTCTTTCCAGCGGTCTTGCTTTTTAATCTGCCGACGATACGCACGCCGCGCTCTTGCGTCCGTCAGTGGAACAAAAGCTTTGCTGTTTCCGCCCACGTTTCCACATCAAAAACGAAGTTTCGTTGACTTTTTCGTTGTTGGACATATAGTAGCGGTTGGTTGCAAAGCGAAAAACTGCAAACTTCGGTGCCATCTGGCGTCAACTTCAAAACAGGGTCTCGCACAAGCCGTCCTCGATAACGATTGAATTAATATGTATTCATAAAACCTCCAAAAAGATAAGCTTTTTCATGCGCAGCAGTTGCTTTTATCCAGTTGCTTTTAATTATAGCGGTAAATATATATGTGCATATTTTCACCTGCATTTTTGTGGAATTTTTATAGATTGCTTGACAATGAGGGCTAAATACACCATAATAGTATTAGACTTAAGGAGAAAATAAAATGCTTGAAATTTCGACTGGTACCTTTATGCTTGGTATTTTGATTTTTGCACTTCTTCACTATTTGAAATATTGCAAGATTGAACAACTAAAATTAAATTTGGGCTATGGAAAAATATTGCTAAACGAGCGAAAAAGTTTGGATTTATATCTGCTCAATCTCGGAATTGACTGTGAATGATTTGCAGGACGCAGCAACTGCAAACAAAATTGTCGAAAAGAACTTGACACGCATCTGGATAATTACTTGCTTCAGCTGATTTGGTTTCGTATCACATCTTGAACGGAAATCTGAAAGAAAGTCTATTGAAAGAAAAATTACTGCACGTACCTGACAGTGTTGTGAAAAACTATCCAGACAAATTTAACGCACTCAACACAAAATACGGAAACGTATTGACTTTGTGGAAAAATGGAACTATCTGCGGGTTGAAGCTCAAAAATTCTGCGCATAGATGGTTCGGAAAGGAGCCCGTGGGCCGCACTTTCTCGATAAAATAGAATACTGTACTCTTTTATGGAACAACAACAAACGGTGGCATTGCCGGAGCTTGTGTCGCCTGCTTTTCGTGAGTTGATACGTGGTGCGAGTCCGAAGGCAGGAGAGGCACCGGAAGCGGGAAGTGTATTTTTCGGCGGCATGGAGGACGTTGCGGTTGATTTTGAAGCTGAAGACCCGTTGGGTGAAAGGTATTATCGGGCGACGGATTGAGTGTGCATCAGTATCCAAATCGGCTTTTGTGCTGACGACGGGCGATGTCTTTCGTATTGTCGGTATTGTTTTCGTCGCGAGTTTACCGCACGTGAGCTAGGGTTTTTGAGCGATGCGGAGGGACGCAGTTTTGGATTACGTTGCTGCACATCCGCAAATTACGGAAATTTTGCTTTCAGGTGGTGACCCGCTTTCGATGCTTTGAGGTGTTTTCGGCGGGTTTTGTTGAAAAATCCGCTCGCGATTTAAAAATTTGCTTATCCGTGTTTGCACTCGAGCCCTATTTTTGCACCAGAGCTTTTTACGTGGTGGAAATGCTTGCGGCACGCACGAGTGCAAGCCGCTGGCTCATTCCGCACATCAATCATCCTGCCGAGTTGGGCGAAAACCAGTGAAGGCTCTTGACGCTTGTGTCAATGCGGGAATTCCAGTGCAATCGCAAAGTGTTTTTGCTGAAAGGCGTGAACGACGAGCCAGAATTGCTTGCGGAGCTTTTTACGCAACTTGTTGCGTTGGGTGTAGCCGTTATCTGTTTCAGCTGACGACGGCGCGGTACGTCGCATTCGCGGTACCTTTTTCGCGACGCACTTGCGATTTGGGCAAAGCTGCGGAATATGCTTTCCGGGCTTTCGCGACCCTGAATTCGCGTTGACCTTTTGACGATGCATGGAAAGTTTTCGCTTTGCGGCGGTGTCACTTCACGACGATATTATGGAAAATAACCGGAAACAGGTTTTTAAGGTACGTCGCAGCGATGGAAAAGTTTTATCATTACAAGTAAAGGTGCCGTGTCTGCGTACTTTGCTAAAATGCTTTTGATAAATATTGCTTAGGTGCAAGAATCTAAAGAAATTATGTCAGGGTGCCGGAAAATCAATATATGAAAGTCTCTAAGGTGTTAATTATGTTTGGGCTGTGTACCAGTTTGGCTGCACAGGCAAATGTTCCGCTTTGCTTCTTTTGAGCATATTCCTGACAGTGCTCGTTTGCGAAAACGATTGCAGGTGTTTTGGTTGTCGGCAGATATTGAAACGCTTGAGCTACTGCAAACGACCGAATATATGGACGGTATCGGAAAAAGATTTTCAGTGGAACGAGTTATCACGACGATGTGGTTGAGGTGCGGATAATACCTTACGATACGAATTTTACAGCAAGAAAAAGCTGGCACGTGGTTGACGCTGAAGCTGAAGCGACGGCAGATGGCGAGAATGTTCTGAAATGCACCGAGCGAAGAGTGATGCAGGTTTTGCCTCGGATCTCTGTGAGCGATGCGGAAAATCAGAACCCGATGCTTTTGCCTGAAAACTTGGTACCGACGGATTTGAATGCACAAATACCGCAGGGAACTTGGGTGTTGCGTCGTAATAAAAACTGAGAGCCGCTTTCCATAACGATTTATTTGCGTGAAAGTACGAGTTGTCTGTAGTGTTGCATCCAGCGAAGTTGGAGCGTATTCGGGATAAGTCGCTTATCGATTTTTAGTCTTTCAGGGCGGCGTCCGCCGAGACGTGCCTATTAGGTTTCAGCTTTGAAAGTTTGTATTATACGTCGCTGGTTCAGCTGAAAGAGCGAACAAAAAGTATTTTGCCTTGGGATAGTTTTGACTGACGACACACAGCACCGTTGAGGCAACGTCGAAAAGATTACCGCCGAGCGTTTGAAGCAACTGGTTTACATTGACGACGGAGCTTTCGATGAAAACGGTGTTCCGCGTTATATCGAAACAGGCTAAGAAACGGAACAAGATATACGCTATGCTTGCAGTATCAATGAAATTCCTGTCGGCAGAAAATTGTCGGTGGCGTGAATTGTTCGGCTTTGTGAAATGGATTGTCGACGGCATTATCAAGCCATTGCTGGCAGCGGAACATACATTGCCTCGTTGACCTACTGATGTGCCGAATACAGGATTTACGCAAAGCTATGTTGAAAAAGCGTGACTTGTTTTTGGCTTGGACTGGATACGCAATTTAGCGAGCCGCCTTTCCCCTCACAATGCAAAACTGTGTATCCGTCTCAGACGGGGATTGACGTTATAGTTGAGCCGTTTTCTACACTACCAGTGCATCCGCGTGAAGGAATGAGCTCAAAGTTCGCAGGCTATTTAAATCGGTGGGTTATCAAATCGAGTACTTGAAGCCGCTTTTGTATTATCTTGCGATTACTGAGCCCGAAAAATCTTTACCTTGTCAGTGTGAGCAGCGAAACTGGCGTGCTCCATTGCGTCAATATAATCATGTTGCGGTAGTGTTCCGTACTTGACGTACTCGGTTGTTTTTCACGTCGATGTGTATGAAAATGCTGCGACTGATTTAGATAAGTTTATCGCAATTAACAAAGGTGCATTTGTTTCGTTGGTTCGCATTGTTGCTCCAGAGATAGGATTTACGCACCGTAAAATATCTTTTGCATCATAATGATATAATGTAGTAATACATTGATTTTAATCCCACACAGAAAAATGCTTTTTGCTTTTTATTTCGCAAAAGCTTTTATCTATGGCTTAAAAGTTAATTGTTCAAACCAAAAAGGAGAAGCCTTCTGAAAAAGCTTAAAAGGCATTTATTTTAAGTGCTGAATCATATAGTTAAGCGCATTACGCTCCAAAGCCATATCATCCTTTGCGTGGATGAGCAACAAGCGTATTCCTAAAATGTACTGGAACAGGATGGTACATTCAAATCCGTACGGATTTGAATGTACCACATCGGCTGAACTTCTGGTTAATGGTAACAACGACAGACTGGAAATCTTGAGTGTTTTGTGTAAGAGCCTTGACATAAAAAGTTGTTTGTGATAAAATTTACGCACGTATGAATTTAGTGTTTGTCGTTGTTGGCATGTATTTCGTTTACAAGTCTTTCGTTGATTGATGGCTCGATATGGGCGACGACTCGCTTTCCGCTTCATGAGCCGTATTCGGTGTTTTTACCCTCGACAGTTTGCAGGGCAAGACGGACGCGACAATTACCACGGAAGCGGGAAAGCTCTCATCGCCTTAAACGCTGTGGTTGCTTTTACGGTTGCAGTCGGTGTATTTTTGTTTGCGTTAAAAATATCCAGCACGCAGTAAATTAATATATACTGCGGTTTGTGTTTTCGTGCTGGCTTACTTTTTATTTGTGGCGGGAGCTTTTGCATATAAAAATTGCACTTCGGAGCTTTTGAAAGTGCAAAAATAATGCCACTCGAAAGCCTGTGCATCTGGAGTACGAGACTGAATATCATCGAGCCTGCTGGTAAGGTAGCTTTTCTCGAAAAGAGTCCCTCATCGTGATGGAAAGGTTTTGAAAGCTCGTACCAATCTGAGGATGCAGGCGGGCTGCAGAACTGCTCATTCCGCAAATTACGCAAGTTTGCTGCTGAAGGGCTTACGCAGTGAATCGGCAAATGATGCACTTAGCGGCGGTAGCGATGTAAACGGAACGAACTGGACAATTGCGGCAATGCTTTCTCAAAGTACTGGCAGTGTTCCGTTATTCGTTTTACAAAAAGCCGAAATGAACGCTTTGGCGGGTGGAAAATTTTGCCGCGACGTAACAACGCTCAATGATATTCTCGCTGAAGGCTCGTACTACCTCAGCGTTTTCTTTTCGGCACGGATAAACACTGTCGGCACGCAATCTACTTTGGAAAAATCACGGAAATGTGGAAATACACGATTTGGATTATTACTTCGGCAAAAGGGCTTATCGCTGATGAGAGCAAAACGTTTTGGGGGTTTCGATGATGCTCAGCTTTGTGAGATTTGCACCAAAACTGGAATTAGCAGAACTTTCCAAAAACGAGACAAAGCCGTGGTTTTTCGGCTTTTTGACATCAGATTTTGCATATGCCTTACGGATTTCCCTTCGCACGATGTGAGTGAAATTCCACCGATGCACAAAATCAAACAGCACAAAATGAAAAATATCGTTTTTGATACGACATAGCATGGCGTTCTTAAATTGTGCAGCAAAAGCGAAAGCTGGTCTGATAACACGACGATCACTGTTATGTTCAGCGACCACACTTTTATGAACCCATCGAAAAACTGCATTTTTGACGCACTTGATAATACTGCATGCTAGATATTGGTTCGATGTTTGTGAATGTTTCCGAGGAACGCTGTGGCAGAAGCTCGAAAATCAAAGCGAGAGGCGGTTTGCATCTTTTGATATGCTGCCCACGATATTGCGGCGACTTTTGGACCGCAAGGTTGAAGGCGAACGCGACTTGAAGCTGGCATGTGACTCTTTTTAGCGGTCAGCAAACACTTTTGGAGCGTTACGACAAAAACCGCCTAAAATGAAGAGCTGATGACATGGTTTACAAGAACACTGCAAAAGTAAAATTGCGGACTGACCTGCGTGCATATATATCGCGATGAATTTTTGAAATTTTACATCGGACTGAAACACAAAATGACGGACGTGAAGCTTGGTTTGATTTTTGTTGTGTTTATTTACAATGAAGCTGTGATGAAACGACCGTGTGTGTTATTTACGTTTGGTTGTGTTTTCTTTATGCTTTTTCATCAAAGTCGCAGGTTGACCTTTTCGACCTATACTATGCGGACTTAACGGATTGGGAAAACAGAAGGCTGATAAACTATGCGCGCCGAATATGCGTCCGCTGCCACTGCAGGAAATCGAAAGGATTTTGGATCTGGTGATGGAAGCTGGAAATGAACGCGAGACGTCGCGTCGCAACGGAGCATCACGCTCGTATTTTCGGTCGTGCATTTCATTTCAGGTTAAGCCTCGGAACTTGGTTTCCGGTCTCTCGAAGGGGAGCGGCATTACGCATTTTGGACTTTGCGCCGATGGTTGACTTCTTCCACTGGCGTGTGGCAAAACTCTTTTCGCTTTGCACTGCAAGTTCGACGATACATGGCGACAAAACATAAATTGACTGCCGAACCCAACCCAAAGTTTTTGTTTTCAGAGCGTGACATCAGTACGACGACAGTTTCAACCGGTAAATTGTACATTCTCCCTTCGATTCAGTCGGGCATTACGTTGGTAATGCTGAGTACTATCTGCAAAACATAGCTCAAAGAGACTAGTCACAGGTGGCTCTGCCAATCTCGGGCATCTTCGTTTCCAAGCCATGCGAAACCCACAGGCAGTTTAACCCAGTCGCCAACAACAGGTTTGTTTCATATGTCCAGTCGTTTTACCGATTGCAGCGGACAAACGGCAACGGCGGTAAATATCGCCACACAAATTTTGTCGACAATTCGCTTCACGTCCGCCCGTTTGAGTGGCTTTGTCGGCTTGTGGATCTGGTTATTTACGGCAAACGCTCTGAACTGATATAACGGATTCCTCGGTGTTTTTGTTTCGCAAGGCATCTATGACTTTCCAGACAAACAGCTTTAATCGGATCGATTTTACCGTCGCCGATAGATCTGTCTATCGCATCGATGGAGCTCTTTATGCAGATGATATGGGCTTTAACGATGTGTAAAAGTTCAAAAAGGATTTTCGGAAAGCTTACGATGTCTTTGGGCAGTTTTGGAATTTCATACACGATGCCTACATTTGGTTCCGCCTCAGTTGCACTGGATTATACTTTTGTAACTCCGTTTGCATATACACACATTTTCTGAAACGACGGCACCGACGCCAATATAAACTACGAAAAACTACACTCACTCCGGACAAGTTTTATGACGAACCTGAATCCGAACTCAGACCGTCTCAATTTGAAATTGCAGCTTTGAGCCGATTGAGTTTCGAAGATAACGCTCAACAATACTTTTATCTGACACGCAAATATCAACGAAAAGCGTAACCGACCCGCGTTTTCTTTGCTTATAGCATATGACCGAAAACTATAACACAACAGGAACCGTTTTCAATCACGCATCAATCAATAGTCCCCGATAAAAAGGCGGCAACTATACCGCTCGATCTTTTTCTGGCATGCGACACCGTTTCTAAAACAGCAAACGATTGAATATATCAATCAGCTTTCGTTGGAGGTTTCATCTGCTTCCAATCAAGCGAAGTATGGTTATATAGAAGTTTTATTATCGGGTACTGCTTTGAGGCGGATATCAACCCTGGCGTCAACAATCCTATGTTTAGCAAAACCGCTGTTTCAACCCGTGGCTGGAGCCGTTCTCAGCGAAGTTGAGCAGGGAAGTTTTTCGACCGATAGCGGTTCATACACGACGCAGCAGGTTATCAATGAGGCAAACCGCCAAAAAGCTGAATGGCGCAAAAGCTCTCGGTAAAAGAAAACTTTAACCACTACTTGAAGCTCGGTGCAACTTTTGCATACCAACCGAATGTGCAAAAATCAAGGTTACTAAAAACACGCTACCTTTCCAACTATCTTTTGTCGCCATTCACCCGAATGCTGATCTACGGCTCAACTGGTGGCGATTTCTCTGCCACCAGTTGAGCCTTTCTTTATGGGAAGCATTTTTCGGAGCATACGTTCATCGTTCAAACCCGCCAAGGATGCGGTTCAAAAATTGACGTCCGTGTCAATTTTGAACTTCGAGTTAGTATTAAAACCAGGTATCCTGCACGGTTTTAACACAAACATCGTGAGATGATACCGCGTCCGTCCGTGGACGCTGCCGATATGAACGACGGTTCAGAAATCTGACGACGTTTTCAAAAACTATATTTTTTGAAAAACTCGAAAATCAATTTACAATAATTAATTATGAAGATATTGTAAATTGACTGGCATCCGTGTCAATTTTCTTTGAACCGCATTGATGAACCGCAACGAGCGGAGCGGATTAAACTTTTGTAAATGATGGAACTTAAAATCCAAAAAGTTTAAGTTCTCCCTGCAGTTGCACTTTCACAAAACGATTCGTGCGCTTAAATCTCAAAAACGTTTCAAATGCTTTTCTTAAAATTGACGCGGGGCTTTGATTTTCGGTTGCGGTTGTTCAGCGGTTTCGTTGTGCGAAAACCGCCCTCGATTTCTGAGGCAGTCCGCTTGCGGTAACGCGTCCTTTACCAGCAACATATGCTTCGAGCAAAGCCTGCAGCTGCTCCAAATCATGTGTGCATAAAGCAGCGTCGTTCCTCGGAAGCAGCCCAAAATACGTTTTTCAAACTCGCTTTGCTGCAATGCGTCAAAGCCCGCTGGTCGGCTCGTCAAAATCAAAAGCTCTGGTTTATGCACCAAACAAAGCAGCTAAACCAACTCGTTGCTTAGTGCCTTTCGACAAGTTTCGTATGGCAATATTTTGCCTCACGTTCCGACAAATCACTGCTCACAACCGATCCAATCAACCTCTCGCGGTCTTTCATGCCATACATATTTTGCAGTAAAGCGTAAAAACTCAATCACCGCCATATTTTCATAAAGCGGATTTTTCTCATGAAGCACGCCGAGTCGTCTTTTTATCTCCAGCGTATTTTCAGCGGAAACCCGCAAACGCTTGCCGTGCCTGAAGTCGGTTCAAGCTGCGTCCGATAATGCGTATCAGCGTACTCTTCCCGCGCCATTCAAAACCAGAAGCGACACCGCAGTCCCCGCACACCGCTTCAAACGAAATGTCATCGCAAGCTGTGATCACCTTCGACTTTTGTGATGTTGCTTAATTTTAGGATTACTTGCTCATAAACTCACAGCTTAGTCCTCGTATTCAATCAGCAACGTCAACCCATCTTTTGAAAGGATTGTTTGCGGAAAAACTTTTTGTGCGTCGACTAAATTTTGTTTTAAGTCTGAGTTTAGTACCTGGGCTATAGTGGATCATTGCCATAGTTTTCACTCTCGTCTTTTGCGATTTTTCATGCTTGCGTACAAGTCATATGTTTTCTCGCTTGCGTCCGCTTCTAAGCCCGCACCGAACATAGCTTCGCACACAAATAAATCCGAATGTTTCACTTCTTCTGCGATTGAATCCAAATATATCGTGTCGGTTACAAAACTAAATTTTTCTACCCGATCTCACCTACCACTTCGTTCGCTTTGATGATTTTACCGTCAGCGTTGGTAACGCTTTTCACCGTTTTGCAATTTCGCCGGCAAAATTTACATCGGCACATGAGCATTTTGCAAAGCTCAGGATTAAACTTTACCGGACGAGGTTCTTCTTCCAAAGTATAGCCGAAAACAAGGCTTCGTGTGTTCGAGCTTGAAAGAGCGAATCGCAAAATCATCGTGCCAGAAAAAGCTTTGCCACCTCATTTATTTCCTTGACAATAATTTCGTAATTTACAAACATATCCAAAACTTGGCGGCTCGATTCGATAAAAAGCTTTTTAGTTTCGGCGAGTAGATTATGTAAAAGCAGTTCAGTTCGTTCAACTTGTGAGAAAGCATTAAAATACCGAAGTCCCGTTATGTGGTCGGCATGCGTGTGACTGAGAAAAATTGCTGTGATCCATTTGAGATTTAACACGAGAAAGTGCAACCTGTGTGCCTTCACCTGCACTCAAACAGCTCGCCGTCCCGCCGTAAAAGCACCGGAAGTTAAGTGCCGTCGTCGGCGAGGCATCATCCCCCGCGAGCCCAAAATAAATGCTTCATTCACTATAGTCAATTTTATACATAAAATCGAGATTTATGCACATGCTGCAAAACGCTTGCACCGTTGCAGTTGCTACTCACCGGAAAGACGATTTCGGGCTAAAGGCCGCGTCGAGGCTGTATTATACGTAATGCACCACGCTGAAGCTTCCACAGAGCCAAACAAGCATGCGGTTTTGCTTTTGTGTGTGTCGTCGGTTTCGCTCTTAGCGGCTTTGACGTTGTTTTCACTGCTCGCGGCGCCAGTCCCAAAACACGTTCCCTCGCTTCTGTTGCAAATACCAGCGATGTGTCAGCGACAGAGCCCATTCGGATTAAACGGATAAACGCGCTTTTGCTGGCTTGCCGTCAGCACCTCGCATAAACCTGCGCGATTTAGCGGTAGCTTTAATCTTGCTCGCCGGTACAGCTGTTCTCGGCGATCTTTACTCGCCGTGAGCGATGGGACAAACAATTTCTCTGTCAAATCTTTTGTCCAAATGCAAACCGACTTTTCGGGAGAGCAACCAACATAGCGACACTCAAAATGCCCGCACTCATTAAATGTAAGCGGCAGCATCGGGTGCTTATATCCGTCCTGCCGTACGTGCACCGGTAAAGAAGCTTCCTGGTAAAATTCGCCGTCCACGGCACTTGAAAGCCGTCACAAATACCGATAACTGGTCGGCCAGCCGAGACAAAAAGCGCTAAGTCCGTCATCATAATTCTGCATATTGTAAGCGAAAACTGTTTAGCTCGAGTGCGCATCAGCGTATGAAAATCCGCCCGGCACAACCAATATCTGGTAGTCGGCAAGATGCTTCGTTTTCTCTTCAGTTCGACATTTGAACACGTCACTTTCTGCACCAGCAAGTTCCAACGCCTTCTGGCGCATCGCCGTCTATCTCGTTCCAGGTGCGTGCTGGCACCAATGCTTTCGTTTCACGATATTCCTTAACCGCAGCTCTTAAAATCCACAGGCTGAGCAAACATCCGTTTCACCTAGCTTGCTGGATTTCAGCACCTTTACAACAAAGCGAAAAGTGCAGTAACTCCAGAATGCTATCACACTTTTAGTTTTTATCTCGTCGGCTCGCTTGCGAGATAATACCGAAATCTAAATTCATCAAAAACGCCTCGAGCGTTCCACCTGTCTTGTCCCAATTCACCCAGGTCTTATCACGGGAGGAGGCTTAAAATCCGCTCGGCGAGTTTTAAGTTCTCCATCGACTATCAATAACCGTTTAACAGCGTACATCGCGGCACGCTGTTCGCTTCGAAAGTTCAAAAATTGGCACGGGACGCCGGTCAATTTACAATATCTGTATTCTAGAATTATTGTAAATTGACCGCCGTCCTTCTCGTACTAAGTTGCGTCAAGGACGGACCGCGGCTGGCGATGTTTGGCCACACTTCTTCGGCCATCACCGCACATTGGCGGTACAAACTCGGATCAAGAAGTGGCACGGACGCCACTTGAACCGCAACGAGCGTGGTCCTAAAAGTGCACTGTTAGATGTGGACGCACTAAATCCTTTTCGAGTTTTGTGCGTCCCGTGAGTTGCACTTTCGTGAATGAGGAACAATTATGCACTTTGCAGTGAGCTTTGGTTTTCGTGTGAAATTCCAGACAACTCGACCACTGGAAATTACTAATGTTTTTGCCGACAATGAAGCAGAGTTAGGCTTTTACGTGATATTGCCTCGTTGTTGCATTTTTATTGAAGCACGTATTTGCACAAGTGTCGTTTGTGCCGAGTTTTGGATATATCGCTTACGCAGCCGAAAAGCAAGTGTGTGCCGTATTTCGACACGCATTTGGACGCGAAGTGTATGTTTACGCTCGGGCTTTTCCGCAAAGCTTGTATGGATGCAAGCATTACAGCCAAATTTAGCTAATCCAGCGGATCACTGGACAAAACGAAGCGTAAACCGATTGAGAGCTTTTATCTTTCGGCTGCGCTGGCTTTTCCTCGAGATTAAAAACAAAATGTTTATCTTGCACTTTTTATGGAAGGCCATGCGGTGAACTCAGCGACGTGATGAGACTGCAAAGTCAAAATGGAAGAGTCCAGCTCAGAGGATTTTCCAACATCGTCTTTACGCCCAGATTTGCACTATTAATGAGTCTAGGTAGCTGCACCATATGGTTTGTCTGGATTATTTGCCTGTGTGTGTTCGCTTTGGATATGCTTATTGGAATGGCGACTCTACAAAAGATAAGTGAGGTTTCAAACTGGATTTTCGAGTAAAGCGGCATAGTATGCTGGAGCTGGGAATGCATTTGTTGGTGCAAAAGTTTTCTTGCATAGACATACAGGAACTGCGGGCTGGCATTTCTGGTGTTTTTCAGTCTTGATGACGTGTGTAACGTTTTATTATGATGCAGGCTTCAGTACAACTTACATTTCGAGTAAAGGAATTTTTACAAAAGGCTTTTGCGTAATTTTTGAACGCGGTACATCTCGATAAGTTTTCCGTTCTGGCGTTCCGTTTTATGGCAATCGTGCTCGTCGCTACCTAAGTATATGAACGAATTGGCTATCAGGACCAAACATAGGAATGGGTTTCTGACTGCAGGCGGAAAATCTGAAGAAGTATGTACTCGCAGCGGGTGCGAGTTTATGCCAATGCGGCGGTGGATCCAATGAATATGGACGGCGGGACCAGCCGTTTACGTTTTCAGTTTCTCCCTTTGTTACATTTGCATTTTCGCGATATGCTTTTAGATCGGCGAGTAAACATTCATCCGTTCGCATCTGCGGATAGTGTATTTCTGAAAGTGGTTAACGTCAGTATTCAATTAAAGGCGGTCAACAATGATAAAAGACATCGATTCTATTTTGTCGTGTTTTTGCTTCAATGCAAATGTATGCGTGTGGAACTAGATGTCATCGTTGTGCGGACAATTTGCATGGATGACAGCACTATTTCGGCGAAAAATTCCCGATTTCACGGGTTTGATGCAGAAATAACTGGCACGCTTTCACTGGCACGATTGAGACGCAGGTTCAGTGCAGCGAACTCCGCAAATCGGCAGCTTGAATAAAAGCACGCGTTGTGGAAAGCCGGGTATGCTTTTCTCGGTTCGGGCGCTTCAATCGGCGTTGAACAACAGCAATAAAAGCTGGGTTCTCGACGGTGTTTCGACCATGAATGGGTGTCGGAATGCCAGATTTTGCCCACAGCAAAGAAAGGTTTTGTTTGAGGTTTGACCTGGACTTTTCTATTTTTACAGGGCTTTCTGAAAAGTAATATTTATATCAACAACGGTGATGCAGAAATCGGAATGCGTACTGAGCATACATTGGTTGGCTTGTCAGCCTCGCAACTGACGCGCGCTTCAACTATGCCAGATTGGTACAACGTCGGGTTTAACCGACTTCGGTTTGAACTTCCGTAGCATTTTTCACAGCCATCACGTTTTATAGCTTTCCGATTGCCTCGCCTTTTAGGAATTGCAAGTACCGCAATAAAAGCAAACTCCATCAGCGACGGCGCTCGACTGGCTCCAATCGTGGTACGAGCGGGCTTTGAGCATAATGTTTACACGGACTTGGGATATTATATCAGAGCGGAAATCCCCGTACACGATGGCACCCTTCTGGCACAATGCCGACAGCGCTTTCGATACGTCGTTACCGCAGGCGTAAAATTCAGGTTTGATTAACAAAGATATGGATATGAGTGAAAGATTGGCAAGCGTCCGCTGGGACGAATATCTTCATGGAAGCGGTGCCATGCGATTTGCAAAACGTGCCACGCGCACGATACCGTGGGTCGTTCAGGTTGCGCTCACCGAAAAGGACGTAACTGGGATTTTGGTTACTGGCTATGTCAGCTCTGTCGGTTTGCCGCGACTGCGATGAGGTTGGACACCAAATAAAAAGCTGACACACGAAGACCTGCACTGTAACCGAGCGTGCGTTGGACTGTACACGCAGAGACAAAACGCGATTTTGTCAGGCGGCGAAGCGCGGTATCAAAGCATCGACGGAGCGACTGCTGCAAAGATGACACCATGCGAACCACCAGCGCATGATGGTTATCAACTGTAGCAAAACGTGTGGTTGCTGAAACAGCGTTACCACGATTGCAGTTGACACTGTTGAAATGTTCAAAAAGCTGGTGTTAAATTGGAGCATCTCCACGAAGAAATGAACAATACTAACCGCTCGATTTTATGTCCAATTGATATATAAAGCAGCAACAAATAAAAGAGGAATCTATGATATAAAACTACTGAAAATGTGTTTTGCTAACTACACGGTTATAAAAAACCCAATTTGGTGGTTTGAAGGTATGGGCTGTTCCACGTATATGACGACCCAGGTGATTCGAGGCGAGAAGAACGCCCCTCATTGATGCAACGATTGAGATGATGACGCAGGTAGCTGCATACCTCAAGGATTTGGCGAGTATCGATTAAAGTCGATATCGATGTGCTGGTACTTAATCAATTGAACCCGATCATTCAGCTCTATCCAGCGAACAACAAGCCGAAAAATCCAGCCATCCAAATTTACACCACGTGGCAAGCGGTGTCGCTGTGAGGAAAACTTCAAAATAGCGGAAAACCTTCTGCCGCAGTTGCTGTTGACAACGAAACCGTTTTCGCCCGGAACTTCAGGCACTTTTGCAGTGAACGCCAAACATTCACTTACTCAGGAAACAAATGATGTACGCATTGCACGCAAGAGTTTGACTGCGATTGCTTCTGGTGGTTACGGCGACGGGAGCAGCAAATACATTTGACAGTGAGAAACCGAAGCCGAGCTGGAAGCCACAAGGCAGAAGGTTGTCTCGATACTACGCGGAACATCATGGCGAGCTTCCACCTGTTTCGTTATCAAAGCAATCGATAAAATCTCAGCAGACACAAAAGCACCTCGGCCCGGTCACGGCATGTCATCTGGTGCGAAAGTGCAGTCGCAGAAATCATCGAGCTGACAAAAGCTTTGCTGGCTGCCGGCTCAACCTGCGAATTTGAGCCTGCAGCGGCGTAATCTGGGGCTCAGCCGTACGGATACACAGCAGCGGCGTAGATGCTGGTTGTCCGTGGCTTCGAGAGAAAAGGGCGCCAAACACACACGATGCAACTCGACACGGAAGCTTAAGACATGTACCGCCGAAGCCTACAAAGCCAAGTGCCTCGTTCTCGCGATGCCGGACTACGAATACAAAAATGTTCCCGCCACTGGCTCACATCCTCGACCTCTTCGGAGACGAAAAACACTTTTTCAAAAAGAACGTTCCTCCGCATCGCGTAGCTGGGGCGCTGGCGGTGCAAACGCCAGAATACGAGCAAACGCATCGAAAAATGCAAATGGGTTAACTCTACCGTCCACTAGAATGGCAAGGCATCCCGGACGACTGCCGACTTAACCGCACTTGAACAACTCGGCGAACAACCTGCTGGCACTCTCTAAAATCTCAAATTCTCTCGGTATCTCTTTATAACCGAAAGATTTTGTGTAAAAGTCCAACCGGCTATTTTCAAGCCGTCTGCATTATTCAAGCTGTTTTGCTACATTCTCTTTTTGCTTCCAGAAACATCCAAAGCTTCACGGCGTTAACCCACTAATTAGGCACTTGTAATTATGCACGTCAAAATCACATGAAAAGCGTCGTCATTCTTGAACCGCAACGAGCGTGTTCCTAGACAGCAATGATAATGATGGTATCGCATTAAAATCCGTCGGATTTTAAGTGCGTCCGTGAGTGCCGAAGATATCTGCGAATGGAGATAATTATGCATTTGCAGTGAGCGTGATTTTCGTGATTGTCGCTCGCTTACAAGACTTTTGCTAGTTCACACGGTTCAACGCCGCACCGTTCATGCTGTGCGTTTTGCGCAAGTGTATTCAAAAAGCCCTTTGTGGGCAAAAGGCTTCCGTTGTTTGCCAAGCCAATGTGCGGAGTGATAATGCAGTTATACAAACCGAAAAGCGGATCTGACGCACAAGGCTACCACCACTCAAAACGTCGGTAGAAGCGTAACCAGCTGCTGTCCAGCCTTTCAAAATGCATCTGCGGACGGCTTGTTCATTTGCCACAAAGCCGTCGCGTGCCGTGTTGATTAGATACGCCGTTTTCCTTTAAAATGCGTTAACGTCGCCGCGTTGATAATTTCTTGTGTTTGATCGGTAAGCGGGTGCACGCAAACTGGGATAAAGTCCGACGTTGCAGAATAACACATCAGGGCGTAACTTGCTTCACATCGGGAAACTCTGGAAAGCTCACTTCTGCTTTGAAAAGACGACATTCATCACGAAGCTGCGTGCACCTTTAATCACTGCATAACCGATATGCCCTGCACCAAAACCCCAAGCGTCTTTCGGAGCGAAGTTCTTGAAGTGAAACGAATGATAGCGCAAATGTTCCGATGAAGACGGCTTCTGCGTGAACTTCTCCGCACTGTGCTTCCGACTTGAAAACAAAATTCCAATAAATGCAAACGCAAGCTCAGCAACACTGTCCGAACTGCACGAAGGCACATTGGTAACAGTAATATTTTCGCGTGCATACTCAACGTCAACGACATTGCATCCCGCGTCGCAATTACACCAATGTACTTGAGCTTCGGCAGTGCGTCAACGTCACATCTTTTGTGAACTGACTTTGTTCGTAAAACCAACTCGCAATTTTTGCAACGCTCGACAACTTCATCGGAAGCGGTTTTTACAACAGTTATATCGCACACTTTCTTAACGGCTCCCAACTAAATCGCCCGGATCCAGCGTGCAACCGTCAAGAACGGTACACCGAAATCTGCTCATACCTCTCCGCTATTTTAACACGATTGCAAAAACATTCTATCGGTTATTTTCAAAACGCATTTTTCACTCTTTTGGCATTTGTAAACGGTTGGATCTTTGAGCCGACGGAAGTCGTCAAGAATTGACGTAATGTCAAATTTCTGAAACGACCATCATGTGAAAACTCATTATAGCGTTTCGTTGGAACATCGTACAAGAATGTACGATGTTCAACAAACGTACTCGCAGAATGTATTTGATACATGATAGGTGGGACCCAAACCGCACGATTTGAATTTACCACATCGGCTGCACTTTCGCGTAACGGCGACGAGGACAGACCGAAAATTTGGGTATCGGGAAATTTCAGCGTGGATTATTTTAACTTTGGGTGATAAGTTTGTCGTATTGCGTTAGTGTGCGATGAAAAACGAACGATTTTCGCCTCTCAGGTGTAGTGGCGGTAAACCTTTTGCGGAAGACCCATTTTGACGTTGGTTATGGCGGGGAAAATGGCAAAACCCGATTGCACATGGATCATATTTATTTTATCGGTGATGATAAAGCTTTTGAATTGTACTTTCCGACTGATGGTCTCGTTTTTGTGGCGACGGAACACAGATGGCGTTGGGAAGTTTATTTCAGCCTCGGCGTCTCGGCGTGATGTGGTTTCAACGAATAAAGGCGTTTTGCAGGCGTTCTCGTCTCTGTGCATACCCAATCTGGAGTTTTGAGTTGGACGTAGAGGCTCTGTTTGCAATTTTATAGCAGTTTGGACGGGAGGATTTCTTGTTCTCAGCAGCAAAACCCTTTTTGCTCGCAGCAAGGAGTGCTGAAATGGAAGCGAAAGTCTAAAAGCCGCCTGCATGATTGATGTTGCGAAATCGACAACGGAGAAGTGATAGTTGTGCGTAAAACGGCGACTACGCTTATCTCGATTTTCGGATATTTAAAGTGAAGAAAAACTGGCTAAAACCGTTTCGGCGGTTTCAAAAGCACCGCGGTTACCTGATGGCGTGCGATGTGACGGCTCACTGTTTTACTACAAAACTGTTAGCTGGCTCTGAGTTTGGTTTGGCAAGCTAAACCCCAAGTCCTTGCACCGCCTTTAAAATATACTCAGGGAAACATCTTTGCTGTTTGTCAAGACGGTTCCGTTTGCTTTTCGACATAAATTGCAGGACAACGAAAAAGTTTGGTTTGCACAGTTGACTAAACACGCTGCCCTCAACGATGCTTTGCGCGTTTTCTGTAAAGCGACGAAATACAGATTATGTCGAACGGATCTGGGGCGAGTTTGCTTCAAGCGGTGAAATCCGCTGGCAGGCAAATATTCCAGAAAAGCAAGTACGCCTGGTTATCACTGAAAACGGAATGCTTGTCGGCATCTGCTGGTAAAATCATTAATGCTTACAGGCAGGAGGTTAAGTTTTTATGAAAAAGCTCCCGCACGCTGGAAATTTTGATGACAGTTATGATATAATCGGGAACACGCCGATAGACATTCCGCCGATTTTAGACAGTGCTGAAGTTCAAAGTTTTAATGAGATTTATGCTACAAATCAAAGCGGGAACTTTTTCCGAAAACGAACCTGCGTACGCTGCAACATTAATCGGAGTGCTTGAAAACAAGTGACTACGCAGTACGGTCAAAAGCTTCAACGCACACGAGAGGGCTGAGGTTACTCGGCTGTTGGGGGATGTTCGGTTCTATGAGTACAGGGAATTATCTCATCGATGCTAGCTGCAGAATTAATGACCGCACTGTTTTAGTGGGCATTATCAAGGCATCGGTTTGATTGCAATTACGACCCAGATGCGAAAAACGCTTGAATTTTTGAAATATCTCATTGCAAAAACGCCGCACAACGACATCGACACGATAAAAGCGATTTGAGATGCATTGACAAACTGCAGTCTGGAGAATAACACTATCGTTCAAATTCGCTTTTACACGCTTTTTCGATAGTTAATGGAAAAATTCACAAATAATATTGCAAAATATGCAAGACAAAAATTGAAAATATTGTACAATAAGAATTATTAGATTCTAAACGGAGGATTTTATGAAAAACTTTTTATCACGGCACTTGGTTTGCTGATGGCTTTTCGCTTTTCGGTATTGAAGTTAACGCAGGCGAAATTAAAACCGATGGAAAACATTGAATTTATCAACTACACTGGAACGCATAGTCAAGTTGATACGGTTGACCAACCCAGTGCGATTGGTACACAGCTCGGTTCGAGCAGTAACTAGCGGTAAAGTGCTGAAATCTGAGGGCGTTATTATGTGATGACATTGTGGATGCAAACGATACCAAAGGCTTTGATGCGGATATTTTTGTTATTGGTGCGAATGCTGGCGTTGACCATATCGCCACTATGCGTTTGATCATCGCGGGTATTTGGCTAAGGCATATAGTATCGGGCAAAGGATGGAAACGATTTGCCCCATTCCCGTTACGTGTTTATAACGCTGTTCACCGCAAAGATTTAGCATTTCGGTGAAAAACATATAAACAAGCCGTTATGACTTAACTAGCGACAAAGCTGGTTTGGCAAATTCATTACAGCGAGTGGGCTGAAAAACGCAAATTATTATTCCGTTGGGCGATGCTCGCCTTGAAAACAATCAGTGCGATTGACACGCCAACAACTAAAAGAAGTTTGACGATGAGAGAGAGAAAGGAAAGAAAATCAGTTCGTGAGGACATGATTAACTTGAAGGAACGTGAAAGTGCAGAAGGCATGCATGCCGAAGCGCAAAAACAGCTGAAACCGAAAAGAAAGCAGACACTGTGGCAAAGCAAGCTGAAACTGAAAAGAAAAAGCAGACACTGCGGTGAAGCAAGCCGAAACCGCAGGCCGATAAAAAGGCTCTGAAGCGGAAGCTGCCAAGAAAAAGCTGAACAATGAAGTCTGAAGCCGATGGCTGTAGCTGAGAAAAAGCCAAAGAAGCGGAAGTCGCAGAAGCCGACAAAAAGCTAGCAGAAGCTGAGACCGCAAAAAGAAGCCGACAAAAGCTACAGAGGCAGAAGCTGCTAAGAAAAAGGCTGACGAGAAAAAGCAAGAAGCAGCTAAAGACCAGAAGCTAGCTGACACAGAAAAAGAAGCCCAAGACGACTGTAAAAATGTTGCAGCTGACACTCAAAAGATTTTAGAGGAAAAAGTCGCGAGAAAAAGGCTGAAAGTGATGCAGCGATTGCGTCGGCTGTTCCTGGATATGGCTTGCGTGTTGTCGATAAAAACAAAGATGCTTTCACAGTTGGTTTTGTTTCGATTTGAAGACCGCAAAAAGAGTTGAAGGCTTCCGCTGATCAAGACATCCATGAAGGTACCTAATCGACACGGAAGGCAGACTGATGGCTATTGCAGGCACAACGGAAGGTGGTGGCGTTATCACACTGGTGCTGTTTGACCCGATTACGTTGGAAGTGGTATACAGGGTGCCGACATATCGCGCGAAGAAAGCGTGGTGGTTAAAACGGCGATGACTACTACGCAGTCCTCGATAACGGCAAGGGACCACATCGGACGTTTTCAACAGCGACATGAAGTTGCAGCTAAGTCGTCGCTGCGTGCGCAGCCGTATTCACCAGTTACATTTGGGAAGAAGGCATTATGGTGCAAAACAACCGATAACTCGATCTCAGCTTTAATCGCTTGGAAGGACTTGCTTGTACCAAGTAATTAGTGCCGATTACGCAAAGGCTTCTCTCGCGTAAATAACTTTTCTGCGAAAGCTTGATTGCAACTTTGGCTCGAATATACGAAGCAATTTAGCTTTTTATACGAAAAGGCGTGCGGTTTTTAGCTTTTTAACCGTACGTCTGTCTTTTCATACAACGTTACTTTACCAGCGGATAATTGTTTTTATGTATGGAGGCTGTGAGCTTAGAATTTTGCCAACATTGGTTTGTGCTGGTGTTGTGTTTCTTTTTGCGTCGTGTAACATTGATGCATATCTCGACGATAGTGCAGACCGCAAGATTACAGTGACAGGCGTTTCGACTGTGTATGCGGCCCAGTATACCGCGTTCATCAGATCTGCGATTGTTTCGCAGGACAAAAGATATTTCTGCGGTGAAACACGACATCGCCTTGAAAAAGGTAACCGAAGTTTTCACGCGGTACAACATTCCATCGGAAAAATATTTCCATCGATAGATTGAGCATCAGCCCGCAATATTCATATCGCGATGATGAGCCGCGATTTTTGTACTATACAGTAAATCAGATATTTCTGTAACGCTCGACAATCGGAAAACTAGGGAGTTGTTTTGCGGATTTTACTCAATGCAGGAGTTACCAGTTCAAAACGTTGAATTCTCTGTTCAAGATATGACTGCGAAACGATGCCCGCATCACTGCCGTTAAAGCTGCCGAAAGATGCCGCAACACTTTTGCAGTGCTGCGGAAAAACGGCGGGAAAAGTTAACTATCGGCAAAACTATCTTCAATCAAAGATTTTTCGGAAAGTAGCTCATACCAACTTTCATATCAGAATGCGTACTGCGAAAAGCGCTGGCTCAGCGTCCGCAGCTGAACCAATCTGAGCAAATCAAAATCGACGCACAAGTTGAAATTGTGTTTCAGTTGAAATAACATTACTTTTTAAATAAGGCAAGTCAATTTACCAAAAAGTGCATCTGTAAACTTTATGGATTGACTTGCTTTTACGCTTCAAGCCTTAACCATTAAATGAGACGCACACCGCTTTTGAAAAGCAATGCGACAAACTGGGTCCAAGCTTGCGGTGTGCGGAGCCATTTACGCAAGAGCTTTTCTCCCAGACGGAAGTGCTTTATAGAGTTACGCTGACAGCGTTAGGGTGACCGGCAGCCATTCTCCTTAGTTTTCGTGAAAACTAAAGAATGGAAAGCGTAAAACCATGTGTCTCGTTCAGCAATGCCGCAGGTCAATCTCCAATAATTGAAAGTATCGATATTGCAAATTGCCACCGACGGCGGCTGCGCAACGTATCTACCGCATTCAGACTTACTTCATAGAAAGCAACGAACGAATACCGCAGTCTCAGTCGATGCATTTTGTGGAGTATTTTCGAAAAGCATTAGGTCATGATGTGACAAATTAAAATCCCGCAAGGATTTTAATTTGTCCTGTGAGTTGCACTGTTTGTTAATGACGACAATCGATAGCTGGAAAGGTGCGATGTTTTGCGTCGATTATTTGTTCGAAAATCCTAACCTCTTTTTGTATACGTGCCGAAAATGAAAGTACAGAGGAGAATGTGTGCGAAGCGGTTGCTATACAGGTTAATCAAAGCGGAAACCGAAACAGAAAAATCTGGAAAGTGCAAAAGCCTGGAAATACACAGGTCAAGCGGGTAACTCGCTTTCAAAAGAATTTAACTTCTGCGATTGAGCGTGAGCGAACTTTGGTGCCTCACTATAGTGCTACTCCCAGCGAGTACAAACTGCGATGAGTGATGCACTGCAAGATGATGAAAATCTTCGAAAGAGTAGTGCTTTCAAAACAAAAGAACAGAAAACGTCTGCAGATTTAAACTGAATTTTGATGAAGAAATCAACCCGCGAAAGCTGTTGGCTGATTTAGCTAAACGAAAAAGCTGGTTTGCAGCTCTGCGTAAGTTGTTTTTAAAACAAGCATCGGTTCGACAAGGTGAACCTCGTTCCGAAAAATGTGCAATCGCTAACAGATAGCGACGCCCGAAAAACGCTTTTTACAAATTTTAATGCACGGCGACATAAATAAATTGTCTGACGATGAGTTAACCGTTTGCTTGCGAACGCCGAGAAAATGGACAAAGATGAAAGCAAGCGTCGATTTTCGCTTGCTGGTTTGAAAAAGAAACGGAGAATGATGCCGATACCGTTCACGCAGCGGTGAAAATAACGCGAAGCAAAGCTGAAATGAAAAATTACCGTTGAAGATTTCCGCATCGTTGAAAAATATGACGCATGCATGAAAGCGTCGCAGGAAGAAGCGGTAACGACAGAAATTTGGGACGCACGGCACAAATGGTGAGCGTGTCGCAACGGAAGCAGAAACTCACGTGCAAACTGAATTTACGATTAACATTGTGCCAGAAAAAGTGCTGAACCTGGCGAAGCCAGAGTCGATGCAACAAAACGGAAAGCCAGCTGAATCGTAGAATTTTTCTGCAAGCTCTGCTGAACAGTTGTATCGTGCGAACGAAGACATCGTGCAAGCTGAAGGTGATTTTGCGGAACAGTAACGAAGGCACATCTGATTGAACTTGCAGCCAGCCTCAATTTGGGAAAAGTGAATATTTTGCTGAAATGAGAGATGGTAAAAACTTCTGGAAAAGATTTCCGGTGCAATCGAAGGAAGCACTTTTCGCCTCGAGGAAAACTTAAGGAACTTATCGAAAAGCTTCGAAAGAAAACGGTTTTGAATTGAGCATGAACTTTCGTGGTCTGGTAACGGAGAAAATGGCAGAGATTTGCAAACAACGAGCGAAAGTTGTTCGGATTTTCGCAAGCTACGAAGAAGATTTAGCATTAGATCAAATGAAAATTTTGGTGAAAAGTGATAGGCTTTGGGGAAACAAAAGCCGTTAATGTATTAGCGTAAAGGACGGAGGTTCGTTATGGAAATAAAATGCAAATATGCTGATTTGGGAGATGAGTGCAAAAGAAAAAGCACTCGTAGTTTGAAGTTGATCGCCTGAACAAGGAAACTTTTGGCTCAAGACAACTGAAGCAGGAATTAGGGCAAAAATGATGGAACTTTTGATTGCACAATTGACATTACTATTCCGACATCACCAGTTCAAGACACTGAGTTTATCGCTCAGATGGCTCTAATCTTTCTATCGCTTGAACAGATGATGAATATGACTGAAAGCATTGGCAAGGTGAATGAGATTTTAACCTCGGTGGATCTGGTTAATGCCGTCGGTAAAATGTCGATATTGAAAACGGCGGCGATGTTATTTCGGGATTTGTAACAGCTGCCAAACGCGGTGAAATACCCTGAGTGCAAGTGAACGGAAAGTGGTACTTGTGGAAAGAAGTAACTAAGGTATATGGGTAAATCAAATTAAGGCGAACGCCTGAGATTGAAAAATGAGCGGTGCCTCCAAGCGAAACGATAACGAGCTTTGGGTGAGACCAGCAAAACAAAACAAAACTAAAACGATGGGAGGTACTTATGATGAGTCATTAGACGGGTGTTTCAGGCATGCAGAATCACCAGACAAGAATGATGGGATTGGTCAACGTAGCAAACGTAAATACTGCAGTTCGGAAACGTGGTCGTTAACTTTCAAGATTTGATTTCGCAGCAGTTAACGGAGCTTCACGCCTGACAGAAAATTTAGGCGGTGTGAATCCAAAAGAAGTCGGTCTCGGCATGATGGTTGCAACGATTGACACAGTGCATACGCAGGGTGCTTTTGCAGACAACAGGAATTAACACCGACATTTCAGTGCACAGGCAACGGATCTCTGTGCTAAAAGACGGCGAGAAAATGTTTTTATACTCGCGACGGTCATCTGGCGTTGACCGCGATGGAACTTGGTAAATCCTGCAAAATGGTATGCGGTGCAGGGCTGGATGGTTCAGGAAGCCGAAGGTGCTCGCGTTTTGAACACTTCAGGTAACGTTGAGGATTTGATTATTCCGATTGGTCAAAAAGCTTGACGCAAAGGCAACTGCTGCTGAATTACGCTTGTAACTTGATAAGCTGATTGCTCGTCTTTGCCTTGCGAATGCAAACCCAGCAGAAATTTTGGAGTCAACTCGGCAAAACCCAGTTTAAGGTTTACGATAGCTTTCGGTAACACGCAGGAGCTGACAATTGCTTTTGCACGTGCTAGGGACAATAAAACCAATGGCAAGGCACGGTCAATGTTTTAGACCCGATGATCTGGTGCAAATACCGAAACGCGAACAGGCGTCGGCACAACTGACGGCGTTGGAAATACCTTCCTTTGGAATTTGACAACTACGGTCATTTGCTACAAGCAACCGACACTGCTGGTAACGTTACGAACGAGGGGCGCATGTTATGCTGCAAGTTCTGTACAATGTGCCAGAAGCAACAGCTGGTGCGGACGGCAATCCAACACGAGGTAACTTTATGATTAACCTCGACAAACTGGAACGTCGAAAAACTCTGTAACACAGTTTGCCGAAAACAGTACCACAAAAAGCATACACGCAAGACGGCTATGCAATGGGTTATTTGGAAAACTTCAAGATTGATAACTCCGGTGTGATTACTGGCGTGTACTCGAACGGTATCCGACAGGACATCGGGCAAATTGCTGTGGCAAGCTTTTCAAATCAAGGCGGTTTGGAAAAAGCTGGTGAAAACACCTGTCGAGCTCGAAACAACTCTCACATGCAAATATCCTGACTTTCGGGAACAGTCGGCAAAGGTAAGTTGATTGCTGGCACTCTGAAATGAGTAACGTAGATTTAGCAGACCAGTTTGTCGATATGATTGTAACTCAACGCGGTTTCCAGGGCAACGCCAAAACCATTCAAACTTCGGACACTATGCTCGAAACAGCACTGAGCCTAAAACGCTAACCATAAATAATTGGGGATGTACTTTTGTAGTGGCTGCATCTCCACTTAAAAATCGCAAACCTCATCTCTGAGAAAATTTTCTCGTCTTTTTCAAAACAACACCAAACACGCCGACATCCAAACATTGTCTAAAGATAAATTATAGCTTGCTAAATTCATCAATCTCAACACTGTTGGTATTTTAAGCCTGTGAAACTGAAAATGCTTTTGCTTTGTGTCGTCAGAAAAGTTTTACTCGATGGCTTAAAAGTCACTGTTCAAACTTGAAATGAAGGAGCCTTCTTCAGAAGCGGGAAAGGCATTTATTTTAAGCTTTTCTGAATAATATGCGTTAAGCGAATTACGCCCGAAAAGTGAACGCCCTTAGCCGAGCGGATTGCTTTTCGCGTTACATGATGGACGGCAATGAGTGACATCCCCGCCACGGATGGCGGTGCAAAACAGTACTCACCGAGTTTTTGCAAAGCAAAACTGGAAGTTCGCTAAAATTACGCGATGCCAGTCAATTTACAATATCTGTATTCTAAATTATTGTAAATTGATTCTCGAGTTTTCAAAACTATATTTTGAAAAGCGTCGCTCAATCTGAACCGTTTCACAAGCACAAAAATCATCGAGGTGAGGGTGAATGGTTAATTGCACGTAAGTTTATTTTCATTTTCTTTTGTCAAATGTTATAATGTGCAAAATTAGCGGAAGGTCATTCCGCAAGAGGTATACGTTATGAGAAAAAATTATACGGTGAAAAGTTCATCTGGTGAAAACCTTTGCAGTCAACTACTATGAAGCCATTTCCGAAAGGGTTAATTCAAATCTTGTACGGTATGCAGGAACACAAGGAGCGGTACTCGTCATTTTGCGGAGTTTCTTGGCAGAACGGTTACAGTGGTCCTCATCCACGACCACCTCGGGCACGGGAAAAGTATCAGTGAGGTGCATCCGCTTGGCGATCAGGTGCTTTTTGAGGCGGTGCTCAACGATATTGAGCTATGCGTCAGTCGGCGAAGCTTTTCAGTCAATACATTTGTTTTGGTCATAGCATGGGCCTGTTTCGCTCGTATTTAGCATGATGCACCTGACAGATACGCTGATAGCTTGCGTCAGACAGGGCAGACACCCTCGATAATTGCGAAATCGCTGAAAGGACTTTTACACTCAAAAGTCAGGCATCCCGCCGCCTGCGATGCAAAAATTTTGACGGGTTCGTTTAGCAAGGAGTTTAGCAATCCAATGGATTGGCTTTCGCTTAACAAAGAAAAATCAGGAAGCGTATAAACGATGCTTTTGTGCGGAAAGCCTTCACAAAGTAATGGCCATAGCACGCTTTTGGATATTCTATAAAGCTCAACAACAAAGCAACCTCATCGCGACTGCACAGCCTCAGCTATTTTGCCTCATCTCTGGTGAAAAAGACCCAGTTGGCAACTTTACAAAAGGCGTGAAAGCAGAAGCGAGATATAAAACGGGCATGGCAAGAAAGTAAAGACAATCTTTATAAAAATATGTCGCACGAAATTTGAATGAAGCGACAAGCAAATTGTTTATCGAGACGTGCTGAATGCAGAACTGAACTTGAAAACAGCATTGCAATAGCCGCACTTGCTTGGGATTCTCCAAAAAGCAAACTTTCCTTGACTTTGCTTTGTGATACAATCCATATTATTACAACGGTGTTACAATGAAACATTACGATGAAAAATAATTTAGCAATCATTGCCTGCCCTGTTGGTAAACAGTTTGCCGAAGAATGATTAAGCATTTGGAGCGGTTATGCAGCTAACTTAACCGTCGGCTCACGTTTTCTTGAAGCGATACGAATGGACAAAGCAAATCATCCGTGATTTGAATTTTGCCTCCGACTTGGAAAGTCTGAAAATGCTCCAATCACAGAAGTTTGGAAAAATGTCCAAACCGAATTTTTAGCGTAAAAGCACGGCTTTTTACTCCAATTTGTAAACCATAGTTAAAAACCGAAATTTTGAATCAATCCGCGGGCGATGTTTATATTTTTCAAGATGCAGAAAAATCACACGCCTGTTGCGGTCAACGACGTGCTGACAAGCATTGCTTTTCTGTGAACGACAACCTCGGTGTCTCATCGTTACCATATCGATGCCGCCCGCCACGCAGGTGCAACAGTATCAACTTAGTGATGCCTCGCTTTCCGCACAGCCGTCAACACAAAAAGAAAGGACGAGAAGGCTTGACAGCTGGTTTGCTAGCTCACCTGTATGAAATGCTTTGGCGTTGAGTGCATTATCACGCTGGACATTCACTCGCGAGAAATCGGAAAAACGCTTTTCACGGATGCCTTTTTGAAAACTTACATGCGAGCTTTTCAGATAATCAGCGAGCTATGAAAATTTTGGACTTGACGGAAAGCCTCGATGGATGACCCCGTCGCAGTCGCTCCAGATAGTGGTGCCGTTGACAGAAACAAATTTTATGCAACTGGCTTTGAAAAAGCCCCTTGCAATGTTATAAAGAACGCGACTATTCCGTTGTGTCAGTCAATGCCAAACAAAACAATATCGTGAGTATGAATTTGCTCGGCGATGTTCGTGGCAAAACCGCATTTTTGGCAGAGACGATATGCTCGGAACAGGCAAGACACTTTTTGAAGGCTTTTGAGTTTTTCGAAACACGAAGGTGCACAAAAAGTTATCGCAGCAATCAGTTTGCCGCTATTTAACGGAAACGCAATTTCCCAATTTGATGACGCTTATGCGAAAGGACTTTTTACCGCATCATCGGAACGAACGCCGTTTACCACGACGAGCTCAAAACGCGAGTGGTACATCGAAAGCGACGTGTCGGGACTTTTTCGCCCAAACGATTTTTCCGAATGCACAACCACGACTCGGCAAGCAGCTTGCTCGACAACCGTGAAATTATTCAAAACACTGGAAAAACGCTCGCAAAAATAAGCGATGGACTGCATTTTTGCCTGCGACGCTGGAACATCTGCCTTGAAAGCTGCACTTGTTTTCTCCAGTTGGGAACTTATTCACCGAAAGAAGGTTTCCGCTTTCGGCTCGTCCTTCCGCTGCCGAGTATGTGCAGGCATTGCGCTGCGTTGCGTTTATGTCGTCAGTTAGCCGAAAGAGACAAACCCGCATCGCTGGTATATGTATCTCTGAAATGTACTTCACTAGTTGCTGTGGCAAAGTCACAATGCAAAAACTTTCACCAGCGAAGGGATCACACCGAATCGCTTAAAACGATAAACTTTTTACCTGGAGCGAAAACCGCTAAATGTGCAAAGGCCTCGGATAGTGAGCGTTGTGAAATGCTGCAAAGTTCAGGGTCACTCCTGTCATGGGATATTTTTGTTTTTCACGAAAATATACCGCGAGTGCAGAACGCATCTTTGCTGTTACCGCTTCCAGAATATTTGAGCTTTACCCTCACAGGCAACCCCATTTGCTTTTTGACCCGAAGCTCGCTATCAAAACGCGTATTGGCTTCCTGACGCAATTAAAACTTTTGACGATTTTTGCAAACAATAAAACTGCAGCTCGCGAGATTTTTCTCAGTTTCGGACAAAATTCCGCCCTTTGCACTGCACAGGTTCGATAGTCGGACAGTTCGACTCGATACCAGTCAATCGCTGGAGCACCTGACTTTTCTGCAGCCTCGCTGGCACATAAAACAATAACGCCGCCTATCTGCTTGCGACCGAGCTGGAACGACAGAAGGCATAAACGTTTGCCTTTGCACAAAAGCCTGCGTTTCATCGCCTTGCCGCATTTTGCCATCGGTGAATGCAAGCAACTGGAATGCATCTGTGCTTCTCGGCAAAAACCGGACAACCTGCCGGACCGATCTGACAAACCTCGGCGAGGCTTCCTCTCGCGCCGAACTTTCCGCTTTTGAAAAGCTAAATCGGGCGATTGCCACCTTGGAAGCACTTTCGCAGTCGGCTTACCTTTACGCTTTCTGGCGGTCAAGCGAACAACCAACGTTGGAATCAGCTCAAAGCTGAGCGAACACAACGCAGTTTTTATTGCCACAAACCGTCAATGGAGAACTCTTTTAAGCGACGCAGCTTTCGGCTTCACTGCACTTCATTATTTTTCCGACATCACTTCTGCTTCGGAAAATCTGTAACCATAGCTCAGGTGTATCAATAGCTTTTTACGATTTACTCAAGTCTGCCCATTATAAATTAGCAATCCGCTTGGCTGCATCTTTAAGTTCAGGCAACTCAATACTTTCAATGTTGCCAGTATCACAGGCTTTAGCAATCGAAGGCTCAATGGGCGACGAGCCAAAACGTCAGCCCATACTTTTTAGCAATATCGTCGATATGGCTTTCCCGAATATTGCGTACTTCTTGCCATTATCTGGACAAGCAAAATACGACATATTCTCGACGAGTCCCAAGACTGGAACGTTCATTTGTTCCGCCATTTTTCACAGCCTTTCCACAATCATCGAAACCAATTCCTCGCGGAGATGTAACAATGATAATCCCGTCAACAGGCAGCGATTGGAAACACGGTCAGCGCAGACGTCCCCCAGTTCCAGGTCGGCATATCGACAAAAAGGACACCCACGTCCTGCCAAATAACATCAGTCCAAAACTGCTTGACAATTCCTGCGATGAGAGGCCCACGCCAAATTATCTGGCGTAGCTTCACCGTCCAAAAAGGAGGTTTATTGACATCACGGAGATCCGGTCTTGTTTTTAACAGGCTGGATGCCGTCATCAGTTGCTACAGCCTTGTGTGAAGTCCAAATATTTTCGGGACTGAAGCGACCAGTAACGTCGGCATCCAGAATTGCGGTTTGCTTTCCCTGTCGCCTGACAGCCACCGCAAGGCTCGACGTTACGAGCGACTTTCCGACGCCACCCTTACCGCTCACAATACCGATTAGCTTTTCGGACGCATTAACCGATGCGTTTTCGCGTAAATCTTGTTGCGTCGATGTCTCAACCTTTTGACTTTTTATCGCCGCACGCTTTTGAACACGAGCCACAATGATGATTACAATCACTCATATTTTACCCACTACTTGAAAATCATTCACCGAAGATTTTTACGATTTTCCCGATTCTTGTTTTTTCCGCTGGATTTAGCGAAAACTTTTGTGTTTGATTGCACCAAACGGACAAGCGTGGACGCAGTCATTACAGCGTATACACTCAGGACTATTCGGCTTTTCGTACGTAGGGATATTGAACTTGCAGGTCTTTTGACAAACCTTGCATTTGACACACTTATTTCGGTCAATTGTCAAACCATACAAACTAATCGGATTGAAAATCCCAAGCAAAGCTCCCCAAGCGGGCACAAAAATCGACAAAAGGTCGGTAAAGCACGATTGAAAGCGACACCACAACAAGCGAAATAAAAATCTTGTTTGCAAAAAGTATCCCCGCCGCAGCCCGCAATGAAGCATTCACAGCCATCAAGGGCAACGCCGCAAAAAGCGTTCCCGAAGGACACAAGTACTTGCAAAAATATGGATCTGTAAAGCCAAACTGTCCTTCATGGCGAAAGGCAGCAAAAAGACAAACACCGCCAAAACCACATACTCAAATACGAAAATCTTCGCGAGGGCGTTGCACGACAGGCACTCACAGGAATCTTAAAAGCAAGTCCCGAAAAACCAAAAGGACACATATATCCGCAAAAAGTCGCCCGCAATTATCGCAAAAAGCACCGTCAATCCAACGCGCATATTGCAGGAAACTGAAACCCTTTCCCAGAAATTGTCGCCTGAATCGAGCCCTATCGGACAACCGGTCAAAGCCCCCTGACACGAATAACAATTCAGCACCGGCATACAAACCGTCTTACTATACTTCATGAAAAATCTTCCCTCAAAAACTCCCTTGAGGTTGCCATTAATCGCCAACGCCCCGCGCCTGAATATAATGCCGATACCGCTTTCCGTGTTGGTTCTCACCGAAAGCTCTTCCTCAGCAAGACAGTCGCCTCATCGTGTCAGAAAGTTTATCACCATTATCCGCCGATGCTTGGCCTCGATTGTTGTTTTTCACCATACGCGATTACCCTATTCCGATGCACTCCAAAACAAATATTCACCGCCTTTTTCAAAACGACGCACCTGACCAGCGAGCAAACCCGAACAATCAGGGTGCGATTGACCCAACAAAAACCGCCACAGTTAAAATAAATTTTGTCCGTTTCACATCACCCAAGTTTAGCACAACGATAAAGCCAGCTAAAAGGCTTGCGGGTTGCTGCATTTTGCCAAACGTCCCCGCAAAACCAGACTATTCTTCTTTGCTAAGCATAAAATAAAGGCTTTTTACCAGTGTTCCAGTCGCCTTCGCTTTTAAGTAGCCATAATCTTCCGAAATGTATGCCGTACCAGCAATATCGATGTGAATCCACGGAATATCGTCCTTTGCCAAAAACGAGCCGACAAAAGTCCTGCGGTCATCATTCCACCGAATTTTCCACCAGAGTTTTTCAAGTCGGCAACTTTTGACCTCATTCATCTTTTTATAATATTCAAGCACGCATTTTCCAAAGTCACTTCGCCTGCACGTTTGTTTGCCTTTTCCAGCTCTGCAAAGAACGCATCATTGTTGGTAACTGCACCGCCCTACTTGTTCGCCGAGTGCCGACACGCAGGCTCCCGTCAATGTTGCAAGGTCGATGAGCTTTGTCGCACCAAGCTTTGTTGTCGGCATAGCACACTGCATCTGCAAGCGTCAATCGTCCTTCGGCATCGGTGTTCACTATCTCGAGTGTTTTTCCGCTCATCGAACCGATGATGTCGCCATTTCGGCAGCCATCGCCAGAAATCATATTTTCGCAAGAAGCAACAACCGCGACGACGTCTTACCTCGCTTTCGTCGGCAAGTGCGTGCATTGTGCCGATGACAGTTCCAGAACCGCCCATGTCGGTGAACATTTCAACCATGCTGGTTGTGGCTTGATTGCGTAACCGCCGCTGTCATATGTCAATCCTTTGCCGACCAATGCAATCTGCTCGTCAGATTGCGGATTATTGTAATATTCCATAACAATGAGTTTCGGCTCTTTTGCACTTGCTCGTGCGACACTGAGGAAGGCTTCCATTTTGAGGTTTTCAATTTCTTTTTGCCATAGATGGAAACTTTTACGCCCTTTGCTTCAAAGTTTTTCTTTTGCGATTTGAGCCAAAGTTTCAGGGTAACATTACATTCTGGCAGGTTGAGTTCACTCAAAATCGCGTGCCAGAAAAATCGCTTCAATCAATTTAACTGCTTCGTTGATAGCTCTTTCTGCACGCTCTTCCTTGCGTCTTTCACTGCTATAATTCACCGTCAGCTCTGGCACAGGTTTGCGGTCGCTTTTTGAACTTGTCGTATTGATATGTCGCGTGCAGCATTCCTTCGGCAATCGCTGAAGCTATTTTGTAATTGCACAAATTGTTCAACTTGGGAATATTCAGCCAACTCTCAGGCACTTTGTTTTTCAAAAGCACAGTTGCAGCTTTTGAGTTTTCGCAAAACTTCAAAGTCAATCTGTCTTTGCCCAAGCCTAGTAAAAGATGTGCCTTGAGCTGCATCAAGATAGTAATACACTTCTTCTGCCTTGCCTGAAAAAGATTTCTTTTCCTTGAGATAGCAAAGATATTCTGTCATCAATTTTGTCTTCGTAAACAAGCTGTAGCTGAAACGCCACCTTTGCTTAGCAATATAAATTTCACAAGTCCTCCAAAATTGTCTTAAAGCTATGATTGCTTTACAGTCACAGTATACATATTTTATCGGCTAACGGCAAGATACATCGAGATTTTAAAACATTAATCGTCGCTATTGAGCCTTAGTGCTATCATCAGAATTCTTTTTAATTGTAGTTCTTCGGCAGCTTTTGATAACACCGCTAAATAATTTTTGTTTGCCATATATACATGAGCATCGCGAAAAACTATTTCAGCTTATTAATTTGGTTTAATGATGGCTGGGCATCATGCACAGCAGATTTCCGAATCAAACGAAAATGTACCAGAAAATACAAAACAACTCCGCTCGCAATACGCCGAACTAATTCAAACGGACGACGTTCTTTTTTCGGGTGGTACATTTTCTTTGCTTGTAAAGCGACAAGCGTTTGCCTTGCTGACAAAGAACCTGCAACGCGTGCCGAAGCCGCCATTTACCTGAACGCAATTAAAACGGAAAAAGCTCGATGCGACTGGACAACGCCTTTACGAACAAGCTTCATCGTTATCTTCACAAGCAAAACTATCTTTTTAAAAATGATTATTTGACGTTTGACGTAAACGGCGAATTTGCGTTGTATGGTCAGTATAGCGATGCGAAAAAGATGCTACTTGCCGACCAACTCTCTCATTACAATAAAACGCCCGCACCAGTAGCAGTGCCTTTGACAATCAACTTGTCGCCTTATGTAAACCTCGCAACTTATCTTGAAATTAAAAAGGCTGCTTTTGGGCATCGCAGCTTTCGTCTGCCGTTTTACAACATGCTCTTAAAATGGAAGCACTTGATGTACATATGACCGCACGTTGCAAATATTTCGATAGCAAATTCTTATGAGTTTCACTATCGGACGTGGAAGACACAACATCGGACAAACGCTTAATGGCAGTTTATTTTTGGCAAACAGCACTCACTCGCTGGATTTTGCTTCGCTGCGTTTTTTTCACAAAAGTGTAAACATTGCGTCGAGTATCTATGTATGGAGCGTTATCGTTATCTACGCATGAGGTTCATTTTAAGATAACTGATTATGTTGGCGTTCGTTTATTTGAGGGGACAACACAGTATGGAGTTTTGACTTACGGTACCTTAATCCAATGATGGTTATTCATAACATCTACGCTGGGACGAAGGAAAGGTCATGGTTTTACAATCGAACGGCTCGGCATCTGGAATTGGTTTTGGAAGCTAGCTGTATCGTGGGTTGCGATGTGACGTGACAAGTTCGAAATGAATCAATTTCAGACTGCGTATGAGCGAAAAAATTATCCAGCAGAATCAGCACTAATTCCAAACAGTTTAGGCGGACTTTGTGGCATCGAATACGCTCATTCCTTTCCAGCTTGTACGCTCACGTTCCAAAGTGAATTTTTATACGCAAATCCTTGGTTAAATATCTTGAAAAATATCAGCTTGTTAGACAAGCACACCGAAAAAGTAAAACCGCAGAATACGCCTGACGAATATGCAGCGTGGCTCACCAATCCGCTCTACCTCGATACGATTGCATCGGTTGCAAAAATCGGAGTTGACAGTTTTCGGTACGGAGCTTCGCTGCAATATCGCTTTTTGGTGCAAGGCGAAAACGGAGAAAAATTTTTTGCATCAAGTGGCGATATTTACTATCCGACAACGCCTGATGAAGCAAGCATAAAAACGCCAAGCGGAAACCCGCTTTTTGTTCACACGCTTCCATTGAAGGCTTCGACGAAGTGTATAAAAACCCTAACCTTGCGTGCAGGGCTTTGAGTGAGCGTTTTCACTGGACGCAAAAAGCAAACCGCCTTTCACACTTACGCAGCATCGAGTATAAAATCCGCTGACGGTTTTGCAAAATTTAGCGCTACAAATCAGCTTGCTTTTGCAATTTAAGCCTGTGAAAAGGTAAAGCTTTTTATGACAGAAATTCTCTCGTCATTTTTCAAAAGAGTTGCATTTTTCACTTGAATAAAATTTCTGCAATTTTATTATAATAGAATTATTCTAATTTTAAGGAGTTTTATATGTCAATGATTGGAAAAGAGTTATGCGATTTTACAGTCGATAGTTTTCACACAACCGTTTCACGCGAGTTAAAAAGCGATTTGCTTGTGAAAAGTGGTCGGTTTTGTTTTATCCTGCGGATTTTACTTTTGTTCGTTCGACCGAGCTTGAAGACTTGGCGGATAACTACGGGAAATTTTCAAAGCACTTGGCTGCGAAAATTTACGCGTCGTTTCAGTGGATCTCATTTTGTGCATAAGGCTTTGGCATGATGCGTCCGAAACGATCTGTAAAATCTGTTTTCCGATGCTCGCAGACCAGTGCCACATCCTCAGCAATGATTTGGACGTTTCTGATCGAAGCTGACGGCAGAACAGACCGCGGAACCTTTGTGATAAAATCCTGAGGGTAAAATTGTGGCGTACTGAAGTTGTCGCCGGAAATATCGGGCGAAATGCCGAAGAACTTCTCCTGCCGTGTGGAAGCCGGTGCAATATGTCGCAAAATACGGCGACCAAGTTTGCTCAGCACGCTGGAAGCCAGGTAACGAAACCCTGTAAAGCCGAGCATCGACCTCGTCGGCAAGATTTAGGCTTTTCACCGCACGGATAACCTCCTAATCAGTAGGATTTTATTGCTCCTTTTTCGGACTGCACCCTTGCAGAACTTTTGGGTGCTGGAAGAAATCGAGAGCTCATCGGACTTTGTAATTTTACTGAAAGCTGTTTTTGAGTATTTTTCGAAAAGGCTTTTTTAGCAACTTTGCGGTCGCTTTCGGTGTAAAAGACTTCTATAAAAATTATGCATGAGTTTTTAGAGATGCCCTAAAAAGCTTGGGCGGAAATGCGTTAAGGTTATAGACATGGGCGAAATTTAATTTCGCCCCTGACTATTTAGCGAAGTGCGTAAAGGCTCAACGCCTCGGTGGATGCCGGTGCCCATCCGAGGCACCTGATGTGCGTCTGCAAAAATCTTTTGGGTTAAAAGATTAAAAATAACTGAAATGCTTTTACTGTCCGTCTGGAGCTGAAATTGGTTTTGGGCTTGATCCTGCTGAGGCTTTTCTGCTACTTTCGGGCTTTTGTTTCTGGTTTGGCTGGCTCAGTCGGAGCGTGCGTTGTAGCCTGCGAGTATGTTTTCGATGTCGGTTTTTCCCAGCGTCGTGCCATATCGAGTGGCGTTTGCCCTTCGAGGTTGCGTGCGTCTTTTGGTGACCTGCGTTGAGCAATGCTCGCACCACGTCGGCGGTTGAAAGCCTTGCTGCATAGTGCAAAATTGTGTCGCCCATTGCGTCGCTTTGTGTTACGAAGTGCTGTTGAGAAAGTTTTGCAAGTATTCTGTGCGTCCAGTGAGTACCAGTGTCAGAGGCGAAATGCCGACATATCTGGAGATGAAGGCATCTGCACCGTGAGACAAAAAGCACTGGAATGAGCTCGAGCGGTTTAGCTGCACTGCAAGCAGCAAAGCTGTGTTGCCATCCTTGTTTCGCTTTGTTGACTTGATAGCCCTGCGTGAGTAAAAGTTAAACTTTTTCGACACTTGCGTTTTCGATAACTGCAACGTGGAGGGGGCTTTCGCCGTCGCTGTTTTGCAGGATTTTATTTTTCCCAAAACGGCGGAAACCATTGCTTGCGATTGTTTCATTGCAAGCGATAGCGTTTCTCCGTATGTGTCTTTCGCCATTGCGTTTGCACCTCGTCGCCTGCAAAATCTGTACGCATTCGGTGTTTTTAGTTTCGACGGCAAAATGCATCGGGTTTGACCGACATATCTTGCCGCAGCGGTGAGGCGTTTTGTGCAAGCAAAAACTTCCACGGCTTCGATTTTGTTGCCGTTTATCGCGTACACTAATGCACTGCGTCCGAGTTCATCGGTTTCGTTGACATCAAGACCGTAACCAAGAAGCATACGGATAAACCGCAGCTGCCTTGTAGCTCACTGCTGATGTGCAAAAGCGGTTTTCCCCGAAAGGTTTTCGAGCCTGCACCAAAGAGGCACCGTTTGTGAGTGAAATCACTTTGGTTGCAGCTTCGTAGGACGACCATTGAACCGCAGTGCAAAACACGGGTTACCTAAAAATCCTCGATGCAATATCGATACGCGAGTTCGGATAATCTCAAAAGTGCGCGTCAACGCAAGCTGGACTATTTCCTTTCATCGAGCTGAAAAAGCGGCGTTTCGCCAGTGTCGTTTTTGCGTTAATGTCGGCACCTTTGTCCAAAAGATAAACAATCATTTTTGGATTGTTCCACCTCGGCTGCCAAGTGAAGCGGAGTGTTGCCTGTGGCATCTTTTGCTTGCAATCGTACTGATGAGCCAGTCTTCCCGTCCAGAATTCAAATTGTAAACTTAGTCGCAGGAGATCTCGCCTGCGTTATTAGTTATATCTGCACCGTTTGAAATTAAAATCACGCTCACGTTTTGTAATTATTCTGCACGGCAACGTGCAAAGGACTATTGCCGTCTTTGTCGCGCTGTATTTATTTCCGGAGCCTTCGCCCAAAAAGATAACTGATAATATCCAAAGCTGGAATTTTTATGACGGCAATGTGCAGCATGTTCGTCCCAAGCTATCACGCACTGCGATATGTTTACCATTAGCTTTACCGCATCGAGTCCCAAACTCGATTGCACGCACAAAGCAGCTTATACCGTCGTTGTCTTGGTCGTCGAATGTTCGCCTCAATCGATATAAACACCTTGGCTTGCTCCAACTGATTACGCTCAACGGCAAGCATCAAAGGCGTTTATCTTTTGTTGCGCTCGTTCGGGTCAGCCCCAGCGTCAACTAGCTTCTGGATAATATCCGCACCCATACCGATCTCGTGCAGCGATATGCACCGCCGTTTCACCATAGTTATCTTGTGCGTTCACGTCAGCTCCATATTCTAAAAGCTGCTCAAAGAGAACCGAGCGTTTTGCTTCTGGCATAACTAAGTGGAGAGCGGTGTTTCCGTTTGCATCGCAAGATTAGGGGTTAGCCTTTGCACCTCAAAAGCATCAAAGCAATATCATCATTGCCGTTCTGAACCGCTTCATGACAATGCCGTTGAATCTGCGATATTTTTGCGTCAATGACGACGTTTTAGAAATTAAAAACTCTGCGATCCCTTTTTGTCCTTTTCGGACTGCATGTGAAGCGGCGTATTTCCGTCGTCAAAACGCATACCGAAGTTTCTACGTAACGCCGCAGTTTCAAACTGAGAATACTCGCCGTTGACAGGAGTTCCGCCTGCGAGTAAAATATCCACGGCGATTTCAACAGAATCTTTGTCGGAAATAGTTTCATACGCAAGCTCCATCGGCGTTTTACCAGACTTGTCTCTTTTCGGTTTGTTGCTTTTTCCGAGGGTCAAAATAAAAGCAACCAATTTTCGATCTTAGTCGCACCGCGTGATGGAGCGGTTGCATTATTTGCATCGCTTTGGTAAAACATTGTCCTTGGTTAAAAGCGATGCGTGTAACTTTTGTTTTGCAAACTGAATAGCTGAAAGGAGTGTTTTCTGGTCGAGAGTCGGCTGCAAAGAAATTTTTGCACCGTGTTTAGTTAAAAACATCGCTAAGCATCAAAACTGTCGCCATACATTCCCAAAAAGCAAAAGGCGTACGGGCGTAGTTATCCACAGCTTCAATCGCCAAGCCTTGCTCAATTACATCTCTGCAATCGCAGGACGGTTATACATCGCAGCCGCGATGCAGCAATGTCAAACCTTCCGCGTTTTGTACCCGATAATTCTGCTTACATCGTAGGTTTTTAGCTCCTCAAGATTGCCGGTTTCAACCAGCAAAAAGGTCGTTCCCTCATTATATGTGTCGAAGCCGTTTTGCAAGCAAAAACAGCACCGTTATATCTAGCTCCAGTCCCAGTATCATCAAAAATCTCCACTTTTTGACAATCATACGATTGAATTATCGGCAACGAAAAATAATTGTTACAGGAAACTTTGCTAAAAGGCGACTTTTTGTAAAGATTCTCAAAACTATTGGAAATCGCTTATTTTATAACTGCATCAATATTATGAAGATAATTATTTTTAAGCACAATCGAACCTACCTGCCAACACAACCAGGTGATGCAATGTAACTGTTGCCAGTTAGCCGATTTTGCGAGATTGTACAATGGAGTTAAAACAGAATCGATTGCGTCGGTGTAAACTGAATTGTATGATTTGCCTGTGATTTCCAAAAATAAAGCGAAAAATCAATACAATCAATAGAAACGTTAAAAAGTGAGTCAGCGATGGAAAATGAGACACTCAGTAAAATCGTGATGATTGAAAAAGGCGTTGAAGTCTTTTTAACGAAAGCGTGTGAAACACTTTCTGTGCGATATATGAAAGCGGACGATAGCGAAAAATGCCGATAAATCAAAAGCTCCAATTTTGGAAAACGAAAATCGAAACAATGAAAATGGGTCGCAGATACTTGCACAAAAATCTGTCAGACGATTATTTTGCATTTTGCGGAAAAATAAGAAATAACAATCCGTATCAAACACATGAAAGAATATATGCCAATTAAATGGGCGAGTAGAGAAAAACGTATCCATAGTCGACGATGTATACGAATTTTGAGAATGAATACCGAAATTATAAAAATTAGCATCTGCATCACCGTGCAGAAAAACTTATACCGCTCGGCTGCCGCGCGGATTATACGCCCCGCAAATATTATCTCGTCCAGCAAGAGCTGACACCAACATCAACAAAGTCGATTTCGGCGTGAAAGTTTGTCAGTAGCTTATCGACAACTTTGAACCGATAAGGCGGATAAATAAAAATATTGCTGGACTGCCAGCCTCGCTTGAGCTTTTCACTCAACTGCACAGTCCGCAGCTGCTCCTCCAACGCCCGCAAAGAAAGTTTGTCCCGACTGCGAGAACAGGCTTTCCAGCTGCTTTATGTGCCTCGATTTTGCTAGCAACTCATCGGAAATAAAATCCTCAAAGTGCATTGTGTGGTCTTCAACGTTTTCGTGCGTACTGGCAAACGTTCCGAAGCCCGACGTGCAGCGTAATCGTCAAATGCTGAATACGCCTTTTCGTCCAGCCGTGCCAAAAGCTTTTCGGTAAAATGCAAACCCGCCGTCGGACAGGCTACCGAGCCGACTTGGTCGGCGCGTACACGTTTTGATACCGCTGTGCATCATCCGCATTGTCATCACGCTGATATAAAGGCGGCGGAATATGCCCATTTGCGTCGAACCAACTATCCGAAAGCGTGTGTCAAAACGCACAAAAATTTTCATACCCGCTTCGTACGTGAGCTAAAGTCTTCATGTTCCGCTGCACCGCAGCCAGCTGCAAAGGTGCCTCGGATGCGATTTCGCGCTGACGCGGCATTTTCAGGCTCCGTGATTTTGCACAAAGTGCCGTCCGCGAAACGATAAACCTCACCAGCATGCCTGCGTTTTCCACGCTTTTGTCAAAACCTCCAAACACGCCCGCCCTCAAAAGACTGCAGCAAAAACTCAGTTTTTCGCACCTGTATCGGCCTTTTTCGGCAAATGTCCGAGCCTTCCTCCTCGAGTTATTAAACACCAAAAAGCGTATCGGGGCTTATCAAGTCGGGAAAGTCGAGAAAAAGCTATCGGTAAATCCGCCAGTTTTCGCGTCAAGCAGCAAAAAGCCTATCCTCACTCCTCGCACCTTCTGAAGGAGCCTCGCGCAATCAACTCCTCTGGCAAAGAAAAATCAAAATCGTCAGCTTCGCATTTTTGCAGTCTACTTTGCTATATGTCAAGGCTGTGCGAGATCTCGTCGTCCAATTAAAGTATCATTAAAACTCGAATGCTATCCATGGGACGCATTAAAACTGCAAAAGGATTTTTAACGTCCTACGTGCCGATGCTTTTCTCGTAGTTACGCTGGTTCAAAAATTGGACAGGATGCCAGTCAATTTACAACATCTGCATACTAATTATTGCTTAAATTGACTGGCGTCCTGTATCAATTTTTGACGCAACTGCCCAAAATGTTTTGTAACAGGATAGGTAGATCAAAATCCACAAGGATTTTAATCACCAAATCGGTTGCTATTTCGGCGAATCAGATGAATTAAACGTTGAAAATTTTTAATACTTTTAGAGATGCTCTAAATTTAATTTTATAGTGTGAGCATAAAACATTTTACACTTGACTGAAAATCCATAAAATTGGGTGGGATTTTTAATCGAGGATGTCGTGCGAAAAGATTTTCACTTTTTGCAGTGCTTTCATTGAGCGTGATCCTTTTTCATATAAATCGCAGCCTAAAAAGAAAAACAGGCTGAGAAGCCTGCTGTTGTACAACCGGTTGTTGTGGGAACCAGTTGTTACTCAACCAGAGACAAAAAGGTGTATACTCGTGTTCATCCTGCAAACATGAAAAATTGATCCTGATGGCTACACAAAGTTAAACGCTTGCAATTGCGGAAGAAAGTATGGGCGACAAAGCCTGGGAGTATTACCGTGGTTGGATCATTCTGGCAAAATTGAACAGCGAACGTGAGGAAAGGCTCGCTGCAGAAAGAGAGATTAAAGCTTATTGTGACTATCTCGAAAGTGTCGATGCATTGTATGGCGTTAATGTCAAAGTTGAGAACAAGGGCTTCGGAACCGCTTGCTTCACATAGCGACATTACCGTTCGGGAACAGAACCGACGTGTTGTGATTACGCTTCACTAGTTCTGATTTTTAATAAAATAAGGACACCTTAATTGGAGGAATTTATGAAAAACAATTTTTGTTTTGATGATGGCTCTTTGGTGGCTTTCGCATTTGCTCAAGCACCGGAGACTGTTGGGACTGATGTACGTACGCCCGGCTGTACACTACTTTGATGGTACAACCGATTTTTGTAAACAGTGATGTATTTTAGACTCAGCTCTGTCGACAAGGAAACAGGTTTGAACAAAATCAGTTTCGCATTGGACGGCAATGGTTTCATGATTTACCGCAATCCGTTCCAGATCTTGGAAGAAGGCAAGCATGACGTGTCTTACCGAGGTTTCGACAACAGTCAGAACCTTGAAAATGCAAAGACCTTTTCAGTTGTTGTTGACAACACTGCTCCGCGAACTCACCTGAGACGGACAAGCCTGTTTACACAAACGGTTTTGGTTCAATACTGCTCAGCCACAAACAAAGTGGTTTGTAACTGCAAAAGACAATGTTATGGGGTTCAGGTGTCAGCTGCTGGTTACATCGGTACAAACTTGAACATGTTGCGGGCTTATGGCAAAGGTGTTGAAGCTGAGGAAGCATACTACAACTTGACAACCGAAGGTCCGACAAACATCTATTATGCTTCTATCGATAATGTTGGCAACTTGAGCCCGATTGCTATGTTTGCTGTTGTCGTTGACACAGCTGCTCCAGTTGTAACGATCGAGAACAACAACCGCTTAATCAACAAAGACGGAACTTACACAGTTTTTCCCGAGCGAAAATTTGGTTGATGAAGAAGGACGCATTATCGTTTCAACAAACGAGGCTGTTTCTTTCAGTGCAACTGACACCCCTTTCAGGCGTTGACGCAATTTACATCAAGATCAACAATGAAGAATACACCAAATACGTTGAACCGATTAAATTCAGCACCAACGATGTTTACACGCTCGAAGTAAAGGCTATCGACAATGTTGGTAACGTTTCAGAGCCAGTTAGAAACACATTCTTCGTTGACAAAATCACACCGAACTCAATGCTCGAGTTGATTGACGTAAACGGCAAATGAATTGACACCGATCAAAGCTGAAGACGCAAAAAGCTCCAGTCAGCAGGAACAGAAGCTGTTAACACCACAACTGGTGAAGCATCACTTCAATAATGCTGTGAATTCAGTCGCATAGTTTGCGGTTGATTTTTCAGCATCCCGATAATTTGGGTGCTGATCTGTGCTGAGTTATACAACCGACGTTTTCTATCGAGCTTTTTCAAATATCGTTTATCAGAAGCTTTTTACGCTTTCTGCAGTTTTTATCAAACGCTCAACGGCGTATGCACTCACAGTGTACGGCGGATATTTTTCGCTAGCCGTTTCGCTGCGAAGTATGTAATCACTGCTATTTGCAAGCTCGCTTAAAACTAAACTGACCTTTCGCCCGCTTCCGAACACGCACTCTACTCTATATTTTGCTCCGTCGTTTTTCCATCGCACTTTCATTTGTCGCAAACACATCAAGCACTGCAGAGCACTCAGCTTCCTCAAACTTTGCGAAATCCCTTGCGTTGCGTTCGTTTTTATCGTGAAAAATATTATCGACAGTTACAGACTGGAATGCTGTCAGTCTTGAACGATCTGTTTTTGAAAGGTTGCGTTCAATCCATCGTGCATATCCAGTTTTCAAAAAGTCGAGATATATATCCGGAGCTTTGTAAACGGTGATGCCATCGCCAAGCATAACATACCGATTGATACCTAGCGTATCAACTTCACCGAAAAGTTATATCCGAGCAATGTCCCCTGATGCATTCCGCAGAATAACTTTTGTTCCATTGGTCAATGACGTTTTAGCATTCTTTGATATAAGCATCATTTTATTTTTCGTTGTTAAAAACCGATTTACGATGGTTGTTTCGGGAACTTTGTATTTTTATCATCAGCAAAAATATATGATCTAGTCTATATATATTTATTGTCTGTTGCAAATCAGTGTGATTAAAATTTATGATAACATTTGAAACGTCAGGAATAATCTCCTTGAGAACCAATTGGAAGTTATAACATTTGTCCAATCAATTGAAATTATTGTGCTACACAAGCAGATTACACATAGTAAAACTTTTGTTCATATGCAAGCCTTCATCAGTTCTCCTCGTCTGACACGACGTTTTCTCCCGTGTTTCAAATATATTCTAAATAAAAACATAGCCACAATCATAAGCGGCACCAAAAATAAAATTTATACTGCGTGCAAATGGTTTTATTTTCATTCGGTTTCTTTTCATCGGCAAAATGAGAAAACTTTTACCGTCGAAAGTTTATGAGTGCAAGCACGCTTTCACGAGTGCACAGCCATTGACACACAGAAACAAATATTTGAATATTCATATCTGATTTTTGTAAACTCGATACAACGGCTCAAAAAGTTTTTCATCAGACATCACAAAAATTTTTCCTTTTTCGTGACTTACCATGCCGCAATCGTGTAAGCATTTTTTCAAGCTTTCGCGTATCCTTCTCCGAAAATGCAAACGGATCGGTGATAAAGTTCCTCAATCATTCGTTTTGCCTGCGTACTCGTTTTTGAAAACGGGTGTGCAGTCGGTGCAATGTGTGTATCGATGTCCAACGATGACGGTACAGTAAAATTGCAGCGTGTTGTAACCAGCAAAAAAATGGTTGCATCAAATCGGCTTTGTTCGGCATTCGCACGAAGCCAAAAACGGATACGTTATCACTTCAGACGTAACACCATCGTTCCGCGTCATCGTTAGTGGAAAACTAAAAATGTCCAGCATAATATCCTGCCCAACTAAAAACCGTAACGCAACAAAAAGTGTCAAAAAGCTTATCATCTTGCTTCGGCTATACGCCCAATTCCCTGTGAACATCAATCGTCGTCCCAGAGACAAAAACGCAGCATTTCCGCCAGCTTGCAAAAATGCGTCAATCATCTGCGTTTGCTTATCCGTAACAAATGACGAACCAACAACGATTAGCGGTATGCTCGATTTCAGTCGTCAATATTTTTCTTCCTGCACAACAATCGGGACAAAAATTATCATATTCCAAAAACGGCAAAAAGATATTGATATTCATCTTTTGAGTGCATTATATGCGAAGCTAAAATATGATGCTCCTCCGATATGCTCTTCACTATCTTCCAACAATGCGAGAACATTGTTTGCAATCGTGTATTCCAAATGCTGCACATCAAACATACGGAAGCACTTTTGTCATTCCCGCGATATTCAATCACAATGCAGAATACATATTGATAAGTTTTCGTCACGCGACGAACTGCAGTTTGCTCTGGAAAAATATTTCAAACCTTGCAACGCAGTTTCACTCCAGTGTACTGAGTTTACAGTTTCAAAATTGCAGTTGTTCAGCTAAAGTATACTGACGCAAAATATCTTCGAGGTATGTCGCGTCGGAAAATATTTTTATGTTATCCGAGCAAATCCAAGTGAGCGTTAACTTTTTCAGGCACGTTATTAAAAAGCGTTTTTGTATAATCGGTGAGGTATAAATTTTTATCTTTTGGAAAAATCAAACCGCAAATTAATTTTGCTAGAAATAAATAGCAATAACATAACAATCAAAAATATATAACAAAAACTGAAATGAAATTCATGTTTCATTTTATTTTTATCCTTCGTAATTTTAAAATAAAAATATTCATCGTTATGCCCAAAAGAATAAGTGCAGCATAAAATATAATCACCGATGTTTAAGATCCCAAGTGATGCATTTTGAAATGTGTGCTAAAAGAAATTGTTTCAATAATCACTTCAATAAATTTTGGCACTTTCAAAATTCGTACAACAAAATGAACAAGAGAGAGCAATTGTTAAAAGCTCAACGCAACGAAACAGCACTTTCAGATGAAAGCGAACTTAACGCAAGCGATATTGCGATGCATGAAATCCTGAACGTAAAAAGCGATATGTATGAAAAAGATAAAAGCTTGCAGGTTCAAAACACTAAGCTTGAAACCGAAATTGGAATTAAAATCGAAACCGCAAAGTTGAATAGCAAAGACATCGAGACGAAACAAACTTTGTGAAAACAAGTTCCGCCTCGGACACAGGAAACAGCAGTCTACACGTTTGGTTTGTGGTTCATCCGACCAACTTCCGATTGTCAACATTGAATGACAACAATAAACACAAAAGAAACAGCGATAACTGAAACTCGACAACTGCATATCGAACCAAACAGGCATTCCCAAAACAAAAACGATAATGCGAGATGATAAAGCTGAACCAAAACGCAAAAGAATGAACAAGCATAAATAATTTCTAGAAGCGTTGCAAAAATATTTTACACTCAATTATTTCTCCTCGAATGCAACCATGAAAATCTTCATTAAAAATATTATATGGATAAGCATCTGAAATTTTTGAGGCTTTCAATTATTTCGGAAGACGGTACTTCAGATTTCGAAAGCTAGTACCTATAATTTTATTGATATTACCACCGCACAAGTTTTTCAAAGCGAACTCGCCAATTCCGTTTTCGTGCAAGGCTTTTATTAAACGCAAAAGTCCCTGCAAACCCTGAACGCCAGACGCACCCTTTTGTTTATCTGCAACCGTGTGCGGAGCGTGATCGCTCAATCGTGTCAACAGCACCAGATAAAAAGTCCACTGAAAATCGCCAGCCTATCATTGCGAAGTGGCGGATCTCATCTTTGCAAAAATACCACTTTTTGTGATATGCGTCCGTATTTAGTAAGGCGTGATGTGCTGTTGCACCGCACGAAAATACTCACACCGCGAGACTTTGCCTCGCTCACCAGATTCAAGCCTTCTTCCGTGCTGATATGACAATGATGTGAAGATGCCCCCGCGAAACCGCTTTCACGTACAAATCTGAATTTGGTCGGAGATTGATTGTACTTCGGCAATTTCAGGTCGAGCCTCACTATGCGTTTCAGGACGTGCAATATCAAAAAGTTCCGAATGGATATACGATCTTTCTTTTCGCGAGTGCACCGCAATCAAAACCTGTAAAACGAAGCTTTGCCAAAGTTTGATACACAGCCATCTGTTCCGCTTCGTGAACTAATCCCATGTTGCCTGTTGAATGTCCCGCAAACATTTTCAAAACCAACGCAATCTGGAAAAATGCTCTTTTGCAAATTGGACAACTTCCGTGATTTGTTTTTCGTTTGCGGTAACGCCCGCATACACTCCGTAAAACAAATCACCACAAGCCTTCGCTGTTCAGCCTTGCCGCACACAATCCGCTCTTCCAAAGTTTTGCATCAACCATGGCGGTGCCGTATTCGGCACTATCGAACAACGCAGTAAACCCAGCTTCCGCAGCAAAGACTCGCTGACGAAAAATTGTTTCTTTTTCGGATTGCGTCCAATCACGCAGATGCACATGCCAATCAATCATATTGCCATTATAATCCAAAAGAACAGAAAAAGTGCAATCTTTTCACGAACAGGGCGATAAGTGTTTTGTACCCGCGGTCTCGCCCACAACTAAAACACTCAAGGCTCATCGTCTTCATTCACCGAAAGTGCTAACCGATTAGGTGAGATTAAAAATCCTGTGGATTTTAATCTACCTATCCTGTTACAAAAACATTTTTAGGCAGTTGCGTCAAAAGTTGGCGACGTTTTTCAAAATTACATTTTTGAAAAACGTCGTCATTTTGAACTTTCGGGTTTTTGCTTTGCAAAAACTCGGGTTCAGCAATGTACAGGAGGTACTGCTGAACTGCACTGCCGTCCGTGGCGAGCGCGGATCGCCGGTTCTAAGCTCAGCGATGTTTGTAGGCTAACTGTGCAAGATGCACGGTTAGCATACTAGACTCGAGTTGACTCATCGACACAAGGATGCACGATGGTCAACGGTTGACCTGTGGATAAACTTTTTCCGTTTACAACGGCAAAAGAAAAATTTATGGTGCAGAAAAATGCGGAGAAAGTTGATTAGAAATTTGGTTTTTGCATTGCATGAAAATTTAAAAACGTATAATCGGGAAAGTTATGAATCTCGAAGCGGAACTCAATGGTGAACAGTTAAAAGCGGTAACGGCACTCTGACGGTGCGGTTTTAATTATTGCGGTGCAGGTTCTGGGAAGACGCGCGATTACGTTTCGCATTGCGAATATGTTGGAGCGTGGCATTTGCAATCGCAAATTTTGGCACTCACGTTCACGAATCGGCAGCAATACTGCGAGATGACGACGCGAGTCAGAGGGTGTGACGCAACTGAAACCGCAAAACTTGACGGTGAGTACGTTTCACTCATTTGGTGCATGCATCTTTGCGAAAAATATATTCATCTGCTGGGCTGGCGTGAAAAATTTCAGCATTTATGATGAAACCGACAAGGGCAGCTTATCAAAGAATCGGACGCGAGTTAAAGTTTTCACCTGATGCTTTGAACATTTTACGAGCTCAGTGCTTTGTTTTCGCAAATTAAATAGGCGGCGTTAAAGATTGGAATTCTGCATCGCTTCCGTTCAAACTCTTTTGATGAATACAAAATAACTTGAAACTTTTCAATGCTGTGGACTTTGATGATTTAATTCTTTTGCCAATTAAGATTTTTGCAAAATAATCCTGATGTGTTGGAAGAAGTTAAATCGCGATATAAATATATATGGTTGATGAGTTTCAAGACACGAGTTTGCAGCAATGTTATTTTATGAGATTACTCGTCGATAAAATATCTGCGTTGTCGGTGATGATGATCAATCAATTTATTCTTGGCGTGGTGCAAATTACGAAAACATAAAAATGTTCGAGGCGGATTTTCCGCAACATTTGGAAATAAAGCTTGAACAAAGGTATCGCTCGACGGAAACGATTTTAGCTCGGCATGAACGGAGTAATTTCTGCTACAATCAAAATGCGAAAAGAAAAATCCTGTGGTCAGGAAACGGTTCAGGTAGCCGATTGAAATTTACATTCCTGATGATGATCTGCAAGAAGCATCATTTATCGCCGATAAAATTTTGGTCGAGCGAGTTGAACTTGGTTTGCAGTATTCCGACTTTTGCGTCTTGGTACGGGCGAACCATTTAACGCGTGCATTGGAAGAAGCGTTTTTAGATGCGAATTTGCCGTATCATGTCGCAGGTGGGATGAGTTTCTTTCAGCGAAAAAGAGAATTAAGGACATTATCAGTTATCTTCGCGTGATTGCAAATCCTGATGATGATGTAAACTTGCTGCAGAATTATAAACACACCCGCCGTGGTATCGGGAAAAAGCAATCGAAATTATTTTCGAGTGCAACTGAGCAATCATGCACTTTGCGGTTTGCAATTTAAAAAGTTGCTACTGAATCTAGGTGACGGCGGTGAAAACACAATGAGTTAAAACTTATGGAGTTTGTGCGGAGCAGCGTAAAAATTTTCTGTCGAGAACAGGGCTTGCAAAAAGGTTTGCAAGCTCGTTGACACAATACGCTATCTTTGATTACTTACTTGCTGATAATCATGAAAAAGCAGCTCGAGTTTTAAGTTTTCTAAATATTGAGAGGCTAATTCAGTCGATTGATGGTGGGAGCATAATCCAGATAACTTGTCACCAAATCTTTTGCACGTCTTAATCAACCTTTTGACACGCGACGATGGCGAAGAAGAGGAAAGCGAAGTGCAAATTTTAACTACTTCACGGCAAGAAGGGACTTGAGTTTCGTTGTGTTTATTGCTGTGGTGTTGAGAGGCATCATTCCACATGAGCGCAGTGTTCAAAGAAAAATAGCGGTGATGTTGAAAGAGCGGAGTTGTTTTATGTTGCGATTACGCGTGCGCACTTTTCCTCACAGAATTGCAAAAACAGCGCCATTTTAAAGTTTTGTTGAATGTGCACCGTCGCGATTTGTCGATGAAATTCCGCAGAGTTGGTAACTTTTCACGAGCCCAAAATCGAGACAACCGGAAGAACAAAACGCAAAATATTTGCAGCGTGGCGCGAAAAGTTTGGAAACGATAAATCGTAAATTCGTTTGCACTGTGAAAGTTAAAGCACGCTGCTTTTGCACGTGAGTCGTTTAGTCAGGGCTTTGCTCATTGATAAAATTCATTTATGTCGCCCTCAGTCTATGAGATATGCGTTATTGACATCCAGTGCCAATACGGTGCGATTGCAAGTATACGAAGTTACAAATAATGTGCCAGTAACACGCATTCACCAGAAAATTGTGGCTGCGCATCGTTTACATGCATCGAAGCTGGAAGATTAACCGAAAAGGGTTGCCAGAAATTAATTAAAAGTGTTTGTGTACGCGATTTCGCACTGTAGAACTTTGCGGTGACGTTCGTGTTCGCTACAGCAGCTGCGCTGCGTGATATTGATAACGCTGACGAAGTGCGGCAATGACGGTGCGAGGTCAAGCTAAATGCTGAGCTGCTGATTTGGCACGGGAAGAAGAAAGCGAAAGCTCGGCTATGTGGAGGTGCTCTTTCGTGTAATGCAGAGGAAGGCTGCACAGTTGACGTGGCGGAGGCTCAGCGGAGTGTGCTGCTCAAAATATAAAAAGGCCAGCGTTTATAGCTTGGTTTTGGCTCGCTTTCACTTTACAAAGATAATGTGACGCTTGTTTTTGCCGACTTCACCAGAAGCAGAAAGAAAATAAACAGCTCGTCACGCATTGGGCGAAGCGCGCTTGTCAAGCAAAAGCATTTTCAGATTGAAAAGCGGAACTATTCGTGCCATCGGAAATATCCTGGAGCCGATTGTTCTGGGAAATAGCAACACGCGATGCAGTTTCGCCGGTGTGATTTTGCTACACAAAAGAATTGACTTGCACAAAATCCGAAGCTCTTTAGAACTATTTTGCAGGTTGTTAGCAGGCGAGTACATGCTATGCACTTGGAACCACATAAATTGTACATTTTAGAAAAATTTCCCGATCAGATAAATGCGTTTGTTTGCAATACTGGTTTTACGTATGAAGGTGTTTTGCTTTTCGTCAATATAGATTTTGGAGGCTCACGGTGGAACAACTTCACGCTAAAACCGAAAGTTTCATGCGTTGCGTTTAACGAACGGGTTTTGGATGAAAGCAAATGATAACGAGTGTGCGGCTTTTGAAAAATTAAAAGTTCATCGAGTATATGTCTGAAAGCAGCCTGACCCGATTGCATGGTGCGCGTCGGTGGTTTAACTGTGTGAGCGTATGTTAAAAAGATTACCGCGACAACTCAAAGGCTGAAATGACGGCGCTGGAACAGTCGAAACGGTAGCTAGCAATGTTGCCAAAATTGCACAGAGATGTATTGTATTCACGAGTAACCGACCAGAACTTCAGTCAAATATGTATTTGTCTGTCACAAAACTGTCCGAACTTTCCGATGATGAGAGCTTGCCGGAAACATACTTTCACGACAATCTAGTGCCGTTACTGTCACCGCAGATTATCGATGGCTCGCATCCATTTCCATTTCTAGAAAAGTGATAAGCTATACTATAGTGCTTTCATACTGAGAGAGACTTCTTATGCGTCAGTTTCCAATTCAGAATGATTTTCCGAAGTTTATTCCTTTGCAGAGCCATTTTTCAGCACATTTTAGTGCATGAAGTTTTGAGCTGCGCACCTGAGGCTATGCATGGTTAACTGTTGAGTACAGCTTTGAAATTTATCAATGTAACGCGAAACTTTCGAGTTTCACGAAGGTGAGTGAAATTCGCGATGAAGGTTTGAAAACTTCTCAGACTATGTAAGCTGTTATTGAAACGAAGCACGGCAACAAAAGCTGTTCGTTTCAGAACTTCTGCTCCGCTGACACGTCCAAAATTTGTGCTGTCTCAGTACAAACTGACCGGAGAAAGCCTTTTTGTTTCACGAGCTCCGATAAAAATGCTCTCATGTATTTGAGCTTGAAAAGCAATATTACAGTCAGCTGATAAAGCACGCTCGTTTGTATATTGGAACCTTTCATTGCAAACCGGGTGGCTCAAAGTACTGCGGGGTCAAAAATTACGTTGATTGAGACGTGTATGCTTTATCCTTGGTGATGTGAAGCTTTTGGACAATCGATAAAGAAGCTGCAAATGCATGAGCTGAGTCTTTTCAGATTTAAAGATAACGTTTATCGACTTGCACAAAAATTCAAAGCTCGTGCAATATTGGCAAGACCAAGTGAAAACGGAAAAGACGTTACCGTTATCATGGAATTAAAAAGCACGGTTTCTGACAGAAAATAATATCAACTATTCGGAAATATATATGATGCAGGTTGCAATATTCTTTTTGGTTTTGAGCAATATAAATTCACTCAAAGATTTGTTTTAATTTTCGTATCGCGAAAAACAAACAAAGTGACATACACGCACAATTGGTACCCGGCAGCTACAATGAAAGCACGTCGAAACTTTCTGCGATCTAGTTTAATCACAGCAAACGAAAGTATCGGTTTGGATGCAAACGACTTTTTAAAAATATTGCAATCGGTAACTTACACGGAAGCTATTTGCACTTATTGCAAGCACCGCATTCTCTCTCAAGCAAACAGTTTTGGAATTGATGGAACAGGAACGTGCAAAGGGCAGCAAGACCACGTCGTTTTCAAAAATCAATTCGTTGACAGAACAAAGACATAATCGACAAAATCGTTGAATGTTCAAATGCAGGCGTAAAAGTTATAATGATAATTCGCGGTATTTGTTGTTTGCTGCCAAACATAAAAGGTGCAACTGAAAAATGTGCAAATGCACAGTATTGTCGGACGATTTTTGGAACATGCTCGCATTTACATTTTTCGGTGAAGGAACAACTGCGAAGTATTTTATTTCGTCCAGCGATTTAATGACACGCAACACAGAACGTCGCGTCGAAATTGCTGTCCCAATTTATGACGGTGCAATCAAGCAGGAGATTGCCGACTACATATCTGCTGCAGCTACGTGACTCTGTTAAAGGTCGCATTGTACAAAGCAATGGTATGCTCGAAAAATTTTCTGGAAACGTCGAAACCATTTCCTCGCAAAGATATTTGTATACATGGAAGCAAGCGAAAAAGGCGAGATGCAAAAACTGGAGCAGTGAAAAATTTCTGCAATCGATTTTCAGCAAGCGATTGAAACGCATCCACTAACATTTGACAAAAAGTTTTTACAGCGTCGATAATCGTTTACAAAATTGTAAGCTAATTCAACGCTGCAATTTTTGTTTTCAAATCTTTTACACGTTCGGACTTTTCAAGCTTTGCTAGCTTTTTATATGTTGCTTCTGCATCTGTCTTTTTGTTAAAGTTGTGTTTGTATAATTGCCAGTCAAAAGTATATCTGCGTCATCAGGATATTTTGTCAGAGCTTCATCAACCGTTGCTTTCGCACGCAAGTAATTTCCTTCAACGTGCAAAGACAGCGCAATCAAGCGATAAACTTCCGCAGTGCTTTGTAGCTCAAGTGCTTTCACAAGTAGCATATCAGCTTCATTCAAAAATCAAGCTCCATCGAGGTACTGGGCGTGGTTCACCAAAAATCGTAAGTTTGCGGCTAAGTTTTTCCGCATTCTTGTACCACACATCCGCAGTTTCAAAATTACCATCGTTGTAAAACGCGTTTGCCAAAATGTGAAACGCTTCACCACGATTTCGCTCCACGGTTAAATCAACCGTCGTCGCATCCAAATCAAAAAGCGGCGGCACATCGGCTGCAGTCTGCCGCTTGCTTCCGTTTTTATTTCACATAATTTGTAAGCAACGCGATTTCATCTGGCAAAATTTTTCGTGCTCGCTTCGATACTCGCCAACGCTTCGTCAAATCGTGCCTCTTTTAAATCAACCAAAGCTTTTTAAATTGTGTGCCCATGCATTATATTTCTCATCGAGGCAAAGCGACTTATCAAAGTTGCACGACAATCTATACCTTCAGCAAATTCAGCTTCAGCAAGACGGAAAAGATAAAGCGACGATTTCAGATCAGGCTTGACCGCTTTTTAGATAAGCCATATATTTTCGCGTCAGCATTTTTAATCAACAACACATGCAAATACAATTTCCTGCATCTTTTGTTTCAAAGTTTCTAAAGTTTTTGAAAATACGGTAAAAACTATCAAAGTTTTCCACACCAAAATAAAATTTACCCAAAAGGAAAAGCGACTGCTCGTCATCTGATAACTTCGAGTTTGTCCACAACAGAAGCAAAGTAACATAATTTTTCCTTTTTCACGCATAACCAGCTTTCAAAAGTAACGTATATGCTTTTTCCGTATCAGGTAGTTTTTCATATCCGGAAGCAGCATTCAAAGCAAAATAAGCCTTCGTCGAGGCTTTGCGGAAAAAGCTTTCTCGTAATATGTGGCAGCTTTTTCGTGTTCACCGTTATGACTCAGTGAATGCCCAGCAAAATTTTTGCAGTATCACCGATGAATCAAACAAAGATCGTCTTTTGTGCTTTCCAAGAAATTTTCCCAATTTGTCAAACTGCTCGGTATAATAATACAAGCCACGCAACTCTTCAAGAAGCTGCGGGTTATCGCGGTCGCTTTTTAATTGCGAGCTTAAATACGCTCCGCCTCATCGATTCGTCCGTGAAAAAGAAAATCCGTCCCGCAGTAACTGCATGCTTCCGCTTCAAGCGGTTTCACAGTTTCAGCTTTGTTTATTTCAACGCACTTGCAAGGTCGGGCTTTCCATCGCATAAAACGTTTTAGCAAGATTGATGTGAGTCACATGATGTCGCTGTCCGCTTTTGCATCGCTTCCCGTGTCAAGTTTTTCTACCGAGTTTATTTCGGAGTTCAGCACAATGTTTTTAATCCTGCACGTGCATTGCGAAAATGCTCCCAGTTTTGAACTGCAACCGCAATTTTTCCAGCAGACTGAATAACGTCATTTTGACACAGTTTGCAGCAATTATCATTCACTAAAAATATGAAACGATGTGCCGACAGCAATCAGCTTTACGTGCATTGAGTTTTGTCCTGCAAGGGACGCAGCTGCACCTGGCGCGTCAAGCCAAAACCGTAAAAAGGCGAACCGTTAATCGCAACGTCCATCCGAGCTAACCGTGATCCGAAACAAGCAATGCATAAAAACGCCCTGATTCAAATATCGAAACAAAACGCCAGCTGCACACGTCCCAGCTGTCCGTCTGAAGCTTCACGCTCTCTTCATCAAAGTCAACCGTAAAATCAAGCGCCAAAAATCATCGTAACGAAAAATGCTTGTCAATCGTCCATGCGTAAACATTTTTCCGCTTTGCAGTCATTTCAATGCACTGTCGCTCGCGGTCAATCACCGTCGCATAGTCATCAGTTTCTTCCGCGTCAAAACGCACATCCTTCGAAAAATCCAAAATCCACTTTTCATTTTTATTTCTTCAAGGTCAATTGCACTGCACGATTTTCTGAGGCAGCTTATCTTTCGAAAATAATCGATATATAAACTTAACTTACCCATTTGGATTATTCTACTCACATTATAAACATTATTCAATGCGTGCATTTAACTTTATCCCTGCAATTTTTCAAACTCAATATATCATTATCGATATAAATTTATCTAATGTTATGTTGCTATCCCAATAAATAATGTTTTGCTTTTTCAATTATAACCAGATGCGAAATAGCGGGCTGAAAACTTCCACGTGCTTCATCGCTTTTCGGCAGCAGCAATTACACAGGTCTTGAAAACTCGTCGTCTATGAATTATAATTTGACAAATCTAAAACCAATGTTTTAGACATCTGTAATACCCGAAAGTTATTTTACAATTTTCGTGGTTCTGAAAAGCTGGAGGAATTATGAGGCGATAAAAATTATTTTTACGCATGCTTGAAACGTTTGATATTTCAGTGCAGGCTGGAATTGCAAAAACAAACCGCACCATGTAAAGCAATTTATGCTGGGGATTTTTAGGCGGAGCATTTATCATGCCCTTGCCGGTGCTGGTGCAAATATGGCAGCGTTTAATCTTTTTGCAAAGCCTGAAACATTTGGTCTTGCAGCAGAGTTTGTGTCAGGTCTTGTGTTTCCAGTCGGCAATGCTCGTAGTTTGTCGCTGGTGCGGAATTATTTTACCAGCAACAGTTTAATTTTCACCGCCGTGCTAACCCGCAAAGTCAGCTTCGGCAAAATGCTACTGGGCTTTTTGTCTATCTCGGCAATTTTGTCGGTGCATTGTTTGTTGCCGTGATGGTTTTTACTCTGGAGCAGTTTTCAAGCGGTGCTTCGCTTCTCGGCGGTATGACAGTTAAAAGTCGCATACGGAAAAGTTGCAATGCATTTTGTGCCCGCAGTGTTTTCAGGTATCTTGTGCAACTGGCTTGTGTCGCTCGGAGTGTGGGTCGCCTTCGCTGCAGAAAGACGTAACTGGCAAAATGTTGGCTTGCTTTTTCCAGTGATGCTTTTTGTTACCTGGCTATAGAACACAGCATCGCAAATATGTATTATATACCAGCGGGAATTTTTGCAAGGGCGTAAACGCATTTGTCGCTACTTCGGGCATACCAGCGGAAGCACCTTAGCACTGAACTGGCAAAACTTCATTGTGCGAAACTCAATTCAGTTACAATCGGCAACATAATCGGAGGCTGCATTTTAATCGCACTCGTTTATTGGTTTATATATATGCTAGAAAAAGAAAACTAGCTTCGTTAGCGTTTGACGCCAAAACCAAAGTAGCTCGTTCTTTTTGTGCGTCAGCTAATTTGATAACGTTGCCCTCGATTTTTACCAATTTGCATTGACTTAAGTTTTTGAAAAAGTGCATCGAATGCATTGGCTGGCTGTTTCGCCCGCCATTCTGGTTACTCCAGCCAAATCGATAACTAAAGGCGAAAACTCGGCAGTTGCACTTTGTAGGAATATTTTCCAAAGCCATTATTTACACCGCTCGATGCTTCCAAAAAGCCCCATCTCGGTGAATTTGGGCAAAACCACCTCCCGCCATGGTAGGGCTCAAAAACTTCAAATGTATTTCCGTTTTTAATTCCAATCAATCCATAATAACGTTCAACCATAAATTGCCCCTGCGTATCCGCCCGTCCATTGCTTGCCTTTTCTGGCGTTTTTGTTATATGTAACACAGCCAAAAACACCAAACAAAAGATAATTACTTTTTCATTCTTTTGCTCCATCTAAAAGATAAACATTGCTCGCTCAAAAGATAACGCTTTCAGCCGATTTTACAACATAATAGCGGCTGTCCAGTTGCATCAAGTGTGTCGCGCCATAGCACACCTTCTGGGTTAACTTTTTCGCTCACTGACAACTACCGCAATCGGTAAATGCACAAACTCTTGATGCACCAACCCGACAATCAATGCGGTTTTTCCAGCCGTGCGCATGTGCTGCGATGTATTTCCCAGTCGCTCGCAATACACAGAATCGATAGGTGCTGCAGCCGATGCTCGAATTTGATAACTCGGGTCAATGTACTTGATGTTTATCGTGATATCTTTTGAAGTATTGGATTATTTCGTCTTTGAGATACACTCCAACATCGGCAAGAATTTTATTGCCAGACGCATCTTTGCCTCTGTCAGCGTTCAACAAATTTTGCCCCGCACCTTCGGCAACAACAACAACCGCAAACTTTTGTGCCAAAAGCTTTTTTTCGAGACTTTTCAAAAACCATTTTCGCCATTCATTTCAAACGGAACTTCGGGAATAAGCACGAAGTCCGTTTCATGACTTCTGATTGCAGTTTGTGCTGCGATAAAACCAGATTCACGCCCCATCAGCTAGTCAGCCTATGCCGTGTGCTGAGATGCAGCTTCCGTGTAACCAGCATCAACAGCTTCAGTTGCTTTACCGACGGCAGTGTCAAAGCCAAACGACTTGTCGATATAGGCAATATCGTTATCAATCGTTTTTGGGATGCCAACAACCGAAATTTGCAGGCCACGTTTTTCGACTTCGTTTGCAATCGCTAATGCACTCTGAGCGTACCGTCGCCACCAATCAAAAATAGCACATTGATTTTTAGCTCCTCGAGGCGGTTTACAATTTCGCTATGTGCGGTTTCCGCCACCGCGTGAAGTCCCCAAAATTGTGCCACCAAATTTGTGAATATCATTTTACCGCGTCGGTGTTGAGAGTCAATCATCGGAAAACCGTAGTCGTCTAAAAAGCCCTGATAACCATACTTAATGCCAGTGATACCCCGTATCGATTTTGCAGGGGTTTTAACAATCGCACTGAATCACGTCGTAAGCCAGGACACAAAACCACCGCATGTTGCAATGGCGGCATGGACTTCCGCAGGATTAAAAATCTTTTCGCGAACGCCAGCTTTTTCAAAGCAAAACCTGCTTATGGTTCGGCTCTTTTACGATTTGCTAAAATGTGAAAGCTTTACCGCCTCATCTTCAGTAACGTGGTTTGCGGCAAAATCGCCATCAACTTTTTGAAAACAAAATCGGCGAAGTGATTTTGACATGCACCTAATGTTTTAATGCTAAAATCCATAAAATCTCCATTGCGGTTTGATAAACTCAGCTTTCATTTTAGTGGACTATGACTTCAATAGTTCGAGTCGCACGTATTCGTGGAAGGCTTTTTGCGTAAATGGTAAAAGCTTTTTTAGTGTGGGGAAAAGGCTTGTCGCATACTGTGCATCGCCACCGTTCAATGGTTTATCGCAATTTGTCGGAATGGTGTGCGTCCTTTTCGGTTACGCACTTTTGGAGCTTTATTCAAAAATAGCTTTGCAGAATGAGTTTAAGTAAATCGATTGCACAAATTGTGTTATCACAATTTTTCGATTGCCTTTGCATGGAGCAGGTTTGCGCTGAGGGTTTTCCGCCATTTCCAGCACAGGCTTTGGAGGTAAATCGCCAGCTTGCTCGTCGTCAAATCGATGCCCGTAATCATGCGTCGGCATGCACTTTTCGTCGGTTCAAAAAGTGCTTTTCGTACTCGGTGAGCTTTTGCACTGTTGCCCTCGGCTAAAAACTTCGGCGAGTTTAGCCTTGCAATTCAGTTTCAGCATTATGTCTTTTGCTTTTTGAGGCAGCCTCGGTTAAATACATTTTGCCTTTTCCAGAGTTGCGGTTTTCAATATAACTTTTTGCCAGCGTAAAGCAAAATTCGTCCGTATCATCCGACAGTCGCTCGTGAATGCTTCAATCGCTTCTTTGTGTTCGCCCAGATGTAAAATGCCATTCCGCGAAATTTATTTAAAGTCGGGGAACTGTCACCTGCGTCAAAACTTTTGTTCAGGTACTTCAAGCGAGGTCATAATAAAAAATAGCCTTTTTGGTAATAGGCTTTTCCGAGTATGTAGTAAAAGGCAGAGTGAGTCTTTTTGCTCGATAGTGTATAATGCTCGGCGAAGCGAGATAATGCTCTCGTCCAAAAAGTCGCGGGCTTCCGTTCGCTGGTTTGTGCCGAGAAAGATAATACCTTAGCAAATCCGTTCAAGGCAGAACTGCTAGCGTCGTCTTGACGGCGTTCAATATGCTAACAGTTTGGTCGAGCACTGTCTTGTAGTCTTTTCGCGTCCCAAGCTTTGAGCAAGTCGCTATTGGACGGAAGCTTTTCGTATCCTTTTTGTGCCTCAAGATAACAAAGCGGTAAAGCAAAAACCATGTAATATTGTCACCATCGTTTTATGCTTTTGTTTAACTTACTCATATCAGTCGTCCAAAAACCAAATACGTAATTGAGCTGTCGCTTCGGTTACGTAATCTCCAAAACAGGATCAGTACCAAATGCATTGCATTTTGCAAAACAGTTTTGACGATTTTACCAGCTCAAACGGGTAACGACAAGGTCTGCGTTTTTCGCATGAAAGTATTGGGCATTCTTTGTAAAAGCGACTGAAGTTTTTCGCCAGTTCACCTAAAAGGTAAAGCCGTGATGACACTCGGAATCATTACGTTTTGCTGTCTGCAAAACTCATGCGGGAAAAAGCTCAATTATTTTGAGCAGTTCACTCAGTCTCATCGGTTAAGGTTCGCTGCACTTTCCGCTGCAGAATTGTATCGTTTCTTTCCTGTTCGGCTTTTCGCCAAAAATCGACGAAATACGTGCCCCATATATTGAAGATACGGTACGTGTTCCAGTAAACGACAGAGAATCTTTCGGGTTAAAAGCATATCTTTTTCAGTGTAACTTGCGGCATAATGCAATGCACCGAGAGCGATTTTTCGGCAGTGCCTTCTGCGTCGTTTACAATTTCTTCTCGCCCCTTTTCCTTGATTTGCTCAACGCACCTGCGCTGCAAAGTATCGATTAAATCGTCGGCATCAACGACTGTTCCTTCGCTGACTTTTCATTTTGCCTTCTGGCCATTCACCCATTCCGTACGAAGGTGATAGAGGTTATCGCTTAGTCAAAGCCCATTTCTTTGCGCATAAAACAAAACCTTAAAGTGATGGTCTGTTCACTTGCGACAATATAAATCAAGCTGTGAAACGGTAAGTCTTTATGACGCGAGATTGCCGTTCAATGTCACTGCGTTATGTAAATCGACGTTCATCCCTCGCAAAAGAATATCGAAACCGATTTCTGCAAGGTCAATCAAATCGAGCCATCAACCTCTTGGTACACCCTCAGCAAGACCTTTTAGAACTTCGTCTTTTCCCAAAAAGGTACGAGTCCTTTCAAAATACAATTTATCAGAACGGAAATGCCTGTCCGTTTATAAGTCTCACCAATTCCCTGCATCGTCCAGTCATTCATGGTACGCCATAGTTTCATCAACTCAGCATCATCGCCACGTTCCCAACTGCGCGACATTTCCCTGAACCGCTACCTGCGTTAGGATTTTCCGTTTCGTATTTGCGAAAGGCAACATACATTGCCGACAAAGTGGTCGCCTTTATGTTTTCGCTTTCGGGCGTTTTTCCATCTGCAAACTTTTTATATGCAAGCATAGATTTACAAATGTGCATACCGCGATTGTTGACAATGTTCACCTTAAATACATTGCGCTGAAAGCTAAAATCCGCGAAATACTTTCGCCGAGTGCATCATTTCGTAAATGCCCCAAGTGAAGCGGCTATTAGTATTTGGTCGAGAAAACTCAACCATTATATTTTTGTTTTCAAGCTTTCATTTGAGCCGTATTTTTGCACCCTGACGACTGCGGCTGACCTTTTCCAGCGATATTGCCTTTCGGTAAAATATATTCAAATACAGATGATTGCCTTTGCCGTGCCAAACGACTCGCCAGTTTGCTTTTGAAAGTTCGGCTGCAGGTTTTCGGCAATTTTCGCTGGAGCTTGTTTGAAGGTTTTCCAAAAGCAAACAGTACTCCAACGTCGCCCATTTTGCTATCGGGCGGGTTCTCCAAAGTTACATCGTCGGAAGCTTAGCTGCATCGGCAGCATCGGAAGCTAAGCGTATTCAAAGAAATTTCAGCAAGTTTTGTTTCAGAGCTTCGCTCGTTCATAGTTTCCTCGCAATCATAAATTCCAGCAAATTATATTGGGCGGTGTTGGGTCAATTAATGCTTACAACCGAGCTTGCATTATAACCAGATGAAGATCCGGTGTCCTTTTTCTTGACTGCACATAAATCAAGTTTGCTAAAAATACAGAGTTTACTGTTCCATAGTATTCTTTTATTCACCGGAAGCTTATCCACAGGACGGGTCAGGAACCTCGATTGCCTTTCAATTCGTCTACTCAAAAAGCACTTTAGGCGGTTGCGGTTCAATAATTGACGACGTTTTTCCAAAAATGTAATTTTTGAAAAACTCGAAAATCAGTACAATAATTCAGAATATAGATATTGTGTAAATTGGCTGGCATCCTGTGTCAATTATTGAACTTCGAGTTTGTATAAGCGTCTCAAAATACGCTTTGGATTTTGACGGACGCTTTCAACTTACAGGACTATGCCCAAAACTGCCCGCTCTGCAAACGTCGTTGGTCTTTTTGTACACCGACGTCCCGATGTCGCCAACGTATAGGAAAGCTTTCGACAAGCTCGAAGTGGGCGGAAAATTCTGGAGGAATTTTCCGCCAAAACTCTGCACATAAACCTAAAAGCAAATCGCGTCTTTCAAAGCAGAAGGCGCCAACGGCTCTCGTCAGCGTGTTGATCAGCTTTTTCTGTAAAGGTTTGCTGATTCCACATTTAGTTTCTCAGTAAAGCTGGATCAGTACTCGTTTTGTTATATGCGTAATCATATGGGATTTCTTTGTCGATGAAAAGTTTTCGGTCGGAGTTAGTGATGTGAGCTTATCGGCAAAATGTTCGAGCAAACATCTGCGCAATCGCAAAACTTTCGACAGCAAGATGAGCTTTTCATGCAGCTGGGAAAAGTTGAAACATATACATACACTTATTTAAAAACTTCAAGATTCGGTTTTTACATTTTGCAGCTCAAGTTGCGAAGCGAACTCCGCAATTTGCTCAAAAAGATACTCATCAGCCGTTGCCTGAATAAACACAAATGGAAATTTTTGCAACTGTTCATTTATTTGACATACTGGCGAAAATCAACGGAAATGCAGGTCATTGCTGCCTGCATAGTTTTTGACGCCATAAATCCAAAAAGCTCGAACGTTAAAATTCCGTCTTTATGTCAATCCTTATCGACGAAAGGCGACATCGCGGAAATTCAACTGGCGGTTTTTCTTTTTATTCTGCTTTATGCCGACAAAAGAGCAAAACACAAGTTCCACCACTTTGGCGTCGCCAGCAAAAACAAAATCGTAGCCGCATAGGCCGCTCAGCTCTGCAACGACTGGTATCACTTCGATAAACGCCGAATTGGAGCAGAAATTGCTTTTCGGAAGTCAGCGAGATTTCAGGAAGGATAACTTCTGCTGAGCTGAAAGCGTTTTGCGGCGAAACTACAAAAACGCTGGTATGATTTTGGGAATATTCCAACTTGCAGATCCACCGTGAAAAGTATAACGCACAATTGTTGCATTTTTACGGCTGGCGTAAAATCAGCGTTTGGAACCTGCGAGGATCCAGTCACGCTGTCAACGTCATTTCGGTACATCGGTACTTTCGTAATTTTTCGCGCTGTTTCTTTGAGGATTAATTTTGCTTCGAGATACACCGTTCCTTTAATTGGCTTGCGTAATTTGTCACAATCAGACATATGGTTGTTACACTCAAACGGGAATGTTGCAACATTTACAAACACGGTCAATCGAATGCAGTCGCTTTCATCGTCGTGTTTGAACATTTAGACACCACCCAGCGCTGACAAGCAACGCACTTGCGGACAATTTCGTATGCTATGTTTTGCCGGTAATGCGTTCCAGATTTTCCTTTCAAACAAAAGCATCGGAAAACCGTGCAATGTCTCCAGCAAACACGCGGTCTCAGCGTCATCGCGTATGCAGCATTCTCACGGATAAGCTTTTGCATTTCGGCGGTGCCAGCTCCAAGGTTTTGCGCTGCGCCGTCGCACGCCCAGGCTGCGGAAACCATCATTCGATTGCAAAACATCTCGAACGTTTTGCGATAGCAAGCTCGTGCAGCGGTTGTTCCCATACTAACGTGGTCTTCTCGTTTGCAGACGACGTGATTGAGTCAACACTTGCTGGATGAGCCAGCACTTTGTTTTCGGAAACTAAACATCTACTTTAATGTGTGCGGGATCATATAACCAGAATTGACACCGCCGTTTTTCAATCAAGAACAGCGCAGAAGTCCGCCACAGGGATTGCGGGTTCACCAGACGCTCAGTTCGACGCTCAGAAATATTCACAAGCTCAGAAATCGCAATGCCTAAAAAGTCAAGGTTCACTGCAATCGGTTCGCCGTGGAAATTGCCACCAGAGATAACCTCACCAGTTTCTGGGAACACGAGCGGATTATCCGTTACCGAGTTCATCTCAATTTCAATTTCCTTCGCACGTGAGCGATTGCATCAGCGGCTGCTCCGTGAACTGTGGCACATCACCAATGTGTACGGGTCTTGAACGTCGCCCTCGCGTGTGTTGACAGAGCTACTTCCTGCAAAGCATTTTTCGCAATCAAAGCGCTGGTCAACGCTTTGCCCTTGGTGTGGACGTACACGATGAATACGCGGGTCGAGTGCGGCGGTAATTTCCGCGAAGCTTCAAACGTCAAAGCGGCTCCCATATCTGCCGCAGTCGGTAAGTTTTCCAGCATCGTAAACCGCCAAAGCTCCAAGTGGGGTCATCACCTGCGTTCCGTTCGTCAACGCAAGAGCATCTTTCCCGAAAAGCTCGACTGGTGTCAAGCCTGCACGCTTCAAAGCCTCTGCACCAGAGATAGCTCCCTTTGTAATACGCTTGTCCCTCCCCGAGGATAACCAGCGAAACGTGACGAGGTTTGCCAAGTCGCCGCTGAGACCTAGGAGCCTTTTTCGCGGTACGTGTGGCGTAATTCCATGATTGAGTAAGTCCGCAAGACGCTCTGTAACTTCAGGCGTAACTCCCGGAATAACCACTTGCAAGGTGTTCAATCGCAACAAAATAATGCCACGCACAACATCTTCGGGGAACGGGTCGCCACACCGCAAGCGTGACTTAATATCAAATTTTCTGCAATCGCGGCATTTTGTTCCTTACTGATTGTTACCTTCGAGTCACCAAAGCCAGTTGAAATACCGTAAGTTGGACACCACTTGCAACAATTCGGTTTTACAATCTCTTTTGACTTGAGAATCTTCTTTTCGATTCCTCCGAAAATAACAACTCTACGATTACGGCGGGCAACTTCAGCGACATCTTCGATGGATTAAACCGCTTCCGTTGATAACACAATCTTTCATAAAATACTCCTCATTTACAGATTTTATTGTAATATAAATATTCTATCATCTTAATCACACATTGTCAAGGTAAAACTTCCCGATAAAATCATCAAACAACCTTCCAGCTATCGCTTGTCCCAATTCACCAGAATGCTTATCACGGGCAACCTCGTTTGCCTACTCTTTATCAAAGCATTTCAGAACGCTCATCGTTCAAAACCCGCCAAAGATGCGGTTCCAAAAATTGGAACGGATGCCGGTCAATTTACATATCTGCACGCCAATGGTTGTAAATTGACTTTCGAGATTTTCAAAAAGCTATATTTTTGAAAAACGTCGTCAATTTTTACGAACCGCAAACGGTGTCAGCTTTGCTGCGGCATAATGGAAGGCAGACAAGCATTAACAAAGTATACTGACCCAACCTGCGGAAGCGGTTCATTGCTTTTTACAAATGAAAAACAGTTTGAAAGCATATTATAGACGAAGGGTTTTTGGGCGGGAAATAAATATGACCAATTTAACCTCGCCCGTATGAATATGTTTTACTAATATGACTACAACAGTCTATTAAGCGTGGTGATACTCTTGGATCCACTCCACAAAAATGAAAAACCTTTTGGTGCAATCGTTTCAAATCCGCCACACTCAATCAAATGGATTGGAGACGATGACCCGACTCATAAATGATGAACGGTATGCACCAGCAGGAAAAACTTGCACCGAAATCTTACGCAGACTGTGCTTTTATTATGCACTCATTGAGTTATCTTTCGAGTCAGGACGAGCAGCATTGTATAGCTCTCGAGGAATTTTTATCGCAGGGAGCTGAAAAGAATAATCCGAAAATATCTGGTGGATAATAACTTCACAGATTGTGCAATTCAGCTTCCTGAAAATTTATTTTTGGAACATCAATTGCAACTTGTGTATTGGTGATGGCAAAAGATAAAACCGAAAACAAATTTTATTTATTGATGCAAGTGGGAGGGAATTTAAAAAGGACGAACGACATATTTTAGAAGAGTATCGATACGATGATGTTGAAGAATTTTCGAAAAGAAGGGCAAAGAATATCGCGATATGTTGGCAGCAGCGAAATAGAAGCAAATGACTATAATCTTTCCGTTTCAACCTATGGAAAAAGAAGACTACGAGAGAGGTGAGTTGATATAAAGTGTTTGAATAAAAGAGATTGAAGAAAGCTGTCAAAGAATAGATGAGCTTAGAGCGTCCATAAAGCGAAACGTGAGGGAACTTGAGATGAATAAAAAGAAATAGAAAGGATTCATGGAGAGATTGATCAGTATATACTGCTGATGATGGGGATACTAAAATAGATGTTAATCTATTGATGAAACGGTATGGATATCACAACGCTTAAGATGGCGGAGTTATTCAAAACATCAAGGACGAATATTGTAGACATATAGGAAATATTTATGACGAAGGTGAACTTGATAAAATTTTCAACCTGTCGGGATTTCCGACGGGTTCAGAAAAATCGCAATGTTTCAAAGAGATATTCCATTTTACAATTTGGATATGATAATTTCTCTTGGCTATAGGATTAAATCCAAAAATTGCTACTGATTTCAGAAAGTGGAGCTACCGAAAGACTGAAAAGAATATATAATAAAAGTTTACAATGGATGATGAACGACTGAGAAAATTTGGGCGGTGGTTCATATTGGAAAGATCTGTTAGATGAAATTTAGAGAAATTAGCGATATTCGTTCATCGGAAAAATGTAAGTACGAGACAGATTTTGAACCTATATGCGACAAGCATAGACTACAATCACTAAAAAGCTAGAAGAATCCATACCTCAAAATGGTGCAAAAACAAGTACATTACGCAGTTCACGGACAGACAAGTCGCCGAATTGATTTATGACAGAGTAGACAGTGAAAAAGAATTCATGCTCCACTACTTTACCGGAGATTTTCCGGACAGTTAAAAACAAATAGATGCCGATCGGTCTGGAATACAAAATGAGTAAAATAGATGACAATGTTGAAAAACTGAAAAAGTTGACTGGAAAAAGACTGGGGAGGTTTGTGAGATAAAGACAGGAAAAGCAATGTAAATGCTAAAATTCATAATGTAAAATATTTATTTTTCACAACAGCACAAGAAATAGGATTATATTAACGAATACTGCTTGAGAGGCGAAAGTTTATTGGTCGCGGGCAATGCTAATATTGTGGATGTATATATATATAGGTAAATTTAATGCTTTATCAGCGAGTGTATGATGCAAAATTTTAATAATATATATGCTTTATATTTAATGCATTTTATGAAAAATGGAATTAAGAATTACCTTCAAAGCAAGAAAAACACAGCAATGACATATATAGTTTTAAAAGATTTAGAGGATTTTAAAATCAATTCCTGCCTTACAGACCAAGAAAAATCGTACTTGACGAATTTACAAATTGTGTCACTAAATTACAAAGCTGAATTAACAGGCTAGAGATCAAGCAATATTCTTATCACCGAGATATGCTGTTAAGTGAAAAAGTATTTGAATAAGATTTCGAAAGATAGATGGATTGGAAAATAAAGGTTATAAAATTAGATTTGCCACGCTGGTGAAATCGGCGAAATTCAAATGTGTAAAAGAATGGTAAAAGAGCAAACGTTATCACAGGAGACATTCCATTCTATAAAAATCGGTACTTTTGGTAAAGGCTGATTCTTTTTATTTCTAAAGAGTTATTTCGTGAGTATAGAGAAAATATAATTATCCCAAAAGGAGAAATTTTAATTTCTCAGCAAGCAGGACAATTGGGAAAACAGCACTCTTTGATGGCAAAAGATGCTTATTTTCAGGATATTAATATAGTTTTGGATTTCGCATAATGAAGAGATAGCTCTAAATAAATATTTATATTATTTCTATCAAGTAATTAATTGGAACCCATCGACAGGAGGAACAATAAATAGATTATATAATTATAATTTGAAAAAAATGTTAAAGTAGTTTTTACCTCCGTTAGAACTCAAAACAAAGTGGTTGAAATTCTTGACAAATTTCAGTCGTTGTCATCGCGGATGCAAAAGCGATTGCCGCCGAAAGAAATTGAAGAAAAGCTCGTCATCGAATATTATCGAGAAAGCTCTGACATTTTGATATAAACCCGCTAATGTTCAAATCAATCAATCAATCAATCTAATTGTCATGTTTTAAAAGAGGCATGGAAATTGTTTGGAGTAGGAAAGCGCAACATAATACTGAGTGAGAAAAAGTTGGAAAAGTGTTGGACTATGAACGGCAGTCAAAATTGTATGAGTTAAAGGCAACTACAATTGCAACAATAAATTTAATGTTCCTGTTTTAACGGCTGGACGACTTTTGTATTAGGCTTTACTGACGAGGAAGGAGAGAACATCGGCGCTAGTAAGCAAAAATCGCGTTATAATATTTGATGATTTTTACCTCTGAAATCATTGGTTGATTTTGATTTTAAGGTTAAAATCATCAGCTAGCTGAAGATGTTGAAACCTAATAAAGGCGTGTTAATTTCACGTGTGTGTTATTATTATATGCAAAGCTATAAATGTCGATAGTCACTGAACATAAGAGTGCTTTGGATCTCAAAATATTCAGAAAATGTATCTTCCCCGTCTCGCTGTTCAAGGATACGGTGTTTCAATGTCTGATAAAGTTGACTACGTGGTACATATTGACTTTCGGAAAGCTTTGCCAAAAGAGATTAGAAGAACGCACAGCGAATATGAATATTATCGGAAAATTATTGGGTTTTCAAAAGATAAGAGGTTTTTGAGTGAGATTAGTGTCTAAAAGATAATATAAAATACGGGTACACTCAACAACCTTCTCGTGATGATCATCGGTATTATCCTTGCACATTTTGAGAAAAACAGGTTGTAGAAAATGATGCGTCATATCAAAAGTGAAGGCGAAAACTTCGAACAAGATATGATAACTGAATCTGATTTCGCAAGGCTATTCAAAACTTAGCGTAAGTCAAATAGCGATTTCACGCAAATTTGAAAATCCAAATTGAAAGATTAAAGCGGCGTTACATTTTCACCAGAAGAATGGAAGCGTGCAGGAATACTTGGATGCTCCAAATGAAGGTATGATCCGACTTGCAAAGTTCAAGAAAATCATGTTTATGATTTTATCTTTTGATGATGGATACGTAAAAATATAAAAATCATCGACATATTCATAATCATTGCAAGTCAGGTTATTGGAGAAAGCGAACTAAACGCAAACCGCTACGATGTAACGGTACCAGTAAACAGCTTACCTCTTTGTGCATGTCAGATTACGCAGGGGTAGATCTCCAGTGAGGCTTTTAATCAAATTCATCGATAGCAACAGAAAAGTTTTAACAGCGATAATTCTCATATAAATATGCAAAATTTTTGTTATTTCAAATGGAACATACACAGATATTTTGCCAATACCACTGCCCATAATAAAAACAATTAGTGAATTTTACATGTGAGTGGGCGGATGCATAAAGTTATTCATGATTTGGAAGATTTTTACAAAACATGAAAAGCGTAGTTATCCTTGAAGTTCTTACAAAGTATTGCGTATTTGATGTTAATAATACGTGCTGATAATGGCATCCCATATTATCAAAATTGCAGCCACTGAACGTATAGTGGAAAAATAAATCAAACTATGAAATAGCTGGAAAGCATGGAGGCAGGCGGACTTTTATTTGCACGCGTGACTGGTTCCGGGCCAAAACGCCCATCTTTTAAAGCTGCGGAGCTTTTGCAGCAGAATTGAGTTTTTATCAGCAAGGTGCTTTAGTAGTCGACAAGGAAGATCTGGTTATCCAGAGCAATGAGAAAGAGTATCGGCTCTTTCAACCTGAGCAGGTGTGAATGTAAAGCCAAGGATGCAAAAAGCTCAGGGTCAATTTGGAAAAAGATGGCTAACAGTGTAGTTACCACAATTCAAAATTAAAGTAGGTTTATCCACTTTGCATCCTACACATGGGAAATTTATGATAAATATTGTGTACTTATATTTGATGAATGATCGTCGCGCTCAATTCGAAGGAAGCACGAGAAAATATGCGGAAATGTTTTCACAGCTTATTATCAATTTCGGGTGCTGGAACGCCGATATTTTCCCGAAAATTCTTTGTCGAGACTGGTGCGACAAAACCGAGCAAAGGTATATTGATTTTTCGGATGTAGAATTTCAAATTGATTTACTCAAAACGGACGAAAATAGAGTTTGGGTGCTACGACTGGCTCTGATTCTCCAGAAAGAATCAAAAGATAGTGATGTTAGAAATTTAAAATCGGAAGTCGCTGAGGGTTACTAGGTCAGCTGCTGGCACAGGGCAAAGAAAGAAATTGATTATGGATTTTATAGATGTGATCGACTTTATCCAGAGATTAAAACTTCTACCGATGACTTGCGCCTTGATAGTTTTGCAACTTTTGCACAGAGAGAGAAAATCAGATTGATATGGTTATCAAGAAGAAAGCTACAGGGAAAGATTCAAAGCGGACATAGACTCGCTTTGGGCAAGGGATATATATGGAATACGTCAGGCGATGAGGCTAGACCGCATTATACCGCCGACATCGCGTCGATCATGGCGAGCGAAAAGGAGATCCGTGCTGGATAAAATTCGTCAGCTTGTCAGAAGTCTTTGTCGGTATTTCATCTTGGTTTTATAAATACGTACGCGAGAACAATTTCCGGCATCGCTGGACAAAGACAGAGCTAATTTTCAGCACGAAATGGGAATGTTTGATTTTCCCAGTCGAAATGCGTCAAAGCTTTTATATGTAGTCTAATTTTCCATTGTCCTGTAAGGCTCATCGGTACATAACTTTCCACAAAGCAGACGATAGCTCTTCAAAGTCAGTATGTAAATGCTTAAATCGCATTTTCGGAAAATCGCCGAGGATCGCAGTCAGCATTTCATAGCGATTTGAATATCGTGCTAAAAATAATGGCCCGCGTTCGGACCAAACATTTAGAAAGAAATATCTAAATGCTATGAAATTACTTACCGTATTATGCGAATTGGTTGTCTCATAGATTAAATGCTGCTCACGAAAACACACTGGCACATTCTCTTTCGGATAGAATGGCTACCGACGCGACAGGCTGTTTCATTGCAGATTCTAGCTTTTAAATCTATTCACATAAACTCTAGAGTTTCTATCTTTTTAGCCAAGAGTTTCATTTTTATTTCGCAAGTCGCCGATAAAGCTCATTATATTTTTCATCGTTAGAGCCGTTATTTCATTCTGCTGCTTTTGTTTCGCCTTGAGAGAGATTTGCCGAATATCGTAATGACGAAGCGTCAGAGTTGCTTTCGGTTGCAGTGATAAACGTCCAAAGCTCAAGCCCCGCATTGTAAACATTTTGTGCTTCTTTCACGATAAAACGACTTTTCGGATTTTTGCAGATTCATTTTCTGAAAACATATCGTCCGATTTTTGAGTTCAATTTCACCGTTCAAAGTTACTCATAAGTTTTGATTTACATCTTTTTGCAGCCGACTTGTTGTTCTGTGAAAGGAATCCAGTGGTTTTGTACCATGCTCGCTAAATGTTATTGTATTTTGAATCCATAAACAAATCCACGTATATCAAAGAGATCATGATTTGAAATTCTCTATCCATTTTCCATCGTCTTGGATATAAAACTAGTCGCGATCATTTTAACCAGTTGGATCTATACACAATGTCACAGATATGCAAATACATATTCATTGAGATAAGGTTCATTGCGTATATATTGGAGTAAACAGTTTTTACTTTTATCGATCATTGTCAAAGTGATTGTATAGGAAATATCATTTGTTGTGCTGAAAATCCTATTCACACATTCTCAAATATCCGCATAAAATCGTATTTTTCTTATCGTGAGATTGCTTGAGCCAAATCCAATATCATATCTATCATTTGTGCATACGATAAGATTATTTTCGTGCTTATATCCATTTTCCACTAGCATCACAGATATCATGTATCTTCCTCGCAGATACTTTCCGGGTTTCATTGTCATCCCAAATCATAAATCAATACGGAAACTGCCCCTTACATTGTCAGATAGTATAGCGGACAACAAACAACTTTTCAAGTTTTTGCTTGGTATACATGTTTCTAAAACGTGCAAAGTTGGAAGCAGTTTAGCTAGCTAATACTTTGCACAGATTGTGCCAGCACGCTGTGAATCTCAGTTTACTCGGATCTACAGAATTGTGCAAATAATTCTCTACCTGCCATTTCAATACTTTTCTATGATAATCAGCATAGACTATTGTTTCCTAACTCGACCAGTGTTTTACTTTTCCACTGCGAAAGTTTTCTGCATTGACAGTGCTCCGTATGCGGCGGTTGATATAAATTACAAGTTTCTTTTCTTTTTCTTCATCGTTCAAAATTTTCTTGCAGTGCTTCCGGGCATTTTTGAAAACTCATCATTCAAAAATCAAATTGAAATACATGGTTTTCAAACATATTCCAACCAGTTTGCTAATTCGGTCTTTCATTACATCAACATCTTGTTTTGTCAAAGTCGATGCATATTTCTGTGAATTTGTATAGTCCAGTTTAATAAGTTTCCCTGTTCCCTGCGCAACAATCCCAAATATAATCACTCATCTTGCAGTTTCACTCTAAAAACATATGCGAGGTACTCTTGGCTTTTTCAACCCAAATTTGCGTGCGTAGCTGCCTTTCCGTTCTCGAATATCTTGCGGAACAAGCAAGTCAGCGGCGACCGATGATGTAATCCCATATACTCTTCCTTTGGCGGACGGCTATAAATAGACCAAAATTCTTTATACGCTTTTTTGTCTGTCGTTAAATCCGACCGACATTGAATTTTCAAAAACCTAAATCATCGATTTTTCTTTTGCAAGTTCGTACTTTGTCTTTTTTAAAGACGACATATAAAGAATCTTTTAGACTTTCATTGTCATTACTGAGTAAATCTGCCAAAAAGAAATCTGCGAAATAATTCCCGGTCTTTTTGCCTTTTTCCCAATCCACGCTGATTGTCGGTTTTACAACTTCTGATCCAACGCTGAAAGACGAATGTAAAATTGTTTCTTTTGTAACGCTGATTTTTCTGAAATGTCTTTTTGATCTGTTTTGAAATTGAGTTTTATAAATTGCTTTAATTCACTTGTTTGCGTTTCATATTTAAAATAATATCGAATGCTCAGTAAGTAAGTTTTCACAAAGAGTGTGAAGCTGTTTTGAATTCTTTTGTTTCATGATTCGATGGAGTTACATTCCAGTTAAAATCATTTTGATAAAGACTTCTTGAATATTATGATATTCAATGAACGCTATCTTTCTGCATCGAATGCCTATATATTTAGTGGAAGATATTTCTCGAATATTTTTCCTTTCCGATTGTAAGAATAGAGCTGAACAAAACTTTCGTAAATATCGTGGTTTGTACCTTGTTTTGCTTCTGCCCAAAGAATTGATTTTCAAATCATCGTTTTCTAATACAAAATGAGTGTTTCCGATTTGTGTATATTTAAAACGCTTTGAAATAATCCTGTTGGATAGCAGACTTCAAGGTTCTTCTCTTAATTTTTATAATCCATGTTTTATTATTTAAAAGCCATATGATAGTTTCATTGCAATAATTCTCGAATGCAAAATTTTTCTAATCGGTTGCAATTAATTTGCATCGTAGTCTTTACTTTTCAATGCGATCTTCTGCATGCTCATCAAAAACAGGCCACCAACCAGCGGTATTGCCGTCTTCCACGCCTGCCAGCTGAATTCGTTTGCCGTCCGCAGTTCGAACTTTTATCAACGCCCGCTTTCACCGAATGCGCCCGCGGCGAAATTCTGCGCTGGAAACGAACAACATCGGCAGACTGCTCCGGCGTTGCAGATGGCAAAACGACTTTTGCAATCGGCAAACCGAGCCAGTAAATTTTTAAGCCGGCAGACGGTATCGCGCATCTTGCCTTTTGGCAGCGCCTCGTGCATCACTTCCGCTTCCAGAAAAGTTTTCCATTTCCCATCAAAAAAAAATTCCCCAGTAGTCATTTCAAGAACTGCAAACGTGCGGCGGCATCAGATGGATGACATTTCAGCTTCTTCCGAGGCTGTGAGCGAAACTGGTAGTTACAATGGTCATTTTGGATCGACCGCAGAAGACCTGGGAGTTGCGGGCGACGCAGTTTCGCTGCTGACCCTCGGCGATGCTTTGCATTTGAGATCATGGCGACGGAGTCCGCAGCCAGATGCTCGCGAGTGTATCATACGCACAGCAACTAAACGCTTCATGCTTCGGCGGTTGCATTATTCAATTTTGGTACGATTCGGTCGAACGCATAGCGCGTGTTGTTTGACTCAGAATTCGCCGATGAGTTTGCAGACTTATCTAAAACCGTAAATCAAAGGCGTTTTCCGCTATATCTGAAATTGTCCCAGTGATAATCATTTTGCACCGCAAATTTTCGAGACTTTCCATATTTGCAAAGTTTTCAAGCGGAAGCGTTCATAAAATCCGTCAGCCGTTGCAAGCTTGAGTAATATTTTTTTTATAAGGTTGCAGTTTGTACAAAATATGCTTTTATTTTTTGCACTAAAAAAGAAACCGTTCCCAAAAAACAACAGTAGAACACTAACCATATATTTTTTGAATACATCAGCAGACCTATAATTTTTCCTTAAAAATTCTTATCGCGTCGAAAAAATTTTACACCTTTCTCTTTCGTTTTAGTTTGCCCAGTATAAACTAAAAAGCAAATTCGACAAAAGGGGCAAATCACGGAAATGAATTTTGCTTTCCGCTTCGACCCTCACCCGCCAAGGACTCACGCCTCAAAACGCAATGCAATGATGCCAACCCACAATGCTCCGGCGTGAAATTTTTACAGCTCTGGTTTTTCCTCACGAGTACTTTGTGAGATTACGCTGACAGCGTTGAGGTTTTACACAGCCATTCTTTGGTTTTTGTGAAAACTAAAGGAGTAGAAACAAACTATGTGTTTGGTTCAAAATTGACGACGTTTTCGAAATATAGTTTTGAAAACTCAGAGAAATCAGTACAATAGTCAGTAATGCAGATATTGTAAATTGACATCTGTATCAGTTGCAGACCGTCGACCAAACGTATCAGCGTCCACGGACGGACGCGGTATAAAAGCTCACGATGTTTGTATTAAAACCGGGCGGGATGCGGTTTAATACAAACTCAATTCAAAAATTAACACGGATGTCAATTTTTGAACCGCAACAACGTATTCACAAAAGTATTGGAACATGATGGACGGCAAGTAGCGACATCCCCGCCACGGATGGCGGTCAGCGCAACACTACCGAGTTTTCAAAGCAAAACCAGGGTTAAAATTGGCAAGGATGCCAATTTTTGAACCATCCCATCAGTTACACTTTCGGTTAATGAAGATAAATGGAACGCCCGAATATTTTGCTTGAGCTTGATTGTTTGTGTTTTACGTTTCACGTGAATTGACAGAAATTTCAGCTACAGTGATTGCAATCTCAGAGGTGTGTTGAAAGGTTCCACACAGTGAACATTTGGATGTGGTGCGGCTGATTTAGCCCACGTGATAGCTGATGCCGTCTGGCCGAAATTTTGCTGGGACGAAAGTTGCAATTGGGCTGCGATTGAAAACGGCTGCTATGATTTTCAGTTTCCAGAATTAGCAAAACCGACACCTGACGATTTTGAAAAATCGAAAAGGAAATGCGAAAATTCTCGCAATGAGGCAAGTTTTGAAAGAAAGAAATTTCTCGAAGTGAAGCATTGAAACTTTTGCCGATGAGCCTTATAAAACAGAGATAATTCAGACCTTCCCGAAGATGCCATTTTGCTTTGTTTACATCTTGTGACTTTGTGGACTTATGTCGAAAGTACGCACGTTTCGTCGTGAAAGAATTGAATGCTAAAGTTTTAAGCTTTTGAAAATCGCTGGTGCGTATTGGCGAGGCATTGAGCGCCGCCGATGCTGACGCGTATTTGTATTACGACGGGTTGGGAAAAACCATAAGACTTAAAGAATATGCGTGCTTGAAGAAGCCGAAAAACGACCATCGCAAATTAGACGGAACAGTTGGATTTGTTTCACATTGCAGATGAAAACCCGGCAATTTTTGGCACCCAGATGGTCAATTTACGCTTGAAAATCCAAGAAAGTATGAGGCTTGACTTTCAAGGATTCGGCTACAAAAGTTAGCCACACCGTTTGTAGTCTGCAGTCGCTGGCTCCGTTCTGGACACTGGAGCAAGTACAAAGAAAATATGTTCATCACGGAAAGCGAAAAGGGCTTTTTGCCTTGATGATAGACGCCCCAGGTCGTATCCCGAAATTTTTAAGCAGGGCATCAAAAGCTACAAAGATTTACCGCTACGGCGCGAATTCGGCTCTTGCACGCGAAACGAGCCTTCGGGTTCGCTTCACACACGGTATTTTTTCGGGTGCAACGGCCGTTCAGACGACGCTCATATTTTTGCACCGAAGCTCAAATCACAAAGCGAAGTCGAACACTTTGCCGATTGCTTGAAATCGTTTGGGGACTCGGCTTCCGAAAGCATCGATGTAAAGTTATCGACTCGTCCCGAAAGGAACTCTGGCGATGATGCGACGTGGGACCGGGCTGAAAAGGCTCTTGGCGATGCCTGCATCGCGCCATGGCTGACCTGGAAATTTCCGAAGGCGAGGGTGCTTTTACGGACCCGAAACGCGAGGTTTCCACGCTTTTACGATTCGGCTCAGGCTGTCGCGCGCGGTGCGGAACGCTCCAGCTCGAGCTGCTCGGCTGCCGTCGAGAACGCACTCAACGTCGGAGATACATCCGGCGAAGACAATGACCGCCACAACGCGGTTGCTCGCCTACAGGAAGCAGTTCTCGGCTCGCTGGAGCGGTTTATCGGTATTTTGGTTAGAGAGCATACGGTGGTGCATTGCCAGTTTGGCTTTCACCGATGCGGGTGCTGAGTTATTCCGGTGCACCAGCCTTTAACTTAGAATCTGCCGGTCAGTTTCGCGGCACTTGCAGGTATCCGCAGTTTTGCCGACCTCAGCGGCGACCGCATGAACGCAAAAATCCGAACTGGCGCAAAATCCCCTAATCAGCTGATAGTCGGACCGAGAACTTGACACGCGTTTGCAAAGTCGCCGTTCGATTGCGAAAGTCGAGCACAAAACACAATGAGCTATGCCGACTTTGAAAAGTACATCATCGAGATGTACTCTACGCCATCGAAGACTAACTTCGCAGCCGCATAGCCCATGACTATCGCGCTCATGGCAGGGCTTTTGTTATCTATTCATCGCGTTCATAAAATTAACCGTTATTAACACGCATCTTCAGCTCTGGGCAATGACCTTTCGGTTTGCCATCCTTATCCCAAAAGGCTTCAGCCACGCTCCGCCCCTCGCTTTAAACGCTCGCAAACACACGCCAATCTTAGATGAAACCTCTCTGTTGCGACTAGCTGGTGCTTATAATGATATGGCACATTTTATCGTGCTACTGAATTGAGTTTACTCGAACGAGTGCGTGTGGAGGCTATTTGCCCGAAGCTGAAGTTACAAAAATGCCAGATTCCCGACTTAGAAATGAGGGAAAAACTAAAGGTGCTCGAGAGCTGCTCACTTATGGCGAATTGAAAAAGCAATTCGGACAAGGCTCGCTGTGAGCTAGGCGATAACAAAGTTTGGCTGCTGGCGTGGACGTTATTCCGTCAGGCTGGAATTTTGGGTTGACGAAGAAACTTTGGGCGTAGGCGGTTATCGCAGCGGGCGTGTGCATCCGTGCAGTGCATAGGTCTTCTGGTAAAACGACGCGCCACGCCCTGCACCCGGTCGCCGAAGCACAAAGATGGGCGGGATTGCGGCTTTTTATCGAGCTGGAACACGCACTCGACCCATAGTGTGTGGCGGCAGCTCGGCGTAAACATCGTGAGCTTTGAGCTCGCAACCTGTTAGCGGTGAGAGCGAGGCTTTGGAAAATAGCGGAAAACTTGGTACGTTCAGGTGCTGTCGATATTATCGTTATGGACTCGGTAGGCGGCACTGCTGGCTCCGCAAGCGGAAATCGGTCGGGCGATATGGGTTGCGTCCACGCGGAGCGCACAAGCCGCGCCTGATGAGACAAAAGCTTGCGTAAACTCACCGCGTTTTGAATCGTCGAGTGCGTATTATGTCAGCACGTCCAAGATGAAAATAGGCGTAATGTTCGAAATCCACAAACCACAACGGGCGGTAACGCGCGAAGTTTACGCCTCGGTAGTTGGACGATGCGAAAAATCGACGCGCTCGGCAAAGACGAAGAAGAAGAAGCGTGGGGGAACAAAGGAGTGCGCGTCAGTGGTCAAAAACAAAGATCTCATGCGCCTTAACACCGAAAAATCAGAGCAGGAAATTCTTTTTGGAAAGGGAACTTTCGGCGGCTGACGGTTTGCTCGTGTGCGTGTAAGCGTCGGATGTCTAGCGGCTCGTGGTATTCTTGCGGAGACGACAAAATAGGACCGAAGACATAGAAAATGCGACAAAAGGTTTTTGGGGGAGAAATCTCGCAGTTACGCAGTCCGTCGAAAAGGATTCGCGCGATAGTGTTCCCGAACCAAAGAAAGTATGTTTCATCGTTTGTCAAAATGAAGCTTCTGACAACAAGCACCGCTAAAAGTTGGCATGCCAAACGAAAGAGATCGGAAAGCGGTAACGCCTCAGAAACGCGTGAAGAGAAGACAGCGGCTCCGGCAGCAAAGCATCGAACCTGTCGCTGACAGGCAGGTGCGCACAGCTTGAGCCACGATGCGACGCCGCTGAAATCAAGTTTACTCAAAATGCTCAATCATTGGAATGCTTCGTTCGTCGTCATTCGCAGATACTCATCCTCGGGGCGGGTCATCGAAAAGGATTTTAATTCGCCCATCGACTATCAAAAAGCTCCAGCCACGCTCCGTCAGAGCGGTAAAGTTTAGCTCACCCGAGCGTTTTTGCAGACTATCGCGATGAGAACGGACAAAGTTCGGCACAAAAGCATTGCTCGCAGTCGGGTTTCGAGCTTCTTGCAGGTGTAACATCGCGAAAAGAGATCAAAGGCTGGTGAGCGTCTATCTGCGATATCTTTTCGGGTAGCTTTCCAACAAATCAACTTCGACTGCTTCGGGTGTTTTCCGCGTGAAAGAGAGCAAGCCGGTTTGACACTCGCAAAAGTCGCATTGTGCAACGGCGATAGTTTCTTTCCCAAGGTCGCAATATTAAAGTACAACGTTTGCAGTTTTCGCCCGACGCCAGCAAGACTTGCTGTGAGGCTTCAGAAGTGTTCAGCTACAGCTCCGCCAAAGATCTGGGATTAACTCTTTCGTCGTTTGAATAGCATGCTTTGCTTTTTGTGTTGTAGTGTGAGGTCGCGATGTAGGTTTTAACGCTTTCTTCGCCGAGAGCTGCCATTTTTCAGGGCTGTCCGCAACGCGAGCACTTTCTGCATAGCTGTTGACGCCAGCGTCGGTTGGCTTGTGCCGACAAAATAACCGCAACCAAAAGCGTAAAATTATTTTATAATTCCAGCTCGCTTTTGGGCTTTTATGTTTAATAATGCCGAAAAATTTCTTCGATGCGGCTGCAGGTTTCCTGCATAATTGAAAGCGCTGTAACGGTTTGCGTCAAGTGGCTTGAACTCTTGCCGGTAAAGGCCCTCTATGGTGTGTTCCGTTTTAGCAACTCTTTCAAAACTTCGCTCACTGCAGTTTATCGCTTTGAAGTTACCGCGAGTCATGTTGCTTTTAGCGACGTTTCAAGCAAAAGTTTCGGTGTAATTTTTCAAATGATAAAAGGGCTGTCATGATGGATGATAGAATGTGCGATTTGCGGGATGCTGACAACTGCGAAATGGTGTACAATCCGCGAGTAATATGGAAGTCGTTTGGGTAGCAGAGATTTGCCAGCATAAATATAGGGAGTTCGCTTTATGCACAAAGGTTTTTAAAGTTTGTTTTGCGGTGTTGTACGTGTTCATGGTGGCCTGGCAGGAGAACGGACGATTCCTGTCGATGTTGCGATTGATTGATAAATCTTTGTCGATGGATGAACAGGAGAGTGACGGTTTACAAAGTGGGTGCTTGACGAGCTGATTGAGCAAATGATTATTTCCGGGCGACTGGGTTTACGTTATCAATTTTACAGCCTGAGCATATTTTAGCGACGACAGTTGAAGACGCGCATCAGCCGTAAAGTATAACACAGTAGAAAGCTTCCTCAAGGCGGACGGGCGTTATACCGACATTGGAGCTACTCGCGATACTGTGCGAAAGGCGGCGTTGGATGCGCGTGGTTTCGAGATGGAGCGTTTTAAGGTTCTGCTTTTGCTTTTCGGACCTTGTGCGGATGCTGCCGGAGCTTCAAAGTATCGCGGAAAGGCGAGGCTTCGTTTTAAAGTGCTTTTGGTTGAGAAGCTCGCACGGTGCAGCATGTACGACCAGCTGGTCTGAAATTACACTTGATATGGATGTTCAGGGATGCGGTTGTTCCAGCGGGCTCGGTGCTTTATTCTGATGTTAGCCCAGCCAAATGAAGGGTTGCCCGCACGGAGAAGCGATCAGGGCTCAGGCATTGATACAAGGTTCTACGCGGTTGTTACGAACACCTCCGGCTGGTTCAGCCAATGGCGGCACTGAATGACGGCGAGCAGAACTACGTCGACTGGTGCAATTGCCTGGCGTTTCGGTAACGGTGGCGAAAACGGAAGCCCAAATGACGGCGGACAAACTGCGTCGACTACGTGCAACTGGCGTTTTCGGTAGCGGCGTGCGCGAAAACAGGAAGCCAAATGACGCGGCGGACAAACTGCCGTCGACTGGGTACAACTGGCGTTTCGAGTAACGGTGGTGAAAATGGGAAGCCCAAACGGCGGCGGGCGAAACTGCGTCGACTGGTACAGCTGGCATTTCGGGTAACGTGGTGAGAAACAGGTAGCCCAAACGGCAGCGTGCCGAGCTGCGTCGACTGGTACGGCTGGCACGTTTCGGTAACGGTGGCGAGCGGAAGCCCAAATGACGGCGAACCGAACTGCGTCGACAAAGTGCTGCTGGCGTTTTCCAGTAACTGGCGGCGAAAACGACGGCACCGACCGAGCAGCAATATCAACGACTGCTTTGAATGGCTCCCACGGACGGCGTTGCTGAAGTGGCAAAATGTAATAAGCTCGGTCGGTTCGGGATAAAAGTATGGCGATGCCGATTTTATTAATCGGCTGGGTATCTTGCTCGTGATTATTTTGTTGATTATTCTCATTTGCACACGCGGTAGATGAAAGCCATGCATGAGAAAAGAGAAGCTCGAAAAGAAAATCAATCTCGTGTAAAGGTAGCGCCTATAATGATGTGCTTATTTTGGTTTTTGCTCCAGCGTTGCTATTTTGGGCTTTTGACGTCGGCTCAATAAAGAGCATGATGTGGTTTTCTATTTCAAAAGATAATCACACCAACTGCAAAAATAGATTGAAGTGCGGAAGGTGTCGAGGAAAATTCAGCAACATCGCTGAACTGCTCCGATACCGCTCGAGGCTGAAACTTTTATCGCCAGTTGCGATTACGGATTTGGAAAATGTTGACGGCGGTGCTGACGACAACAAGGTTCTTTGCCGGTTTTGGCTCCGAAGTGCGGATAACTCAGTTTATCTCATTCCAGCAATCTCAAATCAATCATACGCTCTGCAATGCCGGCGTAAAAACTGAAATCACGCAGCCAAACAGCGCCTAGCTATCTACACCGCGGTTTGGAACTTGGTGAAAAAGCCAGCAGTTGTTTTGCTCTGGCACCACGCGCATCAATATCAAATTTTAGCTATCTCGCTGGCAGTGAGAAATGGAGACGGATGAGTTGCTCTACGTCAGGTCGCGGTTTTTCATGCGAGATATACAAAATGCGCATCGAGAAAAATGAGCGGGCACGGTCGACGGGACTAAGGGCTTTACAGCGTTTCGTGTTTCGGGTCACAGTGGCCGCCAGTCCGAACATACATTAACGCAAATCGATTGTACACGTGGTCCGGAAGAGGGACGGTGCATTTCAGAAAACGGCTGAAGTTTCCATTCCTGGCAAAAGAAAAGTTGAAAGCCAAATGTGTTGCGTCGAGATCGGCGGTGGTGATGTGCAACTCTTCCGTGAATTTTGCAAAGGGCTTTGGGTGCAGCAAAGTATGAAAACACAAACACCACGCAACTGAAAAGCTTTTTATGTTTTAACTCGACGTCGAGTGAAATTACATTCACAAATAGCGCGATCTTCAAAGAGATTTATGTGTCCAGATGTCAGCCAGCAACCATGCTTCTGGAATTTAGCTCTGCGACTTGTAATGAAATCACTCAATACAATTATTTTTGAATAGATATTTGAGAGAGTCAAAAGTTTGACGGAAATTTCTGTTCGCGTTGTTGACGATTACGCTGTTTGAAAAATAGGTGCGGAGTCTTTGTGGGACGGCGTTTGTGCACAAAAGGAATAGCACTATCCGCGTTGAAAGTGGCTCGCAACTGACGCGTGTTGAGTCGATTTTAGCGTACGGAGAATGTCAGTTGGAAAATGACAGCTACGATTTGCATTTGATGCATTTCGTTCAAAACGCCGAGCGGTATTTTTGTCGGAGATTATACATTGCTGACAATGATACAAAAATAAAAGCAGATGCAGTACGCAGCAGAAGCGGAACGTGCTTTTATGAAGTAACGCCTGCAAATACTGCCTTACTCGTACACACGCAAGTGGAAGTTAAACTGACCACGAGTGAAAAATACTGGCACTAGATCGTTTTGGCAAAACGCTGATGCTAACAAAAATTCGGTTAAAATAATCTGCAACACATAAAAGAGTAGATGCAGTTATATCCTTACAAAATTTCACTGGCAATACTTTCGCTAACTTTTAATTGCTGCATAGCACTCTTTCGTTCGCATTTGACAAATTGTCAAAGCGAAGCCAGGTATTCGAGCAACCGCTTTGTCTCTCACATCTCAACGTGGGGCAAATCTGCAAATGACAAATTCGGTTCTGCTTTTCTCGCATGCGCTGCTTTCGCGAGTTTGCAAAGCCAGTGTGCTTCATCGCTGACCAATGCGTTTGGAGTACCACGCGTAACGCATAGCACTTTTACTTGACCGAAGTGCTGGCCGGGTTCCATTATGCGGAAAAATATTTCTTCGTCCGCCAAAGCCAACAACTGGGAGATATCCAGTTCAATGCTGCTAGAAATGGGTGTGTGGCAGAATTGACTTGCCCGATACCGCCATCGGTAGAGAATCAAATCAGGAGAGGTCCCGCATCTTCGTTCAACAAGCGGGTATGCCGACAAGCGACTGCAACTTCGGCTTCATCGAAGCATAATCGTTATTGATGCCGTCAGTCGTTTTAATCAGGAGCGCAATGATAGGTTTTTGTCTGTTTTCCCGTCAGCTTGGACCGAGATTCTAGGCTTGCAACGGTCAAACTACCTTCCCAAAATGTGCGATGCTCAATCATCGCTTCAGTACGGACTGGCAGCGCTGAAAGGCTCAGCTTTAAACTCTTTGCAATCGCCAATCTGCGCCTTCACTGTCGGCGTATTGCGTACTTCAGTGTGCGTTAAAGTATACCTTCACTCAACGCTTGCTCCTGTGGTGACAGAGAAATCTGTCAGCGTCCAGCGAAAAATCAGCGCAGAGTCATCATCGCTTGACGCTGCGACAGTTTTACTGAGCTCTGCGATAATTTTGACTTGCTTCGGCGGCAAGCTGATGCTCATCAATTTTGCTCGAAGTATGGTTTGTTTTCAACGGAATTGCTCAGTCTCATAATTTTCACCCGAACCCAGTTTTATTTTGGCAATCACGTTCATTGTATTGTGCTGTCGATCGTCGAAGAACTCTCGGAAATTTTCTTTCTCCCACAACTTTCAGTTATGATTTGCTCTGCAATAAAATTGTCGGCGGTGCTCTATCATTTTGTAATACCAAAGGCAAAGATTCACGCACCAGCTTTGCTGTCATCTTTGAGAGAGTTGCGTGCGGTACACATCACGAGCGACCAGCTTTCCGTCACGCATTTTGGGCAAACAACCATGGTCATCCGCACCTTCGCACGCCCACGCAATATAATCACGCGAGATTTCTTTCGTCGGTCTTCATCAACATTCCTGATTATGCAAGCTAAATATGAGTTGAATGCCAAAGTCGCGCGTCCGTTTTGCTCAAAGTCAAGCGGTGCAGGCAGCTTCACTGCATATCTCTTTTGAAGCTTGTCAGCACTGTTTGCATTACTCAATAAATTTTTAACTTCGTTGATGACGCTCGCATAATCTTGTCTGACTTTTCCACCCGAGCGCCGAACGTCGTCCGATGTGATAATGCAAACAGTACTCTCAGAGCACTTTAGCGTGACGGATTTTATAATTTTGTTTTATCAAAGTGCATTTTCAGCGGCGTAAACACGGTATTGGAGAGTGAATTGAAAATAAAACGAGACCATCATTTTTCGAAAGTGCGTGTTTCCAGAAGTACGAATTTTTCGTTGGTGGTTTTATCACTGGATAAGTTTTCCATCTTTCAAACAAATGTTATATTTGAGGCTGTGCTTTTTGATGAGATTATTTTCCAGCAGAGAGTTAGCTTCGTGTTCTGTTTTGTTTCCGATGTGCTCAAGCTCAGTCGCACGCTGAAACCAGTGCGTGTTTTCACGTCTGTTTTTGCAAAATATGCAAGGAACAGCCGAGTTTCAGAACGACTTCGGCTTTTCCGACATAGATTATCGTGCCGTGTTCGATCACTTCAAAGTACCGCGCTGCGGCGATAGCACCATTTCAATAACTTCGTGTGACTTGCTCTCTGACACTCATCAGCGCGTTATGGCGGTTTGCGGCTTTGTTATGAAGACTACAGGTCATGTCTAAAAGCCGATGTTTTCGAGATGGCCACCAGTCTCTTCTAATCGAAAGCGTACTAGCTTTTTGATAGAAGTAGGAGTAGATACTGCATTCACTCCATTAATATACCATCCATAGTTTACCAAACTACAAAGAAATTCAAAGTTTGCAAAATGAGCGAGTGGTTGTGGTTTGGCGAGGAAGTTTGTGCTGTGCACCAAATCTCGCTACTATGTAGAATAAACGCGACGTTCGGTATTTTTACTTCACGCTTAGATTATGTCATGCGCTTTGATGTATAATGCTAAAATACATATGTTTTGAGGAACTTATGTCCAGCTACTCCACAAAATACTAAAGATTAGTATTTACCGCGTTGGTCTGCAGCCATTTGGTGCCATTGCGTTGTTAATAAGCCATTTTTGCTGAGTGCACTCAGGAGAAAGGAACCAGAGAGCACCTGCGGCTGCATTCATGCAGCGGTAACATTATCAAAAACGTAAAATCAGTAGTGGTGCCGAGAACACGGGCGGACTTAAAAGGTATCAGGGTTGCCTGCCCGTTTTGGCTTGGGCGTTATCTCGAGGCATCGAGCAGATCTTGAGTCAAATGGTTTTCGGACAGCGACAGAGAGCGTCTTGCAGAAATGTTGGAAAATACGTAAACAGTCGAGCTTTTGCGAAAAAGTCCGCAATTGCTACATATATCGTTGACAGCAAGTCGAAGAACAATACCGCTTCGGCTGAATTGATTCATCCACACCAATATCGTAAAGTTACCAAAAAAAAAACGGAAAGTGATTTTTGAAAAACCTTTCGTGTAAATGCAAACACTGCAACAAGCGTTGACCATCATGTTCGACATAAGAAAGACATTTGGAATTACGAACTATTGACATTTCCGGAAGTTGCAGGTGCTTCAAATATCAGGTCAGACTTAATATGCACATTTCCAGAACAAGACTTTCAATCACTTCCCAGGCAAAGTATTTGCAAAGTTATTTTGAAAGCAACAGGTGAGCTCACAGTAGCAGTGCAACAAAAAATTGCAAAGCAGTGATCAAAAGCAAGAGATGGCTCATAGGTTGCAGTCAGGCGCAGATCTTGGGTTTGTCTTTTCCTGTTGTTACAAACTCAGGAAGTGACAAGGACTGCCCGTAACAGTTTCACGTAGTTGTGTACGTGATGCAAATCCCCGAAGGCAAATGGCCGATGCATTGATTGTGAACCAACAGTACGATCACCAAAAACTGGGATCAGGCTCGGCATGTTGCGGTTGCGGTGGGTCACCTGACGACCGCGGCAATGGTGACAATCGCTTTTATGAAAGGCGGCGATTACAACACAGTTAGCCAGACGCTATTTCAAACTCACTTGCAATAGGTTCCGGGATCGTTTGACGGTGCAAAGAAGTTTCCTATTGCAGCAAAAGCGCTTGCGTCGCGGGACGGCGAATCCGTACCGTGGCGGGCAAGCGGTGTTTGCGTTCCGTGCGGGCGACGGCATCGTCAAGACGGCATCGAAAAACAATCCGTGCCGTCGGCGTTCTGGCAGGAAACAAAGATTGAAACAATACGTAACTTCCA
>BNJS01000542.1_pt1 | contig 107359 bp, 130 predicted proteins | sample 8540461 | NCBI WGS metagenome assembly BNJS01 (sample SAMD00202454, study PRJDB9452) | human saliva metagenome | isolation source: human saliva | place: Japan
ATCACGTGATATCGTTTGACGGAGTCCACACTTCATCTTTGGCAAGGAACGGGACTAGTATTTAATAAGTGATAGAAACAACTGCACCGGACTGGTGAACATTATGAAAAAACTGCATAGAGTTAGACGCAGTAGACAAATGGATTGACCTTCGCCTTTTTAGGCTAGGTCAATCCTATTTGTCTTTGCGGGGGCAAGACAACGAAGAAACAAGTTTCTTCTGTCTTGCTCCCATTTCTATGACTATAGAGTCCAAGGATTTGATTAAAATCATGTAGATTAAATACAGTGTTGAGTGGTATTATATAGGTGAAAACAGAGTAGTGAGAACGTCCTATTTGTATGTTGGTTATGTAGAATATTTTTTTCGTTTTGATGGAGCCGTCTTTTGAACGGAAGGAGATCTTAAAAATGGTTTTCAAATTAAAGAAAATATTTTTATTCGTAGTCAGTGGATTGTTTGTAGTATCTTCAATTTTCTCAACGGTTTATGCAGCACCACAACTGTCGACAGAGGAATTGCATCAGGTGTTAGATGAGCCGATGGAGAAGAGTAATCAACAGGTCAAGGAGAAAGAACGCTCTTCCGAGAATGAGGTTCCTTTCGATACAAAACATACAATCTTTGTGTTTGGTGATAAGAAGCTAAAAGATGTTAAGTTCGAAGAGGAATTAAAACAGTTAATCCAACAAGCTGATGATGGGACAATCACTACTAAAAACAGCGGGTGGTTAAGTGCGCAAACTTTATTAAATGGGATGAATAAGGAGTTTTGGATTTCTGAAGTTGACGGTCGTTTACAAACGAAGTCGGGCAGCTATGCAGATAAACCACAGGATTTTGAATATCACAAAATTTCTGAACTGTTAGGAGAGGAATATAGCAGTGATATCAAAGGAATACTAGTTTTCAATGTGGATTATGATACTCCTTTTGGTGGGATTACTGTTGCAAAAGTATTTCCGAATGGAGATGTAAAAATCGGATTGTTATACGACGTCGAAAAAGCAAAACCATTCAAGCAAGTAAGGGATGGTATTCTTTAAAAGGAAATACAGGAAATGATTCAGAAATATCATGAAAATGACCAGAAAACTTTCGCCGGACAAATGTCAGGAGCAGCAGAGAATTTACTCTATCCGGCAATCGGAGTGGGAGTCTGTGCTATCGGAGTGATTGTTTTCTTTCTTAAAAAACGAAGAGTATAGCGTGATTCAGAGATAAATAAGTTAAAACTGCGTCTCCCTAGGACATCTTCATAGTATTGACAATAGAGGCACCGGGCCAATCCTACGTCTTGGCTTCTACCGAGCTGCAAACTGCCGCATGGAAATAAATTTCACAGCGACAGTAATTCACATCGGTTGCTTCTCTCTATTGTTCATACTATAGAGTCCTAGGGAGACTTCGTTTTTTTATCTATTTTCTGAACGGTGCTTATCACGTGATGTTGTTTGGCGGGGTTCGCGGAGGGCGTTGAGTGGAGGCGGGGGACGGTGTATAATGGTGGGGAGATTCAAGGAGGTTTTGCGGATGAAATTTGATTTTACTACGGAATATGACAGACGTGGAATGGACGCACTGGCTGTGGATGGCCTGGGGTTGATTCTAGGGAAGTCGCCAGATAGACCGAAGAAAGGCTTCGATGTGATTCCGATGTGGATCGCGGACATGAGTTTTTCAACGGTGCCGACGGTGATTTCGGCAATGCAAAAACGATTGGAACATCCGATTTTCGGGTATTTCATGCCTTCTAAAGAGTACTACGAGAGCATTATCCAGTGGCATGCGCGCCACCATCAAGTGACAGGATTAACGCGCAAGCATATCGGTCATGAAAATGGCGTACTTGGGGGAGTCGTATCGACTTTAACATCATACGCTGCGCCTGGGGATGCGGTGTTAGTGCATAGTCCAACCTATGTCGGATTTACGCAGTCATTAAACGATAATGGATTGAAGGCCGTGCATAGCCCGCTTGTGAAAGATGAACAGGGCGTTTATCGTATGGACTTTGAGGATATGGAACGAAAAATCAAAGCGCATAAGATTCACGTGGCGATTTTCTGTTCACCGCATAACCCTAGTGGTCGTGTATGGGAGAAAGAAGAAATCGAACGTGCGATGGAGATTTATCGCAAGTACGATGTGATTGTCGTGTCGGATGAAATTTGGTCGGACATTATTTTTAAAGGCCATAAGCATATCCCAACACAGTCGATTTCGGAAGATGCAAAGAATCGTACAGTAGCTATGTATGCGCCAAGTAAGACGTTTAACTTGGCAGGGCTCGTGGGTAGTTATCATGTGATTTACAATGATGCGTTAAGAGACCGCGTGGAATCAAAAGGGATGAAGCCGCATTATAACGCGATGAATGTGATGTCAATGCACGCGTTAATCGGGGCGTATCAAGAAGAAGGATATGAGTGGCTAGAAGAGTTGCGTGAGGTGATCGAGAAGAATGCGGACTATGCGTGCGACTTTATTCACCGTGAGTTTGACGGCGTGGAAGTCACCAAACCTGAAGGCACGTATATGCTCTTTATCGACTGTTCGAAGTTTTTAGAAAAACACAATCTAACTCTGGAACAGCTCGAAAAACGCGGCTGGGATGTCGGCGTGGCTTGGCAAGACGGCAAGATGTTCTTCGGCGAAGGATGTATTCGTATCAACCTCGCGTTGCCGTATGCGCGTCTTGTAGAAGCATTTGACCGTATGAAAAAATATGTATTTGTGGACACTGTGCCACCATTAGACTAGGAGGATTTCCATGACAAAGAAAGTAATTCAAACAGAACAGGCTCCAAAAGCAATCGGACCTTACTCACAAGGGGTAGCTTACACAGGAGAAACAATCGTCGTCTCTGGACAGTTGCCAATCGTTCCTGAAACAGGGGAGTTCGCAGGAAGTGATATCGCTAGCCAAACGCATCAATCATTGAAAAATATCCGTGCGATTTTAGAAAGCGCAGGGGTAGGAATGGATGCGGTCGTATCGACAACCGTGCTACTAGCGGACATCAACGACTTTGCGAACATGAATGAAGTATATGGAGAGTATTTTGCGGCTCCTTATCCAGCGCGTATGGCGTTCCAAGCAGCAGCCTTACCAAAGAATGCTCTTGTGGAAATCCAAGCGATTGCTGTAAAAGGATAAATGAATTAGGCACTTGCGTCATCTGGCGCAGGTGTTTTTTTGTTGGTGGTTTTCTTCTAAGGGGCAATCGGTTGTGATAAAATAAGGGAAACAAGAAGAAAAGAGGCGTTGTGAGTGCAGGCTGTAGAACAACCAAAAAAATCAAAACTATGGGCGCTGTTAAGCGGAATACTAGGAATTGTATGGGGTGGACTCATCTTTGTGGCTCCATCTTATATCTTGCCGAATATTTTTTCGATTGTCATTTTTAGTATTGTTTTTCCATTTACCGCACCCTCAGAAGAAACACTTCAAATTCTGCACCAAACGCAGATGATGTTTATTTATCTCGTTGTGTTTATTTGGGTGATGTTTATTGTCGCTAGAATTAGTCATCGCTATTATAAAAAGACGGGCGAAATTCCGTATTGGATTACAAAAATCTTTTTACTGGCAGCCAGTTTAGGAGTTATTGCGACGCTGCCGGTTCTCGTTTCCTATATTCCAGGATTAACAGGTATCAATGATGTAACACTTCAAATCGGTGGAATGGGATCCGTTCTCATTATCACGGGCGGAGTTTCTGGACTATTGGGGTTAATTTCTGGAGCTGGATATTTAATTTCGTTAAATCGATTTGACAGTTAGAGGAGTTGAGAAGATGAAAGATAAAAGATGGGCCAAAATCAGTGCGTTTGTGGGGGTTCTAGGTGGGCCTTTAGCGCTCTTTTTCGCATTGGTGTTATTGGCGGCCGGAATTGGCGCCAGTCGTGATGGAGCGATGGTGGCCCTTGCGTTATTAGTGACGACATTTGGAATTATTTTTTTCGTAGCGTTGAAAAAGCGCGCACTATTATAAAGAGGATGAACGTGTGAATCAGGTGGGAGCCAATTTATTTGTGGCCTCAAGCGGAGTAGGGTTCGTTGTCACTTTACTGCTTTCTTTGGTAAATATTCCAATGTTTAGCGGACTCGTTGATTGGATAATGGACGCGTTATTCGACGGAAGTGAGGGCTTTGAACGTGTACTTGGTCTAATGTTTCTGTCATCGATTTTATCCGTTGTCTGGGGTATTTATTATGCAATGTGTCTCAGGAAATTTAAAGATTCGAACTAAGGGAGAGGTGTATGATGGAAGAGGTAACATGGGCGGTACGATGTGCTAATGTCGGCATTAAGGGAGGAGCACTTTTGCTAGTAGCTACTGTTGTATTATTTGCGGCAGGCCTTGGAGCAGATGGGTTCTTATTTACGGTAGCAGCCCTATTGATTGTGGCTACTTATGTGACAATCTTTGTAGTCGCTCTTAAAAGTGCTATTTACTATAAAGGAGATTCCAGAGTTAAGAAGTGGGCCTCGAACTTGTTTTTACTGGCAGGGATTTTAGGGTGTGCCCCAATTCTTATCGTGATACTCAGTAAAGTTCTCTTCTTAGATCAAGCCATACTTCAATTCTTTGATTTGGTTGAGGAAGAAGTGGATATTTTTCTGATTCTCTTTCCGCCTATCGTAGTCGTTGGGGTTCTGTCGATTATTAGTGGCCTCGGTTACGCTTCTTCTCTGAAGAACTTTAATGAATAGTGTGGAACGATGCTCATTTGATGGGTTTTATTGAAAGGAATTCGAAAATTACAAATAGAGAGGAAATTCGAATATGGAAGACAAAAAGTTGGTGCTAAAGTGCGTTAAGGTCGGAATTCTTGGCGGGTTGTTTTTAGCGGTAGCCCCAACCGTGTTATTCATCTCATTGATGGGGTTGAGTATCCCATTGTTAATGGTGACAGCCTTTTTAGTGTTATATACGGTTGTAATGATTTTAATTACTGCTTATGAAAGCAAAAAACACTTTAAAGGAGACCCTCGAGTACACAAGTGGGTGACTGATTTATTTTTACTGGCCGGTATTTTAGCGTTTGTCCCAATCCTCATCCGATTGCTAGGGCACATTCCTTTTTTAAGCGATGTTTTACCTGGGTATGACGAATTTATTCAGTCTGGAAATGAGCCTTTTGCGAATATATTTCTATGGATACGGAGTTTTGGAATCCTGTCGATTATTGGAGGCATTGGGTACGCTGACTGTATTCAAAATTTAAAGAATAGTGTGAAATAAAGCTCGTTTTGTGGCTTTATTAAAGGAATTTGAGATTAAGACTGAAAGGAGACAAAAATATGCAAAGTAAAAAATGGGCAATCTGGAGTGCGTATGTGGGCATTATTGGAGGGGCATTTTTAATGGTGTCTCCCTTGGTATTACTCGCTGCAGGAATCGGAGCAAACGGATCGGCAATGGGTTTCATAGCAATTCTAATGTTGTGTACGTATTTGGCGATTTTCTGTGTGGCTTTGAAGAGTAAACTTTACTATAAAGGCGATGACAGAGTTTCTACATTCGTAGCTAATACGTTTGTCATATCAGGGGCTATCGGCTGTACTCCAATCTTCATTTTGATTGTAGGCCGTATTCCCTTCTTAAATGACTTGTTATATTGGTTGTTTAGTGCGATTCCTGCTGTACAGGATGCCTTCTCTCTCTTATTTCTAGTGTTAGTATTTGCCGCCCTTCTATCGATTCTGAGTGGCATTAGATATGCGGTCTGCTTGAAAAACTTTGAAGAATAATGGTGGAATATAGGGTATATAAAATTTGGTAAAACCGATGAAAAGAGGGTTATAGTTGATGAAAGATAAAAAATGGGCAATGATTAGTGCTTTGGCAGGGTTTATTGGTGGTGGTTTTTCAGCCCTATCACCATTTCTATTAACCTTTGCAGCAATTGCGAAAAGTCAGTTTATACAGGATACCGTTCAATATGGGTTGTGGATATTGAATCCTCTCGTATTCATTGTCGCTATAAAAAGTGCGCTCTACTATAAAGATGACGAACGAGTTCCTGATAAGGTTTCAAACTTATTTGTTTTAGCAGGGACAGTGCTGCTTATTCCGGTAATACTCACACTTCTAGCAACAGTTCCAGGTTTAGAAGCCATCAACGCATTTGTTATAAAAATCATCAGTACTTTCAGTAGAGGGTTAGAAATGTATTTTGGCCCGCTTATGATAGGTGGATGTTTGTCGGTTCTTTCAGGCGTTTCTTACTTCCTATGCGCGAAAAACTTTAAAGAGTGATAGATAACTTTAAGCTTAGAGAGTTTCTCTAGGCTTTTTTATTTTGCATGCTTTATAATGATTGGGACAAAGAAAATTGGAGGCAAGTATGAAAGTTATTGTTATTGGTGGCGGGACGAGCGGGTTAATGGCGTCGGTTAGCGCGGCGATGCATGGCGCTGAAGTCGTGTTGCTTGAGAAGAATCCCACCCTTGGAAAGAAATTATTGCATACGGGTGGAACGCGTTGTAATGTGACAAACCGTCGTACCCCAGAAGAAATCGTGAAGCACATCCCGGGAAATGGCCGCTTCTTATATAGTGCCTTTTCGCAATTTGATAATCAGGATATTATTCAGTTCTTCGAGAGCCGCGGCGTACGATTGAAGGAAGAAGATCACGGGAGAATGTTTCCTGTGACGGATTCGGCTAAGACGATTTTAGAGACGTTTATTCAAGAGATTAAGAAATTAGGCGTGCAGGTGCGTACGAATGTGAAAGTGAAGACGATTCGTGTGAGCGATGGAGCCGTGCGAGTGGTGGAGTTGGATAATGGCGAGCAGCTTGAAGCCGATGCGGTCATCCTAGCAACAGGAGGGAAATCTTATCCGAAGACGGGTTCGACAGGAGACGGGTATGGCATCGCGAAAGTAGCGGGTCATACGATTACACCGCTCTTTGCAACAGAAGTTCCGCTAACGAGTGGCGAGGAGTTCATCAAGAAGGGCGAGCTTCGTGCGTTGTCGCTTCGCAATGTTGCGTTTAGTGTCTTAAACGGCAAAGGAAAGCCTGTTGTGACACATAAGATGGATATGATTTTCACGCATTTTGGAGTGAGCGGTCCGGCTGTTTTACGTTGTTCAAGCTTCGTGCATCAAGTGCAGGAGAAAGAAGGCAAGAAGGACGTCGTGATGAGTCTGAATGCTTTGCCTGACATGAGCGACGCCGAACTCGATGCACAGTTTCGTGCATTTGTGGAGGAAGCACCTCTAAAATCGATTAAAAACCACTTAAAAGGGTTGCTTCCTGAACGATATGTAGAGTTTTTACTAGCGAAAGTGGGGATTAGTGACCAAACTGCTGTCAATCGTATGAGTGAAGCCAACTGGGCACAGATTAAAGAAGCCCTTACGAATTTCCGCTTTACCGTCAATGGCTCATTGCCGATTGAGAAGGGGTTTGTGACAGGTGGAGGAGTTCATTTGAAAGAAGTGAACCCGAAAACTTTAGAGTCAAAATTAACCCAAGGACTGTATTTCTGCGGAGAGCTGTTAGACATCCACGGGTACACTGGTGGGTACAATATCACCGCAGCCTTTGTAACGGGTTACGTTGCCGGTATGCATGCATCTTTGGGGTATTAAATTTCTAGAAAATTGGGATTAAACGTCACAATTTCTTCACAAAACTTGTTTATAGTAATTGTATTCCCAAATAAGAATTATTTACTCCCAAGTAAATAAAACTCTATCCTTTTTTCCTCCCGTTTCTGACGGGAGGTTTTTTGTTGTATAAAATAAAAAAAAGCAGTCCGAAGACCGCTTTATCAAAGTGAACATTGGTGGAGTGACCTTTCCACATCTCTTTCAGACCACAAGGGTGCGATAGCTGCCTGTTCTATCCTCAATGTTCTTTGTAAATATATTATACTTAAAACTTTTTAATTCGTCCACTATTCAAATAGTTTTGCAGTTTATTATCGGTAATAACGTACATTGTTCTTACGTCTAGATATTTATCTAATTTAACAGCTAACAGAACATTTTCGTTTGTCACTTTAATGAACTGAATTGATTGACCATCTGGGTGTAAACCAACGTAGTTAGGCTCGTTAATAACCAGATTTATTTCATTAAAACTCTTTTCAAAATCCAAAAATTCTCTCTTATGTTTTTTCATATGCTTTTTCCGCTTAGAAGAAAGAAAAATTTCTTTTCCTTCCAAATCAGGATCGAGATTTAAAAGGTTTATAATTTTATCATTTAATATTCCTACTACTTTTTCGCTCATTTTATTTTACCTGTATTGCTGAATTAAAAATACCTGTTCAATATAAAATATGAAAAGTTATTAAGAAAGGACTTTTTCTTAAAAGTAACTGAACACACCGTGAATTTATGCTACAATAGGCCTATTGACAGTGTGAGGAGTTTGTGATGGCAGAGAAGAAATTAATGGAGAAGGTTGTACGAAAAGTACTACACTCATTTCCAAAAGTGAATATGCCGGACCCGTTTGTCCCTTATCCGATTCCGTATCCGCCGCTTGCTAAGAGTCGTTTCGAGATTTTCGTGCATGTGGCTGAGCGTGGCAATGGTCCGCTTGGGCACGTGGATTTATGTATCGATGGCTATGTCTATTCTTATGGGAACTATGATGAGCGCGACTTGAAGCTCGGTGGCTGGATTGCAGAAGGCGTTCTGATTAAGGCACCGCGCGAGGAGTATATGCTCTTTTGTAAAAACCACTACCAAAAAGCGTTGCATATTTATACGATTGATGTGACGGATGAGCAGATGGATAAGATTCATGCGTATTTGGCGAAGATTTTAGAGCCGACGACGCTGTGGCAACCAACGAGCGAGGCGGTGTACTATAACCCGACCTTTGACCGCTTTGAGGAAATGTACGTGTACTTTATGGCGCAACAGATGGATACCGTGTTTTATAAATTCAATCGTTCGAAATTCATGACGTATAATGGTTGGACGAGAAACTGCGTTAGCTTTGCGGATCATGTGGCAAAAGTGCTGCATGAAAGAGAGTTGCGTGCCAAAAATATGGTCTTCCCAGCGCAATACCATAAACGTCTCCAAAAACTCCTAAAGAAAAACTCCCCGCTGATTACAAATTATGAAGTGTATTAGTCTATAAAAATTGGTGGATTTATATGAAATGTTCAGTGAAACTATATGAGCCATTGTATGCGTTGAAGGCTATCGATGAAGATATCTGGATTGTTGATGGTGAAATTGTTGAGATGAATTTTAAAATCACTCAAGTACCATTTAGCACTCGAATGACAGTGGTGCGATTGGAAAATAATGACTTATGGATTCATTCTCCTATTCATTTAACACCGCAGTTGCGAAGTGAAATCGATGCGCTGGGTCATGTGAAACATATAGTTGCTCCAAATAAATTGCATTACGTATATATGGAAGAGTGGAGTCAAGCCTATCCGGATGCGAAACTTTGGGCGACAAAAGGATTGGAGAAAATTTTTGACAACTCTCCATATATCCAAAGTTATACAATCTTAGATAAAACAATCGACATTAGTTGGTTAGATGAAATTGATTATCTTCCGTTTGAAGGAAGTGCTGTTATAGAAGAGTCAGTATTTTTCCATAAAAAGAGTAAAACGTTAATTCTAACGGACTTGATTGAGAATATTGAAGTTGGAGAAGAGTGTTCATGTTTGCACCGTTTCTTGTTTAAAATAGGGGATAATACATATCCAAACGGGCATACTCCAAGAGATTTAAGAATGACATTCTTTTTAATAAGGAAACAGCGCAAAAAGTGTTATCAACAAATAAAAAGCGTGGAATCCTGTCAATGTTCTATTTGCACATGGAAAATGTTTTATTGGAAATGCTGAGGAAAAATTACCACAGGCATTCTTTTAGTTAGAAAGGCAAAGAGAGCAAGAGAATCTTAAGTTTTTCATTATTGAAAGTCGGAGTTTAAATCGGTATACTATAGTAAGAATTGAATAATTCTAATTAGAAAAATGGAGGTAATCATAATGATTAAAGAACTTATTAGTTTAGGAAAATTTGCTAAAAAATCAAGTGTATTTGCGGGAGGAGTTTTATTTGGATCGTTAGGATTAAAACTATTAGCGAGCAAAGACGCAAAAACATGTATATGCTAAAGCGGTTGCTACTTCTTATAAATTAAAAAGATGGTATTGACGCAACTGTTTCTACTGTAAAAACAACATGCAGATGATGTCTTAGAAGAAGCAAAAAGACTTATATGCTGAAGAAAAAAAGTGCAGAATTAGTAGTAGAAACTAGTGAAAAATAATGAAGTTTGTTATTAAACATCAATCAAACTCTAGAGTACGTTTAGAGCTCCCTTTTACATGTCCGCATCCAGTTCAAATGTATTTAGAGGAACTAGCTTGCACAGTCTCAGGTATTGAAAAACTGCACTTTTATAAAGATTTAAAACATGTAGGAGTTTATTTTACTCAAGGGAAAGTTCAACAAGTTCAAAGGTTTTTATCTTTGATTCAAATGGAGAACGTAATTGAAAAACAAAAAGAAGTCCAGTGGCTAGTAGCTTCTTCACCATATGATATTATTTCAATGCATCTCTATAGAAGAATGCTTTCAAAAGCCTTTCTTCCCACACCTATTCGTATGGGATGGATACTTATGAAAATGGTGAAATTTGGAAAGGCTGCTTTCCAATCAATTTGTGAGAAAAAACTTTCTATGAGTTTACTCGATTTTGTGGCGATATCAACTTCTATGGCGATGGGAGATCATAAGACTGCAGATATGATTATGTTCCTATTAAATTTAGGAGACGATTTAGATGACTGGTCCCAAAAGAAATCGATTGAAGAGCTCGAAAAGAACTTAACAAATAATATTTATGAAATATGGATTGAAAAAGAAGGCGAGCGCTTCAAAAAAATGAGCAATCATGTTGAAGTAGGGGATGTTTTTGTTGCTACGGAAGGTCAAGAAATTTACTTTGACGGAAGAGTTGTCAATGGAAGAGGCTACTTAAATGAAAGTTCATTAACAGGTGAGTCTTTCCCTGTTGCTAAGAAGATTGGGGATATGGTCTACGCTAATACGGTTGTAGAGCATGGCGAACTATTAGTAGAAGTGACGAATAAGCAACAAAACTTACGCTTGCAGCAAATTGTTCAGCTGATTAAATCGAGTGAATTTCATCAATCGAAACAGCAAACAATTAATGGAAAAAGCAGATGGGTTAGTGAAATATAATTTCATAGGGATGGCGCTGACGTATTTATTCACACGCTCAGTCTCTAAAGCACTCACTTTCCTATTAGTAGATTATTCATGTGCGTTAAAATTATCTTCACCAGCTACTTATTTAACAGCCATTAAAGCAGCTTCTAATCAGGGGATTGTCATTAAAGGATCTAATTCTTTAGATGAATATGCACAAGTTGATACTTTTGTTTTTGATAAAACGGGGACATTGACAACTGGAGTTCCAAAAATTCAACGAATTATTGCGTATGAAGGATATGATGATGAGGAAGTTTTACGAATTGCAGCTTGTTTGGAGGAACATATTTACCACCCGATTGCGACGGCTGTTGTTAAGAAGGCAGAAGATGAGGGGATTGAACATGAGGAAATGCATGGGAAATTAACTCACGTAGCTTCAAAAGGAATCGTATCATCGATTGATGGAAAAAGAGTCGTCATCGGAAGTTTGGAATTATTAGAAGATGAGAAGACGACTATTTCCAATGAGCAAAAAGCAGTAATTGAAGAATATAGCCAAAAATACAACTTACTTTATTTAAGTTATGACGGAAAATTAATTGCGATTTTCCTTATTGATACTCCGTTAAGAGGAGAAGCGGTTGTATTATTGAAAGAGTTAAAAGAAAAAGGAAAACAGATTGTACTTCTTACAGGGGATACACAAAAACGTACAGAAACAATTTGCTCGCTGATTCCATTTGACAGAGTTTATACACAAGTGAAGCCAGAAGAAAAGCATCAAGTAATTGAGCAGCTTCAAGAAGAAGGGCATCATGTTTTGATGATTGGGGACGGAATTAATGATTCTGCTGCACTCTCTCTTGCAAATGTAGGTATTGTTATGGCAGGTGCTTCAGATATTGCTCGTCAAGCCAGCGACATCTTATTCTTAAATGAACAGTTAACGGGATTAGAGGTTTTGGAAAATATAACCGAACAACTGAATCGCCAGTTAGATTCCAATTTAAAACATACAGTAGGTATTAATTCGTTCTTAATGGGATTAGGTTTGATTGATATTGTTTCTCCTAGTCTATTAGCGGTATTGCATAATGTGACCACAACGTTCATTATCGGTAAGAGTTTGACGTATATTCAATAATAAAATAAAAAAAGCAAGGTGAATTCACCTTGCTTTTTATTTTTGTTTCAGCTGATTACAAATTATGAAGTGTATTAAAAGAAGCTACCTTGTAGAAAAAAACAAGGTAGCTTTTTGTTGTTTGTTGTGTAGAGTTGAATAGGGATTTCTGTCAACTCAGAGCAGTGGCTCAGCCTTGAGAGTTCTTCGCAGTGGTTTATTGACTTTCTTTTTCATCACTCGTGATTCAAGAAAGTCTAATAAACTTTGCGGGCGAAAGACTACGAAGCAAAATGGATTCACACTGTGAATCCATTTTTGGCTTCTGTCTTTCTGCCTCGTATCCTATTCGTATCCGCCGCCTTCAACTCCAAAGTACTCTTCCAGACTCAATCCAGATTGGTAAATGGCAGTGGCTTTGTTACCGACGTATCTTAGGTGCCATGCTTCGGCTTGGTAACCTGTAATAGCTTCCTTGCCGGGTTGGAATCGGACGATGAATCCGTACTCGTGGGCATGTGTATGAAGCCAGTGGATGGCGTCGCTATACTCTGGGCCATCGAGTAGATTTCCGTGAGAGTCGAGGATATCGAAGGCGAGCCCTGTTTGGTGTTCGCTATATCCTGGACGGGCAGAGTACGTGTCAGCGGCGGCTTGTCCTTCACGGGCTACATAGTCGTTATAGAGTTCGGTTTGATAGTCGTAGGAACGATATCCGCTGTACGAGTCGCTAATTGGATAGCCGAGTTCTTGCATGCGGTGGATTAACGCACGGACTTGTTGGCCAGCCGTTGGATCTTCGCCGGGCGCGTAAGTCGACGGTAACGCGTGTTTTTTATTAACGATGATGTCATATCCAAGGGAAAGGTCGGCGTTGCCACTTGCAGCCTTTGCTTGCGTAGTGGCTTCAGTCGCAGAAGTCGCTTCAGAAGAAGCCTCTGTACTTTGAACCGTTGTTGTTGTACTTGTCGTCGTGCTCGTTGTTTCTACAGTAGTCGCCTTTGAACTCGTGGTTGTTTCAGCGGGAGTGTTCTTGCTCGAACAGCCAAGGAGAATGAAGCTTAGTGCAACTGCTGGTAAGAGTTGTTTTTTCACATGAATCATCCTTTCTTTGTCACTATAAGTGTAGCATAATTCCGAAGCTTTGGGCGGAATTTTTGTGAAAAATTAAACTCTCATTAAAAAACGAACAATGAAAGATGAAACTTCCATGAATTAACAGGATTTTCTGTAGAAAAGCTTGCTTTTTCTTTTAAAAGTGGTATATTATTCGTTAATAAATTCAATCACTGGAGGTTTGAGCTATGTCAAAATGGGAAACAAAATTTCAAAAAGAAGGGTACACATTCGATGATGTTTTACTAATTCCAGCGGAGAGTCATGTCTTGCCAAATGACGTGGATTTACGCGTGCAATTAGCCAAAAACATTCGTCTCAATATTCCTTTAATGAGTGCAAGTATGGATACCGTTACAGATTCAACAATGGCAATTGCGATTGCGCGTCAAGGTGGATTAGGCGTCATTCATAAAAACATGTCTATTGCAGAACAAGCAGAAGAAGTTCATAAAGTAAAACGTTCAGAAAGTGGCGTTATCATCAATCCATTTTTCTTAACTCCATCCCATAAAAGTACAAGATGCCGAAGACCTCATGGCAAAATACCGTATTAGCGGTGTTCCAATCGTAGACGACCTAGAAACACGTCATCTCGTTGGGATTTTTGACAAACCGTGACTTACGTTTTATCTCAGATTATTCCATTTTAATTGACGAAGTAATGACAAAAGAGAACCTCGTAACGGCTCCAGTGGGAACATCCCTCAAAGATGCCGAAGCCATTCTTCAAAAAAACATAAAATCGAAAAAAACTACCTTTAGTAGACGACAAAGGTTGCCTCGCTGGATTAATTACGATTAAAGACATCGAGAAAGTGATTGAATTCCCGAACTCTGCTAAAGACGAACACGGACGTTTACTCGTGGCTGCCGCAGTGGGGATTACTTCAGATACATTTGAACGCGCAAAAGCATTACTCGACGCAGGTGCGGATGCCATCGTCATCGATACTGCACACGGACATAGTGCCGGTGTGATTCGCAAAATTAAAGAAATCCGCGAAACGTTCCCTGACGCAACATTGATTGCCGGAAACGTAGCGACAGGCGAAGGCACACGTGCTTTATTCGAAGTAGGCGTGGACGTTGTAAAAGTCGGAATCGGACCTGGTTCTATCTGTACAACTCGTGTCGTTGCCGGTGTAGGAGTTCCGCAAATTACAGCGATTTACGATGCCGCAACGGTTGCGAAAGAATTTGGCAAAGCGATCATCGCAGACGGTGGAATTAAGTATTCAGGAGATATCGCTAAAGCTATCGCAGCAGGTGGACATGTGGTGATGTTAGGAAGCATGCTTGCCGGAACGGATGAATCTCCGGGTGAATTCGAAATCTTCCAAGGACGTCGCTTCAAGACATACCGCGGAATGGGAAGTCTAGCAGCGATGGAAAATGGTTCAGGTGACCGTTACTTCCAAGCGAAAAACGAAGCCAATAAACGCGTACCAGAAGGAATCGAAGGGCGTGTAGCCTACAAAGGTTCTGCCGCGGATATTATCTTCCAAATGGTTGGAGGGTTGCGTTCTGGTATGGGGTATGTTGGGGCGCATAATTTAGAAGAGCTTCGCGAGAATACGCAGTTTGTGCGTATGAGTGGTGCGGGACTAAGAGAAAGCCATCCGCATGATGTTCAGATCACGAAAGAAGCACCAAACTATTCAATTTCATAAGAAAAAAAGCTATTAACCGAAGGTTTTTGGATATCTTCATAATAGCGATAATAGCTGTACCGGACTGAGCCTAAGGTCTCAGTTCCTCTCGACTCTCAAACTGCCTCTAGGAAATAAAATCCCCAGAGGCAGTAATTCGTTTCGAGTACACTCGCTATTATTGCTATTATAGAATCCAAACCTTGGTTAATAGCTTTTTTAAATTGAATAGTTCAGCTAGAAACGAAACTGACATCATGTGAGCCTTTCACACATATGACAAACTGGTAGTCTCTTTGAAAGGCCGGGAGGGAAAAGACGTCATGTGTGTTTTTCACGGCTAACAACTTCATTCGTGCAGGGAGAGAAAAACACAAAAGTTTCAAAGCTTTAATAATGAAGAGTTCGGAAAGTTTGGGGAAGTGGTACTTATGGGATTGGTGCCAAGAAACGTGATAAGGGTGCGGTTTGAGGAGGGGGTGGCGGTAAGTTTTGGTATGGAAAAGGTTAGGAAAAAGGAAAATTAGTTGTTTTTGGAGTGGTCATCGGGTATGATGTACATGTTTCTGAAAATTTATGAAAGCTTTGGAAGGAAGCGACAAGGATAGCGCCAGGCCTGTTTGAAAAAACAGGTGACGAGGAATGAGTTTATCGAAATACTCGGCGGATGACTCAAGGCAGTGCAGTCTACAGTTTCATACAAACCATTTTCGCAAGGGAATGACAAAATTGAAACGGCACCAGAAACATAATCAAAATTACAATAAGAAGAGGCGCCAATAGGACCTCTTATAAAAGGAGTTAAAAATTATGTGCGGAATCGTAGGATGTATTGGACACGACAGAATTCAAACTGTAGTGTTAAACGGATTAGAAAAGCTTGAGTATCGTGGATATGACTCAGCAGGATTATTTATTATGGACGAAGATGGATCAACACAATTAGTGAAACGTGTTGGACGTATTCAAAATCTTCGTGATGCAGTGGATGAAGCTATTCCAGCATTTGCAGGGATTGGGCATACTCGTTGGGCAACACACGGACCAGCGACAGAAAACAACGCTCACCCTCACCAATCACAATCAGGTCGTTTCACATTAGTGCACAACGGCGTAATTGAAAACTATGACGAATTGAAAAAAGAATTCTTAAGCGACGTTGACTTCAAATCTCAAACAGATACTGAAGTTGCCGTAAACTTAGTAGAATACTTTGCGAAAAAAGAAAACTTATCAGGAAAAGAAGCGTTCCGTCGCGCGTTGAAAGAAATCCGCGGATCATTCGCTTTCGGTTTATTAGATAGCGAAAAACCAGGCGTTCTATACGCAGCAAAACATAAGAGCCCATTATTAGTAGGGGTTGGCGAAGGCTTCAACGTAATCTGTTCAGACGCAATGGCAACAATCGCTGAAACAGACCGTTACATCGAAATCAAAGACGAAGAGTTAATCACTTTAACGGCTGACTCTGTAGAAATCGAAACAATCGACGGCGAACCAGTAGAACGTGCGCCATTCGTTGCAGAATTAGACGCAGACGATTTAGAAAAAGGGGCTTACGCTCACTACATGCTTAAAGAAATGGATGAGCAACCAGCCGTATTACGTAAAATCATCCAAAACTACCAAGACGAAAATGGTCAATTACAAGTCGATAAAGAAATCCAAGATAGCATTTTAGCAAGTGACCGCATTTACGTGATTGCCTGCGGAACAAGCTACCATGCAGGATGGGTTGGGAAAGCTTTATTAGAACAACTTGCTGGAATTCCAGTAGAAGTTCACTTAGCAAGCGAATTTGCTTACCACCAACCATTATTATCACAAAAACCATTCTTCATTTTCTTATCACAAAGTGGAGAAACAGCGGACAGCCGTCAAGCGTTAGTAAAAGTAAACGAGCAAAACTTCCCATCATTAACAATCACAAACGTGAAAGGTTCAACTCTTTCTCGTGAAGCAAGCTATACTTTACTATTACACGCAGGTCCTGAAATTGCCGTAGCTTCAACAAAAGCTTACACTGCACAAATCGCAGTAATGGCCGTTTTAGCAGACGCATTACGCGCTTCTAAAGGGTTAGAAGCTCCATTCGACATGAAGCATGACTTAGGTGTCGTTGCCGCTTCAATCGAGAGCGTATTATCAGACAAACAAGCCGTTCAAGACTTAGTGAACGAGCGCTTATTAGAAACTCGCAATGCTTTCTACATCGGTCGTCACTTAGACTACTATGTAGCAATGGAAGCAGCATTGAAATTAAAAGAAATCTCATACGTGCAAACTGAAAGCTTGCCGCAGGGGAATTAAAACACGGAACAATCGCCCTTATCGAAGAAGGCACTCCAGTTATCGCATTATTAAGCGAACCAGTTGTAGCGAGCCACACTCGCGGAAATATCCAAGAAGTGAAAGCTCGTGGCGCTGTCGTAACAACAATTGCGATGGAAGGCGTTGAACAAGAAGGCGACGATATCATCGTTCCAGCGGTGCCAATCCTACTTGCACCAATCGTATCTGTAGTGGTAACGCAATTAATCGCGTACTACACTTCTCTAGGTAAAGGCTTAGACGTGGATAAACCGCGTAATCTTGCCAAGTCAGTAACAGTGGAATAGAAAAAATGGTGGACGGCTGTCCACCATTTTTTGTTTTCGAAGGACGCAAAATCCATTTGAAAAGAAGAGAAAATATAGCCCAAAGGGCTTACGAATAAACTTCAGACCGAAGGGATGTCTCTATAGTTGCTACAATAAGGGCACCGGACTGAGCCTGTAGTCTCAGTTCCTACCAAGCTTCAAACTGACTCTAGGAAATAAATTTCCAGAGTCAGTAATTCACATTGGTTGCACTCCCTTATTGTTGCTACTATGGAATCCCTTGGCCTTTCGTTTATTCTTCGCCATTTGAACCTTATTTCAAATGGATTTTGTTTCTTTCGAAAGAAAGGGAGAAAATAAATAAAAGATTAAGGTATTATTTTTATAAAATTTTAAAAATAGATTATTTAGAGACAAAAAAGGAACATTGTGTCGTGAAAAACATTATTATTGGGGTGAGAGTTATTAAATATATTACAATCTACTTTTAGATTATTCATCTATTTAAAAAGAATAGTTTACCATATTCTAAATTTATTCAACTATTTGTTAATATGCATGAGCGAGCGCAATTAATATGATAAAATGATCTTAATAATTAGAGCTTTAGGAGATAATCATGGAGAATATAGAAATTAAATCAAGTAATAGTGAAGCAATAGCTGCAATTGGAGAATTAACAAGTTTGGATTTGTCGCAAAAAGATAACAAACAAGTAGATTTCAAATATTCGTCGGGTATTTTTGGAATGGAATATGGAAAACTAGTTGCGAACCAAATGCTCGACTCGCTAATTAATTTTAGTGAAGTAGTTCTGGACCAAGCTAATAAATTTCCTCAAATCGCAGCAGTCTTAGAGGAAAAAGATGTCGACCTTGCACAAAGGTGGAGGAAATAGATATAGAATGAAAGATATTAGTAGAAAAGAGCGAGATGAGTTATATTCTCAAATAATTAATGTGGAGCAAGAAGAGGAACTTCTCAATAAAATCAAAAATCGACAGAAAGAATCTTTAGAAAACTTTGTTGAAAATTTCCGAAGTGTTTCTAGAAGTTTGGAGCCCAAATTATCTGAAACGCCGACGACTCGTAAATTTAAAGATAACACTAAAGAATTCGAGTTGAAAATCGAAAGATATGTAGATAATCATTTAGAAATATTAGAAATTGAGACAAAAAAGGCACGTAAAAATTTGGAGTCTAAAAAGTCGCAAATGATACATGAAAGGAATAGCTTGCCATGGGAATAAGGTATTCGGCTATAGAATCGAATTTATTAATTGAAGTATTGAATGATAATATTAAAATTGCTAATGAGATTACAAATAGACTTTCTAGAGGGAGTAATCACTTGTTGGAGGCGCTTGAATCAGGAAAGTTAAAAGGCGCTGCATATAATGCAGGTAAAACTTTATTTTCTGAAATCATTGTTCCTTCTATAAAAAAAATTCAGTTAGCAGTATATGATATTCAAAGGAGTTGGAATCATATAAAAAAATGCTGATGGTATAGTGTCTAAATTTGAGAATTTAGACTTAGATGAGTTGAAAATTCAAGAGGAAGTTAGAAGAAGACAGTTGTTTGAAATAAAAAAACAAATAAGAAAAAAATCAAGAGTTTCTAACTCAGATAAAAGTTTTTGTTTAACTTGAATCTTGGAGATTATATAGAATTAAGTAAGAGTTTATCTGAAATGGAATATCAACTAGAATTAGATATTACGGAGATAGAAGAAAAAATTACAAAATTAGAATGGTTTGTTAGACAAGTTTCTAAATATTTTAACGATAGTTTGCAAATTTTAAACTTAGCAATGGAGGGAGCAAAGCAACTTAACAAGCTGTTTGCCGATAGTAACGGAAATTACAATTTAGAAAGTATAGATATGAGTTGGTTTGAAAAACTTAACGCTCAGCAAATTATAACTGAGGAATTAGATAAAAATACTCCAGTTACAAAAAAGGAAATAGAAGCAAAATTAATAACAACCGATTTTATAAATTCGTATGGTTTTGATAGTGAAATGGCAAACATATTATACCAACTACAGCAATCAATTATCAAAATATCTAAAAAGAAGAATTGGTCGAAAGAACAAATGTTATATGAATTTAATAGATTGGTAGCTTCACCTGTCTATGCAGGGGAGTTAGGGAGAGTAACTTGGTCTGGCTTAGGGGGTACTCTAAAGAAAGAAGATTTGAGAAAAGTGTTGATTGAAGCATATGGTTTTTCAGATGCTCAAGTAGAAAAATTTTATGAAGAAATTAAAAAGCAACATATAACTGCTACCAGTGCCAAAGATTATTCTCATGAAACAGTTCAATTGTCTACCTTTACTGGTCAGGCGTGGAGCGATAGAGATTTGTCAAAAAAAAGTGGATGGCTAGAGTTATCTGCTCACATCATTAGTACTTATATAAATTCTATGAGAGTTGAAGATGTGTATATTAACACAGAAAAATATGAAAGTTCCTTCAAGGGGGATGTTGATTCTGGGCGATATGATGATACTGATTTTAATTCGGATTTAGACGCTATGAACGTGTATGATAGAATTGTTAAGAATGGAAATGTTGATAATGTTTTTTTAATTCAACCTGAGTATAACCGCCAAATATTTAATAATGAGGTGAATAGGGTTAACGAGTTTTATAAGAGTTTAGGTGAGGGAAACCAAGAAAATGGAGCAGCTGTTCTTAATTATCTTATTGAACATGATACCTTCGGTGGTAAATATATTAAGCATGGACTAAGGTGGGACCTTTTTTGGCAAAACGATACAGATACCCATCGTAAAGCAAAAGACGATTTCTATGAATATTTGAAGAGGGGAGAAAACAAGAATGTCGGTTCTTAAAAAAAAAGCAGGAGGGATACTGCTAATCATCGCAGTGATAGGATTTGGCTATTGGTTATTTCATGAGGATGAAGTAGTTCCAGACTTTTCATCTAATAATAAAATTGAATTGCTTGCCAACGTGCTAAGAAATCGTAATGCGGACAAAATTAGAGAAGCAGGATATGGAATCCCATCAGACTCATCCATTAGACGTTTAGGGTGGATTGATTATCTTGAGATTGACGGAGAGGTGAAATTAACAGTAAACGATCCAAGTTCAAATTTTGAAAAAATGCTTGTTCTGTTTTCAACGGTAGAGGACGGTAAAGAAGTAAACGGTTCATTCTTCTTGGATAAAGAATGGAACGTCATTACAGACTATGAGGTTGTTGAAAAAGACAATACAAGGAAAAAAGTTAAATTAACTGACTCTCAAGAAAAAGAGTTATTACAGAAAGTTCAGAAGGAATTAAATCAGTTTCTAGATAAAATGAAAGAAAAATTGGGCAGATAACATAGTCGCTGCAGGGGTGCGGTGATGAAGGGCGTGACATGCGTTCAAGTGTTTCTCGCACTGTAACAGATGAGGGCGCTTTGCAAAAAGTTTGCGGATGTGCTTACTCGAACAAAATTCTGCTAGCAAAAATTGGATAAAGAGTGCAGACAAGATTACGGAAAATCATGCGGATTTTATAATCGAAGTGATGGGGGATAGCATTCGAAGTGAATTACGGACTCTTTTAGAGTCCGTTTGAATCTCGAAAGTGCTTGAGACGTAGGCTCAAGCCGGTGCCCCATTACAGCGATTATAAAGAAATCCGCAAGGATTTGGAGTAATCTTGTTTTTGTGTTTCTTAGGGGAGTTTTTAGGCAGTTAATTAGTTCGAGCAGCACACAGACATTTTTTTGCGAAGGGGGTGGCTCGTCTGTTACAATGAAGGCAAAGAGTTGAAAGGATGGACGCTCATGAAGGTTGTATTCGTCTGCCTGGGGAACATTTGTCGTTCGCCGATGGCAGAAGCTGTATTTAGAAAAATGGTTCATGAAGAAGGATTGGAAGATAAAATTACGATTGATTCCGCTGCGACAAGTACGTGGGAGCATGGGAATCCGGTGCATCACGGCACTCGGAAGAAGCTCGAGGAGAACGGCATTTCCGCAAAAGGACTTGTGTCACGGACGTTGGATGCAACGGACCTGGACGCGGACTACATTCTCGGAATGGATGCGTCGAATGTGCGTAATATCCACGCTTTTGTCGATGGAAAATCGGATGCGACGGTGGCTCGCTTGCTAGAAGTAGCTGGAGTGCAGCGCGATATCGCCGATCCGTGGTATACAGGGGACTTCGATGCGACGTACCGCGATGTGACGCTCGGTTGTAAGGCGCTTCTAGAGCAATTGAAGCAGGAATTAAATCAATAGAGGTGTAGTTATGAAGAAAATTAGTGAACTAGGGATTACAGGGAAAAAGCTCCTAATTGAAGGGATTGCATTCCTTATTGCTGGGGTGTTGCTCCTAATCTACGGACCAAGCTTCCCAGAATTGATGTTACGTCTGTTTTTAACATTCTTATGGGCTCGTGAACTATGGAATTTCTTGTTCCGTTGGTTTAGTAAGGCGGCGGCAAAAGATCCATTATGGCTGAATGTTGCTAAATTTTTTTCCTTTACGGATTTTTTTAGCAGGAAATCAATTTTTTTATCTCGCTTCCGATTGCGATTGTCAGTATCTTGATGGGGGCTTAACGAAGTGATGAAAGCGGCCACTAGTGGCGTAACGTACTATATTTATGTCAAAGACGGTATCCGTCCGCGACTGCGCTTGCTCATTGATACCATTTGGCTCTCAGTTGTCGGGGTAGCGACTTTACTGGCTCTTGGGGGCGACGGCAACTTACAAATGTTCTTCCTTGCGCTTTATTTCATCGGGCTTGGGACTAGTAACATTCGTGACGGATGGTTCTTCGAGGCCGAAGTTGGAAAGAAAGTTTTTCGCAGGCATTTTCGCCATGGGATTACCGCTTGTGTTAGCTGCGATTATTCCACGAGTAACCTTGCAGAAAAATCAATGATGCGTTGGAACTTGGCGAAGGCGAAACGGCTTCAGAAATTTACGATCGTTCCAAAGAAAATGCCGAACCAAACTTAGAAATGTTTATTCACGTCACAAAAGATGGGTTCGGTGCGATGGGGCATGTCGATATTTGTTATAAGGGACGCATTATTTCATTTGGGAACTACGATACGAATTCAGAACGCCTCTTTGGAGCGATGGGGGATGGGGTTCTTTTTAGTGCCGACCGTGAAAAATACATTGAATTTTGTAAACGCGAAAACCATAAGACCTTACTGGGATATGGTCTCGCCTTGTCTCCGGAACAACTCGCAGCTGTCGATAAGGAAATCGCCAAACTGATGTCGCTGACAGTGCCTTGGGATCCACCAAAAACCGTGAAACCTAAGCGTCCTGGAATCGACAAAGAAGAACCGATGTATGCCTACAAGCTAAAACAAGAAGCAGATGGCCGCTTGTATAAATTTACCTCTTCAAAATTCAAGACGTATTTTGTCATGAGTACTAACTGCGTACTGCTAGCCGATACGATTGTCGGAGCAGCAGGAACCGATATTTTAAGCGTCCGTGGATTTATTTCCCCAGGGACGTACCAAGACTACTTAGATAAGGAGTTTGAGAGACCGCATAGTCTAGTCGTGACGAAGCGCGTCTATCAGTAAGAACATGGAACTTCAGGAAAAAGAATTCTTTATGAGGGAAGCGTTGAAAGAAGCCCAGAAAGCCTATGACCAAGCGGAAGTACCAATCGGAGCTGTCGTAGTCTTGAATGGTGAAATCATTGGGCGTGGCCATAACTTACGCGAAAAGGAACAAGACGCCACCCTGCACGCTGAAATCAAAGCGATTCGCCAAGCCAACCAGCACCTTGGAAGCTGGCGACTCGAAGACTGCGAACTCTTCGTCACCTTGGAACCTTGCCCGATGTGTAGCGGAGCAATGATTCTCGCACGTCTCAAAAAGGTGACATTCGGCGCCTTCGACCCGAAAAGCCGGGACAGCCGGCACCTTTATGAACCTTCTTCAAGATGAGCGGTTCAACCATCAAGTCGAAGTCGAGCAAGGCATCTTGGAAGACGAATGCAAAGAAATTTTGCAAACCTTCTTCAAAGGCCTCCGCGAACGCAACAAACAACGAAAACAAGCACAGCTTTCCGAATAGGGGCTGTGCTTTTTTTAATATTCTTAACAAAAACTTATACTTGTAAACGGTTATCTACTCTTGAAAAAAATATTTTCTTTTTTTATATTATTTTTACATAGTTCGAAAAAGGAATGGAGCAGATAGTATGAAATTATCAGAAAAACAAACACAAGTCTTAGGGTGGATTGCAACATGTATGTCTGTGGCGATGTATGTAGCATATATTCCGCAAATTATGAATAACTTAGCCGGAAACAAAGGAGACTTCATTCAACCACTCGTTGCCGCATTGAACTGCTCATTATGGGTGTACTATGGACTCTTCAAGCCAGACCGTGACATCCCGCTAGCAGCTGCAAACGCACCAGGAATTTTCTTCGGTCTAGCATCTGCTTTAACAGCATTATTATAATAATGACTAGCACAGCTTCGATTACGAGGTTGTGCTCTTTTTGATTTCTACGGAACTTTGCGGATTTCTTCATAATAGCAGCCCCTTCGAAATCGATACAATCATGACTTTAAAAATGCAAAGCAACGACAAAGTGCGATGATTGAAATCCGATATTTACAGGAGTAGAATAGAGGATGTTGTTAAAAGTTTCAAAGTTAACTGGAGGAATACGTATGTCATTTTTAGGTTATAACAAAGGAGAAACATTAGAATTTAACTACAAAAAGGCGTGTGGCTTATGGCTCATCGCAGTCGCATTCGTGATTGCACTTGCGACAGTTGTAGGTGGAGAACAAATCATTAATATGCAGGTCTTCAGTATCGGCTATATGGTGAGCTTCTTTTCTATCAATCTAAATAAAAAAGTCCTTCATAAGTTTTCGGATGGCCCTTCAACACCTTTCCAACGAAAAGTGTCCTTATACTCAGTAATTCTTTTATTTATCTTATTAGTGTTATTAGGTGGCCCATTCTTCGAAACAGAAAACTGGAGACTCATCTGGTTAGGCGCGCTTCTTGCGACAGGGATTCATTTCTTCCCGTACTATTTCGTTCATGGGAAATCAATGATTTTCCTAGGATTGGCATGCGTGATCAATGCAGCGGTCGGATACCTTTCTCCTCAAAGCTCTCTCGTGACCATCGCCTATATCGATGCCTTTATTAAATTAGCCTTTGGACTTTACCTATTCTTTTTATCAAAACCATCCAAAGCATAAACTTATTTTAGAGAACAAACAGCAAATCAATCCGGTTTGCTGTTTTTTATTTCTCCTCAGTTCTTTCGAAATCAATAGAGCATGACTTTAGTAATGCAAAGCAATGACAAAAGTGCCTATTGCACGACTCCTTAAAGTGCTTTAATAAAGATAAGGAAAACAGTTAAGGAGCGATTCACATGAAAATCAACATCAAAAAAAACAAGACACAAAACCAACTTACAAAAAGACCTAATGGTTATAGCGCTCGTCGTCAATGCATTAGCCCTTGTCATGCACCTGGTTCTAAAACATGTTTTACAGGCCGTAGCATTGATCCCTGCATCACAAGCCAATTTTATCTTTTATCCTTCTCCCAATTATGTACCTAGCAGAGGATGCTAAGAAAAAAATAAAAAAGCCGACAACCATTAAATTGCTAATAAGGACTATTCACAGATGATTTTTGAGGAGTATAATTGGTGTATAGATAAATAATAAATTATGGAATTTTTGCAACGTTGTTTAAGGGGTGGAATATGATATGTCAAAATTAACTTATGGAATTTTCTTAGGTTCAATTTTAGGTTTGTTTTTGTCAATTGTAGTTTATTTCTTTGCACCTGATTTATATCCGATTTATCCGAATGTGCTTTCGGTATTCTTCTTTATAGCTGTGGCTTCAGCTATCTTGATGGTTATTTTTAAAAAATTAAAATATAAAAACCACTCTGAATAGAGTGGCTTTTTCATTAAATAAAAATCCCCAATCCCCCGAGGCACATAGTGAATGTTAGGATAGCTTTTCCTTCTAGAGAGACTATCTTTTTTAGTGTCTCTTTTGCCATCCCCCGGCACGTATTCATTTTAGAAAACAAAGCAGCTTCACTTGAAAAAGAAACACCACATAGCAAAGCACGAAACCCCATCGTTGGCGGTAGGGAGCAGACATATTATCTCTTCACGTTGATTTCGGAGAAGCTTGCGGATTCTATAGTAGCAGTAACGTGTTACGCATTAAATGCGAATTAGGAGGTGTAGGAATTCATTCCGTACACCTCCTTTGAGGCTTTAAAGGCGAGAGACTCAAAGAGGCTCGAACCGGTGCAACGTTACAGCTACTATGAAGAAATCCGCAAGCATTCGAAGAAATCAACACCCGCAAGGGTGCGCTTTTCAGAAGAGAAAACTATGTATGGAGCACTCCCTCTAAATTCCTACCACCAAACCCCCATGGGATAGCCCCATCCAGCACTCTCTATGGGGAGCGTTTCCGTTTATTTCTTTTTCAAGCAAAATCTGCTTGCTTTTCGAGGAGAAGTTTTGTATAATAGTACGTGCCGTTAGGCCGTATGGCAATAGCGAACTTATGAATCGAGTCAGGTCCGGAAGGAAGCAGCTATAAGTAACGTTCGCTATGTGCTGTATGTACATAGAAGAAGAATCAGGCTGGACCAACGGTTCAGCCTGTTTTTATGAAAAGAGTATCCAGTGGAGGGAGAATAGTCGCATGAAAAATCAGAGTTTCCAAGAAGAAGTGCAGCACTTAGAAATCGTGCAAGACTTAATGGAACAAAAAGTGGCGATCGAGAAAAACCGATTGCAAGAACGCGACCTGGATATCGCTAGACAAGATACCATTCAGTATGGAGTGCAACAATTAGAAAACCAATTGGAATCTCCATACTTTGGAAGAATTGACGTTCAATTTGAAAAAGACGAGAGAGTTGAGAAGATGTATATCGGACCTGCAACTTTCTTTGACGAAGACGACAATGTGCAAGTGTATGACTGGCGTGCTCCAATCGCAAGCCTATTTTACGAAGGAACATTAGGAGAGCTTCAATACGAAACACCAAATGGCTTCGAGAAAGCTCAAGCCTTCTTAAAACGCGATATCGTCATCCGTAAGGGTGAATTAAAATCTGTTTATGACATTGAAAATGAAGAATCATTATTGATGGATGCCTTAAGCGCACCAACAAACCGTGACGGACACCTAGAAGGAATCACGGCGACGATTCAAAAAGAACAAAATGAAATTATTCGTTTAAATCCAAAAGACTGGTTCATCGTGAATGGATGTGCCGGAAGTGGGAAGACAACGATTTTACTACAACGCATTGCGTACTTGATGTACCAAGCAAAAGACAAGCGTATGAGCGATATGCTTCTGTTGTCGCGTAACCAATTATTTGCCAAATACGTTTCACACGTAATCCCAAGCTTAACGGGAAGTGAATTGTACCAACAAACATTAGCGCAACATACCATCGAGCTTTATCGCAAAATGTATTTGCATAAAACAACAGCGCTCAGCCAAGTTCCAACGCGCAAAGTGTATTTAACAGACAGCGAGTGGATTGCGCTTGTACACCGCAATATCGAAGGCTTATCGGCGAAAGATTTGCCATACCGTGCTATCGGAATTAAAGGGCAAGCCGTATTTACGATGAAAGACTATCAAAAATTGGTCGAAAGCGTGAATACAGCACTGCCATTGCAACAACAATTAACGCAAATGCAAACCGTGCTCGAGCGTACGTTGAAACGCCGTCTCACGAAGTTCTTTATGTCTGAAAAGGCAAAAGCGGTCTATGAATCAATGAATGCGATGCAAATCGAAGTGTTGATGAAAGACGTGGAGACAAAGAGCGAGACAGAGTACTACCAAGCGCTTGGACAAAAAGTGTTCGAGAAGGAAGTACAAGAGGTAACGCAACAAGTGGAAATGTTCGCATTCGTGGATATTGCTGCACTTGTGGTGAAATGGATGCCCGAAGCCAAAGCCCGTCGCCAAGAACTTGGTAAGACGGACAACGCGCCACTTCCATTGAAGAAGATTGAAGGCAGCCGCATGCAAGTCACTGCAGAGGGAATCCGTCTGTTGCAATATGTCGCAACACGCGTGACACCAGTTCGTGACTACACAGGCTTCAGCCACCTCTTTATCGACGAAGTGCAAGACGTGTCGCTCTTATGGCTTGGAACCTTATCCAACTATTATTTCCGTGCGAAATTCACTGTAGTGGGAGATACCTTCCAATCGTTCTCAACGGCTACAACGATTTTCACATTGGAAAAACGACATCCTGAACTCGTGGACTTGATTTTTGCAAACCGCACGTTAACGCACCGCAACTTAGCAATCAGTTACCGTTGTACGGCGCAAATTTCACGTTTTGCAAATGGCATCTTAAATTGGCCACTCGATAAAAATGTGTTCCCACGTTCAGGGGCAGAAGTATGCGTGTATTTAGAACAAGAAGGCGCAGAAATGGCGCGCTTAAACACGTTACTCGAAGAAAGTCCAAAAGGCTACCATACGACAGCGATTCTTTGTCGCACGATGGACGAGGCCAAAGCGTTGTACCAACAACTCGACCAAGATGACATTGCACTTCTAGAAGATAGCAGTGAGTCTCTGGGCAGCCGCTTCGTGTTAACGACGATTCAAGTGGCCAAAGGGATGGAGTTCGACGAAGTCATCATTTGGAACGCGACAGACGAAGCGTACCATACGATGAAAGAACAAATGATGCTGTACACCACATGTACGCGTGCAAAACACCAGCTCTCACTCATCTCTCAAGCAGGCAAAGAGAGCCGCTTTATCAAGAATTCGAAAGCACCGATGAAACGAATCGGGCAGTAGAATTTTTAGCAAATCTATACTAGAATAGAACTGTAAAATTTTGAAAAAGGCAGGGAAGTAAAATGGCTTATCAAGCATTATATCGAAAATGGCGTCCTCAAACGTTCGATGATATGGTCGGGCAAAGTGCGGTCACGCATACATTGAAGAACGCGATTAGCAATCACAAAACGAGTCATGCTTACTTATTTACAGGACCTCGTGGGACAGGGAAAACGAGTGCCGCGAAGGTGTTTGCAAAGGCCATTAACTGTCCAAACCAAACAAACGGTGAGCCGTGTAACGAATGTGAGATCTGTAAAGGAATCACGAACGGAACGATTGGCGATGTCATCGAAATCGATGCTGCCAGCAACAATGGTGTCGAAGAAATCCGTGATATTCGTGACAAGGCGCGTTATGCACCAACGCAAGCCGAATACAAAATTTATATTATCGACGAAGTGCATATGCTCTCAACAGGAGCGTTCAACGCACTCTTAAAAACCTTAGAAGAACCGCCTCAAAAGGTCATCTTCATTCTCGCAACGACGGAACCGCATAAGATTCCAGCGACGATTATTTCACGTACGCAACGTTTTGACTTTAGACGCATTACGTCGCAAGAAATTATCGACCGATTGGCATATATCTTAGGCCAAGAAGGAATCGAATACGAAGCGGATGCCTTAAGCGTGGTGGCAAGATGTGCCAACGGTGGTATGCGTGACGCCTTGAGTTTACTCGACCAGATGATTTCATTTGGCGACGGCAAGGTGACGCTAGACGAAGCGATTCAAGTGTCGGGAAGTCTGACAGACGACTTGATGATTGATTTCGTGAAAGACTTACAAGAAACAAAGGCTGAAGAAGCCCTTGAAAAATTACAACAGCTCTTCAAAATCGGGAAAGAAGCCAGCCGACTCGTAGAAGAATGGTTGGAATTTGCTAGAGACCTCCTCATCGCGAAACAAAGTGGCGAGGCAATCGGTCGTAGCGAGCGATTCCTTCAGTTCAAAGACGAAGTGGAACCGGAATTCTTATACCGCTTTGTAGAGGCGTTAAATCAAACGCAACAAGAAATGCGCTTCACGACAAAACCAACGATTTCGCTGGAAGTGTTGACGATTAAAATGGCGCAACCTTACACATTGACGCCAAGAACAAGTTCTGGTGCACCGGCAATGCCAAGTAGCGAAGAAGTGCAGCAGTTGCAACAACAAATCGCGCAAATGCAACAGCAAATGAACGCGTTATTGCAAGGGGGGAGCACCTCAAGCGCAACAAGCACCAAAAGCGCAGGCGCCAAGACCAACGCGTGCGGCCTTTAAGCCAAACACGACGGCCATCCAAAAAATCTTGACGGAAGCGACTCGCGAAGACTTGTTGAAGGTACGTGAGTTGTGGGGCGACTTACTCAGTTGCTTGAACCCGCAAGAACAAGCGCTGTTGAGCCAATCAACGGTGAACGCGGCGGGGCCAAATGGATTCGTCCTCGGATTTGCGTACGACCACTTGTGTGACATTTCAGAAACGAGACCAGGATTCCGTGAGATCATCCAAGAACATCTGGAACGCCTCGGTGGCTACAGTGGGACGTTCGTGGCAGTGACACAACATCAATGGCCACAAATTCGTGCGGATTTCTTACAAGAACGCAAGAAAAACCAAGAAGAGGAAGCTGTATCCATCGTGACGGAAGAACCGGCCGTGGAGGATTCCCTCACACCAGAACAACAAGCATTTGAACAAAAAGTAAACGACACGATTGAACTCTTCGGGGAAGACATCGTGCAAATCGAAGAATAGAGACGGAGGAATTAAAGATGCGTGGAATGGGAAATATGCAAGGCATGATGAAACAAATGCAAAAATTGCAAAAACAAATGGCGCAAGCTCAAGAAGAGTTAAACCAAACAGAATACACAGGAACTTCTCAAAGTGATTTAGTAAAAGTGACTGTGAACGGGAACGCCAAGTCTTAAACGTGGAAATCAAACCAGAAGCGGTGGATCCAGATGATGTAGAATTATTACAAGACTTAGTGTTAATGGCGACAAACGATGCGTTAACGCAAGCAGAAAAAGCCAACGACCAAACAATGGGTCAGTTCACGAAAGGATTAAACATCCCAGGATTTTAATCGATTGGAGGTTTGAGCATGCATTATCCAGAACCGATTGCACGATTGATGGATAGCTTTATGAAGCTGCCGGGAATTGGTGCGAAGACGGCTGCACGACTTGCCTTCTTCTGCATGGATATGCGTGAAGAAGACGTCTTAAATTTTGCGAATTCGCTCATCAGCTGCAAGCGTGACTGCATATGTGTTCCGTTTGTGGAAATGTGACGCAAGAAGATCCGTGTGAAATTTGTGCGGATACTACGCGTGACCGTACGAAGATTCTTGTGGTGGAAGACGCCCGAGATGTGATGAGTATGGAGCGGATGAAGGAATACAAAGGGCTCTATCATGTGCTTCACGGGGTGCTTTCTCCGATGGAAGGGACGGGGCCGGATGATATTAATATTACGTCGCTGATAACGAGGTTGCAGGATCCGGAAGTCGAGGAGGTTATCATCGCCACCAACGCGACAGCGGAAGGTGAAGCAACTGCCATGTACTTGTCACGTCTCATCAAGCCAGCTGGGATTAAAGTAACGCGTCTGGCTCATGGGCTAGCGGTCGGCAGCGACATCGAATACGCAGACGAAATGACTCTCTTCCGTGCCATCGAAGGACGAAGAGAACTATAAAAAATAAAATAACAGGTTGATACTGCTAAGATAAATGAGAATTGGAAACTCCCGTTTCCTCGGATATCTTCATAGTAACGACAATAGCTGTACCGGATTGAGCCAAGGTCTCAATCCTACCGAGCTTCAAAGAGGGAGTAAGACAGAAATTAAAACTGGACTCACAGTGTGAGTCCAGTTTTTTTCGTAGTCTTACCCCCGCAAAGCTGATTAGGATTAAGCAAATCACAAGTGATGAAGCTTAATACAATCAGCTACTGCGTCTATCTGGATAAAGTATTTTCCATAAGGAGCATCTCATAACTCCCTCTAATTCACATCGGTTACTGTTCGCTATTGTTGTTACTATAGAATCCGAGGAGGGTCGTTTCCAATCGTGCAGTGTCAACCTGTTTTATTTTTTCTTCGATGGGACGGGGGAGAGTACGTTTCGATGGGGTGCGGAGCTAGGGATGAGCAGGGTGTTACTCTCTGAGGCTTGTGAGAGGGACAGGTCATGGTAGAGATTGCCTTCCGGTCTTAGAACTGCGACTACGGGGTGTGTGCTTTGGAAGGAGTGTGTGCTGGGACGGGTTGGTGCTGATTAGGTTGCAGCGGAAGGCGAAGCGACTGAATCAGGGAGAAATTCGTGAGGGAATAGGCGGGGGGCGCAAGAAATGGTATAATATGGGAATAAAGTAATTGTTTAGAGGTAAAGAATGAATCAATTATTTAGAAATTTTATTTCAAAAGAGCGAGTGAATAGTTTTCGCGAATTAACGAAGACACTCGTGAAGATGGCGGGGACCGATGAAGTGGTGCCTGAAGAGGATGAAAGAGTGCCTTGGGTTCCGTCAATTCTAGGATTAATTTTCATATTATGGCTTTCTTCTAGTGATTGGCTCAAAAGTGTGACGCAACCGCTGATTGATCAATTTCCACTTCTTTCGCTATGGCCGTTAGCGTTTCTCTTTGTCTACCTTCCGTTTTTAAATGGGCTGGATGAGTTATGGAAACAACCGCAGAGAAAACGGGACCTACAGGAGTTGATGGCGATTGCCAAACGTGCGGTGGCCGTTTTAAAAGAATATGACTATGACAATTTAGATGACGTGGTTGACGCAGAAGTGGTCATCAACGAATACACCGAGCGATACGGATTATAGGAGGCCTGGGATGAGATTATGGCATGAGGACTTGATTGGGCATCTTCCGCGTCCGCAACTGTTGGGGCAGCACCGCGAATGTTGTGCGCTTAGAGGCAATGGTTGGGGCAAGAAGCATGCGACGGTGGACTATGTGTTTACTTATAGCCCGTATGTGCTGTATCAGTACCATACGTTGATTATGGATGAAATGGAACGCCGTGGGTATAATGTGACGCCACAGTGGAAAGAGGCTTCGTATCGTGGAAAGATTTGTCCGCCGTATACCGAAGTGGATGAATGTGCGTGGACGAGTCCGTTATACAAAGAGCACGATGATGCGTATTACAAAGAATGTATTGAAAATTTAGCGCAAAAAGGAATTATCCTGGAAGGAGAAAATCATGTTTAGACTTCTATTGAAAGACGTTGCAACGAAAAAAATGGTAGTGAACTTCCGAGAGTTGACAAGCTACTTAATGAAAGAGGCGGGAATGGATGATGAACTGCCGGAACTAGTCGATAAAATGGCAACCATGAAAATGATTGCGGGGATGTTTGTATTCATCATAGTGATGCGTACGGGGATTTTATCGAGACCACTTGAGATGATGATAAACACGTTGGTCGGAGAAGGGAATGTGATTTTTCTACTCTTACCATTTGTTTCTTTGTACTTGTTTTTAGCATTCTTTTTTCTTCTGTACCGAATCTGGTCTAAAAAAGTACTGACACGTAAACTTGGCGAACTGATTCCAATTGCGGAACGTGCGATTGCAACGCTTAAAGCAGCTGGACGAGACGACTTAGAAGAGGATATCGAAGATGCAGAGTTTCTGATTGAGGATTATAAGAAGAGATTCGGGTTTTAGGGAGATGCGAAATGAAATTATTTTGAAACAAAGGATTAGTGAAGAAGAAATTACGCGATTAAGGGACCTGCTAGAGAAAGTCTCTATGGAGAATGGTAGTCCCCAATCGTTACCTACTGCAAATGGAAAGTTAAGAAGACTTTTATCTATTGGAGAGTGGGCAATGATTGTCATACTTTGTTGCACATTATTTCCACTAGTAGCATTAGCTTTTCTAGTGAGTTTATTGTTAGGAAATTTCGAGGGGGCAATGGCTCTTGTTATCTTCAACCTTATGGCATGGCCGCTCGTGCTAATCTTCTGGGTTCTTCCTATTATTTTATTTTTTGTTTTTCGTTTCATTCAAAAAAAGACATATTCTGATGAAGTGATTCAGATAAATCAACTGATTTACGAAGAACTACGTGTACGAAAATATATCGCAGATGAAGATTTAACGGAAGAAGCTCGGGAGTTAAAAGAATTATATAAACGCATCTGGGATTAGGGGGATATATGGAATCGAAACAGAAAGTTAAGAAACAGGATGTACAGCGATTGCGTAGATTAATTCAAGAAGTCGCTGAGCAAAATGGCGAAGAAGCTGGCTTACCAATCAGCTTTTTACCGTTTCGTGGCATTATAATGGCCATTAGTCTCGCTGGGTTAGCATACGGAGTAGTGGCTACATTTATTGTTACAATATCTACAATATTCTTTACAGAGCTTACGATGCAGCAACCAGGGAAAGGGTATCAAGATAACCTCACCAACAGTATGTTTCTTGACTGGCTCATCATGTTTGCCTTTGTAGCCATTGTTTTCTATTGTTGCTACAAATCCGTTTACTGGGAATGGAACAAGCTGGTTGTTCGGGGAAATAAAGAAGTGGCGACGTGGAAAGCCGCTCCAAAGGAATCTAGCCGCAGAGCCGTTGAAGTACTAGAGGCGTATCTATGCGAACATACAACGATAACTGAGGAGAGTCCATCCAAGGTTGAGGAAAAAGCACATCAAAATGATTAACGGAATCATACGGAATGACGGGGTAAAGAATCTTTGGGGATAGAAGATACGCCCTTTGAACGTCAGGAGGAATGACAATGAAAAAGAAACAGAAAGTGAAGGAACGCAATGTAAGACAACTGCGCCAGTTGATTGAAGCAGTGATCGAGCAAAATGGGGAAGAAGGCACACTACCGATGAGCTTGTACCCGTTACGCATCTGTATAACCATCCTTAGTGTTGCTGGAGTGGTGTTCGCAGTGGCGGTGTTAGGACGCGCGCTTTTAGTCGAATCGGACTTCTTTCCAGCGCTCGGATTGGTGTTTTCGACGGGGGATTCAGAGGCTCTCTCAGATGTAAGCAAGGTCTTCTTTGGCCTAGTGCTTCACTTTGGCATCATGTTTGCCGCCCTAGCCGTTGTTCTCTACTTCTGCCACAGATCCGTTCATTGGGAATGGAAAAAGCTCGTGGCTCGTGGAAATGAAGAAGTGGCGACGTGGAAATCCTCTCCAAAAGAAGCTAGCCGTGAAGCTGTTGAAACGCTAGAGGCGTATTTACAGGAACATGCAGCGCTTGGCAAACCTTCTAAATTGAAGGAAACAGTACAAGTAGCCGCTACGAGTGTCGGCACTGCGATGGAGAAGTAAGCAAAGAACACGAAGTAGCAAAACGCCTAACCAGCGTCGAAGCTTCACGAGTTCGCGCCTTAAGAAGACTATTGAAGCTTGTCTTGAAGATAAACGGACGAGGAGAACATCTTCCAAAAAGCTCGTATTGGCTTCGCATCTACGTTCTGATTACGGTCGCAATTGCGGGCATCGTCATCGGACTAGTTTCTGGATTCTTTACGTATTTGAAACTTTTCATCGCCTGCCTAGTGACGTTGCAATGGAACGTCGCGTTTGGATATCTTGCCTTCATTTGGCCATTTGTCGTTATTTGGTGCATACCGATTGCCGCCTTCGTTGCAGTCTTAGCTTGGCACCGCAGAGAAACCTTTAAGGAATGGAAAGAGCTATTGGCACTGGCAGACCGCGAAGTCGAAGAGTGGAGTCAAACCACAGCCGTACCAGATGAAGTGGCAGAGTTACAAAAATTTTTAAAACAAGCACATAAGTACTATTAGGAGGACATTATGAACTATAAAAAAACAATTTGGCAGTCGCAAACGACAAGACTGCGTGAACTCATTCGCATTGTAAACCGTAGAAGTAAACAACCGCGCGTCCTGCCGAGAGATAATCGTCAGGTTCGTCTCTTTTGTATGCTCTTCTTTGGAATCATCACGCTTTATACGATTATGTCGACAGGATTCCTGGCGGCCATCCTTGGCTCAATCTATATGCTCTTTTCAAGAAAATCCTCAACAGTCATGGACCGGATGTTACCGTACTGGTGGATGCCGATTTTGTGGGTGGCATTGATTGCGATTTTCATCCTCATTCTCTGGCTGGCGCGTCGTTCGCTTGTAAAAGAAACACTCTTCTTACTCGAACACGCGAAAGACGAAATCGCGCGCCAATATGAAGCAGGCAATGGAGTTGTTTCACAAGAAGTCATCAATTTAGAAAATTACGTCGAAGACTTACAACGCAACTACCGTTTTTAAGGAGTGAAGAATATGTATATTTTTGTAGCACCCAGAAGAATAGTATTAAAAGAAAAAGAGGTACAAGACTTTCGAGCAGTCGCAGAACGCTTAGTGGACGAAAGTGGGATTGAAGCAGAATTCCCCCTTGTGACGGAACGTTCTCCATTGTTGAAAGTACTCATCTGGATATTAGGACTTTTCTCGGCTTTGATGCTAGGCGGAATGGGGTATTTGTTGTTTGTTAGTGGAAGAAATGTTGACGATCCGCTTCTCATCCTTGGTATTATGTTTTTCGCATGTTTGGTGGGGCTCATCGTTTGGCTGGTGGGTGTCCTTTTTGCAGCCCTTTTATACCGTCGTGAACAAGATAAAAGGTGGGCAGAAATGGAAGATCTGTTGGATATTGTTGACGAAGCAACGATTGTTTTACACGAGCAAAATCGGAAAGACTTAGCCGTAGACATCAAGCGTGCAGAAACATTAGTGAAGAAATACAGACGCTACGGCCTCTAAATGCATATCTATCATTAAGGAGAGAAAACCATGGATCTACAAAGAATTCAATATAGAAAAAATGAAGCGCAAGAGTTTCGCGCATTGACCGAACGCCTTGTCGGAGAAAGCGGTCTTGACATCGAGCTGCCATATGAGAGTCCGGGAGTGCAGCACCTTATGAAGTATTTTAACGTCCTCGTGGGCATCCTTGTGCTCTTGACGATTGGACTCGTCGCATTCGTGTTCTATCTAAACGGTGGGAAATCAGAGAACTTTATGATTACCCTCAGTAACGAAGAAATGCTCGTGTTCTTCCCGCTCGTACTCGTGTGGATGTTCGGGCTATTTTTTGCAAAGGCGTTATACACAAGAAACCAGCTCTTCATCCAAAAAGACATCCGCGCACTCTTGCCGGTTGCCCAAGAAGCACTGGAGGCCCTTCATGGAAACGAGAACGACTACGTCAAACGCGCGAAGTTCCTCGTTAAAAAATACAAAACTTACGGGTTATAATTTTACAAAAAGAGGTTAGGGACATGATTTATAAAACACTATTATTCGACCTGGATTCAACGCTCTGGGACTTTCATTCGGCGGAGAATTACGCGCTGACAAAGCTCTTGGAACAGCAAGGCGTGGAGGATGTCGAGGCGTATATCGACGTCTACGTGCCGATGAACCGTGCCATGTGGCGTTCGTTGGAAAGGACGAAATCACGCGTGAGGAACTCGTCGAAACGCGCTTTGCCAAGTTGTTCGACCACTTCGGTTTTGAAAAAGACGGGAAGGAACTTGCTTCAGAGTACGAAGCCCTTCTCGGAACGCAAGGCCAAACGTACAAAGGAGCAGAGGCGTTGCTTCAAGCACTGCAGGATGCAGGATACGACTTATACGCTGCCACAAACGGCATCACGACGATTCAAAAGGGACGCTTGTCGAACTCGCCAATTGCGAAATACTTCAAAAAAGTGTTTATCTCGGAAGAAGTCGGCGCACAAAAGCCGAGTGAAGTCTTCTTTGAACGAGTAGCTGGTGCGATTCCAGACTACGACAAGGACAAAGCCGTGATTATCGGCGATTCATTAACAGCGGATATCCAAGGCGGCATCAACGCAGGCATCGACACGATTTGGATGAACCTCGCGGCAAAAGAAAACAGAACCGCCATCAAGCCAACCGTGGAAGTACGCAGCTACGCGGAATTATTAGAATTTTTAGTGTAACATGAAATGACTGCAGGCACGTCTTGCAGTCTTTTTTATGCAAAAAAGTTGAGGTTCCAAGGCTTAGCGGGTAGACTACTTAAAAGGGCAAAGACCCGACCAAAAATGAAAGTTGGAAATGAATGAAAAAAGGATTATTAGGAATTGGCGTGGCGATGCTACTCGCAGCGTGTGGAACGACGAATACGAACGGTGCAAACACGACAAATGCGACTTCGCAGACGCCACAAACCACACAAGCGCCTCGTGTCGAAGTGAAGACAGATGGCACGTATACCGTAAAAGAATATGATTTTGATAGTAATGGCAAGGACATCTATGCCCGTGCCTTTGTGCCAGACGCGAGCGGACGCGTGCCACTCGTGATTTTTAGCCACGGACTTGGCGCCAATGTCGAACACGAGGAAGAAGTCCAGAAGACATTGGCCAAGGCTGGCATTGCGGTCTTCAGCTTCGAATTTGCAGGAGGCTCGTCTTCATCGGCTCCGATGAGTGAAGGGTTGACGACTGAGATGTCTGTTCTAACCGAAGTGCAAAACTTGAAAGACGCCATCCGTATCGCAAGCGCAATGGAATATGCCGATCCGCAGAAAATTTATCTCTTGGGAAGTAGCCAGGGCGGACTCGTCACGGCACTTACCGCAGAAGAAGTGACCAATATCGCAGGCCTCTTCTTGTTCTATCCTGCATTTTCACTGCCGGACGATATCCGAAGTAGCTTCCCGAAACTAGACGAAGTACCCGAGACCTTTAACTTACTCGGCACGAAAATCGGGAAGAAATACATCACGGACATCTACGATATGGATCCTTACGCGAACCTAGAGAAGCTTGCGATGCCGGTGCATATTTATCACGGCAAAGACGACAATATCGTGCCACTCACGGCCTCCCAAAAAGCAATGAAGCGCCTAAAAGACGCCCGCCTCACAACATTGGAGGACACAGGCCACGCCTTGACACCAGAGCAGCAAGCACAAATTGGTTTTGAAATCGCGGATGAGATTTATAATGGGATGAAGTAAAGTAGAAAAACTGGACTCGTGTGAGCCCAGTTTTTTATTATACATCTTTCCCTTTTCCAAGCGGCCGATATCTCCTCGTGTCTTGAAAAAGAGCGCGGCATCCTTCCAAACCGCACTTCACACCATCGGACCACCAGCCCCTATGCAAAGCTCCAACTCCTCCGTTGAACAAGAGCATGTTAACTCGATGCACATATAAAAAGTTGAATAAGCTCAAAATGATTACGAAAAATCCGCGGATTCTATAGTAGCAATAACGTGAATTAGCATTAAATGCGAATTAAAGGGAGTAGGAATGAAATTCCGTACTCCCTTTTTGAGGCTTTAAAGGTGAGAGACTTTAGGCTCGAACCGGTGCAACGTTATCGCTACTATGAAGAAATCCGCAAGGATTTGGAGTAATCATTTTTGCGCTACACAGAATTTTATATATCCAATTTTTTCATCAAGTTCTCTACGCACTGTACAACAGAGGAGTCGAAGTCTTTGCGATAGACGAGCTGGATGTTCCGTTTTGGTGTGAAGCCATCGAGTTCGAGTTTGGAAAGGTAGCCGCTCTCCAAGTCTTTTTTTACAAGAAGCTCAGACACGATGGAGATACCGAGCCCGTGCGCCACGGCTTCCTTGATACTGTACTGGTTATCCACCACAAACGGCTGCCGGCTCATAAACTCCGGCTCCTCCAGTTGCGCCAGTAAAAACTTATGCAGCGACGACTGACTCCCCTTGGAAATATACCGTTCCTCGTTCAAGTCCGCGAGCGTGCAGTGACCGCCTTTTGCCAGCGGATGATCCGCCTTACAAATCACAATGAGCGAATCCTCATACACCGTCGTACTCGCAAATTGCTTCATATCGACTGGAATATATTCTGAGAAGAACGCCAGTTGGATTTTCCGGGCTTCCAAGTCCGCTAAAATCACCTTCGAACGGTCGACCTTAATCGACACTTGATGGTCTGGAAAGGCATCGTTTAGTAGCGGGAGAAGGGCAGGGAGAATTGTCGACCCGATAAACGGCGTAGCTCCAATAATAATCGAACGACTCGTCGTATCGGCCAATTCCCGTAGCGCGTTCAAGCCACCATTCATCGTTGCGACCACCTTCTTGGCCGTCTCGTAGAACAGCTTGCCGTACTCGGTCAGCGTGAAGCTCTTATGCGTGCGCTCAATCAGCGGATAGCCCAGCTCTTCCTCTAGGCTCTTGATTTGTTTCGTGACATTTGGTTGCGAAGTATATAATTCCTCAGCGGTTTTCGTAAAGCTCATCGTCTCGCAGAGGGTTTTAAAGGTTTGTAATTTATCGATATTCATGATATCCCGCCTTTCCACACTAGTATATCATAATCATTCTAAATTGTTATACAAATGCATAACAAAATGGCATACAAAACGTCGAAAAGTGAATTGGACGCCCCGCGTTATTCTCAGTACACTGTATGTAACGTCAAGGACGAAAAATAAAAAACGAAAGGTGATTATTATCATGAGTAAAGATAAAAACAAAAAATCCGCGCTGTGGGGCATTCTTCTCGCATTAGCAGCATTCCTCATTATCGTATTTATGCCGCCAATGGAAGGACTCTCAGTCGCAGCACAACGTAGTTTGGCTATCTTTGTATCAGCACTTATTTTATGGATTTCAAAACCAATTCCAATTTATCAAACATCCATTATAGCCGTATTACTACTTCCATTAATTGGAGTCGTTGAAAAGCAAAAAGAAGCGTTTGGAACGTTAGGATACGACATCATCTGGTTAATGGTAGCCGCATTCGTATTAACATCAGCCATCAGCGAAACGAACCTCGGTAAACGTATCGCGCTCTCAATGGTCGTGAAATTCGGGCGCACGAAGGTACAGACACTAGCCGTATTACTAGCGGTAAACTTCATTCTAGCGTTCTTCGTACCATCTACAACAGCCCGTGCTTCATTAATCTTGCCAATCTCAATCGTATTATTACAAATTTACAATGAGCTTCCAGGAGAATCGAACTTCGGGAAATTAATGATGTTACAAAACGTTCAAACAACGCGTTCGCAACATCAATGGTTATGACAGCAACATCAGCACAAGTAATCGCAGTTGGTTTCATCAACAAACAAACAGGTTCAAGCCTTGGCTACATGGACTGGTTAATCGTTTCAATGCCACAAGCGATTCTTACAGCCGTAATTATCTTCTTTATCGGTGTAAAATTATACAAAGTTGGTAAAGAAGCCGGCGAAGAAGCAATGGCAAACGTGAAAGAAACGTTGAAGAAACAATTAGCAGACTTAGGGCCAACATCTCCTGAAGAAAAACGTGTCGGAATCATCTTCCTTATCACTTTAATCTTATGGGCAACTGGAGACATCCAAAAGAAATATCTAGGATTCTCAATTTCAACGGAACAAACAGCCGTATTAAGTATGTTACTCTGCTTACTACCAGGTATCGGTGTATTAACTTGGAAACAAGCGAAAATCAAATGGGACTTAATGATTTTCTCTGCAGGGGCATATGCCGTAGGGAACGCATTTGATAACACTGGCGGAGCTGAGTGGATGATTACAAACTTAGTAAATGCCATCGGTTTAGACAAATTAAACCACGCTGCAGTTGCGGTTATCTTAATCTTCATTACTGTCTTCTCACACTTAATCTTCACAAGTAAGACAGTACGTACAACGATTTTAATTCCAGCGATTATCTCAATCGCAACAACAGTCGGCATGAACCCAGTGTCACTTGCATTAACATGTTCACTCGGTATCGCGACAACCATCACTTTACCACCACACTCTAAAGTAAACACATTGTACTTCGGTACAGGGTACTTCAGCGTGTTAGACGAAGTGAAATTCGGATTACTAGCCTGCTTAGTACACTCAATCATCCTATCAGGAATGTACTTCGCTTGGATCCAATTCATCTACTAATCAGGAGGGGAAACTATGAAAAAGAAAATCATCGTAGCGATTGCGGACGGTGTGGGAGATCGCCCAAACGTGGAGCTTGGCGGTTTAACTCCGTTGCAATACGCGAAAACACCTCACCTCGATCAACTTGCTAAAGAAGGCATGACCGGGATTATGGATCTGATCTCACCGGGGATTACGGTCGGAACTGACATGGGTCACTTAATCTTATTCGGAAATCCTTCAGTCAACTACCCAGGACGCGGACCAATGGAAGCGGCAGGGGTTGGCATGGACTTACAACCAGGAGACGTTGCCTTCAGATGTAACTTCGCAACACGTGGCGACAATAATATCGTCATCGACCGTCGTGCAGGACGTATTCGTGAACGCACGAATGAACTTGCAGAAATCATCAACGGCTTGCAAATCGAAGATGTCACTTTCTTATTCAAAGAAGCAACAGAACATAGAGCGGTGTTGGTGATGCGCGGAGAAGGATTAAGTGCCAAAGTGACAGACACCGATCCAAAGGCGCCAAACGATGGTCATCCATTTAAACAGGCATTGCCAAAAGACGACAGCCCAGAAGCTGCCAAAACAGCACGCATCTTGAATGAGTTTCTTGAAGTAATTTACCCACTAATGGACAAACATGATGTCAACGTGGAACGCCGCGCAAACGGACAATTACCTGCGAACTTCGTGATTACACGTGGGGCTGGACAATTCTCAGTTATCGACCGCCTTGGCGAACAATTCGGCTATAAGGCTGCAGTTGTGGCAGGGGAAGATACCGTTCTTGGAGTCGGTCGCTTATCTGGATACGACGTGTATAAGGAAGAGTCGTTCACAGGGAACATCGATACAAACGTGAGACGTAAAGCCGAAAAAGCGTTAGAGATGATCCAGGACCACGACTTAGTGTATGTGCACTTGAAAGTCACAGACGTGAAAGGACATGACAACAAGCCATTCGAGAAAGCCCAAGGAATCGAACTCTTCGATGAAATGGTCGGCATCTTGATGGAAAATAGACCTGAGAACACCCTCATCGCGCTTTGTGCAGACCACTCAACACCTTGTGAAAAAGGCGAACACAGTGGCGAGCCTGTGCCAATCGTTATCTCAGGACCTGGAGTGCGTCAGGATAAAGTCGAACACTACGACGAAATCTCTTGTGCCGAAGGAGCCATCAACCGCATCAAAGGCCGCGAATTCGTCTGGACGCTGCTTGACTATCTAGAAGTCGTGCCGAAACAGGGGAACTAGATTCGAATATAATAAACTGGAGAAACCAGGGCGAGGGCCCTGGTTTTTTAGTAGAGAGAATGGAATTAAAACCAATATTTAAAATTGACAATACACGAGAATAATGTACAATGTACGAAAAAAAGAGGTGATAAGGATGACAACATCAAATTTAAATAATCGAATCGATAAAGATATCAATGAGAAAGGAAACCCTTCCTCTCAAAAAATGGAAAAGTATAATAAAGTAACTGTCAAAGCAATTGAAGAAGGAAGAAGGATTGCTAAGGATCCCACAGCGACAGGATTCCGATCGATAGAAAAGCTGAAGAAGGAATTATAGTATGAACCCCCAGAGTAAAGCTCTGGGGGTTCATATTGTAAATAAAGTACGGTTAGTATTCTTTTAGATTCAATTTGCTTATAAAAAGTTGCAATAGAAAAGTCGTTCTTTTGCGTACAGTCACCATTTTTTTGTAAAATATATTATTAAACTCATTGAGCAGTTTATTTGTTCGAGCTTCTATTTCTGAATCGCTAAAACTAGCATTATCTTCAAAGAAAGTATTGATATATAATTTTTTCAATAATTTTTGTTATTTGAAAAATAATCTTTCTTATCATCATAATTTCCCATACTATAATCTACATCTGAGTTAACTTGTTTTTGTAATTAAAGTTAAATTTCCAATAATATGCAAATTTACTTTTATCATTTAAGGAACTAACATCCTTTTGTGAAACGATGTGTTCGATCTCCCATGTAAAAATTTTTCTAATAAATCAATAAAAAGAAAGTGTAGTATTTTTGATTATCTTTATTGAAGAATAATTCTAAAGTTATTAGTAGGAATCTAGTAAATTGCTTTGTGATTTTTTTATAGAAATTTTTTTATCTGTATTTCGATGTAAGAATTTATTGAGGAGAAGCTCTAATTCTTCAAAACCAAGAATCGGGTCCTTATCAATTTTTCTTGCCTTTCTTTTTTTAATTTTTAACAACGGGCTTGCCATAAATTATTTCTAATTGTTGTGTTAAATCTAGTTTTATTCTATTTTCCATTAATAGCCCTCCTTTTTTTCATTTAGAATAACAGACTGATCAGCGTATTACAATGTGAATTAAGGATTTTATGATAACTGAATAATGGATTAATAGATTTTTTTGAAATAAATATCAAAAAAATTTCTTTTTGCAAAAAAGCCTATTGCAACAAGGGTTTTAGCAGGTTATAATTAAATGAAAACGGTTTTATAAAAATGCCTTACTAGGGAGGAACAAAAGAACTTAATCAGGTATAATTGTACGTTTTATGCTTAATAATAAGGATTTTGGGAGAATGTTTTTTGAAAACAAAGGAGATACTTAACTGCCCAAAATTCACTTATAAGTGAATTTTGGGATTCTGCATAATTGGGAGGTGTTTTTATGGCAAAATATAGAGTAACAAAGAACATGATTGACGAAGTAGAAGGCTTAACGTACGAGGAACAAGTCAAAGTTTTCGCGGTTCTTTTAATATTACAAGAAGAGGGGCTTTCTCCAGAAGTTCGCGAAAAATGGGAACGAGGGAAGCAAGGGAAAAGATGTTTAAGGATTCCAATTAGTCGGGAAACAGAAGAGGGGGAAACTGAAGATGACTTACCTAACAAAAAGGTTAAATGTATTGAAATCCCGCTGCCCTGAATTTAAGCAAGATCTACTTGAAGAATATTATCTTCAAAAGGTATCTCTAAGAATTATCAAAATGAGATTAGAGTTAGGACTATCTCAGAAAGAAATGGCTGCCGCTTTAGGGATGCTAGAATCGCAATATTGTCGTTTGGAAAAAGGACAACATAATCCAACAGTTCTTTCAATGATAGAAATAGCAGATGTATTTGGATATGATTTTGAAATTAAAATAAAAAAAGAAAAAAATAGAAATTCATTTTTTTAAAAGGAGACGGAAATTAATAAGTTATGGACAAAATAGAAAATATGGGAACTAATGAGACTATCGAAACTAATGAAGCTAATGAAGCTAATGAAGCTAATGAAGCTAATGAAGCTAATGAAGCTAATGAAACTAACGATATTAATGAAACTAGAAAAACGACATTTACTTCACTAACTCCGGATTTTCTTAAAAAAAATAAGCAAGTATACACGGAGGCTCTTGACTATGCATTTAGTCATGATGATATCAGAAATATCGCAATTACTGGTGTGTACGGAGCAGGAAAGAGTACTGTATGGAATACATACAGAGAATATAAAGCAAAAAAATTAGGAGAGAGTTCTTTCGAAAATATAATAACCGTCTGCTTAGGAAAATACAAAGATAATTCTAAAGCAATAGTGGGAGATAATTCAACAAAAGATGACCCAAAAAATTCTAAAAAGAACAGAGAAGGCAAAGAGTTAGATAATAGAGTCGAGAGACAAATAATAAACCAAATATCAGCACAAATTAAACCGAGTGATATTCCTTTGAGTAATTATAAATTTAAAGAGAATATACCTGGATATGGCTTGTGGATTAATATTTTTTTAACTCTTTTTATTCAGTGCTTCTATTTTATTTTTTTGGTTTATTTAAAATATATATTCAATTATTTAAAAAAAGTTTAATAGGATATACATTTGCCATTGTACCTTTTAATTTTAATTTTCATTATATTATTCATGGGTCCAAGCGTATACTTTTTATATCATTTTTTTATAAGAAAAAAACAAAGTAAGATTTTCAAAAGTTAGCTTTTAAAGTGGCTGAGGCAGAATTTACCGAGGATAATAACGACGAAACTGTTCTTGAACGTGATATGAAGGAAATAGTTTATCTGTTGAGTAGTTCAAATACTAATATTGTTGTGTTTGAAGATTTAGATCGCTACGATAGTATTGAAATATTTGTAAAACTAAAAGAATTAAATTTTTCTTTTGAATGCATACTTGAAAAACTAATGATAACAATAAAATAGTTCGATTTATATATTTAATAAAAAGATGGTTTATTTTTACTCAAAAAGATAGAACTAAGTTTTTTTGATTTCATACTACCAATAGTTCCAGTTGTTAATTCGAAATCGTCTGAAAAATTATCTGGTAACTTTGCTGAAGTCAACAATTGATAAGCCTAGTAATATTCCTGGTGATAAAATAATATCGAATATTTCTCTTTATATTGATGATATGAGAATTTTTGAGGAATATCGTCAATGAGTATAAAGTATATTCACAAATAATACTAATATCACAAATCCAGTTAGATAAGGATAAGTTGTTTGCTTTAGTAATATTAAAAAATATTTTTCCGAACGAGTTTGATTTGTTGCAAGAAGATAAAGGGTATATAAGAACCCTTTTTAATAACTTAGAAATGGAAAGAGATAAAGAAAATGCTGGGTTGAAGGCCGATTTAAAGAAAGTTTCTGACAGTATTCATTATCTTGAAACTAGGTTCGAAGATAATGAATACGAGCTTATGGCGTCGTTTATTAATCCAGAGTGGAGTATCGGAGAGAATGTAGTTAATCAGAACTGGTCAGAATTTCTAAAACAGTGGGCTTCGGAACCAAATAAAAAATATTTGGTTAGACAGTATAATCGATCAGAGTATTATGATTACAATGATTTTTAATTCTTTTTATTGCAAAAAAATGAGGAAAGAAAAAAATTAATTGCACAAATACCGAAGGATAAAAAGAGAAACTTTCTCAATTATATTTAGAAAAAAATCTATCAATGATAAAAATACAGAATTCAAGCACGAACAGATATAAGGAGATACTTGAATTAAAGACTCTTGATGAAATCAACGAATTATTTGAAATACCTAACTTTATTATTACAAAGGATCATTATTTTTCCATTAATTAGATATTTAATTATTGATGGGTTACTAGATGAGACATATTGGTATTATAAAGGGTACTTTGACAATGATAAACAGAATGTATTAAAAACAAACGATGTAATATTTATGAAGGGGTTACTTGAAAAAAACAAGTCTTGATGTGCTTTTTCCAGTAGAATCTCCAGAATTAATTATAAACAGATTAAATCCATCTGATTATAATAGAATTAATATCCTCAATTATAAAAATACTAGAAACGTGTGTTGAAAAAGAACTATTTAAAGAAGTGCAAAAGTATACTGGAAACAGTAGCAGTAAATAAGTTGTATGTTGAGTTAATAAAAGTATTTAACAAAGTAAAGTTTGATACAACTTTTTATTGTGTGGATCTTATGCTAAAAAGAGAGAATTCCATAGTAAAAAAAAGTGCTGGATTTATGTACAGATGAAGATTATGTCGCAAATAGTAATATTATTTTTGGCAATTCTTAATAAAAATTATAAAACTACGGATGACTTTAAACAACTATATGAGTATCAAGACTATATTGAAAATAATAAGTATAATATGCAATGGGATGAAAGTATTTCACTTGGAAATTTCTATATGAATTTACAGGTAGCAGATTTAAAATTTGAAAACTTGGATAAAATAAAATGGCCGGATAATGAACTGAGCAAACTTGTGAATATAGAAGCGTATAAAACCAAATGTAAATAATTTAATATATCTTTCTAATAAGTATACAGGGAAAGAAATAAAGTATGGTAATTTACTAAGTGAAATTTACGAGAACAATAAATTGCCACGAATTAAGGAGTTTCTTAAAAAATTTTTAAAGATGCTATTACCAGCTATAAAAAAATGCTGAAGATAAAAACGTTTGAGAATAGTTCAACTGTATTTATCGATATTTTTAAATGCATCTATCTCTAATAAAAATTAAATTAAAAATATATACGGAATAATATAACAAAAAAATAGAAGATGTCACAAAAAAATAAAATCACGGAAGTTTTTTTAACTGTTTTACTGCAAAATGACCTAATAATTTTTAAAGAAGAAAAATATACAATTTTGCTGGAATAAATTGGTGGAAACGCCAATAATTGACCAAAATCTCAAAGATAGTAATATTAAGACCATTGTGGGTTATTTGAATAAAAAGGAAAAAGAAAAAAATTTATAATGAGAACATTGTTGAGTAACAATTCAGCAATGTGTGATGTTTTTTTCTTAATAATAAAGAAGTTAACTTAAAAATCTTTTGAATATAGTCTGGAGTTTTCTGAAAAAGGAATTATGAAATTAAATCCGGATCAAATACCAGAAAAGGATAAGAATACTAGTATCTAAAAAAATAAGGTAGCTCCAACTGAAGAAAATTTACAATTGTTGATAGATAAAGATCATAAAGAAGAATTAAAAATACTTGTTCAAAAATAATGAGAAAGAAGCAGTATCGTATTTAACTAATATAGAAATTCCGAATGAATTGATATATGACTTAATAGACGTAGTTTCTGATGAATCTGCAAAAACATTATTACAAAAAAATTGAATGAGACATTAAAAATAGATAAAATTAGTCCACAAAGAGTGAAGTTGTTAGAATATATTCAAAATAATAATCTATAAAATAAATATTGATTCTAAAAAAATAAGATTATATGGGTTATAAAAGACGTGTTTAACACTAAAAGTGTATTTACACGTCTTTTTGATTACTCCATAATTATAAATTCACTGGATCTTTATCCGAAATTATCCTGATTCACTAAAAAGATTAGTAATGTGTTGTGGATAAATTCCGAAAATCGTTTTTCACACTAACAAACAGCAAGAATAAAGTTTAAAAATGAGAAAAAAAGTATAGATTTTTAAGGATAAATTCTCAAGCCTTGCTAGCTCCTTCTTCATAGTTCAATATAGAGATTAGCTAGTTTCTAATTCTATTTTAGGAGAAGAACTATGAAAACATGGACAGAAACTGAAGAAACAACAACTCAACTTTTCGATCAATTCGAAGGGGTTATTTATCACGTAATGAAAAAGCTCAATATTCAAAAGAATAATTCCGAATATGATGATTTCTTGCAAGAGGGACGATTATTGCTATTGGAATCCTATCAGGAAAGCCAATCGAATCCACTTGACTCTGCGGATGCAGCAAAGCAATTCAATACCTATCTACAACGGAAATTATATTGGAAATTTCTCCATCGTATTACTAAGAAAAACATCGAGACAGTAGAATTTAATCAGGATTGGATGCAAGAATCGGAAAAAGATCCCTACTGGTTCGAGGTGGAATCTGACTATAAGGAATTTTTCCGAAAGCTCACGAAAATCCAAATGAAAACATTGCAATATATGATGCAAAGTGATGAATCTGTTACAGAATATGCCAAAAGAATAGGGCGTACACGTTCAGCAGTACAACAGGATATTCTGTCAATCCGAAAAAAATTAAAAAAATTTTTAGCCAAGCATAGCAAATTAGATTCCTAATTGGTTTATATAGATGTAGAAGTCATGACACTACAAAACAAAAATAAACCAAATAAGGAGGACATTAACATGTCAGAAACATTTAATAAAGCAACCTTGGAACTATTCTACCAAGATGCGGAAAAAGGGAAAGTGAAGAAATTCAAAAGTCTTCAAAACTTGAAGCAAGGGGCTACGCATGATGCGGTAATGACGGTCTCAGACGCAGTCGATACTCTTGCAAAAGAAGCGATGACATACTGCGATACAGTCGTTCGAACACGACACGACAGAAACTAATAAACAAAGGAGGGAAATATCATGGCAGATGAAACAACAACAACAACAGTTAAAGAGCTATATTTAGGGTTTACAGGAAGTGATGGTAAAACAAAACGTCTTGTTATTGCACATCCAGAAGATAATCTTGATGCAACGACTACTCGTGCAGCAATGAAAAAAATTGCGGATGCCAACTTGTTCGAAAAACAAGGGATCCAATTGTATACGAATGGGGAAAGCGCTAGCTATATGACTCGTATTAAGAATGAGATCTTTAACGACAAAAAGAAAAAATAAATGAAGGTTAAGAAGCTAAGCTAGAAAGTTTTCAAGAATAATTTTCTAGCGGGTATGGAGAATCATCTACTAAGGATGGTTCTCCTAACCTTCTCGAAATGATGTAAGGGAGGAAATTTTATGAAAACATCATTTTACTATTTACAAACCGGAATTTTTACCCTCGGAGCTCTTTTGGGTGGGTTCCTAGGAGGGAAAGATGGCCTCCTCTATGCTTTGTTAGTTCTTATTGTCCTGGATTACATAACGGGAGTACTAAATGCTATTGATCAACGAGAACTTTCAAGTGCAGTTGGGTATAAGGGTATTGCCCGTAAGGTACTTATTTTTGTGTTGGTTGGAACAGCAAATGTTGTAGATGTTTATATTTTGGGAAAAGCAGGAGTGTTAAGAGCAGCAGTTATCTTCTTCTATATTTCGAATGAGGGAATCTCAATCCTCGAGAATGCGTCACATCTTGGATTGCCAGTTCCTGAGAAGCTTCAAAGCGTATTAAAACAGCTACATCAAAAGGAGGAGAATTATAATGATTAAAATTTTGAGAGATTTTGTAATGAAGGATAGTGGTTTTTTAGAAAGTTTTGACTTTGTGGTGATCCATAATGATGCGGGAAGAATGAAACCCCAACGATATATTTCTTTTCTAAGGAATCGTGATAAAGCCTTAGGAATCGCACATTTCTATTGCAACCGAGACACGATTGTTCAAGTCGTTCCAATTGAGAACATTGGGTACCATACCGGAGATTGGTGGAGTAACTGCCGTTCTGTTGGATACGAAGTGTGTGAGAGTCTATCAACCAACGATGAAGAATTCTTACAGAATGAGGATGTTACTCTATTGAAAGCAGCAGCAGACTTGGTAGAAGCTGGAATGCCGATTTCACGAGAGACGGTTCGACTTCATCATGAATTTGTACCAACCGACTGCCCCCATCGGAGTATGGAGTTGCATGGTGGTACTACGGAGAGTGTACGATCATACTTTATTGAAAGAATGCAATATTTTGCTTCACTCGGAAATAATCTTGCTGAAATTTTACATAAGTATTTTCCAGAAGAAGAATTCCGAATGAAAACATGGGAACGTTATGAAGTTTTCAATGATGATAATGAAGTTGTTCGACAAGTTATGCGAGGAGAATGGGGAGTTGGTCAAGAACGCATACAACAACTGACAGATGCCGGGTATGATGCAGAAAGAATTCAAGAGAAAGTAAATCTTGCTTTACAAGGGTCTCAAATCAATGATATAAAAACGACGGATACCCTTGCCTATGAAGTGATCCAGGGGGATTGGGGTAATGGAGAAGAACGCAAAGAGCGACTTGAAGCTGCTGGGTATGACTATGATGCGGTACAACAAAAAGTGAATGAAATATTGGGATAAATTAGAGCCTACTGATGAAAATGTCAGTAGGCTTTTATTGTTTTCATAATGAATCGGGAAATATCTATTTAGGTAAAACATGGTGAAATCAGATAGGAATATTTCTAAAAAAATTAATCTTAGGAAAATGTAGAGAATGTCATTATAATTTTTTTAAATTAGATAGACTAAAAATTTGTGTAGAGAAAAAGTGTAAAAAAATAATATGATTGATGTATTAATAATCCAGTTTTTTTAGAGTATAGATGTGAAAATATGAAGTTTAATTACAATGGTTTGTGGGAATCTTAAATTGATAGAAATATGAAAAAGAAAAAAATTTAATAGAATAGGACCTATTTTTAAAGATTATTTTTAAGGGAGAAGAATATAGAGAAAAAAATTTGGGAAATTTCTTAATTATGCTAAAATAGTATTTAAGAACATACTTCAAGGAGGAAGAGTATGAGTAAAAAACTAGAATTAACTTGGATAGGTAAAGAAGATGCGATTGAGGTTGAACCGCGTCTTTTGATTGAAAATCCAGAATTATCCAATATTACCCAAGACCCTAATACAGAAAATATGATTATTCATGGTGATAACTTACTCGCATTGAAAGCATTAGAGACTAAATATGCTGGTCAGGTCAAGTGTATCTATATTGACCCGCCCTATAATACAGGTTCAGCATTCGAACACTATGACGATAATTTAGAGCATTCAATTTGGCTTGGTCTGATGCGTGAAAGATTGTATTTACTTAGAACTTTACTCAGTGATGATGGATTTATAGCTTGCCACATCGATGACTCAGAAGGAGCATATCTAAAAGTTCTTTTGGATGAAGTGTTTGGGAGAAATAATTATAAAACCACTTTTTTTGTTAGAGTAAGATATCCCGATAAAACACTAAAGCAAGATATGGACTATCATAAAGAGATAGAGCAAATTCATATTTACCAAAAAACTAACCTAGCTAGCCCAAACTTTAAAGAAGAAATTGTGGGTTTTGAAAAATTTAAGTACTATTTTAAAGAATTAGAAAGCGGTCGAGAAATCACGCTCGGAGGCAAAAAAGTCGAAATATTTAATGAACATCAATATGAGATTGTTGAAGGTGAAGGGAGTGAAGATGGACTTAAAGAAATATGGGCCAGTGGTACGATTTTAGATGGAAATTCTTCAGGAAGATTTTTCAGAGATTACTTAACGGGACGCTATGAAACAGATGGGTTAGGAGTACTTTATAAAGTGTGGGGAATTGGTGATGATAAGTTTGATTTTCGATACTTTACCGGGCCTAAAAGGGAAGGGGCTACAAAAGGGAAATATTATCAAGGAGTTCCGTTAGATAAACTAGAATCAGACGAAATCACTAAAAAAATTCCAATAAGTAACTTTTATGATTTTGCTTCCAGCTTTGGAAATTGTAGAACTGAGGGAGGTGTAGGGTTTCGTGGAGGGAAAAAACCAGAAAAATTATTAGAAATGATATTGAACACTTTTTCAAGTGAAGGAGATTTAATTTTAGATAGTTTTTTAGGTTCTGCTAGTACCGCTGCAACAGCACATAAAATGGGACGTAAATATATTGGTATTGAGATGGGGGAGCATGCCTATTCCTTATGTAAAGTAAGATTAGATAAAGTTATATCCGGAGATAGAACAGGAGTGTCAAAACAAGTTAATTGGCAAGGTGGCGGTGGATATCGCTTCTATGAACTGGCACCTACCCTTATTCAAAAAGATGATTTTGATGAAGAAATCATCAATCCAGAATATGATGCGAATATGCTAGCTAGTGCGGTAGCTCTTCACGAAGGTTTCACTTATCAACCAGATGAAGAACAGTTTTGGAAGCAAGCGTATGGTAGTGAGAACTCGTATTTGTTTGTAACTACTCGTTATGTGAGTAAAGAATACTTATCTGCAATTCATTCTAATATGGTAGAAACAGACTATTTAATTATCGCTTGCCGTTCATTTGAAGATGGTGTTGAAAAACAATATCCGAATATCACGGTCAAAAAGATCCCTCAAATGCTTCTTGATCGATGTGAATTTGGTAAAGAAAACTATAACTTAAACATTATCAACCCACCTGTGTATGAGGAGGATGATAGCGATGAGGAATGATAAATTTAAGCACTATTCAACAGATTATATCAGTGGAGTCATGTCATTACGTGAACCGCAAAAGCGTTCCTTGGAAATTTTAGATGATATTATGGAAAATCTCCATATTAGAAAAGGGATGAATCTTAAACTGGCATTGGCTTCGATTAGGGAGATGTATCCTACCTGTACTGATTTTGAGAGAGATTTTATATCGATGACATTTGCCTTAGCAACTGGTGTTGGTAAAACAAGATTAATGGGTGCTTTTGTTGCCTATTTATATACCAATCATAATGTAAAGAATTTCTTTGTTGTGGCACCAAACACTACAATTTATGACAAACTAAGACGTGACTTCTCAGATTTTGCAAGTGAAAAGTATGTTTTTAAAGGATTAGGTTGTTTTGCCAATCCGCCACAAATAGTCACAGATGATGATTATAAATCACGTCAATTATCATTATTTGAATCGGATGTTCGCATTTTTATTTACAATATTGACAAATTCAATAAGGATAAATCAAAGATGAAAAAACTAAATGAGTTTATTGGAGATTCATTTTACGATTATTTATCCAACCTAGATGACCTTGTTGTTTTGATGGACGAATCTCACCATTACCGTGCAGAAAGAGGGATGCCTGCTATAAATGAACTAAATCCAATGCTGGGATTAGAATTGACTGCTACGCCTTTAGCCAAAAAGGGATCTAAGCAAGTTCCGTTTAAAAACGTTGTATTTGAGTATCCATTGTCTAAATCAATTGAAGATGGATATACAAGAACACCCTATGCAAGCACTCGTACTGATGTAGATTTTTATAATTTTGGAGATGAAGAGTTGGATAAAGTAATGATACTTGACGGACTTACTCTTCATGAGGATATTAAAGAACGACTAAAACAGTATGCATTTATTAATTCAACCGCCCAGCATCCAGTTCGCATTGTTAAGCCGTTTATGATGGTTGTTTGTAAAGATATTACCCATGCAACTTGGGTTGAAAACTTTATTAAATCAGATGAGTGTTATGACGGGGCTTATCGTAATAAAACAATTATGGTTCACTCTAAACAAACCGGAAGTGAATCAGAAGCGAACACACAACTTTTATTGAGTGTTGAGCGCTCTGATAACCCTGTAGAAATTGTGATTCACGTTGATAAACTAAAAGAAGGCTGGGATGTGAATAATCTTTACACAATTGTTCCACTTAGAACGGCAAGCTCTAAAATCCTTCGAGAACAGATGGTTGGTCGTGGATTACGTCTACCATTTGGAAAGAGAACAGGAGATTCTAGAATTGATGGTGTATATTTGACAGCTCATGACAAATTTCAAGATCTTATTGAAGAAGCGCAGAAAGGCAATTCAATCTTTAAGGCAGGCAATATTATCAAGATAGAAGATGTTGCAAAAGAGAAAAATAATATAACACAATTATCACTAGATTTAAGTGGTTATGATAAAGAACAAACTCTTGAAGACTATGGTATTCCGCAAACGGAAACTAATCGTCAATTTCTAACAAAGACAAAAGAGCTCCTTAAACATGAAGTAAATAAGACTATTCAACAAAAATAAATCAGTATTTTTCTGTTGAAAAGAAAAAAAGTGTCTATTTTTTTCAGAATGTAATAGATAAAATTAAAGAAGATAAAGAGCTTGGGGAAATTTATAAAGAAAATGAGTTTCCAATTGCCGCGATGTTGGAAAAAGAGATTGAAAAAACTCAGTATGAAGCTAAGGAAAAATTCATTCCGGTTCCTCAGTTAAAAATAAATGACACAGGTGTATCTGAACAGACATTCATTGATTTTGATATGGATTTAAGCCAGTTCAATGAGACACCTATTGTAAATGAATTAGTCCTTCGTAATTTACAAGATCCACGAGACGAGGAACGATTGAATGCAGGATTGCTAAATTTTCAAGCAATCAATCCTAAAAAATTAATTTTAGAACGTTTAAGAGAAAAACCTGAAATCGACTACGAGAAGTTCTCTGAATTGATTCGAAAACTAATTACACAAGTGTGTAATTATTATGAAGGCAAATTTGGATATGATGGCTTACGCAATATCGTTATGATGCATAAATTGACTATCACAGATCGTATCTATAAGCAAATGTTATCCGAAGAACACTTCTATTTTGAAGAAGGACTTTTTCAAGAATCCGTCTTAGGTACACGAGAGTATAATCTACCGACAATGTATAACTTTGAAGTTGAACAGTCATTATATGATAGTTTAGATGGTAAGGATATTAAATCTATACTATTTAATGGAATTAACAAAGGTGTATTCGATACAGCTAAGTTTGATAGTAAACCAGAGTTGATTTTTGCACGTATTTTAGAAAGAGATAAGGACGTACTTAATTGGTTACGTCCAAACATCAATGAATTCAATATTACCTATAATCGTGATAAAAGGTATGTTCCAGATTTTGTTGTGGAGACAGAGAAGATGAATTACATTGTTGAGATTAAAGGTGAGGATAAAATCAATAGTGCTGACGTCATTGCAAAAGCAAAGCGTGCTATCAAGTACTGTGAAGTAGCAAGTAATTGGGCACAAGCAAATGGATACAAACCATGGCAATATGTCTTCATCCCATCTAAAGAAGTATTAGAAAATTCGTCAGTGATGGGGTTAGTTCATCGGTTTTTAAAACAATAACAAAGTTTCCTTAGTGAGGAATTCTCTTAGTGGAAAAAGTGTAACAAGCTCAAAAAGCATAATTTTAAAAATAAAGTGCACCTCGCACGGTAGATTTTTTATCTAACCTTCGGGGTGCATTTCATAATATACCAATCCTTTTTCCATCACCTATGCTATAATAATCTTGAATAGTGAAGGTTTTCATGATTGGAGGAGAGAGTATGAAAGGTAGACAATTATTCGCATCAGCGCTTTGTGTGTTGGCACTTGCGGCGTGTAACAAGAAGCCAGAAGAAGTGACAACGACCCAGGCGCCTACGACGGTTCAAGCGACGACGGTGGCACCGACAACAGTTGCCGAGACGGAGCACGCGACGTATTTTGAGATGTTGCAGTTGGCGTATAATGTAGCGGCCAAGGATGCCGATATCACAGAAGGCTTAGCGGCGGCCAAGAAGGTGCGTGACGAGATGTTTGCGCAATATCCAAGCGACAAGGATGACATCGACAATGCCTATTCGGACTTGGAGCTCTTGGTTCGTTTTTAATGCGACTGGATTTAGCGACTTTCATGAAGCGTTGGAATGCGTCTGACTGGGCAGCATTTCGAGGCCTTGCACGAAGCGATTCACATGGACGGGGCGACGCTCGATGGCGAGAAGGTTAAATGGAATATGATGGGCGTTGTGGGCTCAAACGACTACGAAGTGATGGTGGTGGAAGCGTATCTGGACGCTACGAAGAAAGAGGCGTTCCTATTTGGGTACGAAGACGGAGAGCCGATTGTTCTTCATGCGACCAATGTGACACGCGAGACAGTTGCTAAAAGCTGCCTTCCAAGTCGTGAAGGACGCTGATTTACTTAAAGGCTTTACCGACAATGCGACATGGAAAGGCAACCACTGAGGCGTCTGCGAACCAGTCGATAGCGGATGCGATGGCGATTTACGCGCGTAAAGAGGAGAAATCTACGAGCGCACGAGTCCAGCGACCCAGCGTGAGTACTATGATTTAGCCGTTCCAGACCAGCTTTTTCAAATATGCTACGGTTGATGGCGAGAAGGCGAACTTTCAAGTGGGCAGGGCTGAATTTCCAATCTGGAGGCGACTCTTATGAAATCGTGGAGTGTTATGTGTCTGAATCAGGGACATCGGTGATTGTATTTGCCAAAAAAAGAAGGAATCAATGTGCTGTTAATCGGCGAATCAGAGCCACAGACGACTAAGAAAGCGGATGGAACGATCAAGTCGAGCATCGTGAACCTCCAACCGTACGAGAACGAAACATTATCAAACGTACATGTGGTAAGACAGGAGAATTAGAATGACAGAAATACAACAACTCGAACAACTAATGAATGAGATGCTGCCAGGATTGCAGCTCTTTGCTAGAGACATCAACCTAACGCCGGAAGAAGCGGCGAAGTTCCAGGTGGGGCAGATCGTGCGTAACGCGGCCTTTACCGATGCGACGAGCCGAGTGGGCGGCATGGTGACGACGCACCGTTTCAGCATTTTTATCCAACCACCTCTTTGATTTGACGAAGGCGGAGCACGGCACCAATTGGGGGCTGCACGTTGCGAACCGCGACAGCCACTTCAAGGTGCTGGACATTTACGAGCATGAAGGGAAGACGCAGATTCTCCTCTTGCATTTGCCGGACGATTATCGTTGGAAATGGATGGAGCATGTGAATCTGGATCTGCCGGTGGACATCGTGGCCGATAGCAGAGAGCGTTTCGCCTCCAAGGCCCACGCCGAACCGATTCCAGAGGTGACAAGTCCGGAGTGGCTTGACCGATGCGGTTTTGCGCCAGGACTCGACATCAAAGGCGAACTCTTCCCAAATGAAATTCCAATCGCAAGCCAGATGCAAAAAGTGAAAGACGCTTCTTTCCGTAGCTTCTACCATCAACTCGTCTTCGTTCGCTGTGCGGCGTTAATCGAAGACGTGATGCCAGAAGTTGCCAAGGCCGGCGACACGGGGCTTGTTCTCTACGGATATATCGACGAGGAGGCTGGCGTTTCGTTCCAACCGTTATGGATCGCAAAAGAAGGCGAATCAACGCTAGACATGCGGCTCATTCCAGAAGAGACGATGTATCTCATCCGTCTAGGAAACCTCGATGACTGCGAGTTCTGTTCGATGAGATGGATTGAAGTCGATCCGTATATTGTTGACCGTGCAAGACGCGTCATTGCGGAAGTCTATGACACAAAGAGCAAAGAAAAAGAAGAGACACGTTCGTTCCAAGGACTCGACCGATTCCGCCGCCGCGAGCATCCCGATGACTTTGGCGTAGCCTTCTACTATGAAGACAAGACGAAGGATCCTGAACGCTTATGGGTCCGCATCTCGCGCGTGGAAGGCAACCAATGCTTCGGCAAGCTGTTGATGGACTCGAAGCATCCAGACGGATTGAAGGAAGGCATGGAGATTATGTTTAAAGTTCTTCAGAACGAAAATGGCGACCTCGAGGTTGTGTCGGTTCAAAAAAATTAAAAAAATATGCCGAAGGCTTCCTTTTACCTTGGACATTAAAGAAATTTATGGTATATTCAAGGAGCAAGAAAAATATATAGTGAATATTTCAATCACTAAAGCCAGAAAAGAGCATTGGATGGTCTAGATCCAATGCTCTTTTTTTGTTTGTATTAATTTGCGTCGTCCGCGATTTGCACGATGATTTTTCGATCACATTATAATTTGACGCAGAGTGTAGCGATATAGTCATTGCCGTAACGGGATAATCGATGCCTTTTGTCGCACGATTCATAAAAATCAATCATCGCGAGACCGTTTTTCAATTGTCCTCGAATCTGAGTTTCTAAGGTATGGCTAAATTCATATCCGTATTCTGGATTGATGCTGATTTTGCCGGCCTCTTCAAGCTCTTTTGAATTAAAAGGGATGGAGAACTTTAATAGTAATTCCTCGTCGGGTTGGTCCCATACAACGTCGGCGTCATACATGTATATCCAAGGATTCATAAATCCGACCATTAACAGGCCGCCTTTTTTCAATACACGAGCGGCTTCTTTATACATGTTTTCTAAATCCTCTATATAGACATTCGAAACGGGATTAAAAATAATATCAAAGGTTTCATCTTCAAAGGGGAATGGTTTTGTCATATCGGCTTGAATGGTGTTGATTGTTAAACCTTCTCTTTTAGCAACCATCGCATCTTTTTGTAATTGTGATGTCGAAAAATCCATTATGGTGACATCATATCCTTTTGCGGCAAAAACGGGACCCTGCTGTCCGCCGCCGCAAGCTAATCCTAATATCTTTTTCCCCTTGGCTTTTTCAAACCATTCTTGTGGAACTTTTTTTCCAACCGTTAATGCAACAGAAATTGGATGTTTCTTAGCTTCTTCTAATTCTTCATCTGTCACTGGCTCAGTATAGTCGTTGTTTACATGATTCCATCTATCTTGATTTAATTTTAAATAATTGCTCATCTCTCATCACCGCTTTCCGTCTTCTCAGATTCATTATACTATTGCTAGGAAAAGTAGGGAAGTGTCCACTAGTTTACTTGATTATAAAAATAAGTATGCTATAGTGAAGGAGTAGATAATAAATACCTCAAAAAGAGCATTGGATGGTCCAATGCTCTTTTTTTATTTTTTAATGTGCGCCGTCCGCAATCTCCGCGATGTAGAAGCTTGGAGCGTAGCCAATCTCTTCAGTGTAAACTTTGGCAACGTTAGCTTCAAAAGCTTCGATATGGTCCTTATGCACCAACGCGATGGCACAGCCGCCAAATCCAGCACCCGTCATACGAGCACCAAGAACGCCTGCTTGTTCCCAAGCGGTATGCACGAGCGTATCGAGTTCCTTGCCAGTTACTTCGTAGTCGAGTTCTGTAGAGAGATGGCTCTCGTTCATCAGTTGTCCAAAGTGAGCGAGGTCGCCTTCTTTTAAGACACGTGTCGCAAGCACTGTCCGCTCGTTTTCACTAACGGCATGACGAGCACGTTTCACAAAGAGCTCGCTGGATAGGTGATGCTTCAACTCGTCGAACTGATCGATCGTGAGGGCTCCCAAGGTCTCGATAGTCACATGTTCTTGTAGTTCCTTCAAGGCAATGCGCGTTTCGGCAAAGCGTTCGTTGTATTTCGAATCGGCCAGTTCGCGGCGTTTGTTCGTGTTCATAATCACGATACGATAGTCACCGAGTTTAACAGGAACGAGTTCATACTCCAGCGTTGCACAGTCGAGGAAGATGGCGTGGTCCTTCTTGCCCATCCCTACAGCGAACTGGTCCATGATGCCTGAATTCACACCAATGAAGTCATTTTCCACAAGTTTCCCAACCTTCACGAGACCCAGCGTGTCGATGTCTAGAGTATATACTTTGCGAGCGATGACGCCCACGAGCAGCTCGAATGAGGCTGACGATGAGAGGCCCGAGCCGTTCGGGATGTTTCCGTAAAATGCGATGTCCATGCCGTGCGGAAAAGCGAAGCCGAGGTCCGCCAAGTACACGAAAACGCCCTTGACATAGTTCGCCCACGAGTCACTGCCCCTGTAAGCCAGGTCCGTCATATCGAGCTCGCGTATACCATCCTTCGGAAAATTGTCCGAATAGAGACGGAGCTTCTTGTCCGACCGTGGCTTCACCCACGCATAAGTCCCCAGCGTAATCGCACAAGGAAAAACGTGCCCGCCATTATAGTCGGTATGTTCCCCGATTAAATTCACGCGCCCCGGAGCAAAAAAGCTCTCCTCAGGCTCCGTGCCATACACCTCCACAAACTTCTGTCTTAATTGATTAGTAATTTGTCCCATAATATCCCTCCTTAGGATTTAATGTTCATCTTTATTATACGAGAATTTTTTAAAAAAAAAAGATACCCTTTGACCGAAAAAGAACGACAATAATCACGAAAACGGAAAAAAAAGAGGAGTTTCAGAATGAAATCAGTGCCTTAATACCAACAAACTGACTGCTTTTTGGATGTTTTTTTGAACGAAAAAAACGGCATTTTTTTCTGAACAATGTTCTTTTTTTCGTTCAAAGTATTGAAGACTGTTTTTTTTAGGAATATAGTAAAGATGAAACCGATACCAAATGTAAAATAAGGGAATTTTTAAGGGATTTATTCTTTATAAAGAGGTATCAGTAGGAAGTTTAATCTAATGAATTCAATGTAGCCATTTAAAGTTTGAATTCATGGAAAAGGGGGATTTGTTTTTTTAATAAAGAATTGATAAAAAGGTGTTTGGGGATAAAACAAAAAAATAATTATGGAGGAAAAATCATGAAAAAGAATTTTTTCAAGACGGCAATTGTAGGTTTAGCATCTATCGCTTTATTAGCTGGATGTGGGGGACAAAGTAGCTCTGGTAACAATAGTTCAACTGAAAAAGAGTGGCGAAAAAAACAGGTGTTGGAATTCTATCATGGATATCACCATAGTGAATCTGAATGGCCTGTTGCAAAAAGTAATGCGTGATATTTATGACAAGTTTGCTAAAGAACATGCCAATGGTAATGTTGAATTTAAACCAATCCCTGTGAATGGTGACTTAAAAGATATCATGAAAAATAAAGTAGCCAGTGGAGAATTCCCAGACGTGATCGACTTAGCAGGGAATGCTGTTTCACTTGCTGCTATTGAACAACAACTTGTTTTAGATTTAAAACCTTTCATTGATGAAAATAATCTTCAAAAAAATGTTGGTTTAAACTATGAACAAAACCAAAAAGACGGAAAGATTTTCACTGTTCACGAACAACTATTTACAATGGGACTTTGGTATAACAAAGAAATCTTTGCTAAAGCTGGAGCAAAAACTCCAGATCAATGGAAAACTTGGTCTGACTTCACTGAAGCTATGGGAGCTATTCGTAAAGTTGACGGAGTATATGCATACGGTACAGGAGAACCATCTATTCGTCTATTCAATACATTGCTAGGAATGTCTGAAGCTGGACGCAAATTACTTTCAGGACCATTAACAAAAGAAGCAATTGAATCAAAAGAATTTTCTGAAGCATTACGAATGGTAATGACAGAACTTCAAACAAATGGTTCTAAGAATGCTGGTGGAGATGCAAATGCTTATTCTAAAGACTTCGCTGAAGGAAAATCAGCAGTCTTCTTCAACGGTGTATGGGCTTCTGGCGAAATGGCTAAGAATCCAAACTTACAACCAGGAATCTACCCTGGCGGCGTAGCAATTAGTTCTTCAGGTGGCGGTATCACAATTTCTAGCAAGATGTCTGAAGAAAAACAAAAATTAGCACTTGAATTCTTGAAATATATGACAAGTGACGAAGTTCAAAAAGATTATCTTTGAAAAAAAGTAGGCGCAAACCCTTCTGACGCAAATATCAATGTGAAAGAAATTGCTGAAAAGAGCACTGATGCAACTACTAAACTTTTAGGTCAAGCAATTAGCCAAGTAAAAGAAGCTAAAAGCATTGTTCCAACAATTAGTGATGTTTGGGGTGGCGATGTTCACACTGCAATTATTAATGCATTAACTGAAAGTGCAGCAGAAAAATGTAAATATCGAACAAAAAAAGTTAAAAGCAACACAAGATATCTTAAAATCATTAATTAATTAGTAGTTACGGGAGTTGAAACGAAGCTCAGTTGGTGTTGCCGACTGAGCTTTGATTATAGGCATTTCATGAAAAGGAGCTTCTTTATGGCACAAAAAGTTTCAACATTGCAAAGTAGGAAGGCTCAGAAGAGAAGATTTATATTCCTGTTTCTATTACCAACACTCGTCTGTTTCTTTTCTATTCTATTTCTATTCTGTAGCGACCATTTTTTTATAACTTCATTTACGAAATGGGACTACACAAATTTAAACAATCCACAATTTTTTTAGGATTCGATAAGCTATTCGAAAAATTATCGATATATCTTTGAAGAGTATCCATTTTTTTCCAAGAAGCGTTATTTAACCTCGATTCGTTGGGCAATCATTGGTGTGGTTATTCAAGTACCTTTAGCACTTACTGTAGCCATCGCCTTATCGAAGAAACTAAAGGGGTGGAAACTCTCAAGAAATCTTTACATCATTCCAAGTATTATTTCAAGCGCAGCAATGGGGTTGATTTTTTTACAAATCTACAATCCTAACTTTGGTGTTGTAAACCAAGTGATTCGTTTGTTCAATCCGGATTTCAAGGAAGCAGTATTGCTCACTCCAGGTCTTAATATCGTTGCAATGACTTGCGCATATATCTTCTTTGCTGGAGCTTCAACAATCATGCTTTTGGGTCAAATCTTTGCAATTCCTCAAGCAATTCAAGAGGCCGCTATTTTAGATAATATTACTGGATGGAGAAAAGAATGGTATATCACCATTCCGATGATTAAAGAAACGATTAAAACAGTTTCAGTGATGGCAGCTACTTCTGGGTTCTTACTTTATAACGAAGTATTCTTCTTAACGAATGGGGCTGCGGGAACTAAGAGTATCAGTTTCATCATTCGTGAATTGGCTGTATCAAGTTCTCGTACGCAATATGCGAGAGCAAACACAATTGGTGTTATTCAAATTATTGGCGGGATGCTCATTATCCTATGCATTAATTTAATTTATAGAGACAACAAGCAGTCTCGGAAAGGTAAGAAGAGTCATGAATAAGAATCATATGAGTGGTTTATCTAAATCAGGAAAAATCATCGTTTATATATATATGGCTTTAACCTGCCTTATTTCGAATTTTCCCAATTTTATGGATTTTCTTGTCTTCATTAAAAGCAGATCCTATGAAAAAAATCCAGGGTTATCATTGCCAACAGACTTTAGTATCGAAGGATATATTAAAGTGTTTACGGAATTACATGTATTAAAACTATTTCTGGAACAGCTTTAAAGTCGTATTTGTATCAGTAGTAATCAGCATTGTTATGATTTCGATGTCTTCATACGTCATTGCTCGCATGGATTTTAAAGGAAAGAAAATAGTGACAGCAATGCTATATTCGACATTGTTTATTCCTGCAACAGCAATGACATTCCCCGTTTATCGGTTGGTAAATACTTTGGGAATTTATAATACGCCAGTTGCATTAATCTTTGTATATTCATGTAGTGGAATTGCGATGAGTTTTTTTCATTATTAAAAAAATTACTTCCAAATTATTCCAAAAGAATTGGAAGAAGCTGCCGAAAATTGATGGTGCTACTTATGCTCAGACATTTTGGAAAAATCATGTTGCCAATTGCCAGACCAGGGATTTTTGACGGCTGCGGTTTTTAGCCTTTATCAATAACTGGAATGAGTATTATTGGGCTTCGATGTTGGTTATCGATAAGAATCAATTAACGGTGCCAGCACTTTTGGGACAATTTACAACAAGCTTTAATACCAATTACAACGGATTATTCTCAGCGATTGTTGTCATTGTACTTCCTCCAATTATTCTATTTGCCTTCACAAGCAAGTACTTTATTGAAGCCTTAGGTGGAGGTGCAGTTAAAGGATGAAAAATTCATTGGAAGCTATTAATAAACGAACAGAATGGTTCAGAGAATCTCGTTTCGGAATGTTTATCCATTGGGGTTTATATTCGATTCCCGGAAAAGGTGAATGGATTAGAAGTCATCAACGCTTAACGATTGAAGAGTATGAACCTTACTTTGAATCGTTTAATCCAACAGAATACAACCCAAGGGAATGGGCTCGTCAGGCAAAAGCTGCTGGCATGAAGTATATGGTATTGACTGCAAAGCATCACGATGGTTTTTGTTTATTCGATTCTGACTACACTGAGTACAAGGTTACCAATACCCCAATTGGAAAAGACTTAGTGAAGGAATTTGTTGAGGCGGTTAGAGAAGAAGGGTTAAAAGTAGGATTATACTTTAGCCTAATCGATTGGTATCATAAAGACTTTCCAAAATATGCAGATTTAAACCATCCGATGCGAGGAAATGAAGCCTATAAGGATGAAAAAATCGATTTCGACAATTACCTCACTTATTTGCACAACCAAGTCAAAGAGATTGTGACAAAATATGGAAAAATCGACATTCTCTGGTTCGACTATTCTTATGAAGAGATGGTAGGTGAAAAATGGCAAGCCACTAAATTAATTGAAATGGTTCGTCATTATCAACCAGATGTAATTGTAGATAATCGTTTAGAGACTTCAGGGGAAGGTTTCGGAAGTATTGTGACGGATGATATTCAATTATATTCTGGAGACTTTTGTAAGTCCAGAACAAATTGTTCCTCACGAAGGAATTCGCAATTATAAAAGGCGAGCCTGTTCCTTGGGAATTATGCCTTACAATGAATAATAACTGGGCCTATAATCCTACTGACTATCTATATAAGAGTTCGAAGACGCTTATTCGTAAGTTGGTGGAATGTGTCAGCAAGAACGGCAATATGATTCTAAACGTTGGTCCAGATGCATTGGGGAAAATCAATTCGCCAAGTCTTGCTATTTTAAAGGAATTCCATGAGTGGATGTCAAGAAATGGGGAATCCATTTATGGATGTGTGGGAGCATACGATTTACCAAAACCAGATTGGGGTTACTACACAAAGAAAGATAATGTAATCTATGCTCATGTATTTGAACAACCAATTGGCCCAATTGCCTTACCAGGGCTCAAGGAAGAAGAGATTAAACGAATGAGTTTCCTTCATGATGGAAGTGAAGTGAAAATTTCTAAGAGCTGGACGACGAATGCTTTCCCAGATATGTGTTTTGCGCAATTTGGAGAAATTCCGCATTTTACTTATCCGCTCCCATGCGATGTAGATAGTGTTATTAAAATTGAGTTGCGAGGAGATAAAAATGAAAATTAGTAATAAATTTCTCTCTCGAGAATTTGTATATGATGAAAAATCAATTTTATACGAAGAAAAATCGTTAATAAACGATTGGACAAGATTGTTAAAAATAAAAGTGCATTAGAATTTCGAATCGTCTTTGAGACAGGAAACCCTCTTACAAGTCAACAGTTTCAAGCGACCATTCTTGAAAAGAAGAAAGATAAACTTGTTGTAAATTTCGCAAGACGTGGAACAGAGCTTACGATTACCTACGCTGCTCGTGAAGATGTATTAGAGAAGAAAGTGACGCTTATCAAAAGCAGTCGTTCCATCAATTATATTGATGTGGATCTTCTTGATTTTGATAGTACGGATGGAATTTTCTATCCAAAAAAACAATCGGATATTAAAGAAATGGCGGGTTTCCCAGGTTATTATGTAGAATGTGGGCAACCAATTTATGCTAAATCACTGTTCTTTGGAATGGAATTTCCGATGGGCGAAAACAGAGTTCAAGAAACTCACTATTTCTCTCGTTATTATGTAGGGTACGTTGTAAGAAAACCGAAAGAAATCTGGCCTGTTATTATTGGTGCGGCCAGCGGGGAAGAAAAAAAGAAACGATTCAAAAAAAGACTTCTTCAAATATATTGAAGGAATTGCTCAACCAAATGCGTTTAGAAAGCAATATAACTCGTGGTTTGACTATATGACAGACATTGACGAGCAAAAAGTTTTGTATAGTTTTGCTGAGATTTATCATGGGTTTGAGGGTCATGGTGTGCACCTAGACGCATACGTAGTGGATGATGGCTGGCCAAACTACGAAAGTATGTGGGAATTTAATGAGAAGTTCCCTAAAGGGTTATCAAAAATTAGATGGTTAGCAAAACAACAACATTCAAGTTTAGGACTTTGGATTGGGCCTCGTGGTGGTTACAACGGAACTGAAGTAAAAATGAGTGACTGGCTAGAAGCTCATCCTGAATTTGGTAGTAAAAAAATAAACTGTCTAATGATGTGAATCTTGGAGATTTCAAATACTTACGTCATTTAAAATCTAAAATGCTCAAGTATCAAAAAGCCTACGATATTAGTTATTGGAAGATTGATGGTTGGTTACTGAAACCTGATAAGCCGGATTCAAGTGGGGATTATGCGATGCATACAATGGTCCCAGTTTATGAGTTTCTGGTTGAATTGTTGAAGGATTTACGAGCAGAACGAGGTAAGAAGGACTTCTGGCTTAATTTAACTTCTTATGTAAATCCAAGTCCATGGTTTTTACAATGGGTGAATAGTTTATGGCTTCAAATCTCTCAAGACGTCGGATTTACGGAAGGCGCAGGAAATGATATTAATCGTATGATTACTTATCGTGATATTCAGTATCAAGAATTCTTGGAAAAACGTGATTTACAACTTCCATTAAACTCAATTTATAGTCATGAACCAATCTATGCAGCCACTGCACATACATGGTATATGGACCATCAAATGTATGCGACTGTGAAAGAGTTTGAAGAGTACTTAATGTTTATTTCCACTCGCGGAAATGCGTTCTGGGAATTCCATTATTCTTATAGCATGTTTGACGAAGAACGTTGGCAAGCGAATGCAAGAGCAGTTCAATGGATTGAAGCAAACTACGACACTTTAAAATATAGTCGTAGAATTGGTGGCAAACCAGACAAGTTTGAGATTTATGGATATCACTGTGTAAACCCTATCAATGGAACGCAGATTTTATCGTTAAGAAATCCAGACTCTAAGCCACAAACCATTAAGTTGTCGGATATTAAGATAGACCATTTTAGTACAGTTATTGGAGAATTCAAACAACAGGGTGATGTGATTGAGTTAGCGCCTTATACGATTTTTAATTTTTGAAAAAAAATAATCGTTGATTGAAAGTAGGTGAAGAGATTATGTCCATTCATATTAGTAAAGATGAGCGGCTGTTTCATTTAGAGACGGAGAATAGTAGCTATGTTTTCAGAGTGCTCGAGAATCAGCAACTTCAACATCTCTACTATGGAAAAAGAATTCATGTGAAAGAAAACTATGGGAATTTAGCGAGTTACCAGACAAGAGGGTTTGAAGTTTCCTATACAGCCGATGAGGAACGAATTCAGTTATCGATGATTCCAAATGAATATGCTGCTTATGGTAAAGGGGATTTTAGACATCCTGCATATCAGGTTCAAGACGCAACAGGTAGTAGAATTACGGAATTAAAGTATCAAGGATATACACTCTCTACTGGTAAGAAACGATTAGAGATTCTTCCTTCTACTTTTGATGACGACGGAGATCGTTCAGAGGTGTTAACAATCACCTTAAAGGATGACATTATTGGATTAGTAGTGAAGTTAAACTATACCGTATTTCCAGGGCAGAATGTAATCGTGCGGAATGTAGAATTCATAAATGAAGGTCAATCTGACTTGAAGCTTTTGAAAGCAATGAGTTTACAGCTTGATTTACCAGATGATCAGTTTGACTTTATTCACTTCTCGGGGGCGTGGTTAGAGAGAGACAATTGTATCGAACAGCGCTAAGACCAGGACTACAAAAGTATTGATAGTTTAAGATACTCATCGAGTCCGCAAAATAATCCATTCTTTATGTTGTCTCGAAAACATACGACTGAAGAGAGTGGTGAAGTCTACGGGTTTAATCTTGTGTATTCAGGAAACTTCCAAAACAGCATTGAGGTAGATCACTTTGATACAACGCGCGTACTGGTCGGAGTGAATCCTGTGGAATTTGAGTACTTATTAGAACCTCAGATGAGTTTTGTAACTCCCGAATCCATTATGAGTTATAGCGCTCAAGGAATGAACGCTTTGAGTCAACAGTTGGCAATCTTTTATCGGGAACATTTAGTGAATCGTCATTTTGCTAAACGTCCACGTCCAATCGTGTTGAATAGTTGGGAAACGATGTACTTCAACTTGATGACTGATAAGGTGTTGGAGCTAGCAAAATGTGGCCAACAGCTAGGGGTAGAATTATTTGTGCTCGATGATGGTTGGTTTGGTCATAGAGAAGGCGATAATAGTTCTTTAGGAGATTGGACAACGGATTATCGTCGTCTTCCAAAGGAATTTCCTATATTGCTGACGAGATTCATAAAATGGGAATGCAGTTTGGCTTGTGGTTTGAGCCTGAGATGATTTCTATTGATAGTGAGTTATATCGTACTCATCCAGAATGGATGATTTGCACCCCACATCGCAAACCGTCAGTAGGACGCCATCAGTACGTCTTAGATTTTACAAATCAAGAAGTGATTGATTATCTGTTTGATGCTATTTCCTCAATCATTCAGGAAACGAAGTTAGAGTATATTAAGTGGGATTACAATCGCCACATAACAGATGCGTATACTGCAACATTATTGGCAACAAAACAAATGGAGTTTGGGCATCGTTATATTTTAGGTGTCTACCAGCTGCTAGAACGTCTAACGAAAGCTTATCCGGAAGTTTTATTTGAGTCTTGTTCATCAGGTGGAGGCCGTTTTGATTTAGGGATGATGTACTATGCTCCACAGGTTTGGACAAGTGATGATACTGACCCGATTGAAAGATTGAAGATTCAGCACGGGACTTCATATGGATATTCATTATCCATGATGTCGGCACATGTATCTGCATCTCCAAATGAACAAAGTGGGCGAAGAACAAACTTAGATACAAGAGCGGCTGTTGCATACTTTTGGAGTCTTTGGTTATGAGTTGGATGTTACCACGTTAGAGGCAGCAGAGGCTGAAAAAGTCAAAGAACAAATCGATTTCTACAAGAAATATCGTGAAGTGTTCCAATATGGAAACTTCTTTTCGAATTCGAAGTCCATTTGAAGATGATGTTGTTGATTGGCAAGTCGTTTCTAGCGATAAGTCAACTGCTATATTGCTCCACACTTCGCTCATTAGCCACTTGAATCCAGGATATTCAGTCGTAAAATTCTGTGGATTAGATGAAGACAAACGATATACGATTGCTGGAACGGATGAAGAGTTTCGGAGATGAGCTTATGAATGCAGGAGTTAAAATTGTTCCAGAAGGAGCAGAAAATGGACCTGTCATTTCTACTCCAGAATACCAATCTCATCTATTAATAGTAGAAGAAATCAAAGAGTAATTAAGAACAAAAAGGCGCTAGTCAATGAGTAGACTAGCGCTATTCTTATATTCATTTACTATGAAGAAATCCGCGAAGGTCCATAGAAGCCCTTGGTGCTTAACACTATGAATATGCCGAGGGTTTTATTTTGTCTCTTTTCTATTAAAATATTTCATGCCTTACTTCTTTAATAAGCGGATGACGTAAGAAGGCGTATGAAAGATAAATCGCCATCAAACACCAGATGATCGGCTCAGAGAAAATAACTCCAAGATAGCCAGTGTGCGGAATGATGAAGATGACAAAAAGCACTTTCCCCACCAACTCAATAAAGCTCGAAACCAATGGCGTCACCTTTTGCCCTAGCCCTTGCAAACTATTTCGTAAAATCAATAGAAGCGCAAGCGGGATATAGAACGCTGACCCGATACGGTTATAAAGCGCAGCGTTATCCAGAAGTACAGGGTCGCTTGAACCAGAGATGAGTTCGTTTAACGCAGGACTTGCAAAGAACAAGAAGATGCATACTAGAATCGCCCAACCAAACGCTACAAGACTTCCTTGACGAATGCCTTTTGCGATACGGTGCGGTTTGTTTGCTCCGAAGTTTTGCGAAGTGAACGTTGTCATCGCTGCCGCAATCGCCGCGAATGGGAGTGTCGAGAACGCGAAGATGCGTCGTGCCGAAGTTTGCGCGCTGATGATGACTGGTCCGAGTGCGTTGATAGAAGATTGAAGCATCACGGATCCAATCGATACGATGGACGACATGAGTCCCATGGCTAGTCCTTGGCTGAGTAAGTCCATATATAATTCGTCGTCGCGTACGAAATCACTTTTTGCTGGAATCAAGAAGCTGGCGCGTTTTTTAATATAAATAAAGCAGAGGACGGCCGACAATCCTTGTGCGATAATCGTCGCAATCGCCGCTGCCGCAACGCCCATGTTGAATGTTGTAATGAGTAAGATGTCTAAAAATACATTCACTACCGCTGAGAAAATCAGGAAGTAGAGTGCCGCCTGACTGTCACCAACTGCACGAAGAAGACCCGCACAGAGGTTATAGGCAAAGGTCACGGCAATACCGATCACGACAATCGAGATATACTCATACGACTGGTCGATGATACTCTCAGGCGTTCCAAGGAACTGAAGGAGAGGATACATGCCGAAACTTCCGATGATGGCCACAAGGAGACTAAGAAAGGCTCCGATGACAAGAGTTGCTCCAACGGCACGTTTCAAGAGACGATGGTTATTGGCCCCGTAATAGCGTGCGATGATAACGCCCATCCCGTTTCCGACTCCAAGCGAAAAGCCGACGATGAGTTCAAAGATGGCGGCTGTAGCTCCAACCGCTGCCAGCGCATCCTGCCCAAGGAATCGTCCGACAATCATGATGTCCGCAGTGTTGTATAGTTGCTGGAATATATTTGAAATTATAATTGGGATTGCAAATGCAATAATGGACCGCAAAATCGGCCCGTCTGTTAAGTTAATCGCTGTTTTTTTCATAAGGGAAATTATACTCGTAACAAAAGAGATGGTCAAGTGGACCAAAGGTCCGAAAAGATGACTTCGAAACCTTGCGGATATATTTGTTATACATACCATAACGTTGCACCGGCTCGAGCCTCGAAGAGTCTCTCACCTTTACAGCCTCAAAGTTGGCGTAAGGAATAAATTCCAACGCCAACTAATTCGCATGTAATGCTAAACACGTTACGGTTTGTATAACATCCGCAGGTTTCTCCGTCATCTTTTCTTGTGCCTCTAAATAAGCGAGTATAATAGCAATGAAACAGGGTTAGCTTAGCAGACAGAGCGTTATTGCATTTGGAATCCCGCATCGGAGGGATGAGAGGTGCTTGGAGGTGGATAGAATCGCCTAACTCGTTTTCAAATCGCCTAAAATTGAGGTAAATTAGGCGAAAAGAGAGTAAGGCAGAATCGCCTAACTACTTTCAAATCGCCTAAAAACAATGTATAATTAGGAGAAAAAAGAAGGAGGTAGGCGAATGAGAGTTTTTGATTATGAAAAATTATCGCAAAGTCAATGGGATGTTGAAGTAGTGAATCTTCTAACCAAAATACATGAACATAAGGGAAAACAAGAGCTGTTTTTGGAACAAAAACCTGCCGTTTTAGATAAATTGGTAGAAATCGCTAAAGTTCAAAGTGTGGAAGATTCGAATAAAATAGAAGGAATTGTCACGACAACAACGAGGATTAAGGAGTTAATGGCTCAGAAAACAACACCGAGAAACAGAGACGAGGAAGAAATTTTAGGCTATAGAGACGTCTTAAATGTAATCCATGAAAGTTATGAATATATTCCTATCAATAGCAATTATATTTTACAACTCCACAGAGAATTGTATAAATATAGTGAAAAAGGAATTGGAGGAAGATATAAAAACACTCAAAATTCTATCGTTGAACAGGATCAAAATGGTAATGTTATAGAAATATTTAAGCCATTACCTCCATATGAGACACCGAAAGCAATTGAAGATATTTGTAGAGAGCTTAATAAAGCTTTGGATAAACATGAAGTAGATTCGTTGTTGTTAATCCCGATATTTATCCATGATTTTCTGTGTATTCATCCATTTAATGATGGAAATGGTAGAATGAGTCGATTGTTAACGACACTTCTTCTATATAGACAAGGGTATGTGATTGGGAAGTACATTAGTTTAGAGAGTAAAATTGAGCAAAATAAAGACGGATATTATTCATCTTTAAGAAAAAGTGGTTTGAATTGGTATGAAGGTCAAGAAGATGTGACTCCTTTTATAAAATATATTCTAAGAACAATATTAGCAGCTTATATTGATTTTGAAGAGAGAGTTGACTATGTAGATGAAAAGCACCCTTCTATTGAGTTGGTTAGAAAAGCGGTCAATAAAAAATTGGGCAAGTTTACTAAATCAGATATCATGGAATTAGTTCCAAGTATAGGTAAAGCAACCGTTGAAAATATGCTGAAAAAACTCGTCGAAGAGGGCTATATTAATCGATATGGAAAAGGGAGATCAACCTATTACGTAAAAAATAACTAAATTTAACATCTCGTTTGATATGTACTTTCTATACTGGAAGCGCAAAAAAAGCTAGCAGAAATTCTGCTAGCTTTTTAAATAGGTTTGTTTAGATTAGTTTTGTTCTGCTTTTTTAGAAACGAGAACGAACATCGCTGAGATTGTTACGATGATTCCTGCTAGAATTACGGCTGTGTTACTTGTTGTACCAGTGTTTGGTAGGTCTGGTGTAACAGTCGTTGTTGTTGTTTCTGGTGCAGGTGTTACTGTTGTTGCGTCTGTTGTTTCGCCTGTCGTTACGCCTGTTGTTGAACCTTCTGTAGTAGAAGAGCCTTCAGATGTTGTTGTAGCGGCAGTTGTTGAAACAGTAGTAGACTCAGTCGTCGTTGTTCCTGCAGTTGTTGAAACTGTTGTAGACTCAGTCGTTGTTGTTCCTGCTGTTGTAGAAACAGTAGTTGACTCAGTCGTTGTTGTTCCTGCAGTTGTTGAAACTGTTGTAGACTCAGTTGTAGTCGTTGATGCTGTCGTAGACTCAGTAGTCGTTGTAGAAGCAGTCGTTGACTCAGTTGTAGTTGTAGTCGTTGTAGGAGCTTCCGTTGTTGTAGTAGTCGTCGTAGGAGCTTCCGTTGTTGTAGTAGTCGTCGTAGGAGCTTCTGTTGTAGTTGTAGTCGTTGTAGGAGCTTCCGTTGTCGTAGTAGTCGTTGTAGGAGCTTCTGTTGTAGTCGTAGTCGTCGTAGGAGCTTCCGTTGTTGTAGTAGTTGTTGTAGGAGCTTCCGTTGTAGTTGTAGTCGTTGTTGCTACTGTTGTCGTTGTTGGAATTGATGGAATTGATTGGTCTCCGTCAACACCACCGTTTGCATTGATGTTAGCAACAGATGCGTTTACTTCTTTCGCCACAACTGCGGCTTCACCTTTCACTTGGTACCAAACTTTTGTGTTGTTCTTGAATTCTTTTTGGTTTTCATTTTCTACTTTTGTACGATAGAAAATAAGAACGCCAGTCTTGTTGATCAAGTCTTTAGGAATCGTCACTACAAATTTTCCTGAAGCATCCACTGTAAATGTTGATCCAGGGAACGCTGCTTTGAAATCTTCAATCGCTGTAGCGCCTGAATAGTAGCCAGGTTTTGCTCCTGTTGTTGTAATTTTAAAGCTGTTTGGGTCTAATTTGTGTCCGCCTTGCACTTCGTCTTCGAGACGAACGTCGCCGTCTACTTCTAAGTTCATCGCGTTAATCGTTACTGCCCAAAGAATGTTGTCAGGGTCGTCAGCGTGCATATCCCCGGCTTTTAAGAAGAATGGAGCGTTGTTTACGCCAGTCGCCATTTTCTTCACGTTCAGGTCGACAGTTTTGTCTCCACTCACGATGGTGAATTTACCAACGTGTTCTTTGTCTGTTGCTGTGTCGTTGTGACCTTCGATTTCGAATTCACCCCAACCGCGAACGTTCTCAAGGCCAGTGATGCCGTCGTTGAACGTTACTTTTGCAGAACCGTCTTTGATGACCATGTCCCCAACGTATTTGCCGTCGATGGTCAATTGGATGGTTTTCTTAAATCCAGTCCCGTGAAGAGTGCCTGAACTTGGCCAAGTCACTTCAAGAGTGTCTCCAGCTTTGATTTTTTGGGCGTGTTCGTCAAACGTAAATTTAACAGTCGTTTGTCCGCCGTCTGTAATTTCGCTTGAAGAGACCGTCAATGAACTGATGTTATTACTAACGTCTGCTGCGTTCACCACTGATTGAGGGGCCAGCATGAATAATAACATCGGGATGAACAATACGAAGAGTAACTTCGAGAGTCTTCCTTTGATGAAATCTTTCATTATTTTTCCTCCTAAAGGTATTAATTTGTGAGAACTTTAACTAAAATCTCCAAAAAAATAGAGCAACCCTTGCAAAAAGCCGTCTAGTTACTGTTCTCGGTAAAGTTTATATGTATTATTATATCACAAATATAAATTTTTACTACCAATTTTTATATATTTCTCAATAGTTTCTTCATATTTTCTTCAATTTCCAAAATCGCCTTGAAAAAGTCAGCAGTAAACGATAACAGAGGTCGTTTTTCCGGAATTTGTTTCCAAAAAATTCTAGCGTTTTAGGCGCACTCAATGCGTTGTGACTGCGTGAGCCTTTACCGACTTTCCGTTTCACTGTACAATAAGGAAGACATGAAGGGACGTGAAACTATGTGGAAAGACGCCATCGAGATGAGAGAGGCCGTCGCTAGTGGCGAGGTATCTCCAAAGGAATTAGTCCAGGAGACATTAGAGAAAATTGAACAACGAAATCCAAGCCTAAACGCGGTCGTGCACTTGCAGGCAGAGCGTGCGCTAAAGAAGCGGAGGAGCGTTCGTTTGAAGGCTTACCGTTTGGCGGGGTACCGCTTCTCTTGAAGGACCTCGGACAAAATCAAACAGGGGAACCGTCTAGTGCGGGAAGTAAGCTCTTGAAGGAAATTCCAGTAAACCGTACCGATAATTTCGTGAAGCGTCTGGAAGCAGCAGGTTTTATCGTCGTGGGACGTACGAATACGCCAGAATTTGGCTTTAAGAATATGACGGAGCCGCAACTCTGGGGCCCTGCGAATAATCCGTATGACGTCAATCGCAATGCCGGTGGGTCTAGCGGTGGTGCAGCGGCTGCGGTAGCTGGTGGCATCGTTCCGATTGCGGGGGCGAGTGACGGCGGTGGTTCGATTCGAATTCCAGCGAGCTTTACGGGCTTAATCGGCTTGAAGCCGAGTCGTGGGCGCATTCCTGTTGGCCCTGGTAGCTATCGTGGCTGGCAAGGGGCTTCGGTGAATTTTGCGATGACGAAGACGGTCCGTGATACTCGCGAGTTGTTGAAATGGATGCAAGTCGAGCAAAAAGATAGTCCGTTTTTAACGCCGCTTATTAAGGACTGGGACGCTCTGCCGAACCGTCCGCTTCGAATCGGCGTGATTGAGAAGTCTCCTATTGAAAGCTTGTCGCTCCAGAAGCCAAGGAGGCGCTTCGCAAGGCTGTGAATTTCCTAGAGGGACTTGGCTGTGTGGTCGAACCGATTGGCTGGCCCGTTGACGGCGTGGAAGTGATGAAGAACTATTATGTGATGAATAGTGTGGAGACGGCGACGATGTTCCAAGGCATGGAGGCAAGTTTTGGCCGTAAGTTCACGAAAGACGATATGGAACTGATGACCTGGGGTATTTACCAGTCTGGGGAACGCATTTTAGCAAAAGATTATAGCGCGGCTCTGTCGAAATGGGACACGTATGCGCATGCGATGGAAAAAGTGCATGAGCAGTACGATTTGATTGTAACGCCGAGTGTGAGCGATGTGGCTCCGCTTCATACGCAATTCCCGATGGAAGAATCGGTGCGACACGCATTAGAGCATATGGACGAACTGAGTGTACCAGAACAGCAAAGCGTGATTTGGCGCATGTTTGACCGCACGCTTGCGCTCACGCCATTTACTCAATTATCCAATATTACAGGTGCACCGGCGATTAGTTTGCCAGTGCATTTAACCGAAAAAGGACTTCCAATCGGCGTACAGTTGATGGCGGCGCGCGGGCAAGAGGCGTTGCTGTTAACGGTGGCAGAATGGTTTGAACGCGAAGGGCAATTTGAAACAAGAGACTTCAGCTAGGAGTGAAGAAGATGACGAAGAAAGTAGCAATCGTAGGGGCTGGCATCGTCGGGGCGACTGCGGCGTATCAGCTGAGCAAAAAGGAATCGATGTGACGGTATTTGACGAAGGCGTGGGTCAAGCAACGAAGGCGGCTGCGGGGATTATTTGTCCATGGTTGTCGCAACGTCGCAATAAAGACTGGTACCAACTCGTCTCTCATGGGGCGGCGTACTATCCAGAGTTGATGGATCAGCTACGCGAGGACGGCGTCAGCGAGTTGCCGTATGAACAAGTCGGAGCGTATATTTTCAAGCATACCGAGAAGCAATTGGCGAAGGTCGAAGAGATGGCCGTGGAGCGACGCGTGGATGCGCCGATGATTGGCGAGGTGCATGCCCTCACTCCAGAAGACGTGGCGCGTGTGATTCCGGGCTGGTCGAATCCAGACGGTGCGCTGTATTGTAGCGGTGGCGGTCGTGTGGACGGAGAACTCCTTGTGACGCTTCTATTAGAACAGGCCGAAAAGAACAGGGCTCGTGTGGTCCGTGAAAAAGTAACGCTTGAAGCTGTTGGCGAAGAGGTCCGTGTGCGTCTTGGCGAAGAGGTGCACTCCTTCGATGCGGTAGTCCTTTCTAGTGGTGCGTGGGTGAAAGAACTCATTGGACCGCTTGGCTACTACGTGGATGTGCGTCCGCAAAAGGGTCAGTTGATTGAACTAACCTTGGAGACGACCGAAGATACGTCAAAATGGCCAGTGTGCATGTTGCACGGTGAAATTGATATTCTTCCATTCCCAGATGGCAACATTTTAGTAGGCGCAACTCACGAAAATACGCAAGGTTTCGATTTGGTTCCAGATGAAGAGCTCTTAAACGGTATGTACGAGGAAGCGTGTGCGAGTCTTCCAAGTCTAAAAAATGCCAAACGCAGTGGCGTGCGCGTCGGAACGCGTGCGTATACTTCCGATTTTCTACCGTTCTTTGGCGAAGTGCCAAATACGACAAATGCCTTTGTAGCAAGTGGTTTGGGCTCTTCAGGGCTCACAAGTGGGGTCTGGATTGGCGAATTATTGGCCCGCATGGTGGCAGGGGAAGAAGTCGGATTTTCAGTAGAAAAATACACTCCGCAAAATTATGTACGAAAAGTGTAAATTTCTGAATGTTTTTAGTTGAGTTTTACTTTTAATTTTAGTATTCTATTGAAGGTAATTATTTAACCTAAAAAACAAAGGAGGAAAACATTTATGTTAAAAGAGTTTAAAGAGTTTTTAATGCGCGGGAATATCGTTGAATTAGCAGTAGCGGTTATCATCGGTGGAGCTTTCAAAGCAATCGTTGATTCATTAGTTAAAGATATTATTTCACCAATCATCGCAATGGTAGCAAACACAGGAGATATCGCAGCAGTTTCATTTAAATTAGGTTCTGCTCAAATCGGTATCGGTGCTTTCATCGCTGCTATCATCAACTTTGTAATCGTTGGCGCTGTATTGTTCTTAATCATTAAGGTATGAACAAAGCTGCTGAATTAGCTAAGGGTAACCAAGCTGAAGAAGCTGCTGCTCCAGCTGCACCAACTGCAGAAGATTACTTAAAAGAAATCCGCGACTTATTAGCAAACAAATAATCGCCTTGAAAAGCCGAGAACCCTCTCGGCTTTTTGTGTGCAAAAAAATAAAAAGTGGATGGAATAAAAGGATAAAATTTGTTGAACCATTGTGAATGAGTGTGTGCTTGAAAAAAGCGAAGCTTCGCTTCGTTTCTTTGGATTTTAGGAGAATGAGTGCATTGTCGGATAAACAAGTTCAGAATCAGTTTTATTATTGAAAGAGTTATAGTGGGGCACCGGTGCAAGCCTTGGTCTTGCACCTTTAAAGCCTCAAAGGGGACGTATGAAATAAATTCCTACGTCCCCTAATTCGTTTTAATGCTTGTTCCCACTATTCTTTCAATAAACTGATTCTTTTCGTTTATCCTCCTTAGGCGTTTGGATGGAATCCAAAGAAACTCGCAAGATTCTATTTTTCAAACAAAATGGTTCAACGAATTTTTCTTTATTTCTTGACCGAAAAACGAGAGGGTCTGTCTTTTGAACGATTAAAATTTGCTTCGTCGACTACCGGAACATCCGCAAAACAGGATGTGAGAAAAGGCGTTAATAGGCGATGACGGTTCGCAGGTTAGACGCAAAGGACTGCTTGTAGTCCTGCGGACTAACCTCGAAAGGCTTGAGCCTATGCCTTTTCGAGCTCAACTACACAGGATACATCGCAGAAAGGCAGAAGCAAAAAACGGATTCACACTGTGAATCCGTTTTGTTTCGTAATTTATTGCTCGTACCGTCTAATAAACAACTTTGAAGAGTGTTCTTCTTAGTGATGAGTGGTTTCGATGAGCTGCTTTAGGTGTTCTAAGAGTTGGTTTAAGGTGTCTAGTGTTTCTTGTGGTTTGTCACATTGATAGAGATTTTGGAAGTAAGCTTGGATGTTTGTTTCAAAATCTTGTGGGAGAAGAGCGCAGTTTTCTTTTGCGTATGACAGCATCCGTTTTTCACCAGGGTGTAATTGCTCGTTCAAAGCAAAGAGAAGGTCAAAATAGGAAGCAAAGAACTCGCTACTTCTGTGGTTCAAGGCGAGAATGTCCTTGCGTTTAAGGGCTTTTTTGATTTGTTTTGAAAAAGCGGGCAAGGATTTTTCGAGTAAAAGGGACTGTCTCTCGATGATATTCCGCTTCAGATTCGCAGGGTAAGGAATCTGGTACTTGTTCTGAAGCGCGGTGTATCGGTTTTCTTGGTCGTATAGAACTTTGCTATGAAGCAAGTTGTACCACATACAAGTCGTGTAGGCATTTTGAGGTTGAGGCTCTATAACCACCTTCTGTAAGTCTTTATCAAAATCATCCAAGGAACGGTAGATGAATTCAATCTCAATTCCATTATTTAGAACGCAATCATCTTCCACTTCCCAAAATTGATTTTGGATTTCCATATACGAGCAGTACTTGCCCAGTAGTTTTTCGCGGATTTCAGGAGCAATCGGACCTTTTAAATAGACATAGACATCATAGTCTGAATCTTGATCATAATACTCTCCAGCTCTAGAGCCCCCAAGGACCACGGCTTCTACTTGATCTAGTTGGGCTAATTCTTCAAAAAGTTTTTCTGGCATCCTCTTTCCTCCCTTTCAGTCAGTAAGTTCATTGTAGCAAAAATTCATTCAGATGCAATCTATATTTTTCTAGGAAAAAATAGGTATAATAGTAGAAAGATGTAATGAAAGGGGTCTTTCAAATGTGGATAGTATTTGCAGTGTTGTCAGCGGTGTTTGCGGCGTTGACGTCGATTTTGGCGAAGATTGGGATTGATGGGGTAAACTCGAATTTGGCGACGGCGGTACGCACGGTTGTGGTCGTTGTGATGTCGTGGCTGATGGTATTTGTGACGAATAATCAAAACGGGTTGTCTGAGATTAGTCGGAAAAGTTGGATCTTCTTGATTTTATCAGGGATTGCGACAGGAGCTTCTTGGCTTTGTTACTACAAGGCGCTTCAGATGGGGAGTGCAACAGAGGTAGCGGCAGTCGATAAATTGAGTATCGTCTTCACGTTGATATTGGCCGTTTTCTTCTTGCATGATACGTTCACTATGAAGTCACTCATTGGGTGTGCACTGATTGCGACCGGGACAATTATAATGGTTTGGTAAATAGAAAATAGCGTACGGAATTTTCCGTACGCTATTTTTTATGGAGTAGTTCTTTGTTGAAGGTTACTAGTGTGCTGGATTGTATAGAAAAAGACTCGCGGGTCGAGTCTTCTTGGAATTAGTATTTTTATACAGAGAGCGCAATTAGTGAAATGCAAAAGGCGATGATTCGAATGAGGGTAGGGGCTAGTTTTATTTGTCCAGATTCTTTATCGGCAATATAATCACCGATAAAACATAGGATACCGCCAATACACCACATTGGAGTCACAAAGTTTCGAACGGAAGAAAAATCAACATATTTAGTATAAATAAAGAGAGCAATTAGGATTGATGAACCGATTAGTAAGTACCAACCACCCTTATGATTTTTCTGAAAGAGTAATACTTTCAGGCCCCTCACTATGTGATAGAGAATGAAAAGGAAGGTAACTATGGCAATAAACAATACAGCAATGATTATATTAAGCATAAGAAATTCTCCCTATAAGATTAAACGATGTGAAGAGTACTAAAAAGGTCTTCCACTCTATTATAAATGAAATAGCAGTGGAAGACCTATTTTTTATAAAAATACAACATTGTAGAAGAAGGTTAAGATAACAAAGACAAAAACCGTAGTGAAAATACGGATAATTTGTCCGTATATCTTATCTTCATGAGTGTTATCATACCAACTAGCTCCGATGCAACAGCAGACAGAGCCGACAGCCCAGAGAATAATGCCCATTAGTCTGATGGGCATAAACATTGTAGCAGACAAACCAGCGAGTGCTCCGCCGATGCTCATTAAGTATCCTTGTGGCGACTTTTTATCTTCTGAAAACATTTTTAGCCCTTTCGAAGCATTGAATATTCCGAAGAAAAAAGCGATAATTGCAAGTCCTTGTAATATTACGATTAATCCGAGCATATGAAGTTCCTTTCTTTAAACAATTATAAATGAATTAAAAATAGCGCAAATGTAATAATAGCCGCAATCGTTAAACTAAATAAATAAAACAGCGGTGTAGTATCATCGTTTGCTTCGTGATTCATTTTAGCTCCCCTATAATACAACACTATGGCGACAAACCAAGCTGCTATCGCGAGAGGATAGTAAAGGAATAGCAATGGGATTGTACCAAGAGAGAAAAGTGTACCTATGTAAACATAGTTATTTCCAGGCGTATTCTTTTTTCTAAAATGGGCTATTAAGCTAACGGTTAAGTTTAATAGAGAGTAAGCGAAAATCACGAATAGTACGTGATAAAAATCAAATAAAAATGCTAACATCTAAGAACCTCCTTATCATCCCAAGAAAAGTACAATCATAAATACTGCAATAATGGCTCCGATAGTTACATTAATAAAGTAAAACGTTGGATTGGAATCATCGTTTGCTTCATGGTTCTTTTTAGATCCGATAAACAGCAACATCAGTCCGACAATCCAAGTGATGATTGCAAGAGGATAGGCACCGAATAGCATTGGAATGGTCGTGAGAAAACAGACTACGCTAACGAAAATAAAGTCGTTTCCTGGCGCGTTCTTTTTTCCGAAACAAGCGAATAAATTGAAGAGAGCGTAAAAAATCATAGCGATTGATAAGTAAAATAACTTCAGTAATAACCCAAAAAATTCTAACATAGAAAATCCTCCTTATAATATAATCCTTTTTTAAACGAGCGCCAGTCCAAGCGTGAGAAGGACTGCGATGGTGATGCGGATGACGTGATGTGATTTGTTGATGTTGCCTTTTTCTTTTCCGTTCATATAGGCTCCCACGCAGCAAAGCGTTGCCCCAAGGATCCATGTTAGGAATGGAATTCCGGGTACGATTGAGAGTAATGGGATTGTAGGAAGTGCGATGAGACCTCCTGCAAAAACGAGGATGTTTCCTGTTGTTTGTCTCCTTTTAGAAGAGCGGTGCCACCTGCAAGCAGATGTAAGAGTGCGAATGTGACGACAAAGAAACTAAGAATAAAAAATATGATGAATACAACGTTCATATGAGGCTCTCCTTGTTAGGCAAAAATCATTAAAATGGTGATGACAAGTGCAACGATGGCACGTGCTTTGTTTGGGTCTTTAATTTTATCCGGAAATGGATTTCTATTGACAAAGCAGACAACAAACTCAAGCATTTGGTTTTCTGTTTTATATGGTTTTTCATGCTGATTATTCCAATAGGACGCGTATAACATGACTGCCCACGCTAATATCCAGAAGATATATCCAGTGACTGATTTTTCGTAAATCAAACGGGCGGAATGAAGTGCCGTGATCCCTCCAATGAATAGTAGGAAGTTGGCGAGTGAAAATTTCTGCGTTCCAATCGTATAGACTCCAACGCTAATGAATGGTAATAGGTAAAATAAGGCGATGGAATTGATGATAACGTGCATAGAATTCTCCTTTTAGGTTGATAGTATTCAGTATAAATTGCTCCTTGTGTTTTGTCAAAATACGGCGGGTGCGGTAAACTAAGGGGGAGATTGAAAAGGAGTGCTGAGATGAAATTAATACTATCGCCTGCGAAGGAAATGAATTGCGACGCATTAGAGAAACGCGACTGGGGAAGTGAGCCCGGCTGCCGCAAAAGTGGTAGAAGCTGTAAGAGAAGTGCCCGAAGAGGAGCTTGCGCGAGTGCTTGGCGTCAAAGGGAAGTTGCTCGACGAAAACAAAGCGTTCATCGAAGGGTGGAACGTGGCGAAGGCTGCACCTGCCATTGAACTCTACAACGGACTGGCGTTTCGCTGGTTGAAGCAAGTAGAAGGATGGAACAAGGGTTTAGGCTATGGAAGCGAGCATGTGCGCATCTTATCTGCGTTATATGGGGCTGTGGCGCCGGATGCTTATGTGAAGCCGTACCGCTTAGATATGTTACGACCATTGCGCGTAGACGGGAAGAGCTTGAAGGCTTACTGGAAAACGGAGTGGGCCGAGTTGTTCGAGGAAGGTGAAACGGTGGTGAACTGTGCGAGCGATGAGTTCAGCACATTATTAGACCGCTCGCGTTACAACTGGGTGGACGTGGAGTTTTACGAACGTAAAGACGGAAAGTTGAAACAACACTCTACGACGTCGAAAAAGGGCGCGGGTTGTTAGTGGGCTTTGCCATGCGCAAACAGGCAACAGACGTCAAGCAGTTGGAAGCTTTTAAAGAAGACGGATTTGCGTTTGATGCGGAACTATCAACACCAGAAAAACTGGTATTTGTGAGATAAAAATAGAGGAGTAGGACAGTAGTCTTACTCCTCTTTTGCTTATTTTCTCTCCTGTGCGACATAGGCTTGAATCGCGTCGCAAGCGTATTGTCCAACACCTTTGCCGTATTTATCCAAGTTCGTTCTGAACTCTTCGTTTTTCGCGTAGCCGAACCCGATGCTTGAGAAGACATCGATGGAGCAGTCGAACGCGTAAGCGCACATGTGTTGGTGGAGTTGTTTTGCTAAGTCCACGTTCACAGCGTCTGTTGCTGGTAGGCCTTTTTCGATATTATCCGCGAATGCGAAGAAGATGTTGTTGAAGCCGTCCGCAACGATTTCTTCCTTGCCTTTTTGTCTTTCTTCGGCCTCGTTCATCACTGTTTCGCCGTATTTTTCAGTCGCGGCCTGTTTGTATTTCTCGTTATCCTTGAAGGTGAACCCTTTGAATTTTTCTTCGGTTGTCATCGTCATTTTCCTTTCTGTAGACGCAATCGTCTTTTCTAATGTGTCGATTAATGTTAGAAGACGGTCTTTTTCTTTCTGCATTAAATTCAATTGATGTTTTAAGTGGGGCAACAGATCATCCTCGTTTTGCTTCATTAGAGACTTTATCTCTTTCAGCGAAAATCCCAAATATTTATAGTAGAGAATCGTCTGCAATTGGGAAAGCTCCTCGTCGCTATAGTAGCGATATCCATTTTCCTGTTTCTTCGGGGAAAGCAATCCAATTTCGTCATAGTGATGCAAAGTGCGCACCGATACACCACTGATTTCACTTACTTGCTTGATTAAATACATAACCTCAACTCCTAACACTAGAAAGTCTAACCTATACCGTTACGTCAGAGTCAACACTTTTCTCTTTTTCTTACGCTAGGAAACGAAGAAGGAGATCCCACCGCCCGTTTTAAGGAATAGTTCTCCGCCTTCCCGGCACAAGCCCGCATCCTCGTCCATTTAGAAGCTCACAAAATACGATTACTTCAGTTGCGCGTTTCCGAAGAACCGGACGGATTAAGGAATTTCCTTTTCCTTTTTCTTACTATACGAAACGAAGAAGATGACTACACCACCGTCGCAAGGAGTACGTCCCGGCTTCACGGCGCAAGCCTGCATCCTCGTCCATTTAGAAGCACCATAAAAATACGATTACGGAAATCTTGCGGATTCATCGTAGCAGTAATGGGGGATAGCAACCAATGTGAATTACTGACTCTAGGAAGAAACCCGTAGAGTCAGTTTGAAGCTTGGTAGAGCTTGAGACATAAGGCTCAAGCCGTTGCCCCATTACAGCTATGATGAATCCGCAAGGATTGAAGTAATCGTATTTTAAATAAGCACCCCATCTAAATGGTCGATCTCATGCTGGATGACTTGCGCCGTGAAGTCGGTGAACGTTCCCGTATGCTTCTTGCCGCTCGGGTCGGTGTAGGCTACTTCAATCGTTTGATAGCGCGTCGTCTTCTTCGTGCCAGTATGGCTCAGACATCCTTCTTCCGTTTCATACGGTCCTTGCTTTTTCGTAATACGCGGATTCAGCATCACCAAATCCATCGGGCCAATCGCTACAATAATAATGTTCTTCTTCACGCCAATCATATTCGCCGCCATCCCTACACAGCGGTCGCGGTTGGCACGAAGCGTATCTTGCAGGTCGCGGACCACTTGTGCGTCAGCTTTCGGATCGGCAGCTGTTGATTTTTGGCTTAGGAAGAGTGGGTCTTTCATAATATTTTTTTGCATAAGTTTGCTCCTTTATACGGTCATTCTTAAAAAGATTTTTGCAATTTCTTCAGGGGTTTCCACGCCGCCTTTTTGAATCCAATGGAAGAAAATCGCGCTATTGCTATAGATAAACACTTCTTGCGCGTAATCGTCTGGCAGCGGATAGACCATCTCGATATTTTTCTTAATCGGTCCAATTTGGCGCGTTAATTCCAGCAGAAAGTCGTGGACGAGTTTAGCCGTATAGTTGAAACGATTCAAGGTCATTGCGTGAATAAAGTCGAAGTCCTCTTTTAAATACTCGAAGATCTTCACGATTCCTGGGAGGGCCTCTTCTTTATTTTTTGGATTGCCTTCTTTTAATAGAAGTAAGATATTTTGTAAAATCTCGTCAATGAGCTTGTCCACCATGTCGAATTTATCGACGTAATGCAGGTAGAAGGTTCCACGATTCACGCCTGCTTCTCTGGCGATATCGCTCACGCTAATGGCTTCGAAGTCTTTTTCTTTCAGTAATCGGGTGAGCGCTTCTTTTAAATCGCTTTTCGTAGTGGTTTTCCGTTTTTGTGTCGTCATGTTTTAAACTCTTTTCTTAAATCAACACATTGTTGAGTATTGTGTATTGTTTTTTCACTACTGCTAGTATAGAGTAAATACGAAAGAGAATCAACACAGTGTTCATTTAATGTGTTGAGAGAAATGAGGGATAGACATGGCTTATATCGAAATGAAGAATAGCTATAAACGTTATCAAGTCGGCGATACAGAGATTGTCGCGAATAATGATGTGAATTTTGAAATTGAAAAAGGAGAGTTAGTCATTATTTTAGGGGCCAGCGGTGCAGGGAAATCAACGGTTCTGAATATTTTAGGGGGCATGGACACCAATGACGACGGGCATGTGTTTGTCGATGGCGTGGACATTTCCGCTTTTGATGAAAAACAACTCACTTATTATAGAAGAGATGATGTCGGCTTCGTCTTCCAATTTTATAATCTAGTACCGAATTTAACGGCAAAGGAAAATGTGGAACTCGCGGCTGAGATTGTAAAAGACGCCCAAGATGCAGAGGAAGCCTTGAAGTCTGTTGGATTAGGACATCGTATCAATAATTTCCCAGCACAATTATCGGGTGGGGAACAACAGCGGGTATCGATTGCACGTGCGGTTGCGAAGAATCCAAAGTTATTGCTTTGTGATGAGCCAACAGGAGCGCTCGACTACCATACCGGAAAGCAAGTGCTTCAGATTTTACAAGATATGTCACGTAATCAAGGGGCAACCGTTATTATCGTAACGCATAACCAAGCGCTGGCGCCGATTGCCGACCGTGTGATTCATATGCATGACGCGCGCGTGAAATCTATTGAACTCAATCCAAATCCACAAGATATTCAAACACTTGAATATTAGAAGGGGTGAAGATCGTGATTAAGAAGACATTAAATAAGGATATAAGAAACTCCCTTCGTCAATCGAAAGGGCGCTTCCTTTCTATTATGCTCCTCATGATGCTAGGGGCGTTCAGTTTGGTCGGATTGAAAGTGTCTGGTCCAGATATTGAAGATACCTTGAACAGCTATATGGAAACTGCCAACGCTGCCGATTTATTCGTGGTGGCAGGATATGGTTTGAGTTCCGAGGACCAAGCCGAGATACAACAAGAGAACGCCGATGTGGAGTTTGGCTATTTTGTCGATACGGTGATTAGCGATACGCCTAGTGCGATTCGTGTGTTCTCACAGACGACCGATATTTCGACGTTCGAGTTGGTGAGTGGCGCGTTTCCTACGAAATCAAATGAAGTAGCGCTTGACGGGGCGATGGCCGATCAGTACAAGATTGGCGATACCATTCGATTGAATGAATCCGGAAGTAACACTTTACTGAAGGGGCATGAATTTACCATTACGGGGTTTGTGAACTCCAGCGAGCTCCTGTCAAAGACGATTAAAGGGGTATCGAGTGCGGGAAGCGGGGACCTTAGCGGGTTTGCCGTCGTGCCAAAAGAGGCGTTCGATTCTGAAGTTTATACGATTGCGCGACTTCGTTATCCGGATTTGCGCAAATGGAAAACAACAAGCCGTGAGTACTCGGACAAAGTGACGGAGTTGCAACAGGCGCTTGAAGAAAAGTTAGCTGACAATGGAACGGCGCGCTTAGACACGTTGAAGACGAAGGCCGACGATAAGATTTCAGAAGGAAAAGAAAAGATTACCGATGCCAAAACGCAACTCTCAGACGCCGAGAAGAAATTGGCAGACGGCAAGAGCGAAATCGAAAAGAACGAAAAGTCGCTTGAAGACGGGCAAAAAGAAGTCCGCAGCAATGAAGCAACACTTGCCTCAGGAGATGAAAAGCTTAATGCGGCGTGGAATCAGTTGGAAGCAAGTCGCGCGCAACTTGAGAGTGCTCGCGTACAAATCGAACAAGCCGTGGCGACTTTAGCCGAAAAGAAAGAACAGTTAGCAGATGCCAGCACCAAACTAACCCAAGCGGAGGAACAACTTGCTGCAAAGAAAGAAGAACTCGCAAACGCTCGGGAGCAGCTTGAAGCAGGAAAGACGCAATTAGCGCAGGCGAAAGCGCAACTAGAAACGGGGAAGGCAGACCTTGAAGCTAAAAAAACAGCCTTAGCGCAAGGGAAGGCACTACTCGCCAGTGACCCTGATGCGGCTGCGGCGCAAGGCATTACCGAAGAAAGCCTTCAAGCGATGGAGACGGCTTTAACGCAAGGAGAAGCCCAGCTTGCTCAAACAGAACAGGCGCTTATCGCCAAAGAACAAGTGCTCGCTCAAAAAGAACAAGAACTCACAGCGGGGGAAACGGTGATTTCAAATGCTGAAGCAGAACTCGAAGCGAAGAAGCAACAATTACGCGCAGGGCAAGAAGCGTACCGCCAAGGATTAGTGAAGTATTACGATAGCTATAGTCAGTATGTGGATGGCCTCGATCGATACCGCGAAGGAGTGGCGGCCTTTGAAGCGAATGCCGGAACATTAGCAGAAGGCAAGGCAAAACTAGCCGAAGCCAAGAAAACGTTGGCGGACGGAGAAGCCAAACTCGCGGAAGCCAAAACGCAGCTAAAAGAAAGCGAAGAAACTTACAACGAGAAGAAAGAAACAGCCGACAAAGATATCCAGAAGGCGGAATCCGAACTCGAAAAGGCGGAAGTGGACGTTTCAAAACTCACGAAACCGAAGTACTCCGTCTACACGCGTTCGACGATGCTTGGAAGCGAAGGATTCTTTAATATGAAGACGACAGCTGAAGGAATTACGTCAGTTGGGAATCTCTTCCCGATTGTGCTTTATGCCGTGGCGGCGCTCGTAACGGTAACGACAATGACGCGTTTTGTGAACGAAGAACGGATCAATGCTGGGGTGTTGAAGGCGCTCGGCTATGAAACAAAAGACGTGTTGAAGAAATTTGCCGTGTATGGTTTTACTGCAGGGGTTAGTGGCACCGTCCTTGGAATCTTACTGGGAACGTACGCATTGCCAAGTGCTTTGGGTGCGACCTTGATGAAGGATACGGTATTGCCAAGTATCCAGTTGAATTTTCATCCACTCATTGCCGTGATTGCGATTGTTTGCTCGCTCATCTGTAGCGTGGTGCCTCCATTATGGATTGCCCGTCGCGAACTGCATGAGCAAGCTTCAGCCCTTCTCTTGCCGAAAGCTCCCGTTGCTGGGTCGAAGATTTTCCTCGAGCGTATTCCGTTTATTTGGAATCGTCTCAGCTTCACACATAAGGTAACGGCTCGTAATATTTTCCGTTATAAACAACGCATGCTTATGACAATTTTCGGGATGGCAGGCTCCGTGGCGCTTCTCTTTGCAGGGCGAGGGATTCTCGGGTCTCTCGATGGGATTGCCGATCGTCAGTTCAAGGAAATTATTATGTATGATGCGATTGTTTCAAAAGACACCGTGCTAACAGCCTCAGAAGAAACTGCGCTGCACAACTATTTAACCTCTTCAAACGTGACTTCCTATAGCGACGTCTATAGTGAGACGGTGACGCGTGAAGTGCCAGGGGTGGACGATGAGCAGTCCGTGACGGTGCTCGCTGGGAATGTTGCAAGCATTTCTCCATACCTTCATTTGAATGATGCGAAGACGAAGAAAGCCGTGACGCTTCCTGAGGACGGCGTGTTGATTTCCGAGAAATTAGCCACCCTCTTAAACGTGAAAGCAGGCGACACCTTTACGCTTCCGAATAAGGACGGTATGGATGTGACGTTAACGGTCGGTGGTGTCGTGGAAATGTACGCGGGGCACTTCGTCGTAATGACACCAGAAGTGTACGCCAAGGCTTATGGGGTAGCGCCACAAGACAACGCGATTTGTACAGTTTAAAGACAAAGACGCTGCTAGCGTACAAAAAGCAGCTGCGGACTTAATGGCCCTAGGCGGTGTGAAAGCTGTCGTGCAAAACACGTCCATGGTGAGCCGTATCGATACCATTGTCGGTTCGTTAAGCCGTGTCATGATGATTTTAACAGCCGTATCAATTTTACTAGCGGTCGTTATCCTCTATAACTTAACCAACATCAACGTGGCCGAACGAATTCGCGAGCTCTCGACGATTAAGGTACTTGGGTTCCTGAATAAAGAAGTGACGATGTATATTTACCGCGAAACGATTTTATTATCCATCATCGGGATGGGTGTTGGGATTTTGTTTGGGCAAGTGCTGCATAGGGTGATTATTGAGACGGTGGCACCGGGGTTTGTCATGTTCAATCCCGCTGTCGGATGGTTTGTATATGTGTTGCCATGCGTGATTGTGATTGTTATCTTGGTTGCGCTAGGATATATGGTGAACCATCTCCTCCAACGCATCGATATGCTAGAAGCCCTCAAGTCTGTGGACTAGGAAAGCAATAGTAATATAAGCAAAGAAAAATCCTTACGGATTCATCAATAATGATTGTAAGTCGGGTACCGGCTGTAGCCTAAGTCTACAGCCTACCGAGCTTCAAACTGACTCTAGGGAATAAATTTCCAGAGTCAGTAATTCACATCGGTTACTAAACCGTACTACAATCATTATTGGATCCGTAGGATTTTTTTCTTTGCTTCTTTTTGTGCCCCAGACTTGGGGGTCTGTGTATGGAGCAGGGTTCGCATATACCTCAAGGCAACAATATATAAACCGTCCTTTTTAGAGAGAGGGGCGGATGTGTTTTTCCGTTCGTCACCGCAAAGCTCCACAGACTTGGGGTTCTGCATTTGGAGTAGGGTTCGCATATACCGCAAGGCAACGATATACAAACCGTCCTTTTGATAAGAGAGGGAGCACAATAAAAAAACAGAGCTGGAGGCTCCGTTTTTTTATTCAAATTCGAGTTGTTTTGGTTTGAGGATGGCGGATAGAATCGTGAAGATAAGGGCGCCGGCAAAGGTTGGGACAATCCACTCGAGGCCGTATGTGGCTAGTGGGAAGGTGCCAATCCATGTGGCTGCGTCTCCGAGTAGGTTTCCGCCTAAAGTTGTGAGAGGGTGTTGATTCCTTGCACGAGTCCGACGATTCCGGCACCGATGACTGCTCCAAGATACGTCCAATCGTATGGAATGTATTGGTCGAAGGCAGAGAAGAGAATCAATGCAATCATAATCGGGAAGATAAAGGTCAACACTGGAACGGCTAAGTTGATGAGTGAATCCACCCCGACAAGTGAGATGATGAATTCTACTGCTACAGTGACAAGAATCGTTTTCTTGTAGGAGATTTTTCCTTTAGACACTTCTTCGAAATATTGACCACAAGTGGTTGTTAGTCCAATCGCGGTTGTGAGGCAGGCGAAGCAGACAGCCAGTCCCATCGCGAGTTGTCCCCATGACCCGAGTAAGTTCTTCACGATAGTTGTCAGCATTGCGGCACGCTGCGCATTTGAATCGATGACAGTGCTCAAGCTGGCTCCGCTGTAGGCTAGTGTCGAGTACACTAATGCGAGTAAGATGAACGCCACGATTCCGACGCCGAACATCATTCTGAATTGGTCTTTTTGTTTAAATACCCACGGCGCGTAATATCTTTCATGACCACTCCGGCTAAGAGGGGCGCTCCGAGGACGTCCATGGTTTGATAGCCTTCTTTAAATCCTTGTGCGAAAAGTCCAGTTCCGTCCGTTGCAGCAAAGCTCGCATTTGGTTGAAGAACGGCTCCGACAAAAATCAAGAAGAGGATGAAGAGGAGAATCGGTGTTAAGTATTTTCCGATGGCGTCCATAACTGAATTTTCCTTATACGTAATCCAGAGGACAATACCGAAGAATACGAGCGAAGTGATCCATTGTGGGGCGCTTGGGAAATACGATTGTACGAAGATTTCGTGCGTGGACGCTCCGGTACGTGGAACGGCGAAAATCGGCCCGATGAGAAGAACGCAGATTGCAGCAAGGGCGCTTGCAAAAAGTGGATGAACTCTACGCCCGACGTTCAGCGCGCTTCCGCCAAGAGCAGCGACGACCATTACGGCAATAATCGATAATAGTGGGTCGCTAATGAGGAAGGCAAGAGTCGCAATTCCCCAATTTTCTCCAGCTGTTACGCCGAGGTAGGGTGGGAAGATTAAGTTTCCGGCACCAAAGAAGATCGCGAACAGGGCAAATCCTATAATGATAATGTCTAATAATTTCTTTTTCATTGAGTCACAGCCTAACATTAAAAAATGATTAGAAACAGTGTACCATAAACTTCTCTCGAATGCACTAAAAAATAAAACCAAACGTTATGTTAAATAGTTTCTTTATCGTTCGTTTTTAGGTATAATAAACAGTGCAAGAAAACCATTTTAAAGGAGAGCAACTCATAAATGCGTAAAGTTTATTTAAACCACGATGGTGGCGTAGATGATTTAGTATCATTATATTTACTATTAAAAATGGAAGACGTGGAATTAGTAGGGGTCGGCGTTATCGAAGCGGACTGCTATTTATTACCAGCGGTGGAAGCCAGCAAGAAGATTATTCATAAGTTCGGGTCTGAAAAGGACAAACAATTGAAAGTCGCTTCTTCAGACTCACGCCCTGTGAACCCATTCCCGAAAGAGTGGAGAATGCATGCCTTCACAGTGGACGCACTTCCAATCTTAAACGAACATAAACCAATTACGGTGCAAGACTCCCCATTAAAGCGCACGAAGATTTAATCCGTGCCTTAAAAGAATCAGATGAGAAAGTGGACCTTGTTTTCGTAGGACCATTAACAGACTTAGTACGTGCGTTAGACCAAGACCCAACGATCGAAGAAAACATCGGTAAATTGTACTGGATGGGTGGAACATTCCTTGATATGGGGAACGTGGAAGACCCTGAACACGACGGAACTGCAGAGTGGAACGTGTACTGGGATCCATTTGCGGCAAAACGCGTTTGGGAATCAGGCATCCAAATCGAATTAGTAGCACTTGAAAGTACAAACATGGTGCCATTATCGCTAGATGTCCGCGACCGCTGGGCAAAAGAACGTGCCATCGAAGGCGTTGACTTCTTAGGTCAATGTTACGCCATCGTTCCGCCGCTCACTCACTACGTAACGAACTCTACTTATTTCCTATGGGACGTATTAACAACTGCTTCATTTGGAAAAGAAGACCTCGTGAAACGTTCAGTGGTCAACAGTGACGTAATCGTGGCTGGTGCAAGCCGTGGCCGTACCGTTAAAGCCGAAAATGGCCGTCCAGTCGACCTTGTCTACCACGTCGACCGCGATGCCTTCTTCGACTACATCACAGATTTAGCAAAAAAAAATAAAATAAATAGCTTCTGGCGCTCTCGAAAGAGAAGCGCCTTTTTTTATGTTTTAGTATTATAAATGGCAGAAATTATCCAAAGAAAGGGTTTACAAAACTGTTTTGTAGCATTATACTTGTTGTATAGAATTCGATACAAAAAAATGTATTTTCATCATGGGGGTGTCTGTAATGACTTAATTTTTTATATTAGGCTATTGTACAAAAAAATGTATATTGAACGGAGGAGTTAAGATGTTGAAAAATATTAAGAAGCAAATGTTACTAGTTACTGCTGCTCTAAGTGTATTTGGGTTAGCAGGGTGTGCAAATAAAGTCGTTCCTCAAAGTTCTGAAACAACGGTTGTATCTGAAACTAAGGATGGAAATCAATCAAAATCCTTAGAAAAAGCTATTGATGCAGTCGCTTTTTCTTACGTTAAGAGTCAATTAGCAAATGATAATCCTAAAGCTACACCAGGTGCACAAGTTGTAGTTTTAAAGGATGGAAAGATGGTCTTCCAAAAGAGTTATGGTGTAATTCAAGCTTTTGATTTTTCGAAGAATCCTGCTGAAAAAATTGAAAAACCATCACCAGTAACCAATGAAACTCTTTTTGATTTGGCATCAGTTACAAAGATTAGTGCAACAACACAAGTGTTTATGCATTTAGTTTATGAAGGAAAAGTCAAATTAGAGGATAAGATTACACAATATTTACCTGATTTTGGCAAGAATGGTAAAGAAGACGTCACAATTGGTCAGCTGTTAAGCCATACTTCAGGACTTCCTCAATGGAAGGCTATCTACCTATATTCTAATAATAGACAGGACACGTTAAAGTATATTGAAGATCAAAAATTAGAGTTTAAACCTGGAGAATATAAATATAGTGATTTAGGCTTTATGACACTAGCATTTGTAGCTGAAAAAATAACAGGAGAAGCATTTGATAAATATGTAGCAAAAACTATTTATGAACCTCTTGGATTAAAAAATACTATGTTTAATCCGTTGAAAAATGGAGTAGATAAATCACAAATTGCTGTAACTTCATATGGAAATCCGTTTGAAAAAATGATGATTGATGAAGTTAACTTCCCTAAATTTGGATATGACATGTCAGCAGATAAAGAAGCTTTTGATAAGTTTACTGGTTGGAGAACTTATGAACTTCAAGGTGAAGTAAATGATGGCAATGCATTTATGGCTAATGAAGGTATCGCAGGTCATGCTGGACTATTCTCTACAGCAACTGAGCTTTCAACTTTATACCAAGTTTTAGTAGATGGTGGAAAACATGGTGATAAAGTTCTCTATGATGAAAAAACGGTTGAGCTATTTTTACAAGATGTATTCAAGACGAGTTATGGCGCAATTCAATCATATGGATATTTAAAGAATGCGGGTTGGATGAAGCCATTAGCTGAAGATGCTATTGGGCACAATGGTTTTACAGGAACTTATGTAACGATTTCTCCAAAAAATAAAATCGTTGTAATTGTGTTAACAAACAAAATGAATAATGGACAACGTGAAAATGGCAATTATAACAATACACACGATTTTGCAGGTGCTGTAAACTACGCTGTTCATAATGAGTTTTTAAATGAATAAAAAGGAGGAAAATGAATGAAGAAAATTGTTGTTGGTGGACAAATAGATAAAGAAGAGGTGAAAGCTTTGGTAATCCAATATGGATTACCAGAGTACACCGTTGATGTAAAAAGCGACTTAGATGCTGCGATGGCTATTAAAACAGGAGCAGCAGATTATTATATTGGAGCATGTAACACAGGTGGCGGGGGAGCTTTAGCAATGGCTCTAGCGTTATTAGGAAGAGATAACTGTGTGACAGTTTCAATGCCAGGGAAAATTATGCCTGAGGAAGAAATCAGAGAAAGTGTTCGTAGCGGTAAAAAGGCTTTTGGATTTACAGCTCAACATAAAAATGATGTTGTTCCAATTATCATGGATGAAATAAATAAAATTTAAATGAAAATGAGGGAATTAAGATGGATAAAACTTTAGAATTAGTTGTAATCGCTCTGTTGGGAGCACTTTGCTCGATTCTTGCGAATAAAGGGATTGCAGTATTTAATGATGGATTGAGACCTATCTTACCAGAGTATTTGGAGAAAAAGATTGGTAAAAAAGAATTAGCAGCAACAAGTTTTGCCTTGAGTTTTGGTTTAGTTATTGGTTTTGGTATTCCTGTTTCAATTGGTGCTTCTATCATTTAGTTCATAGTATCTTACTAATGACTGATATCATTGGTTCTTGGGCGCCTGAAGGGAAAGTTGGATTAGCAATTTCAGGTGTTTTAGGTGCTTTGTATGGTGTTGGACTTGTTTTAGGGCTTCAAGCTATTGTCGATTTATTTAACATGCTACCTGTAAACTTTATGCCAGCTCTATCTTCTGTAGGTAGTCCAATTGTAGTTGGATTTAGTATTTTCCCTGCAATTGCAATTGCTAGCCAACATGGGTTTAAAAAAGCAGCCATTACTTTAGTTGCTACATTATTAGCGCTATTTACAGTGAAACAATATGGAACAATTAAACTAGATGCTGTTACTATCAAATTGAGTGCTGAAGGTATGTCATTACTTGTTGGTATGATCTTTATGATTGTATTTGCAATGCAAGTTAAAGGAGACGGAAGCAATTCTAACGAAACCTTAGTTAGTGTCTTCTTAGAACGTGTAAATAGAATTAAGAAAAATTGGATTTGGTTATCAATTACAGGTGGACTTGTATCAGCGTCTACTAGTTTAATGATTCTTGCTGGAGACCCAATTTCATTAAAATTATTGACTGAAGGAAAAATTAGTGAAGCTGCATTAGCTGCATTTGCTCGTGGAATTGGATTTATTCCATTAGTGTTCTCAACAGCAATTGTAACAGGGGTTTACAGTCCAGCTGGAGCAACATTTGTCTTTGTAGTAGGGATGTTATTAAACGGTAATCCATTAGTTGCGTTTATTGCCGGAGCTGCTTTAATGTTTGTTGAAGTTCAATTATTAGCATTAGTGGCTAAAGGATTAGATAAATTCCCTGGAATTCGTGAGATGGGTGAGCACATTCGTACAGCAATGAATAAAGTTCTAGAAGTGGCTTTATTAGTTGGTGGTGCTATTGCATCTGAAAAAATCGCACCAGGGATTGGATACTTCTGGGTAATTGGATTACTTCTTCTAAATAGAAAGGCTAAAAGCCCTATTGTGGAATTAGCTATTGGACCGGTTGCAGCAATCAGTTTAGGAATTATTGTTAATATTCTATATATGATTGGATTATTCACGCCAGTTGCTGGATAGGAGATTGTTGATATGACGTTCATAGATGGAATTACTTATATGCACGAGCATACGACAATCGATTTATCTAGATTAAAAAATATTGATGATACTAACTTAAATTGCTTTGATGAAACAGTAGAAGAATTCAAAAAATTATATGATAAAGGGGTTCGTAACATCGTAGATGTTACGAACCTTGATATGAGAAGAAATCCTTTATATGTTCAAAAGGTTGCTGAGCTTAGTAAAATTAATATTATTCAAGCAACAGGCTTTTATCAGGATAAATTTTTGCCGGAATTTGTTACAGATGCTAGTGTGGAAGAGTTAGCTGATTTAATGCGTAGAGAGATTCTTGAAGGAATTGATGGTACCAATATAAAAGCACAAATAATTGGTGAAATAGGAACTAGTAAAAATACAATGACTGATAGAGAAAGAAAGGTTTTTCTTGCCTCGTCAATTGTTCATAAAGAATTAGGAGTTCCAATTACCACCCATACAACTCTAGGAACATATGGGCACGAACAAGTTGCCTTCTTTAAAAAAGAGAATGTAGACCTAGATAGAGTAATTATTGGACATGTCGATTTAACCGGAGATGTAAATTACATTCTTAAGATGTTAGATGAAGGGGTCTATGTAGAGTTTGATACTGTAGGTAAAGAGAATTATCAACCAGACTTATTGCGAGTAGAAATGCTTAAAGAAATTGAGCAAAGAGGCTATGAAGATAAGGTATTTTTATCTATGGATATTACGCGGAAGTCAAACCTAGAATATCAAGGTGGAATAGGATATTCTTATCTATTAGATCGTTTTGTTCCAATGTTACGAGATGGAGGAGTTTCTGACAAATTCATTCGTAAAATGCTAGTGGAAAATCCTAAACGATTTAGTAAGGAGTTAAAGATGAAAAGTTATCCTTTAAAAAGTTTGACAATCGCAGAAGCGCAAGAAATACAATTTAGGTTAGTAGATGAAATTACAAAAGTCTTTCCTGGAAATGAAATTTTAACCAGGGGAGATTTAGGGGTAGTTAAAGGTCTGAATCAACCTGTGTATACAAGAAAGGTTGAAAAAGTTATTGCGAACTTTTTTGACGCGGATGAGGCTCTATTAGTTAGAGGTTCAGGAACGAATGCAATAAGATTGGCGTTACATGCGGGTGTTGATCGTAAAAAGAAAATATTAATTCATGATGCACCTATTTATCCAACAACAAATGTGAGCTTTGAAATGTTAGGTATTACATATGAAAAAGTGGATTTTAACGACTTAGCAGCAGTGAAGGATAAAATTAAAAATGCGGAAATAACATCTGCGTTGGTTCAAATTACGAGACAACTCCCATTTGATTCATATGAAGCTGAAACGGTGGTTAAAACAATTAAAGAGTTGCGACCTGATATATTTGTGATTACAGATGATAACTACTCTGTTTTTAAAACAGATAAGATTGGGGTTCAGTATGGAGCGGATATTTCTTGTTTTTCAACATTTAAGCTCTTAGGTCCAGAAGGAATTGGTTGTGTGGTAGGAAATTCCGAAGCGATACAAAGTTTGAAAAAAGAAAACTATTCTGGTGGAGGACAAGTGCAAGGGCATGAAGCTCTAGATGTCTTAAAAGGGATGATCTATGTTCCGGTTACTCAAGCTATTTCTGCAAAAGTTGGCGAGGAAGTATGTGAATTGTTAAATCAAGGTGCTTTAGAAACGGTCAAAGAAGCATCTATCGTGAACGCTCAATCGAGAGTTTTGATTGTAGAATTAAAAGAACCAATTGCTGAAGAAGTAATTGAGGAAGCAACGAAGCTAGGTGCGTTGCCGTATCCTGTGGGAGCCGAATCTCAATATGAGTTCTGCCCTTTGTTTTATAGAGTTTCCGGCACTTTCAGAAATGCGGATCCAACAGCAGAGAAGCGTTTGATTCGTATTAATCCAAATCGTTCGGGTGCTAAAACTATTATAAGAATACTGAAAGAATCTATAGAAAAAGTGAAAGAGTAAATAAGAGGAAGAGTATGGTAGAAAAGTTTTTAATGAAAAAAGGTCAAGTAATCAATGCTATCGCATCTGATTTTTTAAAGAAATCGGCAGGAGATAAGGTGTCTAGTATTTCTGAATATCAAGAAGAGTTAGAAGTAGCTCGCGGGACCGTTCAAAATGCGATTTCTTATTTAAAAAATGAAGGAGCTTTTAAATTAATTAGCAAAGGACACCAAGGTTCGTTTATTTCAGAAATTAATTATGAAATATTGCAATCTTATGCATTATCGGAAACGGTTCTTGGAACTATGACTTTGCCATACTCTAAACTCTATGAAGGTTTAGCGACCGGAATATACGAAGAATTCCGTAATAACCATATTCCGTTGAATTTAGGTTATATTCGGGGTTCAAAAGAAAGAATTAAAGCAGTTACGAGTAAGTTTTATCGTTTTGCAATTGTTTCTAAATTTGCTGCTAAACAAGCTATTCATAATCGTGAACCATTAGAAATAGCACTAGACTTCGGTAAAAATAGTTATTTGAGCGAGCATGTTGTGGTCTTCTCTAGTGAGAATACAGATAAGACTATTGAAAAGAAGAAAGTAGCTATTGATTATAACTCAATCGACCAATACCTACTGACAGAAGAAGTAGTAAAAGGTAAAAATGTTCAATTAGTTGAAATGCCTGGATTTCAAATCCTCACAGCGCTAAGAAAGGGAATTGTAGACGTTGGTGTTTGGAATTTAGATGAATTAATTGATAAAGATTATTCCGATTTAAGCTATTCAAAATTAAAGCACAATCAGTGGATTGATGATATGACATCTGCAGTTGTTGTAGTTCATAAAGATGATGATTCGCTTAGAGCATTTTTTAATCAAAGTGTAGTTGCAGATAAAATAATTGAGATTCAAAATAAAGTTAAAAATAATGAGATGATTCCTCAATATTAAAAGGGGTGAGTTCATGCTAGAAGAGAAATTGGATGTTCTAGTAGTGGCGGATGTTATAGATGAAGATACAAAAATATATATTGAAGGCTCGAGATTTCTTTCAAAATGAAATGAAGATTAATGATGAAACGAAGGTTGAAGTATTTCTTATTCATTTAGCAATGGCTGAATCGAGACGCAGAAAAAATGAAGTGTTGGATGCCAAAATGGAAGAAATCATTCGAAACGAAATTAAAAATCACCTCAATTTCACTGAATGTAAAGAAGTCTGGAGTCGCTTATCAAAATATATCGGTGAAGAAGTGTATTCAGAGAATGAGTTAGAGTTTATTTATCTTCATTTATTGAATTTATTAGAAGGTGACAAACATGTTTCTTAATCTCGTTAATAGAAGAAATCGAGCATTAGTAGATTTTGCAATTAAACTTCATAAAGACGGGGCAATCCTTCCAGACACTTATGTGATTGATTTAGATGCTGTTATCCAAAACGCAAAATATATGTCTGAAATCGCAAATAAAGAAGAAGTTGAGCTTTATTATATGCTAAAGCAGATTGGACGGAATCCAGTTATAGCAAAGGCGATTGCTGAAAATACAAATATAAAAAAAGCAGTTGTTGTAGATTATAAAGAAGCCTTAAAGATGATGGAAGAGGATCTGCCTTTAGGGAATGTTGGACATTTAGTTCAAATTCCGGATGCTCTGTTGGAGAAAATCATTTCGTATGGAACAGATTATATTACGGTATACTCCATTGAGAAGGTTCAGCAGATTGTTCGTGTTGCGAATCGACTAAAAAAACATCAGAAGCTTTTGTTAAAAGTTATTGAGAAAGATGACAATATTTATGATGGGCAATATGGTGGCTTTCATTTATCTGACTTGAATGATGTCATTTCTATTGTTGAAGCGTCTGAATGGGTAGAAATAGGTGGATTAACTTCGTTCCCTTGTTTTTTATTTGATGGTAAAGAAAATATTATTCCAACAAGTAATATGAAAACAGTAAGAAAGCGAAAGAGATTCTTGAAAAAGAGGGAATTCGACCAATATTGAATATGCCATCTGCTACTTGTTCAGTAACGATTCCTGAGATTCGCAAGTTAGGAGGGTATCAGGGGGAACCGGGTCATGCTTTAACAGGAACCACTCCGCTTCATGCCGTATTGGATCTTCCAGAAGTGCCAGCTTTAGTATATGTTAGCGAAATTTCTCATAACTTGGATGGGCATTCGTATTTTTATGGTGGAGGATACTATCGACGAGGGCATTTTGAAAATGTTGAAGTAGTGAATGAAAATACTGTCGTTTTTGATGCAGTTCTTCCACTAAAAGATGAGAGTATTGATTATTATATTGAGACTAAAAATGAGCATCCAGTTGGAGCAACAGTGATTGGTTCTTTTAGAACACAGATTTTTGTTACTCGAAGTGATTTAGCTATTGTTTCAGGACTACAGAGTGGAAAACCACATTTAGTTGGAATTTATGATAGTTTGGGAAATAAAGTGAGAAGGTGAAAAAATGGGAAGATTTGTTCTCATTGTTTTAGATAGTTTTGGCGTAGGAGCAATGGATGATTGTGTAGAGGTAAGACCTAGAGATGTTGGAAGTAATACCGCCAAACATATCATTCAATCAAAACCTGATATAAAAATTCCTACGTTAGAAAAATTAGGACTTATGAACGCTATTGGTGAAGAAGTTGGAGAACATAAATTTTCGAACGTTGCTAATTTTGGGACAGCGAATTTAACTCATTATGGAGCAGATTCTTTTTTAGGACATCAAGAAATAATGGGGACTACGCCGAAAGTCCCGTTGATTCAACCGTTTAATGAAAAAATAGATGAAGTTGAAAAGAATCTTTTAAAATACGGTTATAAAGTTAGACGTGTTGGGGAACCGGGGTTACAAATTCTTGTTGTGAATGAAGTGGCAACCGTTGGAGATAATTTGGAGACAGATTACGGACAAGTTTACAACGTTTCAGCTTGCTTAGATTTAATTAGTTTTGAAGAATTGAGTAAGATTGGACATGTTGTTAGAGATGTTGTTCAGGTATCGCGTGTTATCACTTTTGGAGGCGAGCAAATTACGTTGGATCACCTTTTACGAGCTAGGAAAGTGAAAAATGACAAGATAGCGGGTGTAGATGCTCCAGAATCAGGAGTTTATAACCACGGCTATCAAGTAGTTCATTTGGGATATGGTATTGATAAGAATGTCCAAATTCCAACGATTCTGGATAAGAAAGGAATTACAGTCTCTTTCTTAGGTAAGATAGCGGATATCATACAAACAACAAGCACAAGACTCTTCCCAGGTGTCGACTCTGACTATTTGTTTGATTGTTTAATGGGAGAAGTTAAGAGCATCGAAAATGGCTTTATTGCATTAAATATTCAAGAAACTGATTTGGCTGGCCATGCTGAAGATGTTGAGAGATATGCAGATCGATTAGAAGTAAGTGACAAACGTATTGCTGAATTACTTCCGCAATTAAATGTCGGTGATATTTTAATTGTGATGGCGGATCACGGAAATGACCCAACGATTGGTCATAGTAATCATACGAGAGAAAGAGTACCATTGTTGATATACAGTCCTGGTATTACGGGGGAATATGTTGGAGAACGTGATACTATGGCTGATGTTGCTGCTACTGTTGGAGAGTATTTTAATGTGGAATCTCCTCAGCATGGGCATTCCTTCTTAAATAGAATTTTTAAAAAATAGGTTTTGCTATGAACAAAATACAAAAATATGCGTATAAAACAATGCTTGCCATGAAAAATCCATTAAAATCAGTAGATACGGTATATCCATTAGCCTTTGAAAAAATTTCTAATGAATCAGGTTATTATTTTGGAGTAAAAAATAGTCTGTGGCTAACTGACGAGATGGAAACAAAATTAAATCAGTGTTCGTATTATTTGCATACTAGAGATAAGTCTAGTTTAGGTGGTCGAGCGATTGATATTGATTTAAAGAATCCAATAACTGGTTTGTTTATGACAGGGTCTTCTAGTGGGACAGCCATCAATGTTTTCTTGGGGATAAATGATATAGGCATAGGTACAGATGGTGGAGGTTCGGTTTTAGCTCCTGCAATCTCGCTGAATTTATTTTCTTTAATTGATCCCGTGTTGTTTCGAAAAGAAAGAAAAAGAGAAAAAGATAAAATATCAACAGATGGAATTTCATTTATTCCATCTATAGGGTTTAATATCTAAAAATCTAAAGCTGGTTCGAGAATTATATTTAAATTTAAGGGATTTAGAAAGTTCAAATCGAGAATCGAAAATTTTGGTTGATGACGAAAGTATCTGTAAATTGCTGAAGGATGAGAATGTTGAAGTTAGCTCGTTTGAAGGGAAATATGATAATGAGCGTTTAGCGTTGATAGAAACCACAAAAAGATTTTTAGAGAAATACGATATCATTGTGAGCAAAGAAGGGCCAGTAGATTTGCATGGGTTTGGAGATACTGTCTTTGGACATTTTGATGATAAAACAAAAGAAATTCAGGTTGCAGCCAATAAAGGTTTTCTCCGAATAGCTAATATGGCAAACTGTTTCGCTTTAACTGTTCCGAGCGGTGAATTATCTACAGCCTATGTGATTTTTGTGTGATATAGATAATGTTTCTGCGATTAGAAAATCTTTTATGATCGCAGAAAGTTTAGTATAGAGAAAATGATGAATTATCTGAAAGATACTTTTTGAATTATAAAAATTACTTTATGAATGGATACAGTAATTAAAAAAAGGGTTAGAAAAATCTAACCTTTTTTTCGAATTCATCTATTGACAACTCATAGAAATGAGATTATAATTTAAACATAGATTAGAATTATTCTAAATAAGAAAGAGGTAATGAATATGTCAAAAGAACAAACAAAACAAGTATTAAATCAATTAGTGGCTGACTTAAGCCAACAATCAGTAATCGTGCACCAAGCTCACTGGTACATGCGTGGAGCTACTTTCATGACAATGCACCCATTAATGGATCAACACATGGAAATGTTAGACGCTCAATTAGATGAAGTTCAGAACGTTTAATCACATTAGGTGGCGCTCCTTATTCAACATTACGTGAATTTGCCGACAACACTAAAATTGCAGATGCTCCTGGTAAATTCGGTGAAAGCATGGAAGACCGCATCCGTCATTTATTAGTAGGTTACCGTTACTTAATCGACCTTTATGGCAAAGGTATCGAAGTAGCTGGTGAAGAAGGCGATGATGTAACACAAGATATCTTCACAGGTGCAAAAGGTGCATTAGAAAAATTAGTTTGGATGCTAACAGCAACAATCAACGAAGCACCAGGATTATAATTCTAAAGACTCCACGGCTGGACAATCTGTCCGGCCTTTTTCTTTTGCCCAAATTCTGAAAATTATCATATATGATAATTTGAAGTGCACCCTAAAAGTTAGACAGAAAATCTAACTTTTGGGGTGCTTTTTTATGAAATTAACTTATGAGGATAAAGTTCAAATTTATGAACTCAGAAAACAAGGAGTTAGCTACGCACGACTTGCAGATACGTTCGGTATAAATGCGAGAAATCTTGTCTATATGATTAAATTGATTGATCGTTATGGTTTAGAGATAGTAAAAAAAGGGAAGAATATTTATTATCCTCCAGAAATAAAACAAGAAATGATTGATAAAGTCTTACATAAAGGTTTGAGTATAGAAAGAGTTTCTCTTGAATACGGTCTTCCAGGTCCTGCGATGCTTTATAACTGGCTCGCACAATACAAGAAAAATAAGTATACTATTGTTGAGAAAACAAGAGGGAGACTACTTAATATGGGCCGTAAGCCAAAGAAAAAATCAGAAGAGATGACAGAACTAGAACGCCTTCAGGCTGAAAATGAGTATTTAAGAGCGGAGAATGCCATTCTAAAAAAGTTGAGAGAACTCCGCTTGAAGGAGGAAAAAGAGAAAGAAGAAAGACACAGATTGTCAGAGAGTTAGTGCCAGAGTTTCCTTTAGATATTCTTCTAAAGATTATTAAACTTGCTCGTTCAACTTACTACTATCACTTAAAGCAGCTAAACCTAGAAGATAAGAATCAGGCCGTAAAAAACGAAATAGAAACTATTTATAACGAGCATAAAGGAAATTATGGCTATCGTCGTATTACTCTTGAACTTAGAAACCGTGGTTTCATCGTAAACCATAAAAAGGTACAACGCCTGATGAAAATGTTAGGTCTAAGGGCTCGTATTCGCAGAAAACGTAAGTACTCTTCTTATCATGGAACCGTTGGAAAGAGAGTTGGAAACATTATTCAACGCCAATTTGAAGCTTCAAAACCGATGGAAAAGTGCTATACAGACATTACGGAATTTTCTATCCCAACATGTAACCAAAAACTATATTTATCACCAATTTTAGATGGTTATAACAGCGAAATTATAGCTTATTCCCTTTCGTCTTCACCAAATTTAGACCAATTAAAAGATATGTTAAAACAAGCTTTTAGAGAAGAACAATACGAGAGTACTATTCTCCACAGTGATCAGGGATGGCAATACCAGCATGAGTTTTATCATAGTTTTTTAGAAGATAAGGGTATTCAGCCATCTATGTCCCGCAAGGGTAATAGTACTGACAATGGCATGATGGAATCGTTCTTTGGCATTCTTAAATCAGAGATGTTTTATGGCTATGAGCAGACATTTAAGTCAATAAAGGAACTTGAGGGGGCAATCGTCGACTATATTGATTATTACAACAACAAACGAATCAAAGTAAAATTAAAAGGACTTAGTCCTGTGCAATACAGAACTAAATCCCTTTGCTTAAATTAATCGTCTAACTTTTTGGGGTCAGTACAAATTACCATATATGATAATTGCGCCCACGTAATGTTCCGAAGTGTAAACCCGCCTAATCAATAGCGTTAGAAAGCACTCTTTCCCTTGGAATTCTTCCTGTTATAACGAAGCTTTTATAAGATTGGCTTAGCATACTTCGCAGCACTATTCTATTTTGTAGGTAAAATAGCAGATAAAAAGCCGGAGGAGATTGGAGTCTATAATGGCAGTAATAGCGAGTGTAATTAATGTGAATTACTGACTCTAAAAATTTATTTTGTAGAGTCAGTTTGAAGCTTAATAGGCAATGAGACTCTGGCTCATGCCGGTACAGCTATTACAGCCATTATGAAGAACTCCAATCAGCCGAAGGCTTTTTATTTTATCTGCATTTTTACCAAAAATATCACAATAGTAGCGAAGTAGTATACTATATTCATAGTTTAGAATAATTCTAAATTAGAAACAGGGAGGTAATAAATATGTCAAAAGAACAAACCAGCCGTTATTAAATCAATTAGTGGCTGATTTAATAACAATCAGGGTAATCGTACAATTGCTTCACTGGCAGCATGCGCGGTGCAACATTCATAACAATGCATCCAATAATGGATCAACACACGGAATTATTAGACGCTCAATTAGTGATGAAGTTTCAGAACGTTTTCAATTCATTAGGTGGAGCCTCATTCAACTTTACGTGAATTTGCCGATACTAAGATTGCCGATGCCGTTGAAACCACAGCACAGTATGGAAGACCGCATCCGTCATTTATTAGTAGGTTACCGTTACTTAATCGACCTTTACCAAAAAGGTATCGACGCAACAGGGAAGAAGGCGATGATGTAATACGCATACCCTCATCGGTGCAAAAGGCATTAGAAAATTAGTTTACGCTCGCAGCAACAATCAACGAAGCACCAGGATTATAATTTACAGGAATCCGCGAAGCCGGGTCAATCGTCCGGCCTTTTTCTTTTGTCTAAATTCTGGAAAATTATCATATATGATAATTTGTACTGACCCAAAAAGTTAGACAATTAATTTAAGCTAAAGGATTTAGTTCTGTATTGCACTGGTGACTAAGTCCTTTTAATTTACTCTGATTCGTTTGTTGTTGTAATAATCAATATAGTCGACGATTGCCCCCTCAAGTTCCTTTATAGACTTAAATGTCTGCTCGTTAGCCATAAAACATCTCTGATTTAAGAATCGCCAGAGAACGATTCCATCATGCCATTGTCAGTACTATTACCCTTGCGAGACATACAGATGGCTGGAATGCTCATCTTCTAAAAACTATGATAAAACTCATGCGTTGGTGCTGCCATCTGATACACTGTGGAGAATAGCAATTCTCGTATTGCTCATCTTCTCTAAAAGCTTGTTCCTAACATATCCTTTACTTGTGTCTAAATTCTGGCAGAAGACGATAGGTATACGCTGGCATCTCGCTGTTATAACCATCTAAAATTGGTGATAAATATAGTGGTTACTTGTTGGGATAGAAAACTCTGTAACGTCTGTATAGCTACTTTTCCATCGGTTTTGCAGCTGTCAAATTGACGTTTGAATAATATTCAAGTCAGCTCTTTTCCCAACGGTCTCCATGATAAGAAGAGTACTTACGTTTTCTACGTATACGATTTGTTTCGGTTTAGCCCCAACAGTTTTCATCAGGCGTTGTACCTTTCTTTATGGTTTACGATGAAACCACGGTTTCTAAGCTCAAAAGAGTCATACGACGATAGCCATAATTACCTTTATGCTCGTTATAGCTGTTTTCTATCGTCTGTTTACGGCCTGATTCTCATCTTCTAGGTTTAGCTGCTTTTTAAGTGATAGTGAGTAAGTTGAACGAGCAAGTTTAACCGTCTTTAGAAAGAATATCTAAAAGGAAAACCTCTAAGTACACTAACTCTCTGACAATCTGCGTCTTTCTTCTTTCTCTTTTTCCTCCTTCAAGACGGAGTTCTCTCAACTAGAAATTGGCGTTCTCCGCTCTTAAACTACTCATTTTCAGCCTGAAGAGCGTTCTAGTTCTGTCATCTCTTCTGGTTTTCTCTTGGCTTACGGCCCATATCCAGGTAGTCTCCCTCTTGTTTTCTCAACAATAGTATACTTATTTTCTTGTATCAGTGCAGGCAGTGGGAAAGCATCGTAGCGACGCTGGAAGACCATGTTCGAGAGAAACTCTTTCTTTACTCCAGCGCTGATGTAAGACTTTATCAATCATTTCTTTGTTTTATTTCTGGAGTGATAACAACGCCTTTCTCCTTTTACTATTCCCAAACCCATAAACGTTCAATCAATTTAATCGGCGTAGGAAGATTTCGTCCGCATCGATGCTCGAACGTATCTGCAAAGTCGTGCGTAGCTAAACTCCTTGTTTTCTGAGTTCATAAATCTGAACTCTATCCTCATAAAGTTAATTTCATAATAAAAAGCACAAAAAGTTAGATTTTGTGTCTCAACTTTTAGGGTGCATCAAATTACTATATATGATAATTTCACCAACGCA
>BNJS01000687.1_pt1 | contig 107255 bp, 106 predicted proteins | sample 8540461 | NCBI WGS metagenome assembly BNJS01 (sample SAMD00202454, study PRJDB9452) | human saliva metagenome | isolation source: human saliva | place: Japan
ATTCATCGTATCGAACAACTCTTCGGCAATCCGCCCGATAGTGAGGGGTGGCTTGATAATGAAGCTTTTATGTAGGCGTTTGATTATCAGTAAGTGTACCTTGCAATCATACAGAGATGTGGGTGAAAATTCCTTATTCAATGATTGGACACAAGTGTTCTCATCTTAAAATATCTTTGGACGCATATCATAATATTTCTTAAACCTATATTCAATCGTATCAGCTATTTGTTGATCACCAATGGATATATCCCAAACTACTTTTAGAAAGGGCGTCGAAGAATTTGGTCTTACAGAGTGTAGAACAATAGAGATTGCTTTATAACGTCCATTGGTACCTGGAGGTGGAGGTATATCGAAAGGAATTTGTTCTATTGCTATCAATTTGCCCCTTTTAACACTATATGAGTATTGATAATATAGATATGTAGGAAGAATAGCTCCTTTGCGGTCAAGTAATTTTAACGAATTAATTCTAATGAAAGGAATCGTATTTCCAGTTAATTGAAAATGATATTCAAAATTATTATACATAATAGAATCTACATCCGACAGGGTTTGATAGCTAAAATAAACTTTCATAGAGTCAGATAATTTATTATCTGACTCTATGTTGCTCAAGGACAAAGAACTATTAGGAGAACATTTGATTACTTGGTAATTATGAATTTTCCCCTTTTACAAAAATAACCCTCAACCTGTTTTGTATTATACATGATGTCATAAAAAAACAGGAAAACATGCAAATAACAACTAAATATTTCATTCTTCTTGTTTTGATTCTTTCGATTTTTCTATCGCATTTGTAATATCCTTTAGTGCTACAGAGTAAGCTGCATCAAAATTACTGTGCTTATCATTAAAAGCTTATTTTTCATTTTCACTTGATGCCCTTTCCTATTTTCCTAAATCCTTTGCGCCATTAACAACCATCATTGAAGCAAGCTTGGTATTACACTCTACTTGCACGATAACTCATATAGATGGCTTCATGCTCGCCACTCGTTCTCACCATGCGCTCGCTATTGGTATCGTGCCAATGCGAGAATAAATGCTTTTGTCGTCCACTATAAGCGGATGATTTCCACGTTGGCAAATGTATATAACATTCTTGAGAAATCCAAAGAAATCGGAATTTATTTTTGAAGATTATTTGTTTTATTGTACATCTTGCATTTTTATAATTATTTGAGAAGCTTTATTTTTCATAGTTATAACACTCTATTAAAATCGATTTATCCTACAGAAAGGTTTTGGTTACCAGAATGTTGTCGGTATTAACACCTCGATGAAAAACGGCTTTGAAGAGATTCCCTAACGAAGATGTAAGAAACTCAAAGTTTATAGTTCGGATTCTTCTTGTCCACTTCGTTTTCTACGATAAAATTGTTATCGTTGCGGCATTGAAAGAAGATTCTTTGGGCATTGAAGAATAAGGAGAGGGAAAGAAACCCGTTTGTTTTTATTCATCGACTCTTTGATATATACCTTCTCAAACTTCTATTAAACCATATTTTTACTGTTTGTGAAATGATTTGGTGCAGAGGATAGCACATATTGTGCGGAGGGTTAGCACATCTTGTGCGGATGGTGAACACCAATGGTGCGGACGGTTACGATGTACAGATTTACTAAGCATAAGAAAACTTTTTTATTACGAATAGGTCTAAAAGAGTGTAGGTGTTTGTGTCGTAAAAATCTATAGTAGTATTACTCGAAAAAGTTTGATGAGCTTTTTACCATTGAGAACAAAGTTCTATAATTATTAAGCTAAAGATTTGATTTTTAGCAGCGTAATTTTCCTATACGGATAATAAATTGTACCTTTGCAAAAGTTTTAAAGTTTAAAGATTGTTTTGTATGGACGAAAAACAGATGGATTGTTCCAAGAAAACCCTTCGTAGAAAACTCGATTTGCTCCTTCGTACAGGGCAAATTCTTATGGAAAGTTCTGCTGATACGAGTCGTGTGAAGCGAAATATGGAGCGTACAGCAGCTTATTTGGGACTTCCCAAAGAGAATCTGCACATGAACATTGATTATTATATGTTGCAGGTGAATGTTAGTGACGAATATCATAGTTTTTCTAAGATGCAGCGTTGTGATAAGCATGTAATTAATATGCTTGCGATTCAGGAAGTTTCAAAACTCTCATGGCGTGCTATTCAAAAGGACTATTCGTTAGATAAGTATGAAGAGGAACTTGAGAAGATTGCTAATGGTAAACACTATTACAAGGATTGGATGATTGCTATTGGTGCAGGACTTGCTTGTGGTGGATTCTGTATTCAGTTCGGTTGTGATTGGACAGCTTTCTTCTATGCTTCTATTGCCGCTATATTGGGTAATCGTCTTCGTATGTTCTTGAATCATTCTGGTTCTAATCTTTATGCTAACTTTGCTGTTGCTGCTTTGTTAGTACAATTCTTGCATGGTTGTCGTCTTTTCTCTCTACACCTACCGTTCAAGCAGCGCTACCAGAGTTCCTTCGTCCAATTCTGTTTACAGAAACTCCTTGGCATCCACTCTTAGCTTGTGCCCTTTATATTGTTCCAGGAGTCCCTTTAATAAACGCTGTTAATGACTTGTTAGACAATCATATAAACACGGGATTAGTCCGTGCAATGAACACGCTTCTTATTGTCATAGCAATGTCATTTGGTATTATGTTGGCAATTAAGTGTGGTAGTTTTGATGGTTTTGCAAAAGACCTCTCTACTATTCCTCATCATCCTTTCTATGTCTATGCTGTTGCTGCTGCAATTTCTGCTATGGGCTTTGCTACGATTTATAATATTCCATATCGTTTGATGCCTTGGATTGCCTTAGGAGGTGTTATCTGTGTTTGTACGCGAAACTTTATATTCCTCGACCCTTCATCAGGCAATATAGGACTTGGTTTGGGAATTGTAGTTGGTTCTCTTTGTGGTTCAGCATTGATATCTATTATTAATATTAAGGCAGTTCACCTCCTTCATACACCACATCAGTGTATTACAATTCCAGCTGTTATTCCTATTGTCCCTGGTGTACTTATGTATCGTGCACTTTATGGATTTATGGGAATGCAGGGCGTTGTAGGAGAGGTAACTCATGCTATGTCATTTGCAATTAATGGTTCTTTAGTATTGGTTTGTATTGCTTTGGGTGTAGCTATTCCTAACATTTTTGCAAGAAAGTGGATTGCACCACATCGTAAAGCAAAGTTACAACGTATGATTGATGAGCGTCGTCAGCGTGGTGAGTTTGTAGATTTGCATCAGTATAATGTATGATAGAACTGCTATTATAAAAGATAGTATGAGGATGAAACTATTGTCGGTTTCATCCTCTTTTTGCTTAAATTGTATAGTTTGATTAGACATTAAAAGCCGTTTGAATTACTTATCTGGAGCGAAAGATAATTATAAATACATAAAAAAATAATCACATCCTCTTAGATTTATGTCATTTTTGTAATTATCATATTATCATATAGTTATAGTAACCTTATGGCACGTTAGTGTGAGATGGTAGACTGATTTATGACTAAAAAAAGAAAGAAAAGTTTGGTTAATTCGCAAAAAAGTAATACCTTTGCACTCGCAAAAACGAAATGAGCACCCTTAGCTCAGTTGGTAGAGCAACTGACTCTTAATCAGTGGGTCTAGGGTTCGAGTCCCTAAGGGTGTACAAGAATTGATTTCTGACCCAGGTCTTTTCGTTTAGCATGCACCCTTAGCTCAGTTGGTAGAGCAACTGACTCTTAATCAGTGGGTCTAGGGTTCGAGTCCCTAAGGGTGTACAAGAAGGATTTCCAAATAAAGGAAATCCTCTTTTTATTTCTCTTTTTTTCTATATCTGCGGTATAATTCGATTATTTTGTGTAAGTTTGCAGATTATGAAACAAACTCATCTAAAAAGCTACATTATATTCCTACTTATGCTGGTCAGCACTACTTTATTAGCTTCTAATAAGGGTGGTGGACTGATTGTTTATCCTGGAGGAAAGTGTTATATGTTTCGTGTTACTTTGAAAGACAAGAATGGAACACCTTATTCTTTGGATAAGCCAGAGAGATTCCTATCAAAAGCTTCTATTCTTCGACGTGAACGTCAGGGGTTAAAGCTTGATTCGACAGACTTGCCGGTATCATCTAATTATATTCAACAGATAAAGAAGCGGGGGGGTAAGATTGTTGCTGTGAGCAAGTGGAATAACTCTGTTCTTGTTCGTGGTGACAACCGCCAAACATTAGAAGACTTAAAGGTCTTGTCTTTTGTGAAAGAAAGTAAGTTGGTTTTCACATCACCAGACTCTATTCGGCCATTGTCTCAGCGCGTTCGTTATAATTCTGAACTTCAATCTCTTGATTCAACTATTCAAGACTATTATGGTATGGGTAAGGGACAAATTGAGAGTTTGAATGGTAGAAAGTTGCATAACCTTGGCTTTATGGGGCAAGGAATGACTATCGCTAGTGTTGGATGCAGGCTTTATGAATGTGGATAAGATTGCTGCCTTTAGGAATCTCAATATAAAAGGTACACATAACTTTGTTGCAGGGTACGATAATGATGTCTATAAAGAGATGGATCATGGTACTAAGACTTTGTCAACGATAGCGATGAATCAGCCTACAGTTTTTGTAGGTACTGCTCCAAAAGCAAATTTCTGGTTGCTCAGAACGGAGGATTATTTGACAGAGAGTCCAGCTGAAGAAGATTTTTGGATAGCGGCTGTAGAGTTTTCTGATTCTGTGGGTGTAGATGTGATTAGTTCATCTTTAGGCTATCACGGCTTTGATGATAAGACTATGAACTATCGTTACTCCGATTTAAATGGTCGTACAGCAGCAATCTCTCAAGCTGCATCTCGCCTTGCAAGTAAAGGAATTATACTTGTGAATAGTGCAGGTAATGACGGTATGGGTGCTTGGAAGAAGATTAATGTCCCTGCTGATGCTCATGATATTCTTACTGTGGGTGCAGTCTCTTTGGATAAAGTTAATGCTCCTTTTTCATCAATAGGACCCAGTGCAGATGGCCGTGTTAAGCCTGATGTAATGGCTTTTGGATGTCCAACAAACGTAGTGTCGGGTAGGGGATATATTATACCAGACAATGGAACGTCGTTTGCTTGTCCACTCATTGCTGGTATGGTTGCTTGTCTTTGGCAGGCTTTTCCTAATAAGTCAGCCAAAGAGATATTAGAACTTGTACGTCAGTCGGGAAGTAATCGTCAATATCCTGACAACATAATGGGTTATGGAGTACCAGACTTTTGGACAGCCTATGAGTCTGCAACTCGCTATAATCAGCAGTAATTCCTACAATAAATATTTCTAAAAGATGGTCAAAGCACTTTCGCTTTATGAGTTAAATAGTCTTGTGGCAGATGTAATAGACACTACTTTGTCACGTTCTTATTGGGTGGAAGCAGAATTGTCTGAAGCTCGTGAGAATCGTGGACATTGTTATATGGAACTTATTGAGAAGAGCGAAGGAAGCAATATACCTATAGCACGTGCCTCTGCAAAGTGTTGGAGTAATATTTGGATGCTTATTAAACCTGCTTTTGTTCGTATTACAGGTCAGGAAATACGTGCAGGTATGAAAGTAATGTTGCAAGTTCATGCTCAGTTTCATCCTCAGTATGGTTTCTCTTGGATAGTTGATGATATCAACCCTGAGTACACGATGGGTGATATGATGCGTAAGCGACAAGAGATTATCCGTCAATTAAAGGCAGAAGGAGTCTTTGATTTGCAAAAAGAACTTTGTCTTCCGATGTTTGCTCAGCGTATAGCTGTAATATCTTCAGAAACAGCTGCTGGTTATGGAGACTTTTGTAATCAGTTAGAAACAAATGAGTACGGACTTAATTTCCATGTTGAATTATTCCCAGCCGTTATGCAAGGCGACTCTGTAGAACAGAGTATTATAAATGCTTTGAATCAAATCAATAGTCGTGAAGAGGAGTTTGACTGTGTTATAATCATTCGTGGTGGTGGTGCAACGGCCGACCTCAGTGGCTTTGATACTTTAAACCTTGCAGAGAATGTGGCAAACTTTCCATTACCAATTATAACAGGTATTGGACATGAACGAGATGAAAGCGTCTTAGATATGGTATCTTTTCAACGTGTGAAAACGCCGACAGCAGCTGCAGCTTACCTCATAGACCATCTTGCATCAACGCTTATGAGAGTTGAAAACGCACAGGCAGCGATAGTTGAAGGTGTCAGGAGGGCATTAGAGGTTGAGAAAATGCGTATCCAGCATATTGGCTCACATATTCCAGTATTGTTTTCTGTGGTTCGTACAAAGCAGGAGGCTTCTCTTGACGGCTTAAGCCAACGTCTTGTTATGAAAATGAAAGAGACAATAAAGCAGGCAGACTTCCATTTAAGCACGTTACAAAATCGTATGTTCCCCACACTGCAGAATCGCTTGTTTAGTGAGCATCATCGACTTGATATACTTGCGCAACGGGCAAGATTACTTGACCCTTCTTTACTCTTAAAGCGGGGGTATAGTATAACATTATGTAATGGTAAGACGGTTCGTAACGCTAAAGAGCTTAAGAAAGGTGATACGATTACAACACGATTTGAAAAAGGAGAGGTTGAAAGTAAGGTAGAACGTTTATCTTAAAGAACATATTATTCCATATAATATTAAAGTAAATAGAGCAATGAAAGATATAAAATACGAAGAAGCAGTTCGTCAACTGGAAGCTATTGTTGATAAAATGGAACGAGGTGAACTCGATATTGATTCTATGGCAGCCCAATTAAGCAGGCACAAGAATTAGTAAAACTCTGTAAACAAAAGCTGAAACGTACCGATGACGAGATTCAAAAGCTTTTAGATAAGCAATAAAGTATGGGGTTCTCATATAGAAAATAAGAAGTAAGTTTAATTAACTTGTCATTTGGTTGCATGGTAAGATAATTTTGTTTACTTTTGTACATCATTGTCATGAATAATAACTTAACACGAAAATAATATGAAGAATATCGAATGGTCAACTTTGTCATTTGGCTATATGCCAACAGATTATAATGTTCGCTGTTACTATCGTAATGGTAAGTGGGGTGAGGTAGAAGTCTGTTCAGACGAATATCTTAAGCTTCACATGGCGGCAACTTGTCTTCACTATGGTCAAGAGGCTTTTGAAGGTTTGAAAGCATATCGTTGCCCAGATGGTAAAGTGCGTGTTTTTCGTGTAGAAGAAAATGCAGAACGAATGCAGAACACAAGCCGTGGTATTGTAATGCCAGAGGTGCCAACAGAGTTATTTGTTGAGATGGTTAAGAAAGTTGTTCGTCTTAATCAGGAGTTTATCCCACCATACGAGAGCGGTGCTTCACTCTATATTCGTCCGTTGTTGATTGGAACATCTGCTCAGGTGGGTGTTCGTCCAGCAGAGGAATATTGCTTCTTAATCTTTGTTACCCCTGTTGGCCCTTACTTTAAGGGTGGCTTCAGTGCTAATCCTTATGTTATCGTTCGTGATGTTGATCGTGCAGCTCCATTAGGAACAGGTATGTATAAGGTAGGTGGTAACTATGCTGCATCACTGAGAGCTAACCGACGTGCACATGAGCAGGGTTATGCTTCAGAATTCTATTTGGATGCAAAAGAGAAGAAATATGTTGACGAGTGTGGTGCAGCCAACTTCTTTGGTATTAAGAATAACACATACGTTACTCCTAAGTCAAGTTCTATCTTACCATCTATAACAAATAAGAGTCTGATGCAAATTGCTGAAGACCTTGGTATGAAGGTAGAGCGTCGTCCTATTTCAGAAGATGAGTTGGATAGCTTTGAGGAGGCAGGTGCTTGTGGAACAGCAGCTGTTATCTCTCCAATATCACATCTTGATGACATGGATACAGGCAAGGTTTATAATTTTGGTGATAAGCCAGGACCATGGTCAACTAAACTTTATGAAACCCTCCGTGGCATTCAGTATGGTATTATAGAGGATAAGCATGGTTGGACAACTGTTGTAATTGAATAATCTTTGATAGAACAAACATACGTTTACAAAGATACATTGATAATATTAAGATTTGCATCAAAGCTTAGGTTTGCCTTTAGTAACTGCCTTGATGCAAATCTTTTTATATACAAAAGTACGATGAAATACCTTTGTATTCCTATTTGTGTATAAACCTCATTCTCAATAATATTAAATTACAGTTTCTATAGCAATATTTAGTAAGTTAATTAGTGCCCCGCACTATTGGTGTTTACCATCAACACGACACGTGTTAGGCACAAACACTTCGTTTGAAAGGAGATATAAGATTATTTTGTGAGAGGATTTTGATAGTGTAATGCTAATGTTATGTATATAAGGTAATTCTTTGTAAAACTGTATAATAACCTTTAATGTTTGTTTTGTAAAGTCATATTTTCGAGTAGATAATTTGGAAAAATAACAAAAATGTTGTAATTTTGCAGTCGGAATTATTATTAGTGACTAACGAAGTAAGTAATTAATTACTAATTAAAAAGAACAAGAAATGAATATATCAAAGAAGATGCAGGATGCGTTTCAATGCGCAGATTGCGGCAGAAATGTGGTCATCAAATCTCTATTTACAGATGTCATGCTGGTTCCGTAAGGAAGGCTGGAAGGGTTTCTCAAGCTGGATGTATAAGCAGGCTGAGGAAGAAAGACAGCACGCAATGGACATGGCACAGTTCGTTCTCCATCGTGGTGGTGAGGTTCTCCTTACAAGTATTGATGCAGTTAAGACAAGCTGGACAGATGCTAAGGAGGCTTTTGTTGACACATTTGAGCATGAGCAGAAGGTTACTGAGCTTATCAACAAGTTGGCAGACGTTGCTGATGAGGAGAAGGACCGTGCGTCACAGAACTTCATTGCAAAGTACATTGATGAGCAGGTAGAGGAAGAGAAGAATGTTAAGGACATTCTCGATTCATTTGCTCACTTAGCAAGTCACGCTATTGCACATATCGATAGCAAACTCGAGAAGGCTCTTTAAGAGTTGAAAGAATATAAAAAAGTGTCAAGGCAAGCTGTCTTGACACTTTTTTATGCTCTTTTTTCAAAATGTAGTTTGTGCAGTGTGGGGGGAGAACGTTTTATGTTTTGTAAGAGAATTTTTACCCTTGAGAAATGTGTTTAGGCTTATTACCATTTTAATTAAGCCTTACTTGGATGCTTAAAGATGCTCTTTTGGCATGTTACTAACGCCCTTTTGAAGTCTAATTAAGCACCTTTTCTCGTATTTACTTGTAACTTCGTGAATATCTGTTAGTTACAAATATATATCAAAATGCTATTTTTAGACTTATTGTTAGGTAATTTTTGTTAATAGGTAATGTAAATAATTTTTCAGAACGATGTTGGTCTTGTTTTTTTATTTAAGTAATAAGCTTATTGCTTACTTTTTATCATGTCTTTATTTAGATGAGTGACAAAAATCTGCTGTCCACCTTTACTAAATACGACTTTATACATACCACCCGCTTTATCTTTCCGTTCATAAGTATAAGCAAACTTATTAATATCCCAGCAAGTATCACGTTGTGCAGCAAGTTCAATACTCTGGTAGAACTCCTTGCTGGGAATAGTGTCAAGAAGTAGTGTTGCTGAATAGTTACCGCTTGCAACCGATTCTTCATCAGCTGCTAAACTAACAGAGTCGGGTATGAAAGGGGTTGCTTTTGCCGTTTTGTATTTTGGAAAACGAATAGAAGTAATACTATGTAAATCAACATTTAGTTTACCATTTTCAACATGTGGAGTAAACTCTTTTGCAGCGACGGTATCTCCAATGTTACTATCTTCAATAGTTTTGCTTTGATAGCAAGATGCAATAGCAATGATAATGAAAACAATACCAAAAACGATAGATGCTATAATTTTTGAAAAACTCTTATTCTTTTCCATTGTTTATTTCTTTTTGATGGACGAAGGTTTTAATTTCTTCAATCTTTTCTGTGCTGTTGGGTTGTCAGGATAGAGGGCAAGAGCCTTTCATAGTTGGCAATAGCAGCCTCAGTCATTTCTTCACGCTCACACTCTTTACCCATCATAACGTATTCTACAGAAAGTTCTTTGAGATACTCATTCTTTTCTGCTTGCTGCTTCTTAAGTAGCTCATTTTCATTACGTAGTTGATTGATGATATTTAGTTTACGTCTGATAAAACGTTTGGCTGCAGGCCGTTCAATATCATACCGGCTATGAATGGCAAGGAAAAAGTTACGAAGAAAGGCATCAAAATCTCCATTATCGAAGGCATGTGCGGCATCGAAGTATTCTTTGTCAGCCTTGCTCTGCTTGAGTACTGTTGATATAATATTATTGTCATTGTAGTGTCTGGCAAACTGCGACACTTCACTTTTAACAAACACCTCGTTTCTTCGTAGGGGTTCCTTGAGCGTAATACCTTCCAGACTTGTACAGCGTGATAGGGCAACGTATGCCTGACCACCTGCAAATACACCGCCTGTAAAATCGATATTTACGTTTTTGAATGTTAGTCCTTGACTTTTATGTACGGTAATAGCCCAAGCTAACTTGATGGGGAATTGTATATAAGTTCCTATCTGTTCCTCTTCAATTCTCTGTTCTTCCTCGTTGAATCGATACCTTATATTCTCCCACATCTCGCGCTGTACCTGCAAGTCATCGCCTTCTTCAGTATGGACATAGAGGATGCCTGCCTCTTCATCTATCCCAATAATTATACCCAAAGTGCCATTTACCCACTGGTGCTCAATGTCATTTTTGATAAACATGATATGCGCCCCAACTTTGAGATTTAACTCAATAGGAGTTGGAAGACTGCTCTCAGGGAACTCCCCCTTTAATTTCACCTAAGAACATTACCGGCTCTCCATCAAGACTGTCAAGTCCTTCGCTGTTTATCCAGTCTACTGTATCTCGCTTAGTAGATAGGGTAATTGTGAAATCTCCTTCTGGCTTGTTAGCATTTTCCAAGCTTGCACCAACACGCTCATTGATGAGCTTAAAATCTGCGTCTGTAACTTGATTTGTGCGAATGTGATCAAGAATAGAAATAAAGTGCGCATCGTTCTGACGATAGACTTTATTGAGTTCAATGCTTACAAGTGGATAATCTTGGAACACCTTTGCATCAAAGAAGTAGCTACTCGGATAATAAGGTTGTAAGAGTTGACGATCCTCTTCTTTTAAAACAGGCTCTAATTGATAAATGTCCCCCACTAATAGAAGTTGTTTCCCTCCGAATGGTTCGCGCATATTACGATTGTATATGCGCAGTACCTTATCTATGAAATCGATAATGTCAGCTCTCACCATACTGATTTCATCAATGATGATAAGTTCCACTTCTCGTAAGAGTTTACATTTGTCACCATTATATTTCATCGTGCTGCGTAGATTACGAGTAGAATAACGTTTATCAGTAGGGACAAGTGGATAAAAAGGAAGTTTGAAGAAACTATGTAATGTGCTACCGCCTGCATTGATAGCAGCAATACCAGTAGGGGCAAGAATAATATGTTTTTTCTTTGTTGTAGCAGCAATGTAACGTAGAAACGTAGACTTTCCTGTTCCTGCTTTGCCTGTAAGGAAAAGGGAATTATTTGTGAACTGAATAATCTGAAGTGCCTTTTGGAACTCTGAATTATCCAAATCAATCGCATTTATATCTATGTTTACTTTCTTTTGTGACATTAATTATGGGGGCTATATTTAGCCTCAGTTATGTTTGCTGCTAATTTATATTTATTACTTAAACTTCCATATCCTCACTGCGTGGCTTCTTTGCCTTCTTTATAATTTGTGGTGACTCATTATTAGAACTATTACCCTGTCGCTCTGGCGTAGGCTGTGGAGCTGGCTCTAATATAAACCCACCTTCGTCTGTGTTATTGTTTCCATCGATAGGTTCTTCTTCCTCATCCTGATGATGTCTATGTCTGGTTGTAAAGTCATCTATCGAATCTGGTAATGCTCGATGAATAACTGTAGGTTGACAGTTATACATTGATGGGTCGATATCCTCGTCTGGATCTAACTGCCATTTAGCATGATACTTTTGGAAAGTCTTATCACGCATCAAACTATAAATAAACTCTCCACAGATAGGTAACGCGGTCTTTGAACCTTGACCTAAAGCGCCTGTACGGAAATGAATAGAACGGTATTCACCACCTACCCATGCACCGACAACGAGTTTTGGACTGACTGCTATAAACCATGCATCAGAGTGATTATTACTTGTACCTGTCTTTCCTCCCCAATCTGTATCACCAAATGTATAATGGCGGAGTGCCTGACTTGTACCTCCACCTTCATTAACGCCAGCCTTCAACATTTCTTGCATGAGGAATGCTGTCTTGTAAGGTAAAGCTTTCTCATGACCTTTTGGTGCTACATATACCTCATTTCCATCTTTATCCAAGATGTGTGTAACGACAACTGGAGCGTGATGTTCGCCATCATTTGCAATAGTGCTGTAGGCATTTACCAATTCTAAGAGGTTAACATCACTTGAGCCGAGTGCTAAAGATGGCTCATCATCCAATGGACTCTTGATACCCATCTCTTGTGCAGTACGAATAATATTTTTTATACCCATCTCTTGGCCTAAGCGTACTGCAATAGAGTTGGTACTGCGTGCAAAAGCACTCTTCAATGTGATAGAATCGTTAGAGAATCTACCATTGGCGTTGTGTGGAGTCCAAGTCTTCATCTGACCTGTCTTCTTGTCGAGTACTTCCATGCTGATATACTCGTCACGACGCTTATCACAAGGAGTAAGTCCTTGATTGAATGCTTCTGAATAAACAAAAAGTTTGAAAGTTGAACCTGGCTGACGCTGTGCAACAACCTTATCATATTTCCAAGTCTTGAAGTCGATATCGCCTACCCAAGCACGTACTGCACCTGTTTCTGGCTCCATAGCAACCATTGCGCAGTGCATGAACTTCACCATATAACGGATAGAGTCCATTGATGACATCTCTTTCTCAATATGTCCCTTTTCATAGTCGAAGAGGGTAACCTTATGTGGCTTATTGAGATAATACAGAACACTATCAGGCTGGTTAGGATATTTCTGTAATAGCTTCTTATAGAAAGGCTGACGCTCAGCAATGCTCTCTATAAAGCCAGGGATTTCATTTCCCTTTGCATCACGCCAAGGCTGCATACCACGCCAGTGAGTATCAAAAGAGTTCTGAACCTTTTTCATCTGCTTTGTTGCAGCTTGTTCAGCATACTTTTGCATACGAGTATCAATTGTCGTATATATTTTCAGACCACTACTATAAAGATCGTAGCCATTGTCTTTCATCCAGTCCTTGAAATAATCAGATATATACTCTCGGAAGTATTGTGCCTGACCATCATAGTTTTCCTCAACATGTACATCCAACTTCATAGGAAGCTTTGAATATGTTGCGTATTCGTTGCGAGGTAATACGTTATGTGTTACCATGTTATATAACACAGTATTACGGCGGCGGATAGAATTCTTTGGATGAAGGATAGGGTTGTAATAGGTTGTTGCTTTTAGCATACCTACTAATGTTGCAGCTTGATCAACCGTTAAACGTGATGGACTGGTATTAAAATAAGTCTTTGCTGCTGTCTTTACACCAAAAGAGTTATTACCAAAGTCGACTGTATTGGCATACATTGTTAGAATCTCTTTCTTAGAATAGATAAGTTCCAACTTTACGGCAATAATCCATTCTTTACTCTTCATGATGAGCATTCGTAGGCCTGGAACATGCCCCAACAAACCCGAAGAATACTGCGTACGAACGCGAAACATATTCTTTGCCAATTGTTGTGTGATTGTTGAAGCTCCACGACCACCACCACGAGTTACAGCATCTTTAATAGCACCACCAATACCCATAAAGTCAATACCATTATGGCTATAGAAGCGTTCGTCCTCAGTGCTAATAAGTGCATTCCAAAAAGCAGAGTTCACCTCTTCATACTTAACTGGAGTACGGTTCTCTTTATAGAAACGACCAATAAGCACAGAATCTGCACTATAAATCTCTGATGCTGCATAAGTTGGTGGAGTCTTGATTTCAACAAAGCCAGGTGACTTACCAAAGAGCCAAAGGAAATTAATATCTACCATTCCTAAATAGAGGAAGATAGCAACAAAAAAAGATACAACCCCTACGGCCATCTTTGTGTACCAAGCACGACCTTTATATAATTTTGCATACCAGGGGAAGAAATTAAGTATCCCACGGAATAAACTTCTAATGAATTTAAATATTTTCTTTACCATTGATTGACAATCTTCAAGTTTAAAAAGCTACTTACTTGTGTTTATAATAAAACAAAAATATGTTGTAATACAAAAGTACTTATTTACTTGTATTTGGTATCGTTGTATGGATATAATTTAAGATTTCTTCAACGTTATCGGGGTTAAACCATTGAAAAGCTACATCTTTTTTATACCATGTAAGTTGTTTTCGAGCATACTTACGAGTATTACTCTGTATCTTAAATATAGCTTCATCAAGTGTTGTTAAGCCATCAAGATATTCAAACAATTCTTTATATCCAACCGTGTTGAGCGAATTCAAATTTCGTTTAGGATAAACCTTTTGAGCTTCTTCTATCATTCCTTCTTCAATCATGTCCAATACGCGCTGATTGATTCTGCTGTAGAGTTCGTCTCTATCACGGTTTAAGCCAATCTTGATGATATTAAAAGGTCGCTCCTTAATAGTGTTGGTACGGAATGATGTATATGTTTTTCCTGTTTGAATACATATTTCAAGCGCATGGATAACACGACGTGGATTATTTCTGTCAACTATCTCCCAGTGCTCTGGATCTAATTCATGTAAGAGCTTACACATCTGCTCTAACCCCTCTGTTTCCAATCGCTTCATCATCTCTTCTCGTATCTCAGGGCGAATTGTTGGAATGTCGTCAATTCCGTTACATACAGCGTCAATATACATCATTGAACCGCCTGAAAGTAAAGAGATAGGAGCGTGCTGACTGTTTATAATATTCAGAACATCTTGTTCGTATAAACTTGCAGAATAGTAATCTTCTAAATGATGATTACCAACAAAATAATGTTGTACACGTTGCTGTTGTTCAGCCGTGGGTGCAGCAGTTCCTATAGGAATCTCAGAAAAAATCTGTCGGGAGTCAGCATTGATAACAGGTATATTAAAAATGTTCAGCAATACGGAGTGTAGCCTCTGTTTTGCCAACTCCTGTTGGACCAGTGATGACTATTAATGTTTTTGTTTTTCAAGCTGATAAATGATTATAAATAATATTTTTCCAACTTGTTTAAGTTGTGAAGATACTCAACCTCTTTGTTCTCTGTTAAAGATTCCCCTCCCTTTTGAAAGGGGAGGGGATAGTCTTTTATTTTATAATACCACGTTCAGATGATTCTACAAAATCTATAATTTGCTGAATCTCTGGTGTTATCTGTAGCTCACTCTTAATCTTCTGAATGTTCTCAGCACGTGTACCTGTTCCATAAAGAATGCGATAAGCATTGTGGATAAGTTCAATGAGTTCATTTGAAAAGCCACGACGGCGAAGACCAATGAGGTTAATTCCCATATAGCGGGCAGGCTCTTTTCCTACTATGATATATGGTGGAACATCCATAGAGAAACGGCTTCCACCCTGTATCATAACATATCCACCAATATGGCAGAACTGATGGCAGAGAATATTAGCAGAGATGATAGCATTATCATCGACTGTTACCTCACCTGCAAATTTGGTTGCATTACCAATAATGTCACCAGATCCAATGACACAGTCGTGTGCAATATGTACACACTCCATCAGCAAGTTATTGCTACCAACCTTTGTTGTACCCTTTGAAGCTGTACCACGCGAAATAGTAACATTCTCACGAATAGAGTTGTTATTACCAATCTCACAAAGTGTTTCCTCATTTCTAAACTTCAAGTCCTGAGGTTTTGTAGAGATACTGGCACCTGGGAATATTTCATTGTTATTGCCCAAACGTGCACCAACATGAATGGTTACGCTATTCTGTAACACATTGTTATCACCGATAACAGTATTCTTATCGATATAACAGAATGGACCAATTATATTATTATCACCAAGTTTTGCCTCTGGATGAACAAAGGCCAATGGACTTATCTGGTTCATATTCGTCTTATGAAATTATTACTTGTTCTTTACAATTTGGGCAGTGAATGTTGCCTCAGCAACAACACGCTCGCCAACAAACATATAACCCTTCATTGAACTGATTCCATGACGAACAGGACCAAGAAGTTCAACACGGAACATAAGCGTGTCACCAGGAATAACCTTCTGGCGGAACTTAACGTCATCAATCTTTAAGAAGTAAGTTGACCAACGCTCTGGTTCTTCAACCTGAGAAAGTACCAAGAGGCCACCACACTGAGCCATAGCCTCAACCTGCAATACACCAGGCATAACAGGCTCTTGTGGAAAATGTCCTTGGAAGAATGGCTCGTTGCTGGTTACATTCTTAATACCAACGATACTTGTTGATCCCATTGCAATGACCTTATCTACCAACTGCATTGGATAGCGGTGTGGTAAAAGCTCACGGATACGGATGTTATCCATCAATGGTTCTTCGTTTGGATCATACATTGGTGCTTGTATCTCATGCTTACGTATTTCTTTACGCATCAAACGGGCAAACTTGTTGTTTACCGTATGACCTGGACGAGTAGCAATGATACGTCCCTTAATAGGCTTACCAATCAATGCCATGTCACCGATAATATCAAGGAGCTTATGGCGTGTACACTCGTTATCCCACTGTAATGGCTTATGCTGAATATAACCAATGTTATTAGCATCCATACGTGAAACCTTCAAGAGATCAGCCAATTGGTCAAGTTTCTCTTGAGAAACCTGCTGTTCATAGATAACAATTGCATTATCCAAGTCACCACCCTTAATCAAGTTAGCCTGTAAGAGTGGCATAATGTCACGTACAAAAACGAATGTACGTGCTGGTGCAATCTCAGTTGCGTAAGTATTAATATCATCCAATGTAGCAAACTGGCTGCTAATAAACTTAGAGTCAAAGTTACACATAGCGGTGATAGAGAACTGCTCGTCTGGAAGAATGGTAATAACAGAACCATTCTCATCTTTAATCTCAATCTTCTTGCGAATGATATAGTAATCCTTTGGAGCATTCTGATCAACGATACCTACCTCGTTGATTTGTCAACATACATCGTCGCAGAACCATCGAGAATAGGGAACTCTGGACCATTAATCTGTATAAGACAGTTATCAATACCCATTGCATAAAGGGCAGACATACCATGTTCAATCGTACTAACACGTGCCTCACCCTTAGCCAATACAGTTCCGCGCTGTGTATCAACAACGTTTTCAGCAACAGCATCAATAATAGGCTGTCCATCAAGATCAATTCTTTGTATCTTATAGCCAGTATTTTCTGGGGCAGGGTTGAATGTTACAGTAAGACTCAATCCTGTATGAAGTCCCTTTCCGAAGAGGGAAAAACTCCCCTTTAAAGTTTTCTGCTTAACTGTTTCCATGTATGTTATTTGTTCTTTTTCAATTCTTCAATTTCTTTCTGCAGTGCATTCAACTGCTTGTACATCTCTGGCAAACGCTGGAAGATAGCCTGTGACTTAAAGTATGGACGCTGCTCCATTGGAGGAGTTCCAATGAGTTGCTGATTACTCTTTAAGCTACCAGGAACACCTGACTGTGCACCGAGGAATACTTTGTCACCGATAGTGATATGACCAGCTATACCCACCTGACCACCAAACATACACCATTGTCCAACCTTAGTTGAACCAGCAATACCTACCTGTGCAGACATCACTGTATTCTCACCAATATCGTTGTTGTGTGCTATTTGCACAAGGTTGTCAAGTTTTACACCCTTACGAACGTATGTGCTGCCCATAGTTGAGCGGTCAATACAAGTGTTGGCACCAATCTCTACGTCATCTTCTATCGTAACAATACCGATTTGAGGTATTTTATCGTAGCTATTAGTTTCTGGGTTAGGTGCAAAGCCAAAGCCATCCGCACCAATTACACAGCCAGAATGGAGAATAACATTGTTGCCAATCTTACAACCATGATAAATGCTTGCATTTGGATAGACAATACAATTATTTCCCAGCTGCACACCATCCATGATTGTTGCATGAGGATAAATCTGACAGCCATCCCCCAAGGTTACACCATCACCAATATATGCGAATGCACCAATATACACATCCTTACCAATTGTTGCTTTAGAAGAAACAAAAGCAAGCGAGTCTATACCCTGCTTCTTAGGTTTCATACTTTCATAAAGTTGCAACAACTTAGCAACACAATCACGTGCATTCTTCACACGGATAAGAGTAGGCTTTACCTCCTTATCCAGTTGAATGTCTTCATCAATAAGAACGATGCTTGACTCTGTTTCAAAGAGATAGTGTATATATTTAGGGTTTGCAAGAAAAGAGATTGCTCCCTTCTTACCTTCTTCAATCTTGGCGAAGGTATTAATGGTTACGTTTTCGTCACCTTCAATACGACCTTGTATAAATTGCGATATTTGTTTCGCAGAGAATTCCATTTATATTGCCTTTATTGTTTATATTTGTGCAAAGATAGGGATTTTTTATTAGAAACGTTGATAAGATAGGTAATATTTGCATATTTTTTTCGAGAGCAATTCAATGTTCAAAATCTCTGATGCTTCGGTTATATCTTTCAATGTTCCATCTTTGTACAGAATGCTAATATGGTCATCGAAAGGATTGTACATATCTTTTTGTACACGATTCACTCCAATGAGGTAATCACAATCAGCGAGACTTATCTCATATCGTTCAGAAATATGCTGTTTAAACTGATTGATTTCCTCTGTCGTTGGCTCCTCTTCTCGTACTTCTACTTTGAATATTTTTCGATTGATCATGTTTGAAGATAGGAGTGAAAGTATCTTATCTTCATGTTGTTGCCATACTTTAATAGCACTCCATATATCGTTGTCATCCAATGCTATATAATTATCTAATGCCTTGTCGTCTGTGTGGAAAGTTTCAGCTGTTATATCCTTGTAAAGGAAGTAACGAAGAGCAGGCGAAGCAAAAAGCTCAACTCCTTCTTTTGCTAATTGTTTAGCTCGGTGCAAAGCGTTGATAAGAACATTCTCACAGCCAACGGTTGTTTTGTGCAAATATACCTGCCAATACATAAGACGGCGTGAGGTAAGATAATTCTCAATAGAATAAATTCCATTCGACTCGACAACCAACGCATCATTAACAACGTTAAGCATCTTGATAATACGTGCTGAGCCAATATTACCTTCTGTTACTCCCGTAAAGAAACTATCTCGACGGAGATAGTCAAGCCTATCCATATCAAGTTGGCTGGAAATTAGCTGATGAAGGTAGGACTTGGGGTATTCATCCTTAAAGATACTAATTGCAAGGTTGAGTGCCCCATGCATATCTTGGTTGATACGATCCATCATCATCAGTGATATTTCTTCATGTGTAATACCACTAATCAGTGTGTTCTCCAGCACATGAGAAAAAGGAGCATGTCCGATGTCATGCATTAGGATGGCAGCTTGTACCGCTTCAGCCTCACTATCAAAGACAAATACACCCTTTTGTTGTAGCGATATTAGTGCCTCACTCATAAGATGAAAGGCCCCTAAAGAATGTTGAAAGCGTGTATGCTGTGCACCTGGATAAACCTCTTGTGTTAAGCCTAATTGCTTGATACGTGTCAATCGCTGCATAAGTGGGTGACGTACTATGTCAAGTAACAATCCACGTGGCACCTTTATAAATCCGAAAACAGGGTCATTAATTATCTTTGCGTCTGTCATCTTATCTATGTTATCTTGCTCTTTTATCATTGAAATACAAAGATAGTATATTTCTTTCAGACGCCAGCCCTTTAATACAAAATAAATCTAAAAGTGTTTTTATAAGAAAGCCACTTTGAAAGACTTATTCTACAAAAATAAATATATTTGATGATGAGACAGCAATATCATGACAGTCAGAAATTAATCAAGATAAGAATAATTAAAATAAAAACTTCTCTGTTTTCATTCCTTATCTGTAATCTTTTCGTTAACTTTGTAGCATGAAACAATTGATTAACTGGAAAGAATTTGCTGTGCTCTTCATCGTTATTGGAGGCATATATTATATTACAAGGTCATGGCTTATTACTGGTGGTGTCCTTGCACTTCTACTGTTGGTAGATGGCTTACTACGTCAGTATGACCACAAGAAGCGAGGTGAGAAGCAAGCTAAAGATATAAAGAAAAAGCTTGAGGAGCAAGACGACTAACTTATGCATATAATTTTTGCAGCTTTCTATCATGTAAAGTTGTGATTTCTTATGTCTCATTATGTAGAAGAAAATGAAGGTGTTACGATAGTTTTCGAAGCATCTACATAGTAAATGAATTATGGAGCAACTATTAGAACTATATAAGAATTGGAAGGGTAGTAGCCCTTCAAATGTCGAAAAGTTAGCAGGAGCAGGTAGTAACCGTGAGTATTACCGAATGTTTGATGAAGAGGGTAATACTGTCATTGGTGTTATCGGAACAAGTCGTGATGAAAATCATGCCTTTATCTATCTTGCTAAACATTTCGAGAAAAGACGTTTACCAGTACCACATATCTTAGCTGTGTCTGTTGATGAGTCGTGTTATCTACAATCAGACCTTGGTAATACATCGCTCTTTGATGCTATACGTGGTGGACGTGAGGCTGGTGGACGCTATAATCTTGCTGAGCAGAAGCTTGTTACGCAATGCCATAAGAGAATTGCCAAATATTCAGTTGCGTGGCGCAAGAGAACTTGATTTTTCTAATTGTTACCCACAACCAGAATTCAATCAAGAGAGTGTACTCTTTGATTTGAACTATTTTAAGTACTGCTTTCTCAAAGCAACCGAACTCGACTTCCATGAATTGAAGCTCGAAGCAAACTTCCGTATGTTTGCAAAAGACCTGACATCAGAGCAGATGGATTCTTTCCTTTATCGTGATTTTCAAGCACGAAATATTATGTTAGATAAGGAAGGTAAACCATATTTTATTGATTTCCAAGGTGGAAGAAAAGGTCCATTCTATTATGACCTTGCTTCGTTCTTATGGCAAGCAAGCGCAAAGTATTCTTTCAAATTGCGTCGTGAATTGGTATTTGAATACTATCAGAGCCTTAAGAATTATACGGAGGTTCCTTCTAAACGTCATTTTGTTAATCGCTTATCATTGTTTGTTCTCTTCCGTACATTACAAGTTTTAGGTGCTTACGGATTCCGTGGTTACTTTGAACGTAAGAAGCATTTTGTTGATTCCATACCTCCTGCTATACAAAATCTGCGTGATCTCTTGGCATTAGGTGATGATGTTTTCCCATATCCATACATGATGGATATGTTGAAGCGACTCACATTGTTACCACAGTTTGCGCATATTGAGAAGCCTGCAGCTAACAGAACAGATGGGCTTAAAATCGCAGAGAAAGATATTTATAAGGCTAATCCATTAGATGGTCCTGCAACTTTCTCTAAATATGATGGTAAAGGCCCGTTGGTGGTGCGTGTTTTTAGTTTCTCTTTTAAGAAAGGAATTCCTGAAGACACATCTGGTAATGGTGGCGGTTATGTCTTTGACTGTAGAAGTACACATAACCCAGGTCGATACGAACCTTATAAGAAGATAACGGGCTTAGATGAGCCTGTCATTCGCTTTCTTGAAGATGATGGTGAGATTCTTGAGTTCTTGAAGCCTATTTATAAGCTTGCTGACCATCATGTAGAACGTTATATGCAACGTGGCTTTACAGATTTAATGTTCTCATTTGGTTGTACCGGTGGACAGCATCGCTCTGTTTACAGTGCACAGCATCTTGCTGAACATCTTAATGAGAAGTATGGAATTGAGGTACATATAAAGCACAGAGAACAGAGTATTGAGCAAATATTAAAGGCGAAGTAACTCTCTTGGATTCAAAAGAGTTGGTATCTTGAGATAATAGATGTAAATAGGGACGTATAGCTTGCGAGTTTATAAAATGCCAATTGGCTACTCACGCTCTATACGTCCCTATATTTATTTTAGCTTTACTTTTGTTCAGAAAGATTGCGATATATCTTATATTATGTCTTTTAACTCCTCTGGTACCGCTATGGAGTCACAATGAAAATGGTCTAATTTCTCTAAACCATGCTTTGTAATGTGAAACCTTTGGCAACGTCCATCCTCCGAACAAGCACGTCGGCGAATAAGCGAAGCTTGTTCCAATGAAGCGATTACCTTTGAGGCATTTGAACGTGTCAATCCCATCTCTTCAGCTATTTCGCCAGCCAACATAGGATTCTTACTCTCTGAGAGTAGACACAATAGCATTGCTTCATTGATATTTAAGCCTATCTGCTGTTGTAACCCACACTCAAAAGCAGTGATGACACGAAATATTTCGCGAATCTTACTGATACAATGATTATCCATTATAAGTCCTTACTTCAACAAGACAGACTTAATAACCTCCTCAAACTGAGCCTTATTCATAGCTCCATTTTGCATTGTAGGTTCACCTGTCTTAGGGATAAAGAGGATTGATGGAATTGAACGAATACCAAAGAGGGCTGCCAACTCACGCTGCTTGTCAACATCAACCTTATAAACATCAATCTGTCCTGCGTAATCATTCGCTACTTCCTCAAGTACTGGTGCTGTCGCTTTACATGGGCCACACCATGTTGCATAAAAGTCAATAATAGCAGGCTTATCACCCTTAAAGTTCCAAGTTTTTGGATTCTTCTTGTAATCCATAACCTTCTGCTGGAACATATCTGAATTCATTTCTGTTACATTCATCTTAGTTTCCTTTCCTTCATTTTGATTATTTACTTCTGTTTGTTCTGTTGTCATTGCACTGTTATCCTGCTTTTTAGGACTGTTATCTGCCTTACAAGCAGTCAGTGTTAATGCCATAATAGCCACTACAAGTGTTGCTGTACGTTTCATTCTTTATATATGTAATCTTAATTTTACCGAGGTTCTATTACCAATCGGCTTGTTAATATTTATTTTTGTTTCCCTAAGGAAAACGTTGCAAAGGTAAGTATATTTTTATATTCTACCAAATTTCCAACGGAAAAATTATTCACTATGTTTTTTCTTCTAATTAAATTATAAGTGATAAGATAATGTACTGACAATGGTTATAATTATAAATTTATAATTAAGGTTTTAACAATAAGACGTTATTTTATATTCTATTTATTGCAATTTTACATTGCAAACTTAGAGATTTGGGCTAAAAAGTAACTACCTTCATTTATAAATATAGAAATAAAGAGTGTTTCTTGTTTGTGTTGTAGTTAGGCTTTAACTGCTTTCAATCTTCATGATAACATTCTTGATGCATCTATCTTCCCACCTTTATTTGATGTGTGGTTACTCAGTACACATCGTGTTGATGGTTAACACCATTAGTGCTAAGGCTCCGCACCAATGGTGCCAACTATGAACATTCTCATTGAGGACAGGGGTTGAGTTTGGTAACTATCCCATTCTCATCCAAATCTGAACGAGAACTTATGACTACTGCATAATACTCCTATGAAGTTCTGACGCTTTCAATATAACATTACAACTGGGCTCTACTTCTCCCCTTTTGCTCCCGATTAAAACCATTGAAATGGGGTGGGTAAATCATCGTTTCGTATATAATTGCTATACCAAGTATCATAGTCAATAGGGACTTGGGAACTCACTCCTTTTAACCAATAAAGTTCACCATAAGCTCCCAGCATAGCCCAATGGTACTCTGTTTCATGGCTCAGGTAGAGACTTCATAATAGCTTTCAGGCTTTTTGTAATAGTGTTTTTTTAGAACTTCGTTTGCCTCCTCAGCCGTTTTATCCACATATTCTATCAAAATACATTTGATTATAAGCAACCATGTATTGTAATACATCCCAACGCTATCTCCAGTCTGATTATCTTTGAAGATTAGTAACTCATCCATAATAGTATAACTAAAGTTTCCCATCCCAATAAATAGATAGGAAAATAACAGTTTGTCGAATTTTATTTGTAAATTAGTAATCGCTAAAGAATTGATTTTAAAGACAAGACAACAAAACTGTTATGGAAACAAAAATAGAGAAAATAAGTGAGTTATCCAAACTTTTGAGTGTTAAAACTCGAATGAGTGATGATTTATTTCATTTTTTTGGCAAGTTTGGCATCGGACACCTGTTATCTCGCCTGTCATTGAAGAAACAGGACGGGGTTTCCTCTTCGGAGTTAATCCTTTCTCTTTGCCTCTTCCGCATTGTGGGTGAAAGTTTCACAGTATATGCAAACATAAGATATATGAGCTTTCAAATCATGGTAAGAACTGTTTCTATCGGATGATGATTCGCCCGCAGATGGATTGGAGACGTTTGATGAACCACTTTGCACTGCGTTATATGTGCCTTTTACGTAAGTATAGCGAAGCTCCTCAATCCAATACCACGACATGTTTCATTATAGATGACACAGTGCTTGAGAAGAGTGGCGTGAGAATGGAGGGTATCAGTCGTGTTTACGACCATGTAAAAGGTAGGTGCGTATTGGGCTACAAACTGCTACTTTGTGCATTCTTTGACGGCAAGACAACTATTCCCTTTGAATTTTCACTGCATCAGGAAAAAGGGAAACAAGGCGACTGCGGGCTGACAAAACAGCAACGTAGAAAAGCGTATCATACCAAGAGGAATACTGGTAACCCTGATTATAAGCGCTTTCAAGAGTGTAAGATGTCTAAGCTGGAAGTTGCCATGGATATGCTTCGCCGTGGATGGAAGATGGGCTTGCATGCGAAGTATGTGATTACCGATAGTTGGTTCACCTGCGAGCAACTTCTGACATGTGTTAGAAGCATAGGTAAAGGAGCAATGCACTTTGTTGGACTTGCAAAAATGGGAAAGACAAAATACACCGTATCAGGCAGGAAGAAAAATGCTGCAGAACTCATTGCCACCTATGAACGTGAACGAGGAAAGAACTGCCGTAAGTATAAATGTCGATATATTCAGCTCAGCGGACACTTAGGAGATATACCTATTAGAATCTTCCTCCTCAAGCATGGCAGGAACTCCGTATGGAACGTCATGCTCACCACGGATACTACGATGTCTTTCGTAAAAGCCTTTGAAGTGTATCAGATTAGTATGGAACATAGAAGTGATGAATAAGGAGACTAAGCAATATCTCGGATTAGGAGGTTATCAAGGTTGCGACTTTAATGGTCAGATAGCTGACGCAACGCTGTGTTACCTTACATATACTGTCATGGCTTTGGAAAAGAGGTTCATAGAATATCAAACCATGGGCGAACTCTTTTCGGATATGGAGGACAACCTCATGGCACTCACGTTATGGAAACGAGTTCTTACCTGTATCGAACGCATTCTTTGCATTTTAGGAGAAACGCTTGGGATAACACCCCAACACCTTATGGCTACGATCAGCAGTAACGACAAAGAGTTGAGCAAAATCATTGTAATGGCTGAAGCATTGGAAAAATGGGATGAAGTATATGGACGCAGTGCATAACTTCAGTTAGTCATATGTTAAAAGTCAATGAATATGGGGAACGATAGGCAAAGGGAAATGAGAAAAGCCAGTGCTTTAAGGGTGGGAAACTTTAGTTAATTAGATAACAAGAAATAGACTTAAAGCAAAGTGTATGTTTTTATATAATATGAAACGCGTAGTTGTTCTTTAATTGCACTTGGCGTTTAGTTTTTGTTTATGTATTTGAATTTATATGATTTTTTTATTTACCTTTGCCTAATGAGTAGAGAAGTTTTCAAAAAAATATAAGCTGATTGAGTTATAAAACAACTTTGAATTTACTGATTATAAGTGGTAAATAATAAAAGATATTTGTAAAAGTGGAGGAGATATTTTCATTTTTATCTGACACCTTTTTTACGCATTGATAATAAAGTTTTCGGACTCTACAACGTATATAATCATAATTGAATAAGTGTTTACACTTTTGAATATAGATTGTGCATAGATTGAAAAATTAAGTTAATGATATAAATTAAAAATACGAAATCATGAAAAGGTTTATTCTGTTTTTGCTTGTCTTACAAAGCATTTCAATGGTATCTGCTCAGGAGGTTCTTAATTGGAAAGATAACGAGATTGTTTCTCCTGTAGTAAATGCTGATAACACTTTAACTATTAATCTTTTCGCACCAAATGCTAAGAAAGTAGAGCTTACAGGTAATTTTCTCTATGCAGGGAAAGAAACTCCAGATAAGTATGCAGATGGTGACTGGAGTCCACAATTGATGAATAAAGATGAAAATGGACGATGGTCACTGACAACTGCACCTTTTGAAGCCCTGAGTTTTATAGTTATAATATCATTGTTGATGGTGTAAAGATAACTGATCCAAAGAATATATATACGGTACGTGATATTGGTAATACATATAGTGTTGCGCTTGTTGGCGGCGGTGTAGATGGCTTGTATGCGGTAAAGAATGTACCCCATGGAACGGTTAGAAAGGTGTGGTATGATAGTCCAACAGCAGGGCTTAAACGTCGTATGACGGTTTATACGCCAGCGGGTTACGAAATTAGCAAGCGAAGCTATCCTGTTCTTTATTTGCTTCATGGTATGGGAGGTGATGAGAATGCATGGGAAGAATTGGGTCGTGCCACACAAATTCTGGATAATCTTATTGCTGAGGGGAAAGCAGAGCCAATGGTTGTGGTAATGCCAAATGGTAATATTTCGCAGGAAGCAGCACCTGGTGAGGGGTCTCGTGGATTTGTTACTGCTGCAATGCGATACCCTAAAACAATGGATGGAAACTTTGAAAAGGCTTTTCCAGATATCATTCGGTTTGTAGAAAAGGCTTATCGTGTGAAGAAAGATAAGGCGAACAGAGCAATTGCAGGACTATCTATGGGTGGTTTTCATTCGATTTATACTGCATTAAATAATCCTGATGTCTTTGATTATATTGGTTTATTTTCTGCGGCATTTAGTCAAATGGCAAAGGAGGGTGATAGTCTTTCTCCTATTTATAAGAACATTGATGAGAAGTTTAAGACGCTGTGTAAGAAGTTTCCTAAGCTTATATGGATAGGTATTGGTAAGGATGATTTTCTCTCACACGACGATGAAAAGCTTCGTGCTGCATTGGATAAAGAATCTTATAAATACGCTTATCTTAAGACAAAAGGCGGTCATACTTGGCGTAACTGGAGAGAATATCTGGCTATATTTGCGCAAAAGCTTTTTCAAGCATGTAAAATAAGTAAGCGTGTCAGAAATAAAAATAGAGGAATATCCACTAAGGATATTCCTCTAAACATTATAGAAAATGGTTTAAATACCAAGCCTTTTACTTCTTTAATTGCTTCTTAAGGAGCTCTGGTATTTCATTTGTCTCACGTGCAACAGGTACACCTATCAGCCTCAAAAGCTGCAATCTTTTTCGCTTGCAGAACCAGAGCCACTTGAGATGATAGCACCAGCGTGTCCCATCTGTTTTCCTGGAGGAGCCTGCTGACCAGAGATAAATACAGCAACAGGCTTGAGTTACATGCTCTTTGATAAACTTAGCCGCACGCTCTTCGGCATCTCCACCAATCTCTCCGATAAGTGCAATACTATCTGTCTCAGGATCATCTTGGAACATACGGAGAAGTTCCTCGAAATAAAGTCCAACAACTGGGTCACCACCTACACCAACTGCTGTTGACTGTCCCAAAACCAGCTTGTGTAAGATTATAAACAACCTCATAGGTCAGTGTACCACTACGGCTGATAACACCCGTATGTCCCTTCTTGAAGATATTAGTTGGCATAATACCAGCCATGCTCTCCTCTGGAGAAATAAGTCCTGGACAGTTTGGACCAATTACCTTTACACCCTTAATCTTAGCGTAACGCTGTGCAGCAACAGCATCGAGTGTTGGCACGCCTTCTGTGATGCAAATGACAAGTTTTACACCGCCATCAATAGCTTCAAGCATTGCATCTTTTGCGAATGGGGCAGGGACAAAGATAATAGATGCGTTGGCACCAGTTGCTGCAACAGCGTCTTTTACTGTGTTGAATACAGGGATGCCACATACTTCCTGACCAGCCTTGCCAGGAGATGTTCCACCAACCACGTTGGTACCATATTCCTTCATCTTTGAAGCGTGGAAACTACCATCACGTCCTGTAATGCCCTGTACGATTAACTTTGTATCTTTATTGATTAGAATACTCATAACTCCTGTGTTTTAAAGTTTTTTGCTCAGTTCTACAGCTTTATGTCCAGCATCTGCCATACTTGTACCGACAGTGAAGTGAGTTCCTTCAAGGATAGCTCTACCTTCTGCTTCATTCGTTCCTGTAAGACGGATGACAATTGGGATATCTGTTTCGATAACCTTGAATGCTTCCAAGAGTCCGTTAGCAACATCATCACAGCGGGTAATACCACCGAAGATATTGATTAACACTACCTTTACGTGCTTATCGCTCAAAAGAAGTTTCATAGCTTCAACAATCTTCTCAGGGTTAGAGCTACCACCAATGTCGAGGAAGTTAGCTGGTTCACCACCATATAGTTTAATCATATCCATGGTTGCCATTGCAAGACCAGCACCACTTTACCATACAGCCAATACTTCCACCAAGATTCACATAGCTAAATCCCTTTTCCTTAGCATCACGCTCCTTGCGTTCTTCCTCTGTCGGTTCAAAAAGTTCTGCTACATCTGGATGACGGAAAAGAGCATTGTCGTCGAAGGTCATCTTGGCATCAATAGCCTTCAAAGAACCATCCTTCAACATGACTAATGGGTTGATTTCAGCTAATGAGGCATCCTTCTCTGTAAAGAGTTTATAAATATTCTTGAAGATTGGTACAGCCTGTTTTACCTGTGCCATGTCATCGAAAAGTTTGAAGGCAGCCTCACGTGCAAGATAGTCACTCATACCAGTAACTGGGTCAATGACAATCTTTTCGATCTTCTCTGGTGTTTCCTTTGCAACCTGCTCAATGTCCATACCACCTGCACGGCTCAGCATCAACATAGGACATTTTGACTTACGGTCAACAAGGATACTCATATAGTATTCTGATGCAATGTCAACAGCCTCGCTGACAAGTACTCTGTCTACAATGAAACCCTTGATATCCATACCCAAGATAGCTTCTGCATGCTGACGAATCTCAGCCTCATTGCAGCCAAGTTTTACTCCACCAGCCTTACCACGTCCACCCGTGTGAACCTGAGCTTTCACTACGGCTTTCTCAATACCTAATTGCTTGTAGGCTTCAACAGCTTCATCAGGAGTACGGCAAATAATATTGCGGTCTACTGGAAGCCCATAACTTGCAAAGAATTTCTTTGCTTGGTATTCATGTACCTTCATAAGTTCTAGTTTTAATTTATAAACTATGTATTAATTGTTTAGGATTCTTGATAGTAGTTTTTAGAAGTCTTTAATACTCCTGTGCCTCACGTTCACCTCGAAGAACAGCCAGTGCATTTTCTGTCAATGCCTGCATTTCATCTTGACCTGGATAGACATGAATTGGTGCGAGATAAGAAAGGCGTTGCTTGAGACGTTCTATGATATAGTCAGACTTAGCCATACCACCTGTAAGAAGAATTGCATCAATGTTTCCACATAGCACAGCTCCTTCTGCAGCAATGTTTTTGGCAATATGCCATATCATAGCTGATACAACGAGTTCAGCATGTTTGTCACCCGCATCAATCCAGTTTATTATCTCCTTGAGATCATTTGTTCCAAGATGCGCAATGAGGCCAGCCTGGCCACTTACTCTCTTTAATAACTGGTCTTCTGTATATTTGCCGCTAAAGCAAAGACGAATTAAGTCAGCAGCTGGTAACGAACCAGCACGCTCTGGTGAGAATGGGCCCTCGCCATCTAATGCATTATTAGCATCAATTGCCCTTCCTTGTGAATGGGCTGCAATAGAGATTCCACCTCCCAAATGACATATAATTAAGTTAAGTTTTTCATAAGTTGTCCCCATATCTTTGGCAAATCGTCTACCAATTGCTTTTTGGTTAAGAGCATGCCAAATACACATACGTGGCATGAGAGGAGAACCTGACAATCGTGCTTCTGGTTCCATTTCATCTACCACGCCAGGGTCAGCTATAAAACTCTTACATCCTGGAATGTCACGTGCAATTTCATCAGCAATCATACAGCCAAGGTCACAAGCATGTTGGTGAATAGCTCTTTGCTGATCAATTATCATCTGTTCCGTGATTGTAAACACACCACTTGATACTGGTTTTGCAAGTCCACCACGTCCGATAACAGCATCAAAAGCTTCAGAGGGATATTTCTATTCTTTAATTCCTCAATAACAACTTGTTTACGAAAATGGTATTGATCGGATACACGCTTGAACTTACTCAGTTCTTCTCTGGAGTGTGCAATATCAGCAACAAAGACTGGCTGATCATCATTGGCAAGTGATATCTTGGTTGATGTTGATCCAGGGTTAATAGCTAAAATCTTGTACGCCATAATGTTCTATTTATATACCTTAATATATATATACTATCTGGAGATAAGACTTGCAAGTGCAAGACTATAGTACTTAGATTCAATCGTGTCACCACGACTTGGAAGTACTACTGGTGCCATAGTTCCTTGAAGTATAGCAGCTGTTTCTGCATGACAAAACAATGTAACAGTTTTATAAAACAAATTACCAGCTTCGATATCAGGGAAAATTAATGCATCAGCTTCTCCATTAATAGAAGAGTTTATTTGTTTGATTTTCATTGCTTCAATTGAGCAAGAGGTTATCAAATCTAATGGTCCGTCTATTATGCATTTACCAAAGGCACCTGTTTCAGCTTCTTCTTTCAGTTCTCTGTATGATACTGTATATGGGAAATGACGTTCGTCAACTTTCTCAGAACAATGAATAAGAGCGATTTTAGGACATTTGATTTCAAAGGCATGACAGAAATCTACAATATATTTTACCTGCGCTCTTCGCTGTTTATCATTTGGAGCTGGTATAACTGCAGCATCAGTAAAGAAAAGTAATTTAGAATACTCGGGTAACTTAGCTGCAGTAATATGCGTTAATACTGTATCTTTTGGTAGGATTCCAACTTCTTTATCAAGTATGGCACGTAAAAGGACATCTGTGTTAAGAAAGCCTTTCATTACAATGTCGGCATCACCTCTTCTAACTATTTCAACAGCTTTGCGTGCTGCATCCTCTGGTGATTCCGCAAGAATAGATTGAAAAGCATTTTTCTTAGCATAGTCTTCCATAGTTTCTTTAGAGCATACTAATATAGGCTCTATAAAACCATCATGTACAGCTTTACAAACGGCTTCCTGTGTATGGCTTTCTTCAGGCCAAACAACTACTGTTCGCTTACAAATCTTCCTTTCTTTAAGAAGATGAATTAGCTGCTTAAAGTCATTGATAGGCTTTCTTTCTTCAGGCATAGTTAATCGATTTTCAGTTAAAGTTTTATGTTGTGACAAAGATAATACTTTGTTTTTGAAATATGCTCGATATTTAAAGAAAAACAGAAGAAAATATGTGTTGGTTGGTGTATATTTGCAAATGAATTAGAGATTTTACTATGAAACGTTTGTACTTTATATTACTTGTAAGTACCTTATTTACTGTAGCTACTGCTCAACGTGTAGCACGTAGTTATATTCCTCACGGAGCTTTTATGATAGTCAGTGGCAAGGGTTAATGGTCCTGATAAAGCTGCCTATTATAGAGTTTTAGCAGTTGATGATAAAGGTCAGAAGATGTTTTATGATTATTATATCACGGGACAAGCTTCAGGCTGAAAAACATTATATAAGTATAAACAAGCAGAATGAGCCGAAACACGGTTTTTAAATGGAGTAGTGTAGAACATTTCATAAGTCGGGTAGAGTAGAGTCTGTATTACAATATAAGAATGGTAAAAGCCAATGGTCGTAGCTTTGTCTTTCTTTCCAAGTGGTAATATTGGTATGATTATCTTACCGTAATGGATTGCTTGACGCCCTTGTTATACATACACAGAGAGTGGGCGTTTAGAATACACTACGGTTTGGCGTAATGGTACCAAAAGTCAATGAGATAAAAAGGTGGTAAGGATCATTATATAGATAAAAACACTAACGAGGATGAGTTCTGCGAACGTTATCGTCAAGACGAGGCTTTGATAATGGCTCCAATCAAAGAGTATTTATAAAGCAAGAGAAAATACAGAGCCAAAAGATAAAGTAGAGATAAAAGACGCTAAAAAAGTAAATAATCATCTCTCAAAGGATACTAAAGAATCTTTGTCTACACATGATTTTTCAATAAAGAACGATTATAGTAAGTCTGTTAATTATAAGGTGCAAAAGAACATGCAGCCAAACAAACAACTAATGAAGATAAATATCTTGCTAATATAAAAGTATCCAGATAGTTCAAAAAGGAAAGACTAAAGGAGAGAAATCTTCAGACATGAGTTTTACCACAGAAGGGTAGATTTAACTTTTCTTATCTACATAGTCTTTTAAGCAGAGAGAATGAAAGATTGAAGAGTGTGATGCTTTTAACTAATATTAGTCATAATTTCCTTTTAAACTCTTCACAAATAATTGATGGATTTGGTGCACAGAAGGAAAGTAATTTTTCATCATAACATGATTTATGATGTGCAGAATAGTAAGGATAAGGTTACAGGTAATAAGCCAAGACAAATAGGCTATTTTGGAACAATTGTGAGGTAATCTCCTGTAGAGGCGCATTAATATCTTTACGTGGTCTGAGGAAGAAATGTATCTTATTGCTCAAGAAGCTATCAATGCAGGTTATAAAACTCTTGGTGGTATAGATTATAAATCCACAGATGGAAATTTTATTCTTGAGCCAAAAGATGAAATCAATGAATTATGATGAGCGTGAAGTTGTTGTAACCTTTACTCATCAGCCAAACCTTTATGCAGGACTTTATCATATTCAGATGGATGTAGGTAATACAACTATTTTTAGATTAATTAAATTAAATAAAAACGAGATTGATGTATATCATTTAATTATTTTTAGTATATTTGCATCATAAAAATTAATTTTTCTACTAAGAGAGAACGATAAACGTTCATTATTTATAATGGGCAATCACCTGTAAACTATTTAAAGAGATTATGAAAAGTATTTGACAAGCTGTTGAATTGGTATCTTTCGATGAATGCACTCCCATATTGGGTCATTTTAGCTATAGACATTGTTATCTGTTATCTATCAGGTCTCTTTGTCTTCTGGCTTTATTATCATGGTGCAGTATCTCCTCAGCACATAGTGTTGCTGACCAAAACTATCTTTATGTACATGATTTTTAACCTTATTGGTTTTAAAATTTTCCGTACATATTCTGGAATTATTCGTTACTCTTCCTTTGTTGATTTGCAACGAGTAGTATTAGCTATGTGTCTCTCGCTTGTTATTGCAGAGGCAATGCATTATGTTGTCTACCATTGGAACCTTGAATTTGTTCGTCTTCAAGGTCGACAGATTGCAGCTATGTATCTTGTCGCAACCATAGGTATGATAGCTTTTTCGAATATTAACAAAGTCTATTTATGATGTATTATTTAATACAGATAAAGGAATTCGTACACTTATCTATGGTGTAAAAGATGGTGGTGTAGGTCTTGCAAAAAGTATTAGAACCGACAAGCCACGTAAGTTTCTCTTGAAAGGATTTAGTGCTCATGATCCAGCTATTAGTGGAAGATTACTCATGGGTGAGAATATTTATCTTGTTGATGATAACCCTTGCTGAACGAATCAAATCATTGAAGATTAAGGCTGTTTTAGTTTCTCCATTGCAAAATGAACGTTTTCGTAATGATTTAGAACTACAAGATATACTTCTGAGTCTTGGTGTACAGATTTTCATGAGTTCTACAGAGAAGGAGTGGAGTCAGAATGATGATTATACTAATGTACAGCTCAAAGAAATTAGTATTGAGGACTTACTTCCACGTGATCAGATTAATGTTGATATGGATTCAATTGGCAATCTGTTACGTGATAAGAAAAATTATGATTACAAGGTTCTGCTGGTAGTATTGGTTCTGAGATGGTACGCTAGTTGCTATATATAAGCCTGCAGAGCTTATTCTTATTGACCAAGCAGAGACCCTCAGCATAACATTCGCTTGATGATGCAATTTGAGTGGCTAGATATTAAGGCACATACTATTGTTGCAAGTATCTCTAATTATGAGAGAATGGAAAAATATTTTCCAAACTTACAAAGCCTGATTATGTGTTCCATGCAGCTGCTTATAAGCATGTACCAATGATGGAAAATAACCCATCAGAAAGTATACAGAATAATGTTTGGGGTACGAAGGTCATTGCAGACCTCAGCGTTAAGTATGGTGTTAAGAGTTTGTTATGGTATCAACAGATAAGGGCTGTGAACCCAACGAAATGTGATGGGTTGCTCAAAGCGTATCTGTGAGATATATTGTCAGAGCCTTAACAAAATGATTAACGAGCATGCAGATGGTAAACCTGCAACACAATTTGTTACTACACGTTTTGGTAATGTTTTTAGGTTCAAATGGTTCTGTTATCCCTTTGTTTGAGAAGCAGATAAAGGCTGGTGGTCCTGTTACTGTCACAGATCCTAATATCATTCGATTCTTTATGTTGATTCCTGAAGCATGTAAATTAGTGCTTGAAGCTGGTACACATGGTAGTGGAGGAGAAATCTTTGTATTCGATATGGGCAAACCTGTTCGAATAGCTGATCTTGCTGAACGAATGATTAAGCTTTCTGGTGCTAAGAATATTGAAATCAAATATACAGGCTTACGTGCTGGTGAGAAGCTATATGAGGAGGTGTTGAGTACAACTGAAAATACACTTCCAAGCTTCCACGAGAAGATTCGTATTGCAGAGGTACGTGAATATGATTTTAATGAAGTAGAAAAACAGATAGAAGAGCTTATCGAATTGAGTCATACCTATAATGATATGGCTATCGTTGAAAAATGAAAAGAAATTGTACCAGAGTACGTGAAATAATAGTAAATACTCTGTTCTCGACAAATAATTTATCTGTCGAATAGTAGAATGTAAATAAACTAATGAAACATAAGAAAAGATTCTTCTGACCTTTTTCTTCGAGTTTCTGCGCTTCTGCCTGAAAAGAAGATGCTATGGAACCTGCTAATTTGCAGAAATGGATTAGGGATGCACTTTATAAGTTTGGTAAAAAACAAGCTATTCTTGGCGTTTTATTTTATGGTATAAAAAGGTTATCAGATTCTCCTTATCGACCTAATAAAGAACAAATATTTAAATGGTATGGTACTTGTTCTTTTATAGCGCAGGCTAATAGGCAAACCTACAAAGACGCTAATGCACTTACCAGATTAATGCAAGAAAAATATGGTGTGCGTAGCTGTGTTTTAAAAGGACAAACCAATGCCTTGATGTATCCAGATCCATATATGCGTACGTCAGGTGACATCGATTTATGGACTGATGCCAAGACTTTAGATATTATACGTATTTCTCGCGAACTTGATAAAAAGGGAGAGATTGGATATCATCATATTGAACTTAGTTACTTTAAGACTCCTGTAGAAGTACATTTCTTTCCTTCTTTTATGGGTAACTTGTGGCATGAATACAAGTTACGTCGATATTTCGATCAATGCAAAGAAAATCAGTTTAAGCATCTGACTGAGTTGCCAGATGGTTTAGGAAAGATTTACACAGTGACTGATGATTTTAATCGCGTTTTTCAGTTGTCTCACTTGATGCATCATTTCTTTTTTGAGGGCATCGGATTAAGACAAATGATAGATTATTATTATTTGTTACTTCGAGGATTCAGTGAGGAAGAACGTCAAGAAACTCTTCATGTACTTAAAGATGTGGGAATGTATAAGTTTACTGCAGCTGTAATGTATGTAATGAAAGAAATATTTGGTTTACCAGACAAATACTTGTTGATGGAACCTAATCATAGAATAGGTAAAATTCTTGTCTCAGAAATATTGATGGCTGGAAATTTTGGCTTTCATGATCATCGTTATACATTTGCTGGTAAATCTGTGTACTCACAGTATTTTCCTCGAGATATATAGAAATCTTTCATTTTTGCAAATTGATTTCCCATCGGAAACTGTTTGGGGACGCCCTGTTTCAAGATGGTGGCACATGATATACAAGGCATATTTACGTCGGCAAACTCACGACGTAGTCAAAAATAAAATCCTTTAATAAGACACAAAATAACTCTTATTTTTCGATTGAGAATATTAGTTGAAACAATTATATGATACGTGAACACCAATGGTGCTAAGTAGGAGCACCATTGGTGTTCACGTCTCTCTAAACTATGTTTCATTTATTATATTAGTCTATTCTGTGTTTAGTAATATAATAAAAAGACTATATTACCTGTATTAAATTGATATAAAGGAAATCCCTTATTATTTTGTTTTAGTTTTGTCTTGTGAATATGTAAGCTTAACCATGACAGGATAATGGTCAGAGATATTACGACGTGACTTACCAAGCCAATAGCTATTTGTAAAGATGGCATAATGTGGAATATTAAAATCTGAAGTAACAAAGATATGATCAATGCGTGCTTTACTACGACTATCCTGCATAAAGTCATTCCATGTCCCTGTGGGAGCCATGCGTTGTAGAGCGTTAGTATAACAATCACGTAATACTCCTGAGTGAGAGAAAATTTGATAAACCTCGTCAGTTTCATCTACATTAAAGTCACCAGTTAGAATAGTAGGTTGCCCTTTAGCAAGCTGTTTAATTTGCTTCAGAATAAGTTGAGCACTCTCTCTTCGTGCTATAACACCCACGTGGTCCATGTGAGTGTTGAAGAAAAGAAACTGCATTCCCGTTGATATATCTTGGAATTTACCCCATGTACATATACGAATACAAGCAGCATCCCATCCCAAAGAAGCTTTTTCAGAAGTCGTTGAAAGCCAAAAGTTGCCGCTTTCTAATAATCTAAGTTGTTCTTTCTTATAAAAGATTGCAGCATATTCTCCTTTTTCTTTACCATCATCGCGGCCCTATTCCTATATAAGCATAGCCATCTAATCCCTTTATAAGATCATGTAGTTGATTAACGAGTACTTCCTGTGTTCCAAATATTTCAGGCTGTTCAAAATTGATAAAGTCACATAGATGTGAACAACGCTGTGTCCACGCATTACCCTCTTTTTCATCATTTGGGTTGTTGTAACGAATGTTATATGTGCCAACATAAAGACGTTGAGCAGAGAGGCTACAACATAATAGCATTGCAAAGAAAAGTGTTGTAAGTTTATTCATGATTTAAGTTCTTTAATATTTATAACTTCAACATAAATGAAGAGTAATCTTCTTTCTTAGTATAAAGTTCTATTTTACAAAAGTACATAATGTTTTCCAATCATCATCATATAATGTATCATTTATTGAAGGCAAACAAATTGTTTTATATAATCTCAATGTCACTTTATATGTTATTTATATAGTTCATAGTAATTTTTCGTTTTTAGTTGCTTTTTTTCAACTTTTATATATTATATTTGCCATATTATATTCTTAATATGAAATTATCCATAAACCAATATTAATAACAAAAATTAAAAACAAATTATTATGGTAGTAACAAAAAGCAATTTATCAAGGAAAAGGACGTGTTGAAGCAAAAGCATGTAAAATCAGAGGTCGTCGTAACAACAGATGCTGGTAAGGCTGTTTGGAGGCCTTGGAGAAAAATCAAAACCCAGTTCAATTATTAGGTAATGCTCTGTCTGCTTGTGTTCTAACACTGATGGGAGCTTGCAAGCTGAACGTGGAGGAGTAAACTTCTCTGGCTGTTATGCAGAAGTTGGTGAGTGCGAAGAAGATATGGAGAGTTTTACGGTTACTCGTATTCCAATAGTTTTTCACCTTAAAGCTTCATTTGATGAAAACTAGCAGGGAAGAAGTTTGAATATATAGCTAATAAGGCTTGCTTTGTCGGTAATACTTTAACTGCTGAGAAAGTGTTTACTCTTGTGTATGACTAAAAATCTCTATTATTATCTAAAAAGTTTATTGAAATAAGAGATGAAGAGGAGAGAATAAGTATTCTTAAAGATAAAGAAAAGTCCTGCCATAAACAACATACTGATTATGACAGGACTTTATTTATGGATCTTCCGTTAAATGCGTAGATTGTTAATAGAATGAGATTAATCCACATAAACGGAATAATTACCCCCATTTAGATGGTTTTATAAAGGGAGATAAACTATATGATAAACGTAATTAGCTGCGATATCGATCTAGTCTTACAAACAACTTATTCCCCGTTAGTTGAAGTTTGTAAACTATTTTTCATGTGCTTCAAAACCAACACTTGCTCTTTTGGCTTCTAAAAGAGCCCAATTGACTTGCAAAAGGTGCCCTTTAAGACCCTTACTAACGCCCTTTTGAAGTCTAATTAAGCACCTTTTATTTTACTTCTTAGTAACTACTTGATTATCTGTTGATTGCATACCTCACTTTATATGTGTTTTTGGCGTTATTTATAGATATTTTCTTTGAAATTATGTAATAATTTTTCAAACTCTTGTCTACAAGTTTTCGAAGTCTTAAAATGAAAAGTTTTTCAATGAAAGAGGATGATAATGGGATAGAAGGTTGACTGTCTTAGCCTATATTTTTGTTTAATGAGTAACCTCGGCTCTTACGTTAAAAAGCAATACGAAAAAGCGTCCCACATATTTAACGGAAGAGCCTTATTTATCTATATGCTATAAGATATTGGTAAACTTCAACAAAATGCATAACTATATATGTTAGGAAAGTTTACTCTCATCTATTAATCTTGCATTAGGAGTCAAGAAATTTGTAAGTTCAGCAAATCTGGATAATCTCAATAAACGTGGATGAATTTTATTAAGATAATCTCTGTCTTCATCTCCCATATAATTTGGGATGTGAACAGCCCATCCTCCAATCTTTAGTACTGGAGCTATGTCCTCAGAATACGTATCTCCAACTGTGAGAAGATGTCCTGCCTTCACACCAAACTGTTTACAAAGACGCTTATAAGCATCAGCTGTCTTTTCCGATACGATAACAATATCATCAAAGTAGGGACGTAATCCCGAGCGTTGAAACTTATTCTCCTGATCAAGTAATTCTCCCTTTGTGAACACAATCATTCGATATTTACCCGTGTCACGCAGTTTCGATAATGTTGTTTTAACACCGTCAAAAGGATGACCTGGTAGTCGTAGTAATTCCTTGCTTACCTCAAATATCTGTCCAATGTCATAGCCCTTTACTTTTCCGTGACTGATCTTGACCGCATTCTCTATTAATGATAACATGAAAGCTTTACTTCCATAACCAAAAAGTGGTATGTTTGCCTTTTCAGTGGCGCGGAGAGCATGGGACACCTCATCTGCAGAAGCATGCAGGGGCTAGAATCTCACAGTACACTTTTTTCCACTGTATTAAAGTAGGGTCTGAGCTACCCCCACAGTGTATCGTCAGCATCAAATGCTATAAGTGAAATCTCCGTCATAAGCCTAAAAATTAGATATTATTGTTATCGTGAACATTCTCTTCTTTATTGAACCTTGTCCAATAAAAGGCTGAGTCGTAGACGGTAAATAATAAAACTTTCTTTCAAAAATAATAAATCCTCCTTTTCTTTCTTTTACCAGCAAAGATAGTCTGTTATCGCAAGTTTTTCTACAACATTTTTACTCTTATAGATGTTAATTTCACTTTTTATTAATTATGTGCAGATATAATATATTTATCGACAAAAACAAAACTTTTTGTTAATAAGTATAGTTTCAACCTTGTTCTATATTAACATTTTCAAAAAGTATAATTAAAGGAATTATAGTGTAATTTACACAATGAAAAATTTGATTATCTCAATTATTTTTACTTTCTTTGTGGTCAGCTTAAATCTTTGAGAATGCGAGTGCTGATGAATATTGTTTTTCATTAAAGTTACATCGAATACCCCCTAACAATTTACTTAATTGGAAACTAAGAATAAAATGGAACAAAAACTCTTAACAGTAGCCTTATTATCATCTGCAATCGGAACTGGTCAGGAGGCTTTAGCACAGACACGTGGAACAGCCACAGATAAGCCAAATGTAATTATTATATTAGCTGATGATCTTGGCTATGGTGATTTAGAGTGTTATGGTGCTAAAAACGTTCAGACTCCTAATATTAATAGACTTGCACAGTCAGGCATACGTTTTATGAATGGGCATGCTGTCGCTGCAACAAGTACACCATCTCGCTATTCACTTCTTACAGGTGAGTATGCTTGGCGTCGAGAAGGTACGGATGTGGCTGCAGGTAATGCAGGAATGATTATTAAACCTAATCAATTTACAATGGCAGATATGTTTAAGAGTCGTGGCTACGCAACCTGTGCGATAGGAAAGTGGCACCTCGGATTAGGTGATAAAGGGGGTGAGCAAGACTGGAATGCACCCTTACCAGAGTCATTAGGTGACCTCGGATTTGATTATCATTATATTATGGCTGCAACCGCTGACCGTGTTCCTTGTGTCTTTATAGAGAATGGTGCGGTTGCAAACTATGGATCCAGTTCACCCAATAGAGTTGTCATACGTAAAAAACTTTGATGGAGAACCAACAGGGCGGAAGAATCCTGAACTTCTTTATAATATGCGTTCAGCCATGGCCATGACATGTCTATCGTTAATGGAATTGGAAGAATTGGCTATATGAAGGGTGGTGGAAAGGCGCTTTGAAAGACGAGAATCTTGCTGATTCAATGCTTGACATGCTGTCAAGTTCATTGAAAATCATAAGAAGAAGCCTTTTCTTTATGTATTTTGCAACCAACGATGTTCATGTTCCTCGCTTTCCTCACGAGCGTTTTCGTGGAAAAGAATTCAATGGGAGCAAGAGGCGATGCTATTGTTCAGTTTGATTGGACCGTAGGTCAATTAATGAAGAAACTACGCGAACTAAAGATTGATGATAATACGCTTGTTATTCTTACCAGTGATAATGGACCAGTTGTTGACGACGGATACCAAGATCGTGCAGAAGAATTACTTAATGGACTATAGTCCCTGCAGGACCATTCCGAGGTAATAAGTACAGTGCTTTTGAGGGTGGAACAGCTGTACCTTTTTGTTGTTTCATGGCCTCGTAAGATTAAGGGAGGAATGGTCTCTAAAGCACTTGTTAGTCAGATAGACCTTCTTTCTTCATTGGGCTCACTTGTTCGTGCTCGCTTCCCCAAAGGGTAGTGCACCTGATAGTCGTGACTACCTTCAAACACTTCTTGGTACTGACACGAAAGGACGACTATGTAATTGGACAATCTAATACGCACGTTCTTTTCAGTTCTCACCTCTCAATATCGGTACATCGAGCCAAGCAATGGACCAAAGATGATTCAATGGGGACCAAAGATTGAAACAGGAAATCTTCCAGTTCCACAGCTTTTATGACATGACTGTCAACCTCTATGAAACAAACAATGTTGCTGCTGAACATGCAGATGAGGTCTCACGTATGCAATCGATATTGAAGAGCGAGAGAAGTAGAATAAAAGCTAATTATAGGATACTTTGCCCTTCTCAAAGTATGAATGACATATTTCAGGGTTCATCCGGCATTTCGAGTGATACGGCAGCAGTCATGCAGTGCATAGAGTCTTAGTGTAAAGTACCTCTCGTCCCTGAATCCATACGCATTTCGTTTCATTACTTTAATCTTGTTATTGATGCCTTCGACTTTTCCTGTTGATAGATGGCAATCGTACCATGCAAGGATTCCTTTCTTATAGGTTTTCACAGTAACAGCCATTTTCTGTAGTTGGGCTATCTTACTTTGTTCAGCCTGCCTTATCCAGTCATCAAGCACTTTTTCTGCCATATCTTTCGTGGGTTTGCAAACCATATCTGACGCAGTTGTTCCTTCAAATAGTATGCTTGACAGTGGCTCATCTCATAGCTAAAGCATTCTCAAGCCTCGTCTTGTGCTGTTTATCAAAGATGTCCTCACCATTGCCGAGTAGCAGATACCTTGTTCCTTTGAGTACTTTACGCTTATTTATATCTTTCTCCATACCATAAACTTTACGTCTGATATCGTCAAGTTTCTCGTTCATTAACTTCACTACATGGAAATGATCAAACACATGTACTGCATCGGGACAGTTCTCCATAACAGAGGCTATGAAAGCCGTAGACAGGTCTGTTGCCACATGTTTTATCTTTTATATTCTTACGTTTGACTTCCGCCAGAATTTCTTCAGAGCTTTCGTACCTTTCCTTCGCCAACATAGATTACCCTGCCACTGTCCAAATCCACGACTATTGTCTTATAGACATGTCCTTTCTTAACAGCAAACTCATCTATACCAATATTCTCTACACCATCTAAAGATGGAGGGCTATAATGACGCTCAAGGTGAGAGGTGTATTTCCTTTATCGTATCCCATGATACACCCAGATGATGCGATACATCCTGAAGCGTCATACCACGAAAAGTAAATCTACTACATACTTGGCAAAAACGATGAGTATAGCTGCGACTGCCGGTAGCAAAGGGAATATTCTCCTGCTGGTCGAAATCACATTCCTTACATTTATAGCGTTGCACCTTCATGCGGATAGTTACTCGCTTGCCACCTATGGGAAAGTCCCAACAGTCCCGCAGGCGATACCCGTTTTTCACAACAGAGGCGAGATCCACAACAAGGGCAGCATCTTATTCGCTCTTTTGCTTGTACATGCAAAATAATTCTATTACCTTTGTATTCTTCACAAAGTGCATTCGTGGGTGTAAAGACCCCAAGCATGATATAGAAACTGTTGTTCATCTTTTGTACATTTGTTTGTGCTTATTCAAATATACAATATTTATAGCGGTTTCTTTTTATTTTATCTATTTTATCACTCCAAATTCCTGAAGAACCATATTTCATTGCATACTATTAAGGAAGGACTTAGGGTGTTTACTTTTATAGTATGCTTTATATAAGACAACATAATTATGGTAAAGAAGAATAGTCACACTTCAGCTTTTATTTTCATTATACCAGGAATCAAAAATATTGTCATTAATATTTTTGAGAGAAGGTTTAAAGCTCTCCTATTGTAGAGAGGAGTTCTCAGATGATTTATGTCTTGGTATTCCTATGATATGTTTTTGTGATATTCCAGTAGGTGCGAGTTTTGAGCATTCCTCAAAGTATGGACAATATGCAATTGGCTTGTCAAAAGACAAGCTTTTTAGATAAATATAAAGAAGCATTGGGACCTGTTAATTATGTAACGTCTCTATCGTCAGTAAAAAGCAGCCTTTCAATTAAGGAGTGTTGGGATTGAAAACAGACATGAGATTGATACAATTTTCATCTCATACACCAGAAATAAATGTTACATTTAATGGTAGACATTACAAGGGGAAGGTATTGCCTGCAGAGTATACAAATAATACCTGAAACTTTTTCCTTCAAAGTATAGAATATCATCACTCATCTACTCAAGCAATAAGTTTGATGAAACCATATCAGTCTGATTCATGATGGTAATAGTCAAATCAACTATGACGAATGTGAATGGCGAATAGTTTTGCCTGAACATATCTAAACTCAATGACAATGAACATTGTCAATGGTTTTTGGTCAAAAAGAAGAATATGATAGTTGGAGGGAGAAAAGAGACAACAAATTCATCAACGAAATGCCACTCCTTTTTACTGTAGATGATATTGAGTACATTATTGTCCTACAAAAAGAATTAATCCCTCAACTTTATAAAACGATTGATTGACTTAAAAAGAAATTTTGTGGTAATAAGATAGAGGACAAAGATAGATACTCTCTTGTTTCTAAGGTTATCAGTTTAGAACAAATTAAAAAGAGACTTTTTAGGAATATCAATTTAGAATAAAGTACAGCTCAATAAAAGCATGAATCCCGGCTCCAGAAGGAGACCGGGATTATGTTGTTTGTTTGGAATAGTTGTTTGTTTGTTTCGCTTTTAAGCTTCTGGCTTTACAGTCTTAGCAACGTAAACTTCACTCTGAAAGGACAGAAACAGTACTCTTGTTGTACTTGCCCTTATGGAAGAAAACAACACCGTCTGCAAGTGCATACAATGTCGTCCTTACCCTGTGCAACATTCTCGCCTGCAGGAAATGCTTGTTACCGCGCTGGCGAACGATAATGTTACCTGCGATAATCTTCTGGCACACCCCAGATCTTAACACCTAAACGCTTTGAAGCTGATTCATGACCGTTCTTAGAACTACCTACACCTATGTGCCATTCTTAGTCCTCCTTGTTAGCGTTAATTGATTTAATTTCTACCTGAGTGAAGCAGAACGATGACCGTTCTTCTTTCTGTAGTCCTTACGACGTTTCATCTTGAAGACGATAACCTTGTCGCCCTTACGAGAGGAGCTACTACTCAGCTACTACCTTTGCGCCCTCAACAGTTGGTGCGTTTCACTGTGACTGTTCCGTTGTTATCAACCAACAGAACCTTGTCAAACTCAACAGCCTTGCCTTCTTCCGCATCCTTGATGTGGTTTTACGAAGAGCTCTTGCCCTCCTCAGCCTTGAACTGCTGACCGTTAATCTCACAATTGCGTGACATTTTTATATTGTAAACGGGTTTGTACCGTTGGGCGGCTGAGCATCTATCCAGCACTTGTTCTGAGCCCAGAACGGCATAATCGGGTGCAAAGTTACTAAAAATTAATGTTATGTAACATAATAATAGGTGATAATTCTTACTTAATTAACAATAATTGAGACATTTACCCCTTTTATCTTCTATAAACACTGTTATAAGGGTAAGAAGAGATTGTAGAGTACTCAAATTATGTATATTAAAAATAACTTATTATTTCTGTATTTGATAATATAAATTGAAAGCACGAAAAATCTAATAACCTTCATAATATTAACGAAGGTCTAATAAGAGTATAACTAAACATATTAAGGCTATAATAAAGCTATTCTAACTTTCTCTGGATGAAGATTACACAATTATTATAGCTCTTAGTTTCAAACTATTTATAAGTTATATCAAGGGAGCATTCATCTAAATTATCAAGTTGACGCTCATCTTCTTGATAGATATTATCAAGATTAAACTCTTGCTCATTGTGCATTTTTGGTTTACGTTTCATAGTCATGTCCTCCATAGGGTAGCCCAGCCACAGAACATACCTCTGATAGTAAGTGATTTAGGATGCGGCAATCCCTATTATCTCGTTTACAACATATATATTATAATTGAGACTTTTGTCAACAAATAGGAATTTTTGTTTAATCTTTCTACCGTATAGGAAGATTAATGATAAAGAAGAATTTAATGCATGATAATTATAGATGAAATAATAAAACTTAAATAAGAAAACTACAAGTAGATTAGTTTGCTCATTAAAATGGAATATCATAACTTTGTACTTGTAGAATCAATAGTTTATAGTCGTATGGATAGGTAAAACAACGCAGTGATAATGAAATGAAATGGAGTACACTCTCCACTGAACAGCTTTATCAACCGACCTTGGTTGAAGGCTCGCCGTGACATGCCGTTCAATTGCCTAATGGAAAGGTCTATGACGAATATTACGTACTATCATATCCAACATGGATCACAGTTATTGTGAAACAGAAGACGGAGAACTTATTTTTGGAACGTCAGTACAGGCATGGACTCGGTGTTGTGTCGACTGAGATTTGCGCAGGAGTCGTAGAAGAAGGCGAGACGCTCACTACAAGCTGCACAACGCGAATTAGAAGAAGAAACAGGCTATACTGGTGGAGAATGGGGAAGAGATTATGATTGTCTCATGCAAATCCAAGTACTATGGATAACCTTTGTCATTGCTTTTATGCTCGCAACGTAAAGAAAACGAACAATCAAAAACTTGATGACACAGAAGACATTGAGGTATTCCTTCGTTCTATGAAGCAAAGAAAAGGAATGTTACTACGTGGGGAGTTTATTCAGTCGATGATGGTAGCTCCACTATGGAAATACTTTATTATCAAAGATTAATTCAGGATAGTAGAGAATTATAGTCTCTTAAAATATAAGATTATGATTACAAAAGATAGTATCGAAGCTGCTTATTGTTTCTTTCTCATCAGAAATATCAAGTTTATGCTTTTTCAAATTGCGAACGACGAGAAGGATGACATAGAGTATGCGTTATCAGTTCGTATGTAGAAGCGATGAATCAAGAACTCTATAAAAACTTGCAGCAGGAAAAGAAGATTTCTGCTGACACATTCAAGGTTTGCGGAAGACATGAATGAGGCTATCGAGAAGCTTTCCTTGGAGTAATTGTTACCTCTACATTCTTATAGCCCATTGCCTTCAAAAACTGGAGTAAACTGTTGTTTTGCATTTTTCTCAGCTATCATAATGTTCTCTGCAGTCATACAACGTGCTATCATCTTTTAGTATGCACGATTGTAAAGCTGCTCGCGGTCAACGAAGCTCCAGTCTCCCTTCTCAAAGAACGAACGTGATTTAGCTTCATCTATAAAGTTAGTATCAAGTAATCCAATAGGAGGCAACTTTGCAACGATAACACTATCATTCTCCACACGAATCCAATGAGGTTCAGTCTGATGCAAGTCAACACTCTAAACGGACTGTTCCATAACAGATACGAACAAGTTCTGAATCGAGAAGAAACCACGACTTACGTAGTATCAATAAGTTCCTCGTCGTTGATAGCAAGGAATTCCCTATTGTCCGATATCTTGTATTTGCTGTATCTGTGTTGACGTAATATCAATACGCTGGTCTGTTGATATACTTATATCATTGGCTGAATTAAACCAATAAAAGAGACCACCACAAAAGACTAATGATAATTAAAAAGGTCAGCAGACAGCCTTTTATTAAATGATAAGATACGACTAAGAATCCTTTTCTTAGTTGGCTTATTCTCATTATTTTTGTTCTATGATAACGTTATCAGATGTATTTATTTCCATTTTCAATCTTTTTATTTACTTCAATCACCTGTCCTAAATCTTTAAGAGTAAACTCTTTGCGGAAGGATATAGTGATGTCAGACTCTTTATATCCCATAGCTGTAAAGATAGGAACAAGCTGGCGAGCTGCACTCTCCTGTGCTTGTTCTATAATACCCATCTGAGGAATAGAAGCAATAATCTGTTTTCTTCCTTGTGCCTCATAGCTGGTAAGCTCAGCATCCGTAAAATTATGCCGTGTCAATGCCACATATTGCTTCACCTCCTTATGGTTAATCTTCGTAGAAGTAAGAAGAATCTTAGGATCGGGTAGGGTGACAACAAGTTCTTTTCTTCGACGTTGAATATTCTTATCGCTAAAACTTGATAAATCTATGTATGCCTTCAAAGTAGCATCCATAGGAATTGCAATACGGCGGTCGCCTAATGGCAAGTTTACACTGAAGTCCTGCTTCATAAACGAGCCAGAAAGTTTCATCTTATCATCATGGGTGATAATCTTATGAATACGATATTCTGTTGTGTAAAGTCGTGAACATTGTTGTACCTGTGTTACCAGCATCGGAATTGTATCAATAGCCTTTGCTGCAGGCTCTTCAGTATTTTTCTTGTTTGTACAACCAATTGTAAACAATGAGAAAAACGATAATATGAGGATGAAATGTTTCATTCTGAATTTTAATAAATATATGTCCGCAAAGATACAAAAACACACGATAAAAACACTAACCAACCTAATAAAAAGAAATAAAATAAATAGAGTAGGAGTTATATTACTGCTCCCAAACATCTTATTTTAACGATAAAGATAAAACAGCATATCAATCAGCTTAAGTCAGTTTCTGCTTGTATAACTCTTTCTCTGACGACAATTTGTTTCCTTTTAGATAACATTATACATAGTATTTAGCCTTTAACACCATTGGTGCGAACCAATAGCACAACACGTGCTAGCAACAACACAACACGTGTTGGACAAAAACACTCCCGTATTGGATAGGAAAAGTGAGGTATTATAGTCATCATTTCAAATGTTGTAAAAACACTGACAGAATAACAAACTATGAGATAAATTATTAGTAAGCACTAATAATTAAAAAGGCACGCTATTATTATTTTAAACTTATAAAAACGCAAGCTGGTAGGGAGCAATGGTAGTATAAAAATCGTCTATAGTACAATAAAAAATCGTCTTCGCCAATTTATAACTTGTTTTTCTGCATCATTGACATTTTTTTTCGTAATTTTGTAGCATAATAGTAAATTAGAAAGTATTTGGGGCAAAACCATATATGGAATCATTAAGAGAGATATTTAGAATCGGTAAAGGTCCATCGAGTAGTCATACGATGGGACCACAGCGTGCAGCCATTATCTTCGCTGAGCGTCATCCAGAAGCAGCAAGATTTGAGGTTACACTCTATGGTAGTTTGGCAGCCACAGGTGAGGGGCACATGACAGACAAGGCAATTATTGACGTATTGAAGCAATTAGCACCAGTAGAGATAATATGGGAACCAGAGGTATCTTTACCTTATCACCCTAATGGTATATTGTTCCGTGCCTATAACAGTAGTCAGGATTTATTAGACGAATGGACAGTTTTACAGCGTTGGCGGTGGTGCTCTTTCAGAGGAAAGGGTAAAGATGACTATTTTCATAAGGAATCTGTTTATGATATGCATACACCCTCAGAGATATACAGACATGGTGCGAGCATCATGGACGTGGCTACTGGGAGTATGTAAAAACAGTGTGAAGGAGAAGAGTTATGGGACTATCTTCGCGAGGTGTGGAAGACTATGCAGGCTGCTGTGGAACGTGGTCTTGACAGTGAAGGAGCCTTACCTGGTCCGTTAAATCTTGGTCTCGCAAGGCACCTAACTATTTTATAAAAAGCACGTGGATATAAGCCTTCTTTGCAGAGTCGTGGAATGGTTTATTCATACGCCTTGGCAGTAAGTGAGGAGAATGCGTCTGGTGGAACACTGTAACAGCACCAACTCGGGTGCTTGTGGTGTTGTTCCTGCAGTTTTATATCATCTTTCAAAAAGGACATGAGTTTTCAGAAACTAAAATATTACACGCACTTGCAACAGCAGGACTCTTTGGTAATATCGTAAAACACAATGCTTCAATCTCTGGTGCAGTAGTTGGTTTGTCAGGGTGAAGCTCGGTGTTGTATGTGCAATGGCTTCAGCAGCTTCTTGTCAGTTGTTTGGTGGTAGTCCTTCTCAGATTGAATATGCTGCTGAGATGGGCTTAGAGCATCACTTAGGTATGACATGCGATCCTGTGGCGGCTTTGGTACAGATTCCTTTGTATTGAGCGTAATGCTTTTTGCAGCTTGTCGTGCACTGGACGCACAACTTTATGCATCATTTAGCGATGGTAGCCATCGTGTATCATTCGACCACGTTGTTGAGGTAATGAAACAAACAGGCCATGATATTCCATCACTCTATAAGGAAACAAGTGCTGGTGGATTAGCAAAGCAGTACCCAATGTAAGTCTAACAGCTCATAGTCTTATCATGATATTTATCTACACTATATCAAGCTTGTTTATGCTAATATAGAAGATAGATATTTATACCCAGTAATCGTTTACCAGATATTGGTAAAAACGATTACTGGGTATTAATCATTATAGAAGAAGAAAACAATCTAAGTTTTCTAAAACTATAAGACAATAATGATTCTTTGGCTATTGGTATACAACGTTATCATATTTCACCTCCATTAGTTTTACTAAACTGCCTCGACGACTTTTAGGATTACCTTTCCACTGATGAGTTTTTACCTTTTGTAGGTAATATCAATACCCATATTACCAGACTTGTCATAAATAGTATAGCTTGCATCCTTATTTTTGAATGTTAACTTACCATTTTTCCTATAGAAAATAAAGTCTGACGTTTTCCGTAGTTCTTCAAATGGATAGTAAAACTCCACATTCTGCTTAGCATCAAGAATAACGTAACACAGTCTATCGTCATAAAAATTACAAAGAACAATATCCTTATTCTCCTTATCAACATGAAACTTGAAATAGTCGCTGATAATTTCACTATCTAAATCATTAGTACTGGTAACTGTCTTTGTCATCTTTTCTCCTTCCATTCTTTCTATTGTTGTAGTGCAAAATAGGGCTTTAAGACAGTCTTCAGTGTGTGTGCGGATAAGCTTTTGGATTATTGTTTTCTACTATAAAAATCTGGAGTAATAGTGCAAACAACATCCACTTTTCTCCATAGTAGATATAAGTCTATTTTTATTGTCAACCTCAAACATACCACAATAATTTTGTGCTAAATCCGTGAAAGCATCATTATATATAAACTCTTACCCGATGCTAAGAAGATTTTAAAGGATGGACCACCATAACAACTATTAAATCCATCCATAAAGCAAAGAAAGTCTTTTATTCCATCAAAATTATAGTCTTCATAGAGCAAAACACTATATTCTCCATAAGGAATCTCGGCTATGTTTGCTATAACTTCTCCATCATGAAGGTCAAAATGATAGTTCATTGGCATCAACATGAATAAGCTTCTTTTTGTGGCACGTCATAACTTCAACCCAACCTGCAGAAGCAGTCTGTGTTGTATCAGAGAAGTAAACCTTACCATAGTATTGTTCGGAAAAGCCATCAATGTTGAATGTAGCTTTCGTCCGAAGGCTGAATGCAACCAGCCCAATAATATGAAACAAAGTAGGAAAGTTCTTTTTCATTTTTAGAGGTAATTATAGTTTGTTTCTACTTGTACCTTATTCGGTAAGCAGAGTAATTTAAATTATTAAGTTAAAAGCCCCCTCTCTGCATAATTGGAGAGAGGGGAACTATTTTAAAATCTATTGATTATCTCCTCTGGGGTAACATGCTCTTTGTTCACCAGTGGACATATTCTTCAGTGTTATCTTGCCGTCCTGCATTTCAGTTTCACCTGCAAGAGCAACAAAACTGATGTTCTTTGCATTAGCATAGCTCATCTGCTTCTTCATCTTCGCCTTGTCAGGGAACATTTCTGTACGAATTCCGGCTTTGCGTGCAGCTGCTACAATTGGCAGACAGTAAGCTGTTTCCTTCTCACCGAAATTGATAAAGAGAAGCTGTGTGCCCTGTACGCTCTCCTTTGGATAGAGGTCGAGAGTATTTAAGACATCATAGATGCGATCAGCACCAAAGCTTATTCCAACGCCAGAGATACCTGGCATACCAAAAATACCTGTGAGGTTATCGTAACGACCACCACCTGTAATAGAACCAATCTGTTACGTCAAGTGCCTTTATTTCAAAGATAGCACCTGTATAATAGTTCAATCCACGTGCCAAAGTAAGGTCGAGTTGTATCTCATTGCTCAGTCCTGAATTCTTCAAGTTGTCAAGGATAAAACGCGTTTCTTCAACACCTTTCAATCCAGTTTCACTCTCCTTTAAGACTTCTGCAATAACATCAAGTTTCTCTTCATTAGTTCCTTCTAACTTAATGATAGGCTGTAACTTCTCTATTGCCTCCTCAGAGATTCCATTGTTACGCAACTCTTCGTTTACATTATCAAGTCCTATCTTATCAAGTTTATCGATAGCAACAGTAATGTCAACAATCTTTTCCTTCTCACCAATCACTTCTGCAATACCTGTGAGAATCTTTCTATTGTTAATCTTTATCTGTACACGAATACCGAACTCTGTAAATACAGTGTCAATAATCTGCATTAATTCAACTTCATTCAGCAATGAGTCTGAACCAACTACATCTGCATCACACTGATAGAACTCACGATAACGACCCTTTTGTGGGCGGTCAGCGCGCCAAACAGGCTGTATCTGATAACGCTTGAAAGGTAATTGCAACTCATCACGATGCATCACAACGTAGCGAGCAAAAGGTACTGTAAGATCATAACGCAAACCCTTCTCACAGAGTTTCGTCTGCATCTTAAGTGTATTGCGCTCCTTGAGTTCGTCATCGCTAACAGCCTTCAAGTAATCTCCTGAATTCAGAATCTTGAAGAGAAGTTTATCTCCTTCTTCACCATATTTGCCCATCAGTGTTTGTAATGTCTCCATAGAAGGTGTTTCTATCTGCTGAAAGCCATAGAGAGCATAGACACGCTTGATAGTATCAAATATGTAATTTCGTTTTTGCCATCTCATCAGGTCTAAAATCACGTGTACCCTTTGGGATGGAAGGTTTGTTTGCCATTTATCTTTTATTTATGTTTTTACGGATAAAAATGTTAGGCTGTGATAAGTGAATATAAGCTTTTCAGAATACCTATGTCACCACTCACAGCCCTAAAAGGGATTATAAAAACTATCGTTTGCTCGCGGTCAGGACCAACGGAGATAACAGCGATACGGGTCTCAAGATAGTTCTCAAGGAAAGCTACATACTCACGGAACTCCTCTGGGAATTCATCCTGTGACTTGCACTTTGTCATATCTTCTTCCAACCACGGAAAATCCTTTTATAGATAGGTTTCACGTTATCAATCTCGTGGCAAGTTCTTTGTTTCCGTACCATCTGGTAGCTCGTATGCAACGCATGCCTTGATAGTTTCGAAGCTATCAAGAACATCGCTCTTCATCATAATAAGCTCAGTCACACCATTTTACCATTACAGAGTAGCGAAGCTGAACAAGATCAATCCAACCACAACGGCGCTCACGTCCAGTAACAGCTCCATACTCATGTCCGAGGTCACGAATATTCTTTCCTGTTTCGTCAAACAATTCTGTTGGGAATGGACCTGCACCTACACGAGTACAGTAGGCTTTCATGATACCGTAAACGTTGCCCACTCTGTTTGGACCAATACCAAGACCAGTACAAGCACCTGCACAAACAGTATTTGAAGAAGTCACGAAAGGATAAGAACCAAAGTCTACGTCTAACATTGTTCCTTGTGCACCTTCGCAAAGGATATGCTTGCCCTCATGAAGAAGATGGTTGATTACATTTTCTGAATCAACAAACTTAAACTCCTTCATATATGCAATACCTTCCATCCAAACCTTCTCGGTCTCTTCCAAACCTTCAAAGTCTGTCCAGCCAAGTGCTGCAAGCATCTTCATGTGTCGCTCCTTATGAGCAGCATACTTACGCTCGAAATCGCAGAGGATATCTCCTACACGTAAACCATTACGGCTAATCTTATCAGTGTAAGTAGGTCCAATACCTTTACCTGTAGTTCCAACCTTATCTTTACCTTTTGCAGCCTCGTAAGCACGGTCAAGAATACGATGTGTTGGCATGATAAGGTGTGCCTTCTTTGAGATATGAAGACGCTCCTTTAATGGGTGTCCACTCTTCTCAAGGTCTTTTGCTTCACCCATAAAGAGGTCTGGAGCTAAAACAACTCCATTACCAATGATGTTTACTGCCACCTTGGAAGATGCCTGATGGTATAGAACTGTAGTACGTACTTCTGACCTTCGAACTCAAGAGTGTGTCCTGCGTTTCGGACCTCCTTGAAACGAGCTACTACATCGTAGCGTGGTGTGAGTACATCTACAACCTTACCTTTTCCTTCATCACCCCATTGGAGACCCAACAGGACGTCTACTTTACCTGTGTTCATTTGTTTTTATGTGAGTTTTTAACTTGTTTCTGTGTAAGAAACTTGCTTCTCTGACGCGACAAGGCTGCCTGACAGCGTGAGCATATTCCATATATATATAAGGAGAAACCATCTCGGCGAAAGCGGTGGAACTTTGTGTTCTTGATAGCATCCGCAATCTCTGGGGAATCAACCTCTGTCACTGTTCCGCATAGCGTACAAATCTGATGGATATGATCTTCATTGTTATAGCAGGCCTCATACTTGGTTTGACCTATGAAACGATGTCTGACTACGAGGCGTAACTCTATGAAAAGACGCATCGTATTATAAAGCGTGGCGCGCGAAACTCGAAAATTATTCTTTTCAAGTGCTGCACCTAATTCATCTAAGGAGAAATGTTCTCCCATGTCATACACCGCATCCAAGATGGCATATCGCTCTGAAGTCTTGCGATGATTGTTGGCTTCGAGGTATTCATCCAGAATGTCTCCGAACTCTTTTTGACTATATCTTTTAGTCACAACTTACTGATTAAATTCGCACAAAGTTACCATTTTTAAATGATATAACTACTATATAGTCATGAGTTAAAAAATATTGTGCTTGAATAATGGTATAAAAGCTGTCTTGTAATTCTTTTTACAAGTTTATTACACTATAGTATTATTCTTTATATAGATACTATATCGAATTATTTTCATAAAAAGGTTCTTCCGCTAAATGCGTAGATTGTTAATAGAATGAGATTAATCCACATACATGGTATGATTACTTTTAAATAATATGGTTTTATAAAGAAGGATAAACTACATGATAAACGTCATTACAGTACGATGTCTATCTGCCTTCTACATACAACTTATTTCCTTATTAGTTGAACTTTGTAAATTATTTTTCGCACAGTTCGAAATCAATACATGCTCTTTTTAGCTTCTAAAAAGACGCCTAATTGACTTGTAATAGGTGCCCTTTAAGACTCTTACTAACGCCCTTTTGAAGCTCAATTCAGCACCTTTTACTTTGCTACTTTATAACTAATTGATTTACTGTTGGTTGCAAACCCGCTTCTTATATATGTTTTTGCCGTTATTTATAAATCTTTATTTGAAATTATGTAATAATTCTTTTCAGACCCGTGCCTGCAGATTTTTGAAATCTTAAGATGAAAAATGTTTTAATGAAAGTAGATGATAAAAAGGATAGATAGTTGACTGTCATAGCTATGTTTTTTGTTTAGTGAGTAACTTTGGTTTCTTTCGCAAAAGTAATACGAGAAGCGTCCACACATTTATCGGAAGAGCCAAATAATTTCTTCTTTTCATGAACATAAATTCTTTTCTTTACGATAAGATTATATTAGATTTAGTCTAAATCATAATTTATGATGATTTTTTCTTTTTCTTTACTTGTCTAATGAAAATAATACATATCTTTGTGCACGAAACAAGATATAAATCCTATGAAACTAAAACCATATCTCACCAAATTGAAAAAGTATGATAGATAAGTTTCTATCACGTATCTCATATCGGCAAAAAAGGTTACATTATCTATTTTGTGCGGTGTGATAGGTAGGATTAACAGGGTTATTCTTTTATCTTCACGTATGCATACCTATATACAGGTGATGACCCAGCGGCATGTATTAATTGCCATATCATGTCACCTTATTATGCTACGTGGTCACACTCTGCACATGCTCGTAACACCACATGTAACGATTGTCACGTTCCTAATGATAACGTTGCTGCACACTATGCTTTTAAAGGTATGGATGGAATGAAGCATGTAGCTTATTTTTGTTACATTTAATGAATCGCAAACTATTCAGGCAGAATCAGCATCCGCAGAAGTGATAATGGATAACTGCATCCGCTGTCATAAACAATTAAATCAAGAGTTTGTTAATACAGGTAGAATAGATTACATGGAGGCTCAGCGTGGTGAGGGTAAAGCCTGCTGGGATTGTCATCGTGATGTAGCACACATGAAGATGAATTCTCTCTCAAGTACTCCTGGTGCAGAATATGTGGAACCAATGCCACCTTCTCCTGTTCCAGATTGGTTGCAAAAAGTGTTAGGAAAGAAAAAATAAGAACTAAAAATCGATAATTATGGCAAAGACATTAAAGAAATGGCAAGGCTGGCTACTCTTTGGAGGAGCAATGGTTCTCGTGTTCATTCTTGGACTGCTCTGTTCTTCAATGCTTGAAAGAAGAGCTGAGGTTGTAAGTGTGTTCAACAACAGACGTACACCGATGACTGACTCCATTGTATCTCAGAATGAGAAATTTGCAGCTGATTTCCCACGTGAATATGAGACGTGGGCAATGACAGAAGACACAAGTTTCGTGAGTAAGTACAATTCTTCCCAGGAAAGAGATGTACTGGCTGAGAGACCCGAAATGGTTATCCCTATGGGCTGGCTATTCTTTCTCAAGAGGGCATAATACACCACGTGGACACCGTCATTGTATTGATGACTTACGTAAGATTATGCGTACAGGAAGTCCCAGGTGTTGATGGACAAGATGACATACAGCCAGGAACCTGTTGGACCCTGCAGGGTCCTGATGTTCCACGTCTAATGCGTGAGAAAGGAACTGATAAATTCTATGCTGCCAAGTGGAGCGACTGGGGACCAGAGGTCATGAACACCGTCAGTTGCTCAGACTGTTATGATGCAAGGACGATGGAACTTCGTCCCGCTCGTCCCTGCTCTCTCATGAGGCATGGGCTCGTGTCGGTAAAGACGATGAGAAAGCCAGCCATCAAGAGATGCGTAGCCTGGTCTCATGCACAGTGCCACACGGAATACTACTTCGAGAAAGAGAATGGCAACTATCTACATTTCCCTCAAGAAAAGGGTATGACGTGTGAGGCAGCAGAGGAATACTTCGATAGTATTGGCTTCTACGATTACATCAACCCACTCTCAAAGGCTAAGATTTTAAAGGCACAGCATCCTGGCTATGAGTTGTTCTTACAAGGAATTCATGGACAACGTGGTGTTTCATGTGCAGACTGTCACATGCCTTACATCTCTGAAGGTGGCGTGAAGTACACTGATCACCATATTACGAGCCCATTGGCTAACATTGAGCGTACTTGTCAAACTTGTCACCGTCAAGATGCAGAAACACTTCGTCAGAATGTATATGAGCGTCAACAGAAGATTTATGACTTCCGTACTAATGTCGAAAGAGAACTTGCTGCAGCACATATTGAAGCTAAATTTGCATGGGAAAAGGGTGCAACTGAGGCTGAGATGGAGCCTGTTCTGAAAGATCTTCGTAAGGGTCAGTGGCGTTGGGATTATGCTGTTGCCAGCCACGGTGTTGCTTTCCATGCTCCACACAGTGAATGCGACTCCTTGGAAGTTGCAATGGAATATGCAAAGGATGCACGTTTACAGATCGCACGTGTAGTTGCTCGTCACGGCTTTTACAGGACAGATTCCTCTTCCTGACGTTTCTACTACATGCTATGCACAGTCTTACATTGGCTTAGATATGACTAAGCTTAATGCACAAAAGAAGCAGTTCCTTGACACTATCGTTCCGAAGTGGATTGAGCAGGCACGCAAGAATAAACGGTTTATAACTAAACCGATGTAAACAAACTTACACACAGGATTCCTTCCCATTAGGGGAGGAATCTTGTTCAGTAAAATAGGAATACTCTATTTGAAGAATATTCTTGTTTCCTAATATTTTATATATCAAAACGAAATCATTTATCTACTCGTACTTCACAAAACATAAAATAAAAGTTTTTACAAGACCTTATTAATAGTGGGGAGAGCCTCTTTTACTATGTGGAATAAACCTTATACACTTAGAGAAGGTACAGCAATAGTCGTTGGTTTATTGGTTACAGGTGGATTATTACAGGTAACAATAGGTCCCTTAGAGTGGGGTGTCTTTGCTTGGCCAGCCAACATTATTACATTAATCTTACTCGTACTGGCACTTATCATAGTCTACGCACTTCGTAAGCGGTCTTATTTCTGTCGTTTCATGTCAACCATGCAAGCGGCGATTCCAGCTATTACTAGCTGCAATACTCACTCTTTCTTATGGGACTTACCAAACAAGTGGCAGAGGGGAAAGCTCCTATAGACCCACTTGGTCTAACAAAGATGCTTAATTTCTGGCCGTTTGTCCTTGTTTACTTATGGATGACAGTCATTGTTGGTAAGTGAACTTTGAATCAAATAGTACATTTCTCTTGGCGTCGCTTGCCAACACTAACGAGTCATATCGGACTATTTCTTGTTCTTACATGCGGTACACTTGGTAGTGCAGATATGCTTCGAGTAAAGATGTTTTGCGAGCAAGGGCAGGTAGAGTGGCGTGGTCTTGATACTTTTAGTGCCGTTCATCACCTCCCTGTTGCAATTCAACTGGAGAAGTTTACTATTGATGAATATCCACCTAAGCTCATGCTTATTGATAATATGGGGCTTCCACTTCCTAAGGGAAAGCCAGAGAATATTCTTTTAGATAAGAATGTAAAGTCTGGTCAACTGTTAGATTGTAAGATTGAGGTTCTCAAGCGCATTGATAATGCTATGCCAGTTATGCTCAGTAAGATGGTTGGTAAGATGCCCTGGTGGTATGATGAGCAATATCCGTATGGACTCTTTAGGACAGGCACGTAATAAGGATGGCTATATAACTTCGGATGCAACAGGTACTGCTTGTGCGATATTGGTAAAGGTAACAACTGGTGTAAATGCTAATGGAAGCAGTGACTCTGGTTTAATTAAAGGTCAAAAACGTACTGTAACTGGTTGGCTCACTTGTGGAAGCTATCTTTTCCCTTATCAGTCTTTGAAACTTAGTGATGGTAGAAGATTGGTTATGCCAAATCGTGAGCCACGTCGTTTCGCTTCACTTGTTGACATCTATACACAGGATGGAAAGAATATTCACACCGAGATAGAGGTTAACAAACCTTTTAGTATTGATGGATGGAAAATCTATCAACTAAGTTACAATGAACAAATGGGCAAGTGGAGTAATCTAAGTATCTTTGAGATTGTAACAGACCCTTGGATGCCAGTTGTCTATGTAGGTATATTCATGTTGTTATTTGGAGCTGTTGGAATGTTCTTGACAGCAAGTCGTAAGAAGGAGGTTAAGCTATGATTTGGAGTTATTTTATCATATTTGCAGTTGTATCAGTAGTTTTATGGGCTATAGGTGCATGGGCTGCATGGCGTAACCGTCGCATCTTAACGTTTGGTGCAACAGGGCTTGGACTTGTAATCTTCTTTTCCTACATTCTCATTATGTGGATAACACTAGAGCGTCCACCACTTCGAACGATGGGAGAAACGCGTTTATGGTATAGTTTTTCCTTCCTTTGGCAGGTATTATTGTCTTTAGTCGCTGGCAGTATAAATGGATATTGAGCTTCTCAACACTTCTTGCAACAGTGTTTGTATGTGTTAATATCTTTAAGCCTGAGATACATTCCAAGACGCTTATGCCAGCTTTGCAGAGTCCATGGTTTGCTCCTCATGTAATAGTGTATATGATGGCATACGCACTCTTGGGTGCAGCAGTAGTAATGTCGGTTTATCTTCTGTTCTTTAAGAAAGGAACTGATACGAATAAAGAGATGGAGATAACTGATAACCTTGCCTACGTTGGACTATCATTTATGACACTTGGTATGCTTATGGGTGCTTTGTGGGCAAAAGAGGCATGGGGACATTATTGGTCATGGGACCCCAAAGAAACATGGGCAGCTATTACTTGGCTTGCTTATTTGGTCTATGTACACTATCGCCAGTATCGCCCCCGCACTGTTCGTCCAGCCTTATGGGTACTTATTATAGCTTTCATCTTACTCCAGATGTGCTGGTGGGGAATTAATTATCTGCCATCAGCGCAAGGTGTGAGTGTACATACATATAACTTAAGTTAAAAGACTTTACTCCAAATCGGTTCATTAGAAGGTTATTTCTTAATTCTAATGAACCGATTTCGTTTTACTCATATATCTCCTTTTGCTATTATCATTAAGTCATATTTTTGACAAAACCCTTTGTTCTTCCATATCTTTTTTATACTTTTGACGACTGAATTCAACAATAATAAGATGAGACAAATTATTAATCACTTCACAGACGATGATCTTTACAAGCTTACAATGTGCTGTGCTGTCATTGACAACTATCCACGCGCACATGTTTGCTATCATTTTGTTGACCGTGACGATACGGTTTATCCAGAAGGTTTCGCACGTGAAGTGGAACACCAGATAGAGTTATTGGAATCGGTTGTTAGTACCGATGAAGAAATAAGTTTCCTTCGCCAGAAATGTTATTATCTACCAGAGTGGTTCTTAACATATCTCCGTGGCTTCCGTTTTTCACGTGAGTGGGTAAAGGTATGGCAGGATGAAGATGGTCATCTTCATATAGAATTTGAAGGATTATGGGCTGATACTATTTTACTGGAAGTGAAGGTACTTGCCATTATTTCTGAGTTATTCTATATGTTTAACGATCAGGCTAAGGAGTTTGATTATCAAGAACTATACGATAAGACCTATCGTAAAACAGAACGACTACTTGAGGCTGGTTGTGTCTTTTCAGACTTTGGCACACGCCGTCGTGCCAGCCTTACAGCAGAAGATACTGCTGTTCGTGCTATGAAGGACTGTTATGATAGTCGTGAATGGAAGGGACGATTTGTCGGCACCAGCAATATTCACCTTGCCATGAAGTATAATCTTATGCCTGTCGGAACTATGGCACATGAGTTTATCTGTGCTATTGGTGGTATGTTTGGTCCTCAAATGGCAAACTATATGGCTATGGAAGCATGGCGTAGAACTTATCGTGGTGCTTTGGGAACCTACCTTTACGATTCCTTTGGATGGGATATATTCTCTTATAATTTCTCAGAAGACTTTGCAAATCAGTTTAAGGGATTGCGTATAGATTCAGGAGATAATATCGAGCAGTTAGAGAAAATCATTGCTAAATATAACTCTTTCGGAATTGATCCACGAGATAAGCAGGTCCTATTCTCAAATGCTTTAGATACTGATAAGGCTATTGAGATACAGCGTTATGCTGAGAATCGAGTAAAACCATCATTTGGTATTGGTACTCATTTCACCAATGATTTCCCTCACGTAAAGCCAATGAATATTGTTATCAAGCTTGTAGCCGTTAAAATTACGGAGTCATGGCCATTCTATAACGAAACCTGTAAGATTTCAGAAGATAAAGGTAAACATACTGGTAAGCCTGAAGTTATTAAACGATTTATGGAGGCTATACATTACGAAGAGTAAGTTTTCTGCTTGATAGGATACTTCATGTAGAAGAACAAAACATAAAAAAGCGGTAATAAGTAATGAAAATATTCATCAACTTATTACCGTCTTTTGCTGTTGTAATAATTTTATTTTGAAGAAGAAGCGTCTTCTATCTTCTTCAACCCCTTCTGATAATAGATATAATATAGTATTCCTGAGAGTGTCAAGCCGAATGGGAAGGCATACCATACACCTACCAGCTGATAGTTCATAACCACACCGAAGAGGTAGCCTAAAGGCAAAGATACGACGAAGAAAGATATGAACGCAATCCAAATAAGCGGACGCACATTGGCTGTACCACGCATCGCATTAGCATAATTACACTGCAATCCATCACCAAACTGATAAATCATAAACGGAATAATCGTCATAGATACCATTGAAATAACGTTTACATTATCAGTGAAAAGTCCACCAATGATATGACGGCAAATAAAGATTGGCACAGAAGTTAGTATGGCAAGCAAGAAGACTAAATGAATTCCAGCCGTTGCTGTTCGTCTTACAGCAAGATAGTCACGCTGTCCCATAAAGTTACTGATACGTACTGCCACCGCTGCAGCCAATCCATAGTAAATCATATAGCCTAACTGTGAAATAGTCAACATAACCTGATGAGCCGCTAATGATTCTGTTCCAAACCAACCAACCATTAGACTTGAAAGACTAAAGGCTGCCGTTTCCATACCCATTTGCAGTGCCAAAGGAATACCAAGGACTGTTATTTTCTTAAAATCAGCATACTTTACTGACCCCATGCTCCATCCCTTCTTATATTCTCTATATTTTTTACTGAAGAAGAAAATACCAACCATTACGATTGCCATCACAATACGTGATATCATAGTGGAGAGGCCAGCACCTATCAACCCCAGTTCAGGTAATCCCAAATGACCATAAATAAGTATCCAATTACCAAAGATATTCATTACATTTCCTGCAACAAGAATCCACATTGCTACCTTTGTATCTGTAATACCATCGGTAAACTGGCGAAAAGTATTAAACCAGCAGACAAAAGGAAGGGAAACAAGTTGGATAAGGAAGTAAGGGCGGATGAGTGGTAATAGCTCTTCTGGCTGTCCTAATCGGTGAATATTCAGATAAAGAACTATCATAATGACAGACAAAAGAATTGCCATACAGGTGTTAGCTGCTGTAGCACTCTTCATCACCTCACCAATACGATGGGTCTTATCTTGACCATAAAGAATTCCGACGAGTGCTGTAATAGCATACGTAAAACCGATAGCAAAGATAATGACCAGCGTAAACATATTATTGACAAATGCCGCTGCAGCCAATTCTTCTGTACTATGATGACCAATCATAAGCGTATCAGCAAAATTAAGAATAAGGTTTCCTAATTGTCCGATAATGATTGGAACGCCTAAATAAGTAAGGTTTCGATAGTGTGTTTCGTACTTTGAAAATTGATATGACATACTATTTTTCGCTATTTATTATCCTAAGTGCACTGCAAAGGTACGAAAAAATATTGTATTTTCATGCACATTTCATAAATTACTTATCTTTGTAAATGAAAGAAATGATGTAAAACAATATTATATAATAATAAAGACGTATCTAAATAAAGCTAAGAGTATGTTTGCAACTTTAAAGTCATCCCCTTGTTATATAAAAGATAAAAGGGGAGTAGCAAATTAAAAGTGCAGAGCACCCATAGAGAAAATAAAAATGTACAAACAAAAAGAGGAGACCAAATGGTCTCCTCAAAACAATATAGTATGCGTTTTAATGATTTACAAGTCAAACTTGTAGCCCAAAGTAATCTGGAATACGCTGTTCTTAGCCTTGAAGTTCTCAAAAACCTTAGTCAAGCCCCAGTTGTAACGGGCGTCAAGCTGGAAGTTGTTGTACTCGTAAGAAATACCTACAGGAATAGAGAAATCAACTGACTTTGCTTTAATCTCATTAGTAGTACTTCCTGATCCAAGGAATGTTTTAGCTTCCGCCTTATTAGTGCTACTAACCAAGAAACCTGGCTGAACACCCAACTTTACTGCCAAGCCCTTTGTTACATAAACGTTTGCCATAATTGGAACGTTAATGTAATCAAGCTTATATGTACGCTTAAATGTCTGATTCAAAACAGAAAACTCCTGCTTAGCACCCTGCATAGAGTAGAGAACTCCTGCACTTAGAGAAAAAATATCACCAGCCTGATACTCACCTTCTACACCTGCAGCAAGACCAATACGTGGATCTGAATCTTTTATTTCAGTGAGGTTTGCAATGTTAACACCAACCTTTGGTTGAAGATTGAATGAACCAACTGCATGCTGTGCGAAAGTAGCTACTGATGAAAACATCATTGCTGCTACGAATAAAACTTTTTTCATAACTCTTTTGTTGTTAGTTTGGTATAAATTTTATCAATATATTATCCTTTTATTCTTATCGTGTAATGCTTTAGAAAAGCATACATTTAAAGATTTGATATCAGCTTTTTTAATAGTTGACGCGTGCAAAGTTAAACGAAACTCATGTATTTCCAAAGAGTTTCATGTTAAATAGTATTTATCTAATGTTATAACTAATGAATTTCAAACAAAAAAAGTGGTTAGAGTAGGAAAGCCTTCTCTAACCACCTTATTAAATATCTTATAATCTTTTTCTATATAAGAAGATGTTTATTTGCTTTACTTTACCTCACAACTAAGTTCCTTACCCTCAGAGAGTTCTTTTACACTGCTAAGAGTTGAAACAGCAATGTTGTAAAGTGCTTCCTTAGTAAAGAAGGCTTGATGCGAGGTTAACACAACGTTTGGAACCATCAACAAACGAGCCAACACGTCATCATCAATCATCTTATCGCTCTTATCCTCATAGAAGTACTCCTTCTCTTCCTCATAAACGTCAAGACCAGCAGAACCCACCTGCTTTGTACGCAATCCTTCGATAAGGTCTTCTGTATGGATTAGCTGACCACGACCAGTATTGATAATCATCACACCCTTCTTCATCTTACCAATACTTTCCTGATTAATAAGGAACTTAGTATCTGGTGTCAATGGGCAGTGAAGTGAGATAATATCACTATTAGCATAAAGTTCGTCAAGCTGAACAATCTTTACATCATACTGTTTTGCAAACTCCTGATCTGGATAGAGATCGTATGCTATAATGTTCATACCGAAGCCATGCAGAATCTTAATAAGTTCTTTGGCAATACGACCCATACCAACAACACCTGCTGTCTTACCATGCATGTCGAAGCCTAACAAACCATGTAATGTGAAATTTCCATCACGTGTACGGTTCACAGCACGATAAATCTTACGATTAAGACTTAGCATCAATGCTACAGCATACTCAGCTACAGCATGTGGAGAGTAAGCTGGTACGTGTGTCACCTTAATACGCCCCTCAGCAGCCTTAAGGTCAACATTATTGAAACCAGCACAACGAAGCGCAATAAGTTTAACACCATTATTCACCAACTCATCAATAACCCTTGCATCACACTCTGCATTTACGAAAATACAAACCACGTCTGCACCCTTTGCCAAAGGCACAGTACTAATACTGAGACGCTCTTGATAATAGCGAATATCGAAATTATAATCCTTGTTTACTTCGTTGAAAGACTCGATGTCATACGACTTTGCGTCAAAAAATGCTATCCTCATTGCTATTTACCTAATTTAATTATTATAAGTGCTATAGATAATCCTTTATATGGTAAAAGGATTTCTTTATTTTTCTGATTCCTCAGGTAATCTTTAATCTTACTCAAAGACAATGCAAAGGTACACATAATTTGTAATTCTTGCAAATAAATATCTTTCATAGTTGTTCTTTATGAGATAGAATAGTTTACCATTTTGCAGAAATGCAGCAATATTACTATAATAGTTTTTGATTTTTATTTTGCTGTCACTTTTAACACTTTTAAAGAAATCTGTTATAAATCAATGAGTTATAAGTCTTTTTTTAGATGATAGGAGTGACAGGAAATCTATTTTAAAGAATTTATGATGTTATAAGAAAGTAGAAATTTGGAATGAATTGGTAGGGTAGCGTATAATGGTTTAGAATTACTCATGATTAAAAGTAGAATGTAGTTGTTTTCACTTTGATAACATACCTTATCAACAAGTCTCTTTTTGGGTTCTTCTGTTAAATGCGTAGATTGTTAATAGAATGAGATTAATCACATAAACGGAATAATTACCCCCATTTAGATGGTTTTATAAAAGGGGATAAACTATATGATAAACGTAATTAGCTGCGATATCGATCTGTCTTCTACAAACAACTTATTCCCCCATTAGTTGGAAGCTAGTAAACTATTTTCATGTGTTTCAAAACCAACACATGCTCTTTTGGCTTCTAAAAGACGCCCAATTGACTTGCAAAAGGTGCCCTTTAAGACCCTTACTAACGCCCTTTTGAAGTTCAATTAAGCACCTTTTATTTTACTACTTAGTAACTACTTGATTCTCTGTTGATTACATACCTACTTTTATATATGTTTTTGGCGTTATTTATAGATATTTTTCTTTTGAAATTATGTAATAATTTTTTTCAAACTCTTGTCTACAAGTTTTCAAAGTCTTAAAAATGAAAAAGGTTTTTCAATGAAAGAGGATGATAATAGGATAGAATGTTGATTGTCTTAGCCATATTTTTGGTTCATCCGGCATTTCGAGTGATACGGCAGTCATGCAGTGCATAGAGTCTTAGTGTAAAGTACCTCTCATCCCTAAATCCATACGCATTTCGTTTCATTACTTTAATCTTGTTATTGATGCCTTCGACTTTTTCCTGTTGATAGATGGCAATCGTACCATGCAAGGATTCCTTTCTTATAGGTTTTTCATAGTAACAGCCATTTTTCTGTAGTTGGGCTATCTTACTTTTGTTCAGCCTGCCTTATCCAGTCATCAAGCACTTTTTCTGCCATATCTTCGTGGGTTGCGACCATATCTGACGTAGTTGTTCCTTCAAATAGTATGCTTTTTGACAATGGCTCATTCATAGCTAAAGCATTCTCAAGCCTTTGTCTTGTGCTGTTTATCAAAGATGTCCGCACCATTGCCGAGTAGCAGATACTCTTGTTCCTTTGAGTACTTTTACGCTTATTTATATCTTTCTCCATACTATAAACTTTACGTCTGATATCGTCAAGTTTCTCGTTCATTAACTTCACTACATGGAAATGATCAAACACATGTACTGCATCGGGACAGTTCTCCATAACAGAGGCTATGAAAGCCGTAGACAGGTCTGTTGCCACATGTTTTTATCTTTTATATTCTTACGTTTGACTTTCCGCCAGAATTTCTTCAGAGCTGTACCCTTTCCTTCGCCAACATAGATTACCCTGCCACTGTCCAAATCCACGACTATTGTCTTATAGACATGTCCTTTCTTAACAGCAAACTCATCTATACCAATATTCTCTACACCATCTAAAAGATGGAGGGCTATAATGACGCTCATGTAAGAGGAGTGTATTTCCTTTATCGTATCCCATGATACACCCAGATGATTCGATACATCCTGAAGCGTCATACCACGAAGTAAATCTACTACATACTTGGCAAAAGCGATGAGTATAGCTGCGACTGTCGGTAGCAAAGGGAATATTCTCCTGCTGGTCGAAATCACATTCCTTACATTTATAGCGTTGCACCTTCATGCGGATAGTTACCGCTTACCACCCATGGGAAGTTCAACAAAGTCCCGCAGGCGATACCCGTTTTTCACAACAGAGCGAGATCCACAACAAGGGCAACATCTTATTCGCTCTTTTTGCTTGTACATGCAAAATAATTCTATTACCTTTGTATTCTTCACAAGTGCATTCGTGGGTGTAAAGACCCTAAGCATGATATAGGAAAACTGCTGTTCATCTTTTGTACATTTGTTTGTGCTTATTCAAATATACAATATTTACAGCGGTTTCTTTTTATTTTATCTATTTTATCACTCCAAATTCCTGAAGAACCATATTTTTTTGTTTAATGAGCAACCTCGGCTCTTACGTTAAAAGCAATACGAAAAGCGTCCACACATTTAACGGAAGAGGAACCTTTATAAACCCAACTTACCTGATGCACACGCATTATTACGAATGCCTAAGATTAATATGAGATAAAGTTAAAAACAAAAAAATTTCATCTGTAAGTTTTTGTTTTCATGAAAGTTTTATATATTTGCGTCTGATAGTTGTGATTTGTTATTTTAAATTTATAGTATATGAAAAATCTATTAAAACCTTTTTAGTAACCTTATTGGTTATCTTTTGCAGCGTATCAGTTAATGCACAGCGAGTAGAAAATGGTAAACTTATTTCGTGGGACGGAGCTTCTGGAAGTATAAAAATACCCGATGGTGTTACTGAAATTGCCGAAAACTGTTTTTACACACAGGATGAAGGTGGAGAAGATAGTTGGGGCGGTGGTGAAGCCATTAGTAACACACAAATTACGAGTGTTGATTTTAACCAAGTAACTACCATTGGTAAGAATGCTTTTAAGGGTTGTACGGGCATTACTTCTTTGGTAGCTATACACGTTAAAACTATAAATAAGGAGGCTTTTGAGGGTTGCTCATCTATCAAAACTCTTTCTCTGCCAGCAGTGGTAACCATTAGTAAGAATGCTTTTGCCAATTGTGAACAATTAAACACGGTGTCTTTGGGAGCTTCCTTATCTAACGTTACAGCTAATCCTTTTTCTAATTGTACTGCTTTGAAAGAATTTGTAGTTGATCAATCGTCAATAACTTTTATGGCAGATGGTCACGCCTTAATACGCAAAAGTGATGGAACATTGGTCTCATTTCCTTGCGCTTTAACGGAATACACGGCTTCTTCAGTGTGTAAAAAGTTAGGTGATAGTAGTTTTAAGAATTGTTCTAACCTTGTTAAACTTAATCTTCCTTCTGTTTTAGAAATAGGAGAAAGTGCACTATCTAATTGTTCCTCGCTTGTAGAATTATTAGTTCCTCATTTGCAAAAAGTAAATAATATCTATGGATTGACGTTTAATGGAGTAGGAAACTTGAAGGTGGTAGATGTTCATCTAAGTGATCAATTCTCTGGTTTTGGAGGTGCTTTACCAGATAAAGAGGGCACAATTGTATATGTTAGTAATGAGGCTGTAAAGCAAAGACTACAAAATGAGTTCAAAAAAGCAAAGATAGTTGTTGGTGAAGCTAATGCCGTAAAGCAAGTAAAGGTGACTTATAGTAGCGAAGGACCTGGCTCGTTAGAGGCTTGGACCTTGTCTGGGACAGATGTGAAAAATAATACATACATTGCACAAGGTTCTAAATTATCTATTAAGAGCATACCTTTATTTGATTGTGAGGCTTATAAATGGTTAGTAAATGGTGAGGATAGAACTTCTAATGTAAAAGGAAACATATTAGAAATAGAAGATGTTGCTCAGGATATAAACGTTGTTGTACATTTTAGGAAAACAGAAGAAGGGGCGTACATCTTTTTCCGAAGTGTGTCGCCTATGATGGGTTCAATTACTTGCACTAAGGAAGATGGAACACAAGTGTTAAGTGCTTCAAAGGTAAAAGTTGGAGAAAAACTTACATTCACAGCTAAGCCGCGCCGTGGATATAGAATAACAAACTGGCAAAGAGAAAAGAAAAATGTAGCAACTGCTGAGTTTGAGAACTTAACAGATTTTTATTCAATGTCGAGTATCACACTTTCTGCAGAAGATGCAATGGATATTCAGGTAGACTTTGATCGTAAAGCAGATTATTATGTCGTTAAATTTGCATCGTTTAATGATAAAACTGGTACACTTTCAGCTCAAAATGTAAGCGACAATACTGTGTTAAGTACTGGTGAGGCATTGCCAAAGGGGTCTAAGATTGTCTTTACTGCGCAACCTAAGGAAGGATATGATGTTGATGAATGGCAATTAAATGGCAATACAATACTCAAGTACACAAACTCTACTTATACCATTGATAACTTACAATCAGACGTAGAAGTAAATATGGTTTGTAGTGAAAGGAGAGAAGTGGTGCCAACTGACGTAACAATAGTAGATGGACATTTAATTAAATGGTCACCTGTTGGTGATGCTGTTTTGCCATCTAATGTAACTCACATAGATGCTCATGCTTTTGAAGGAGCTAATCAAATGACTTCTCTCACTTTGAATGATAGAGTAGAAAAGATAAGCTACCCTGCATTTTTTATATTGTAATAGCTTGATCAAGTTTGAAGTTCCTGCAACAAATCAACACTTTACCAGTGTAGATGGTGTGCTTTATAGTAAAGATAGAACTACGTTGGTGAGCTATCCTAACGGACGTCCTGATGCGTCTTATACCATACTTGCCACGACTCAAAATGTGCAGCCAGCTGCCTTCACAACAACTCCTGCCCTAACAAGTGTAAAGGTTGAAGAAGGAAATAGTTATTTACGCAGTGTTGAAGGAGTTTTATATGATGCGCAATTATCGACGCTTTTGTTCTATCCAGTTCAACCATCAAGAGAGAAGGCAAAAGAAATAGTGTTAAGAGAAGGTCTTACTACACTTGCACCTTATGCGTTAACACACCATACTGCTTTAGAGAAAATAACTTTACCAGAATCATTAAAGGTGATAAAAGATAATGCATTGTGTTATAACCCTAAACTCACTAATCTGAAAATAAAAGAGGAAGGTAGTTCTGCATTAGAATTTATAGGTGAAAGTGCATTTAAATATTGCCGTAGTTTAGATACTCTTCCTTATTTCTCTATGCTTAGAACTATCTCTAAGAGTGCATTCTCAACCTGTACAGGCTTGTACACTATTCACCTTCCAGCAGGTTGTAGTTTGGAAAAGGACGCATTTGAAAAGTGTATTAATTTACATGATGTATATGCTTATGATGTTACTCCTGCTACAATAGATGCTAACATGTTTACGGATATTGTGTTTATAAACGAAACACGTCTGATAGTTCCAGTCAAGAGCGGACATCTTTATGCTAATCAAATAGGTTGGAATGTGTTTGCGGGACATATTATTGAATCTATAGAAACAGGTATAAGAACTATCGAAGATACGCATATAACAGTTAGAGAAACATCTAATGGTGTAATTGTAGATGGATTGCAAGCTGGTTTACACTATGCTCTTTATAGTACAAATGGGTGTCTTGTTGCACAGGGTGTTACAAGAATGGCATCTTTAACCTTAACACTACAAAAAGGTTTATATATGCTGAAGATAGAGAAGGTTGGTACTTTTAAATGCATGAAATAGATGAATTTTGAAAGGCTTGATAGCTGTTAACAATCTTCTATAAACTTTTGTGATAGAGGAGGGTGTGTCAAAATTGACTCACTCTCTTTTTTATCGCTCTTTACCTCGTCTGTCGCATAATTCGTTATTTACTGCAGCTATGCTGCTAATTTTGGCTTATATGACAAAAGTGTGCTTATTTTAACGTCGTTTTCTCTTATGTGACAAAAATGTGCTTATAAAGTCTTGAATGAAGATCTTTCTTCTTTCCATACTGATCCCCTGTGTAGGGTTCAATTTTATCTTTAAATCTACATTGAGTGATTCAATAGCATTGTTTGTATTTGGCATCTTCAACTCAGAGTAATCATAGTATGTCCACAATGACGACATATTCTTTTTAAAGCTCAAAAAGCACTACGTAGAGCTTTATATCATGTAGATATAATGAAGAAGGATAATGACTCACACTATAGGATTAATAAAATGCTTGAGCAAAAGACATTTATGATTCTGAAAGAAGCAAAAACATTAAGTTATATACCCTTAAAGGTTACCTCGTCAATGGGATTGAAGAACACCCCTGTTTGTTCTATATTTCGTTTTTTTAGAGAATGATAAAAGGTCATTTAGAGATTCAATTCTATTGAGTTTGAGTTCATATTAGTCTAAACTTATTAAAGAAGTGTTCGAATATGCTTCAGATATTCATCTACTTGTGGGTCTAATATACGCTTCCATATATCTCCTAATAATGCAACACCACCAAAGTGCCATTCTTTGACGAGTGGAATGTTATTTGCAGTTAAACCTCCCAAGGCAATTACTTTTTCGTCAATAATATTCTCTATAGCAGCCTGCTTAAGTGAGGTAGGGGAGAAAGCAGCATGATATCCTACCTTTGAAATACTATCAAAGATGGGACTTAAGAATACATAGTCTTTTGACTCTTTTTGTGTTATAACTTCCTCTATTGTATGACAGGAGCAAGAGATGCTTCCATGAAAAGCATTCGGGGCCACAGAATAGCGCCGATTCAAATGAATGCCATGAAGCTTATATTCTTCTGCCAATTCGAAATGTTCGTGCAGAACGATTCGACTGTGCCACTGCTCTGGTATTTGAAGAAGAAGTTGCTTGTAGGCTTCTAATGATGCTTCTGGCTTACGCAGATGCAATAAATCAAGCCCTTGTGAAAAGAGTTTACTTATGAAGGTAGCCTCTCCCGATAAGAACTCGGGAGAGGTAATGATTATCCATTTCATCAGATAATGTTTATTTCTTTAGTTTATCTATAATCAAATCGGCTACCTTCTTGCCAGATAGTAACATACCACCAAATATAGGCCCCATTCGTGGAGTTCCTGCTACGGCTGAAGAAGCCATACCACAGACATAGAGTCCAGCGTAAATTTCACGTGTGCCTTCAACGACCATACGCTCACCCTCAGCCACATCCAAGGACTTTTCACCCACAACTCCGCCTGTAACAGTGTCAAGTTGAATACCATTCTTACGTGCCACAACCTTACATATCTCGCTGTCGTGACCGGTACCATCAATCACACATTTTGACATGATATTTAATGGGTCGACATGTAGCCCCTCACGAAGGACTGGAGTCCAATTGACAACAACACCACTTACAACATCATTCTTGAAGACAACATCTTCAACAGAATAGCAGTTGAAGATTGTTGCACCAGCATGAGCTGCATGATAAAGCAAAGCGGAGGTACTTTCAACGGAGTCAATGGTATAAAGTTCGTTTTCATAAGGCTGATAGCTGATGTTGAAGTCCTTGACAATGTGTAACGCTTCTTCCTGTATAACAATTTGGTTGAACATCATTGCACCACCCCACATACCTCCGCCTGGTGACAGCTTACGATCGAACAGAGCAGTTCTAAGCCCTGCTTTTGCCAGATAATAGGCTGCTACAATACCAGAAGGCCCACCACCAACGATGGCAACATCCAGTTGTAAATTACGCTGAAGTTTGTCGAAATAGGTACTAATAATACCTTTTGATACTTGTGTCTCAATCATAATAAATTTATATTTATGGATAATTGTTACTCTTTTGCTTATTCCTCACAGTTCTTGAGAGAATGACTAATACGTGCAGCACAGAGGTGTGGGCCGCACATTGTGCAATAGTTTGCATCAACAGAGTTGCTTGCTTTGTAATATTCAAGCGCACGCTCAGGGTCGAGTGCTAAGTTAAACTGGTCTTTCCAACGAAAGTCGTAACGTGCTTTACTCAACGCATTATCACGGATAGAAGCACTTGGATGTCCCTTTGCAAGGTCTGCTGCGTGGGCAGCTATCTTATAGGTGATGACACCTACACGTACATCTTCTTTCTCAGGTAGGGCAAGATGTTCCTTTGGAGTTACATAACATAGCATGGCTGTTCCGTACCATCCAATGAGAGATGCACCAATAGCAGAAGTGATATGGTCGTAAGCTGGTGCAATATCTGTGACAAGTGGACCTAATGTATAGAATGGTGCACCATGACACTTATCAATCTGTCGTTCCATATTCTCTTTGATTTTATGCATTGGAACATGACCAGGACCTTCAATAAAAACCTGTACATTCTTTGCCCACGCACGTTCAACCAGTTCGCCCATCGTGTCAAGTTCGGCAAATTGAGCCGCATCATTCGCATCGTACGTACAACCAGGACGTAGTCCGTCTCCCAACGATATAGCAACATCATACCTTGCACAGATATCACATATATCATCAAAATGTTCATAGAGGAAACTCTCTTTCTGATGTTCCTTGCACCATTTAGAGATAATACTACCACCACGACTTACGATACCTGTCAATCGATTGTCAGCAAGATGTATATTCTTTAATCGTATGCCACAATGGATTGTAAAATAGTCTACTCCCTGCTCGCATTGTTCTATCAAAGTATCACGGAAGATTTCCCAGTTAAGAGCTTCAATCTTACCATTAACTTTCTCAAAAGCTTGATACATAGGTACAGTCCCAACTGGCACAGGACAGTTACGAAGAATTCGTTCTCGTGTCTCATGAATATCCTTACCTGTAGATAAATCCATTAATGTATCGCACCCCCATTTACAACTCCAAACAGCCTTTTCAATCTCTTGTTCAATGTCTGAAGACGTAGAAGAGTTGCCGATATTGGCGTTTATCTTTACCAGAAAGTTCGTCCCGATAATCATTGGTTCAGACTCTGGATGCTTTTTGTTAGCAGGTATTACAGCCCTCCCTTCGGCAATTTCCTTACATACAAACGCTGGAGTGATACGCGTACTGATACCCAACTCCTCACAGTTCATATTCTCTCTGATGGCAACGTATTCCATCTCCTCAGTTATAATACCCTGTTTGGCGAAATACATTTGGGTCTCTCTTTCCCAACGTTTTACGAGCCAAGGCTGTCGAAGTTTAGGCAGTCCGCGCTCTAAGTTGATATCAATGTTTGGGTCACTATAAGCTCCACTGGTATCATATATATACACTGGAGCGTTGCTTTCCTCACATCTTTCTCCTTTCTTGATAGTAACAGTAGGAGTAAGATGTACTTTTCGCATTCCCACTTTAAGCTCAGGATAAAGTTTTCCACTTAGGTAAACCTTCTCAGAAGAAGGATAACTAAACTTGAATTCTGTTTTCATTTATTGTTTGATTTAAGTTCGTTGATAAATCTTTTCATTGTTGTAACTGGACTATTATCATTGTCAGCATTGAGAATTGCACCACTTACAGCTATCCCACTCACCCCCGTTTGCATTATATCTGACACGTCGGGCAGAAGGATTCCACCTATGGCAATGATAGGAAGGTTTATTCCGTACGCATTTACTTGCTCTATGATACGTTTGTAACCATCTAACCCTAAAATCGGAGACAGCTTTTTCTTGGTAGTCGTAAAGCGAAAAGGACCGCAGCCAATATAGTCTGCCCCAGCTGAATTAATACGTTTAATATCCTCAAAAGTATTTGCTGTTCCTCCTATAATTCTATCCTTTCCAAGAAGACGACGTGCTTCATCGATAGGCATGTCGTTCTTACCAAGATGTACACCGTCAGCCCCTGTTCTTTCTACCAGTTCTACATAGTCATTAAGAATGAAGACAGCACCGTATTTCCTGCATAGTTTTCTCGTACTTTCTGCAGTCTTCAGAATCTCTTTTTCTGAAGCATCTTTCATTCGAAGTTGAATCCATCTGCATCCTCCTTCGAGTGCCATTCGAACACCATCTAAGTAATCATAGCGTTCATTGGCATGTGTAATAAATTGTATCATAAAGTTATTAGTTTTTCAGGATTAAACAAATGGTTAACAGGTCCGTGTCCTTCGCCTATATGAATATCCTTACCAGCTTCCAATGCTTGAGAAAGATAGTTCTTTGCAGCAGCTATAGCATCAGCTAAATCCAGTCCGCGTGCTATAAAAGAAGTGATAGCAGAGGATAGAGTACAACCTGTTCCATGTGTGTTTCGGGTGTCTATTGTCTTATGGGTGAAAGTTTGTACACCTTCATTAGTCGTATAAAGTCGATCTACCTTTCTATCTCCTTTCGCGTGTCCTCCTTTTATCAGAATAGCTTTACAGCCCAAACTCTGAATTCTTTGTGCTGCTATATCCATATCATCAATGGAATTTATTTCATGTTAGACAATATTTCTGTTTCAGGAAGATTAGGAGTCAATAGAGTAGACATTGGAAGCAAAGAGTCACAAAATAGTTCCAAAGCATCTTGTTTCATAAGATTAAAGCCGCTTGTTGACACCATAATAGGGTCAATCACTATCGGGCACTTCGGATAATGCATAAAAGTATCAGCTATGGCATGTATAGTAGCACAGTCATTTACCATCCCAATTTTTACAGCATCAGGTTTTATATCGTCCATAACCGCCTTGATCTGATCTGCAACGATAAGAGGATTCACTCCATGAACAGCCTTTACACCTTTCGTGTTTTGCACAGTAATAGATGTAATAGCAGCCGTAGCATAGACACCCAAGGCTGACATTGTCTTTATATCTGCTTGTATTCCAGCTCCACCGCTACAGTCAGAGCCTGCAATTGTCAATGCACAAATATACCTCATTCAACATATCGGTTTGTAGAGGTACGTCTATTGTAGTTTTTCAAAAGATAATACGAGATAGAAAACAGTCCCATTAATGACAAACAAAGTGTAAGTATAGAATGAGACAATCCCTGCGGCTGCATTATCAGCGTCAGGTTCTATGGGTATAATCTCAGCAACACAACCGTGAAGCACCCCTTGTTTCTTATTTTTAATTTGCTGACAAAAGTAAATGTTATTACTTAAATAGAGAAATAGTTACATGATATTTAACTTATATTTAACGTTTAGCACGCGATATTATATAGCTCTGTTCCCTAATAAGTGGACTATATTTGTTAATGTGTTGATGCCCCGCACATGTGGTGTTCATAGTAAACACCAATGGTGTTGAGTACGAAATGCCATGCTATAGGTCATCAATGAGAAAGCAACTTATTGTTGCCATATATCAGATATATTCATTATTCCCTATTCTTGACCTTTTTATAGGAGTTTTCGATACAGATATTGCAGAAAAATATGTAAATTTGCACTTATATTAGCGTTAATCAACACACATATAAATTGTGAATAATTCTTCTACTATAAAGGGCTATGGTTATGCCAGCCTTTCTGCAATTACGTTCGGTACTATCCCGCTTTTCTCTATTCCAGTAATGGAGTCGGGATGTTACTGCCGTCAGTGTTAATCTATCGTTTCGCCTTCGGATGCCTTTTTATGATGGCTATCCTCTTATGGCGTAAGCAAAACCTGCATATACGATGGGGAGATGGACTGCGAATTATGTTTCTTTCTATTATGTATGCTGTGTCAGCAGTATGCCTCTTCAGCAGTTACGAATATATGCCTGGTGGTATAGCTACAACGCTGTTGTTCTCTTATCCTGTATGGACAGAGATATTACTCATCCTTTTTTTTAACGAAAAACTCACAATTCGCATATCATTAGCCATTTTACTTGCTATTGCTGGCGTTGCTTTTCTCGGTGGAATAGGGCAGACAGATGGTATTAAGTCGATGTGGGGCGTTACGCTTGCGATGTCGTCAGGATTGCTTTATGCTATCTATATGGTACTTTTCCCTCACATGCGTATTCGTAAGTTACCTGCATTAAAGGTTAATTTCTATATCTTCTTTATGGCAATGTTGCTACTCATGCTTTATGCAACATTTACAACAGGAGGCGTACAGCGAATCTCTAACGCAGACTCTTTTCTTTCATTGATACTACTGGGACTGATTCCAACCACTATCAGTAATGTAACGTTAGTACGTTCACTCACCTTGATTGATTCTGCCAGTGTTGCTATCTTAGGAGCCTTTGAGCCACTCACTGCAATGACTATTGGCATTACGCTCATGGGCGAACCACTTACGACATCTATTATCATTGGTTGTGTGCTTATCATTACCTCCGTAATACTTCTTATCACAAAGGGTAAAACCTTACCTAATCCTCTTAGGAAATATGCCGAACATCAAGAATAAAAACATACTATGGCATCTTCTTGCCATTGCTATTGTTGCCGTATGGGGCACTACCTTTGTAAACACAAAGGTGCTTTATAACAGTGGGTTAACACCGTTGGAAATCTTTTTCCTACGCTTTGTTATTGCCTATATTTGTATATGGTTTATCTCGCCACGTCAGCTTTTTTTCTCGTACATGGCGTGATGAATTAATTATGGTTTTATTAGGTATAACGGGAGGTTCGGTGTTCTTCCTTGCTGAGAACTATGCAGTGGGACTTACTTATGTTAATAACGTTAGTTTCATTGTTTGTACTGCACCACTGCTTACTGTACTACTTGGTATTACCTTTGTGAAGAGTATTAAAGCAAGTTGGTCATTGATTCTTGGTTCGTTGATAGCCTTGATGGGTGTTGCTATCGTTATCTTCAATGGTAGTTTTGTCCTACATCTGAATCCTTGGGGCGATCTTCTCACGTTGTTGGCATCACTATGTTGGGCTGTTTATTCCTTACTAATGAAGAAGATATCAAACAGTTATTCAGCTGTTTTTATAACACGTAAGATATTCTTCTACGGACTTGTAACGGTATTGCCAGCCTTTATTTTTGACCCATGGACGGCAACCACCTCCATGCTCCTCACACCGAAAGTTATCTTAAACCTATTGTTCCTTGGTCTTGTTGCGTCTTTCCTTTGCTTTGTTCTATGGACATTAGTCATTGCGAAGATTGGTGCCATGACATCATCGAACTATCTATACCTTAACCCTATCACTACAGTAGCAACCAGTGCTATCTTCCTCAACGAGCCAATGACAGCCATAGCGTATGTCGGAAGTGCGTTGATATTAATAGGTGTGGCAGTGTCGAATAAATAATAGTAGTATTTTGTAGATACTAACTATTAGATAAGAAACGGGTAGGGGAGCAAGTTCTCCTTTCTATTAGTCTGTCTTAAACTATATTGTCTTTCAATAATAACTTAGTCATAATATGAGAAAAATAGTATTGATTACTGGTGCTACCAGTGGAATTGGCGAAGCCTGTGCACGTAAGTTTGCACAAGGAGGGTATGATGTTATCATTACTGGCCGTAGAGCACAACTTCTTGCTAACCTAAAGAAAGAACTCGAAGCAGAAGGAGTGAGAGTGTTAGCACTTGCTTTTGACGTACGAAATCGTAATGCAGCAACTGCAGCTATCAACAGCCTACCACTTGAATGGCAGCAGATTGATGTCTTAATTAACAATGCTGGTTTGGCTCTTGGCTTAGAACCAGAATATGAGGGCAGCTTTGAGGATTGGGAAACGATGATTGATACCAATATCAAAGGACTCTTAACCATGACACGCCTTGTTGTTCCAAGAATGGTAAAACGTGACAGTGGACATGTTATTAACATCGGTTCTGTAGCTGGCGATGCAGCTTATGCAGGCGGTAATGTCTATTGTGGAACGAAAGCTGCTGTAAAGACGATTACCGACGGACTCCGTATTGACCTTGCACATACCTCTGTACGTGTGACGAATGTAAAACCAGGATTGGTAGAAACCCACTTCTCTAACATACGTTTCCATGGCAATGATTCTCGTGCAGAAAAAGTATATGAAGGTGTTAAGCCACTCACTGGCGCCGATATAGCTGAGGTTGTGTTCTATGCTGCTTCCGCTCCTGCCCATGTTCAGATTGCCGAAGTTCTCGTTCTTGCTACGCATCAGGCAAGCGGAAGTGTGTTACATAGAGACACATCAAAGTAAGTCTTACTTTTCCACTTTGCACAAGGGTAGCATTTAACGAAAAGAAGAAAGAATACTTCCACTTGTAAGAGCGATAAAAAAGGATATATTAGTTATGGGAATACAAGTTTATAATCTAATGTAGATATACCTAATAGATGTATAAACTTATATTCCCATTTGTCTTATTCAATTCAAATTGGGGCTATAAACACTTACTTTTTTTAGAATAGACAGTGTTTGAATTTATTTTACATTAATCCTTAATCTCTTTATAGAAATTAGGTAAAAACACGCTGTTTTGTTTATCTTTGTAACTATCTTGTTATCAATATGCTACAAGATTGCATAACAAAAGGTGCTTAATTGGACTTCAAAAGGGCGTTAGTAAGACCTCAAAAGGGCACCTTTTACAAGCTAAAAGGGCGTCTTTTCAAAGCCAATTAAGCCTTGATAAGAATAGGGTTAGTGAAAAATATTTACAAGGATGGTTGTTCTTTCTGCTGTAAAGGGTTCTACTTTTCTGTTATATCAATTAAGAGCATTGTATGCTAAAAACCTTTTCTTAGAATGTTTATTATTCCTTAGACTTCTTCTCACGAGCAGTCTTGATTCTATCTTGAATCATCTGATAGTGTGAGATAGCATGTTTACGAGCATTGATAATCTGGAACCTATAGACAAAGCAGGTTGTAACAAAATATACAGCTGCTTGTATCCATAAAGCACGAACTTCTGGCAATATATCATCAATGGTTGCACCCATAGAGGCTATTCGTAAATATCCACGAACGCCAAAGGTGGAAGGAATAAGCCAACTGACACCCTGCCAACCACCAGGAATACTACTCTGTGGCCATGATGCACCCGTAAGGAAGAGGAATGGAATGGATGTAAAAACCACTAAAAGCATTACATTCTCGCGATAACGCACAAGACATGAAATGGTCATACCAAAGAAGATAACCGCTAACAGATATGGCAAAAGAAGCCAAAAGAGATCAGAAGGACGAGCAAGCATAGTGAAGTTAAACAAATGGGGTATAACCATTGATACGTATGCTGCCATAACACAGTAAATCATGAAATAGCAAGAGAATTTACCAAGTACTATCTTCATAATTCCATTGTAGTGCTTACCAATAGGAACAAGATCTTGAAAACGATTGTTTTCACGTGCTGTACCTGCCGATAAGCCAATTCCGAGAAGCAATGTCTGTTGTAGAATAAGAATCAATACACCAGGAAGAATAGCATTGCCATAACCTCCTGTTGTATTAAAGATTGGTTCTGCATCTACTATCATTGGTTCGGTGCTAACCTCTTCATCTCTTTCTGTAAACGATAAAGAATGTTCTTTCTTTATGTCAGTACCCATTTCCATTGATACAGCTAATGCAGTCTGGTAGATAGCCTTATAGGTAAGCATCAGACTCATGTCACAATACACACCCACATGAGCCTTTTCACCACGATGTAAAGTGCGGTCAAAATCACTTGGAAAGTAGAGTACGCCATGGACAGCCTGTTTTCCCACCAACGCTTCAGCCTCTTGTAGGTTATTACAATAGTAGGCAGCACGTACATCAGGCGATGCATCAAAGTTTTGAATAAACTCACGTGAAGATGAAGAATGAGATAAATCGACAATAGCTACAGGTACTTCACGCACTACCTCATTGTTATATATCCATGAGTAAAGTAGTGGATAGGCCAAAGGGACAAGGAGAAAGAACATTAATACTCCTTCGTCTTTAATAGTACTTTTTGTTTCCAACCACCATATATAACAAAGAGAAGAGAGAAAACCCAGCGGTCCTGAGCTTGCTTTCTTTTTATTAGTAGGCTTTGTTGTATTCTTTGTTTCTGACATAATTGACAATTTGTTAAACCCTCTTCTTTGAAAGATTATTTAATCAATAATGAGTAATATACAGAAATATAACACTTTATGGAACTTTCCCTTTGATAAGATTCTGTACATAAACTCATCCTTTATGACCATTAATGGATGACACTTGTATATCTTTTATGGTATATACACATATTCAACCATCGCTCGCTTTATATTTCTAATCACAAGGATTGGCAGTGAGGCAAAAGCCACCAGTGCTACGACATTCACCCACGCATTTATCAATGGATAACCATTGAAGATACAGATTTGATAAATCATATAATAATGGCGCAATGGTATAATCTGTGCCAAGGCTTCAATCATACCATCCATAGTAAAAAGTGGGAAGGTTGCACCACAGGCAGAGAAACCTACCACAGCCCAAAGAGAACATATACTCATTGACATTCGTAGAGAAGGCATTAATCCAAAGACAAAAACACCGAAGCCCTGAGATGACAATACTGTAAGTATGGCAAGGAAGACTATCATACCCAGACCACCTGGGTGTGGAAAGTTCAGATAGCCATAGACATACCATTCATATCCTAAAAATATGGTTAAGAAAATGAGTGTCTGTGGTAATAGCTTACCTGTAAGGGCTACAAGAATATTATTCCCTGCCATAGACATCCATCCATTAGATCTGCCAAACTTTAACTCGGTACCGATAGAGTAGGCGGTAATGAGAAACATGAATAGCACCAGAATACCAGGAATCATTATACTACTCAAATAAACATTATAGTTCATCCAAGGATTACCAACCATGTGTACGTCGAGACCTATTGGCTGAATGATTGTTTTAATCTCATCAGGCGTCTTTCCAAGCATCTGCAACTTGGCTGCACCCACAGCTGCAGAACTAAGAGTAGTTACTGTCTTGAGGTCTTTGAAAATCATACCGCCCGCAACGAGTGTCACATTACTATAATAGAAAGAAACCTCAGGCTGCCGCTGAGAAACAAGTTTTGCCGTTGTTCCTTCTGGGATATAAAGAAAACCATATATCTCATTGCGTTGTATTGCCTTACGTGCTTCAGCTACATTGTTATAATGTCCTGCGACACGAGTACTTTGAAAACCATCCAACTGACGAATCATTGCACGTGTAACAGAAGTAATATCATAATCGACAACACCACATGGAAGTTTCTCTGGCTGCCCAGTACTCATCAAAGAAGTAAAGAAGAAGATGATAACAAGGGGGAATACCACCATACAACAGATGTAGATGGGGTTATGTATCATCAATCCAACTTCACGAGCAGAGAGATTAACAATCCTTCTTATGTATAAGAATAATTTCTTCATTATGATTAAAAAAGTCTCCTCAACTCCCTCTATAAGGGGATATTTTGTGAGGAGAACTGCCTTTAAATGTCTTTGTTAGATGGTCTTTAAATAATGAAAGTTTACTATCTTATTAGTAAAGTAAGCCCCTCAGTCTTTGGTGTTAAGCCTTAGCACCATTGGTGTTAGCCATCAGCACCACATGTGTTTACCATCAGCACATCTATAGAAGGTGCTAAGAGAGTTTTGCTTTTGCCATTATTAGAGAACTAACATCCCGTTAGGCAACTCCCCTCCTTTGGAGGGGCTGGGGGAGGTACTACTTCTTTATTATCAACGACATACCAGGCTTTAAACCCTCAACCTTCTTTGTTGGTTTTGCCTTTACTTGGAATGTCTTTAAATCATACTGTCCATTGGTCTTAGTGGCCTTCCATACAGCGTAAGAACCTTTATCTTTTAAGGAGGTTACACGTAGTTCGATGTCCTTATCAAGAGCAGGAGCATAAGCTTTTAATACTGTTCCAACCTTCATATCCTTAAGTTGATCCTCACGAACATTAAAGGTTCCCCATATATCATCAACCATTGAGATACTCATAATAGGACTACCTAAGCCAACAAGTTCGCCCACCTTTGGATAGATTGTTTCAACCTCTCCGTCTGCTGTTGCACGCTGTACAGTCTCTTTCAATACTGAACGAACAACTTCAACAGCTGAACGAGCTGCCTGAGCCTGCTTTCTTGCAGCCTCTTTTGTCTCACGCTGCGCACCATTTTTAGCAAGTTCCCACTGCGACTTAGCAACCTGTACACCAGCCTTTGTTGCCTCGTATGCAGCCATTGCCTCGTCACGTTTCTGTGCACTCAGGACACCTTCATCATAGAGTCGCTGCATACGGCCATAAGTCTTTTCGGCAATACTATTTGCAGCAATAGCTTGCTGATAGATCTGATAAGCACTTTCAACAGTTTCGCGACGTGTAGGACCTTCTGCTAAAGCACTCAAAGCATCTGTTGCACCAGCCGCAGCCTCGGCAACTTTCTCTTGTGTACTTACTTCTGGGATAGCCAATGTAGCAAGGACGTCTCCCTTGTGAACAAAGTCGCCTTCCTTCACTTTAATGTCTGTGATACGGCCTGGGAACTTACAAGCTACACGATATTCGCTTACTTCCACTTCTCCTTGTATGGTCTCTTCTGTGCGATCAATGGTGAAATAACCAATAACGGCTACAATAACTACAACCGAAACAAAAGCCCTAACACGGCTAATAAAAATGTTGTTATGTTGTGATTTTTGCTGACATATTGTTGAGATTTGATTTTTTTATATGTTATGTATTTTTCTTGTAAAATGAGTCTTTAAGATATGAATTTATGACTTACTAATGCTTCATGAAGTTCAAGTCCCAAAGTTCAAACTTTAGTTATAGACCGCCAAGAGCCTTTTGTAATCCAGTCTGTGCTAACTTGACGCTAATCTCTGCATCAATGATTGCCATGCGTGAAGTCTGCCAAGCAACCTGAGCAGCCATGACTTCTGTAACCGTCATAACACCCTCCTTAAAGCCTACATTTGCACAACGTAGATTCTCTTCTGCTGCAGCCATATTCTTATGAGATATAGCAAGTTGCTTGTTAGCATCCTTAAGACGAAGTCTGTTTTGCTCTATCTCTAAGTCAATTTTCTTACGTACATCATCCATTTCTAACTGTGCAATACTTGTAGCTGTCTTGCTTGCGCGTACCTTATATTTGTTTTCTCCCCAAGTCCATACTGGTACTTGAACTGTTATTCCTATGTTCCATAAATCTGTAAAACGCTTCTGAAAACCATTAAAGAGATTCGGATTAGATACGGAATAACCAGCTGTAAGAAGTACATGAGGCATATTAAGCGAACGAATAAGTTTGGTATTCTGTATGCTCAAATCAACTGCGTTTTGCAAGAGACGTAACTCTGGACGAGCTTCGTTAAGCCCAGTAGTATCTGAAGAAGAGACTGTGTAGTTATCAAATTGTGTAGCAGGAGTAGGAGGGAGGTCGACATCACCTTCATCCGAGAGCAAGATATCACCATTTAACTCAAGCCCACAAAGCTCACACAATGCCATCTTTGCCAATGATACACCACTTTGAATACGAGCAATTTGCATATCAGCAGTATTAACAGCTACCTCAACCTTCAATCCATCAGCTCGAGTAGCAACACCCTCGCGTATCATCTTCTTAACATCTTCATTAAGCTTTTGTGCTAAATCGCGATAGCGAGTTGCCAACGCTTCTTTCTTCTTTAAGGAGATTGCCAACCAGTAAGCATTATCGACCCCATAGAGCACCAATTGTCGCTTGAGGCTGATATTGTTCTGCGCAACCTGCTCACCTATAGCTGCCATATCGTTAGCAGCCTTGATAGCACCACCCATATAAATAGGTTGGTTTACAACAATACCACCAGCATAGACATTCTTCGTATTAGAACGGAATGCCTCATTGATACTTTGTCCGATATTATTTCCTGCCTGAGTGAGCGGTGTAGCAACATTACTAAAGAGCTGACCAAGCTGTTGAGCCATCTGTGGACTAAGGATACCCTGCTGTGCTAATGAAGTGAGATTCTGACCGATCTGACCACCTAACTGTCCAAAAGTATTTGTTCCGAGATTACTAAAAGTATTCTTCTGGTCGTCACTGAGGAGTGATATCTCACGTGAAAAGTGCTGATAACCAGCAAGTGCATCAACACGTGGCAGATACTTTGTCTTAGCTGCCTTACGTGTGTTTTCTGCCACTTCTACTGTCATACGCGAAACTTGTAGCTGGCGATTATTCTGTAAAGCCAGCTCACGACACTTCTGCAGAGAGTACACCTCCTGCGCATGAATGCCCAAGGTGACACCCAATAACATTGCTATGCTGAATAACTTTTTCATTGTTAAATGCCTCTAAAAATATCTTTTGCAAAAAGTAGCTTTTTTTATATTGATTAACAAGGAAAAAGTAGGATGATAATCATTAAAAATACAAAAAAATATGCCTATTTTTTTAGGAAATATAGAACAACTTTGGAAATAAATGTTTAACTTTGCAGGATAGGTTTGTATAAAATACAAGTACGAAAACATTTCATACAGTGAACAAAAATAATTTCTTTTATCGTGCATTTGACCTCTATTATGATGGTTTCCGGCACATGACATTAGGTAAAACGCTCTGGACAGTGATAATAGTTAAGTTGGCTATTATGTTCCTTGTGTTAAAGATATTCTTCTTTCCAAACTTTTTGAAAGAGAATGCGGAAAAAGGAAAAGAAGGTGATTTCATTGAGCAACAGCTGATGAAAAGATAAATTCTTTCAACTATTTTCACTACTTTGTTACCAATAGCAAATATTCAATTCTTAACATTTTAATAAATAACAACAAACAATGGAAAACCTACTTTTAGCCATTGATCCAGGAACTGTTGACTGGTCACGTGCACAGTTTGCACTGACAGCCATCTATCACTGGCTTTTCGTTCCCTTGACACTGGGCTTAGCTGTCGTAATGGGAATCATGGAGACTTGTTATTATCGCACCCGAAAGGAGTTCTGGCGTACTGCAACTCGCTTCTGGCAGCGATTGTTTGGTATTAACTTTGCCATGGGTGTTGCCACAGGTATCATCCTTGAGTTCGAGTTTGGAACTAACTGGAGCAACTATTCTTGGTTCGTTGGTGACATTTTTGGAGCACCACTTGCCATCGAAGGTATCTTGGCTTTCTTTATGGAGTCAACATTCGTTGCTGTGATGTTCTTCGGTTGGAACAAAGTTTCAGCAGGCTTCCACCTCGCTTCTACATGGCTCACAGGTTTGGGAGCAACACTCTCAGCATGGTGGATTCTTGTTGCTAATGCATGGATGCAGTATCCTATCGGTTGTACCTTCAACCCAAATACGATGCGTAATGAGATGACCTCATTCCTCGACGTTGCACTGAGTCCATTTGCAATTGACAAGTTCACACACACCATTACTTCTTCTTGGATATTGGGTGCAGCATTCACCGTTGGTGTAAGTTGCTGGTATCTGCTTCGCAAGCGTCACATTGAACTTGCAAAGGAAAGTATCAAAGTGGGTGCTGCTGTTGGTCTTGTAGCTTCTCTTTTAGCAGGCTCTACAGGTCACAACTCTGCATACATGGTAGCACAGGCACAGCCAATGAAGCTTGCAGCAATGGAAGCTCTCTATGAGGGTGGTACTGACCAGAGCCTGACTGCAGTTGCTTGGGTGAACCCATTTGAGCAGCCTGATTACATGAACCAGTCTGAACCTCCTATGCGAATAGCTGTACCGAACATGCTTTCTATCCTTGCAACAAAGGATGCTCATGGTTATGTCCCTGGTGTAAAGGACATTATCCGTGGTTATAAGAAGGCTGATGGTACAATGGAACCATCGTTGAAGGAGAAACAGGAACGTGGTCGTAATGCTATCCAAGCACTTAAAGACTATCGTGCAGGAAGGACAAAGAGGCTAATCTCAAAGTTCTTGAAAAAGATATGAAGTACTTTGGCTATGGATATATTAAGGATGCTAAGCAGGTTGTACCATTCATTCCTATTAACTTCTGGTCATTCCGCATTATGGTTGGTCTTGGATGTTTCTTCATCCTTATCTTTGCAGTGATATTGTTTATTGTTTACAAGAAAGATATTACTCGTCCACGCTGGTTACAGAGAGTAGGTATTGCACTCATCCCATTAGCTTTTATTGCAAGTGAGTGTGGATGGCTTGTTGCCGAATTTGGCCGTCAGCCATGGACAATCCAGGATATGCTTCCAACATGGGCAGCAGTGAGCGACCTCTCAAGTGGTGGTATCGCATTCACCTTCTTCCTCTTCCTTGTTCTCTTTACTGCAATGTTGACAGTCGAAGTTAGTATTATGTGTAAGCAAATTAAGAAAGGACCAGAACTATGACATACGATTTTCTACAACACTACTGGTGGTTCATCATCTCACTTTTAGGTGCGCTACTTGTCTTCCTGCTGTTCGTGCAGGGTGCAAACTCAATGATTTTCCAATTGGGTAAGACAGAAGAAGAGCGCCGTATGCTCATTAATTCAACAGGTCGTAAGTGGGAGTTCACCTTTACAACACTTGTAACATTCGGTGGAGCATTCTTTGCTTCTTTCCCATTGTTCTATAGTACCAGTTTTGGTGGTGCTTATTGGGTGTGGGTATTGATTCTCTTCACATTTATTATTCAAGCTATTAGTTATGAATTCCAGAATAAGGCAGGTAACCTCTTTGGTGTTCGTACCTTCCAGACTGGATTGATTATTAATGGTATTCTTGGTCCATTGCTCTTAGGTGGAGCTGTTGCAACCTTCTTTACAGGTTCTAACTTCATCGTAGAGAAAGGTAACATTACTGACTTCATGCAGCCTGTTATCTCTCATTGGGCAAATGGTTCACGTGGACTTGACGTACTGCTCAATCCTTGGGTTGTTATCTTTGGTATTTCTGTAGTATTCCTTGCACGTATCCTCGGTACACTCTATATTAATAATAATGTGAACGATGACATTATCCGTGGACGTGTTCGTAAGCAGTTGCTCGTTAACACAGTTCTCTTCTTACTGTTCTTCTTGCCTTTCCTTATTGTAACTTTGGTAGGCGAGGGCTACGCAGTAAATGAAGCTGGCGTTATCGTTATGGAACCAATGAAGTATCTGAACAACTTATTAGCAATGTGGCCATTAGCTATCATTCTGCTTGTAGGTGTCGTTCTCTTGCTTTTCGGAATCGTTAAGACAGTTCTTAAGCCAGAGTATGTACGTGGTATTTGGCCTGCAGGTATTGGTGTTGTATTGGTTGTTTTGGTCCTCTTCCTCATTGCAGGATGGAACAACACAGCTTACTATCCATCAACAGCTGACCTACAGAGTTCATTGACACTTCAGAATAGCTCTTCAAGCGAGTTCACATTGAAGGCTATGTTCTATGTTAGCTTCCTTGTTCCATTCGTTTTGGCATACATTGTCTATGCTTGGCGTGCAATTGACAAGAAGGCTATTGACCGTAAGGAAATTGCTGAGGACGACCACGCTTACTAAGTTTTAGTCCTCCTGTTCTATACAGATAAAAGTCTATGGGGTGAGAGAAGTATCTATTTATGAGCTTCTCTCACCCCTTCTTTTTATAGAAAGAAGTACTAAACTTTATTTCAACTCAGCTTGTTCATTAGATAACAACGCTCACTTTTTACAAAAACCAGATAACTTACGCGATTGAAATATATTTACAAATATTTCTATAGAAAGTACTTTTAAAGTCAAAAACGACCACTAAAAATCACACTTGCAACTATCAGTCAATCAGTAGATTACAAAGTTCGAATGCAAAAAGGTGCTTAATTAGCTTCTAACTAACGCCCTTTAAGGCTTCAATTAAGCCTTAGTTAGAGGTCAATTAAGCCTCAATTGAACCCTTATTGGGCGTCTTTTATTTTGCGTGTTTAGAATTATCTTTACAAAATAGCTGTTTTGTATCGTATCAATCAAAATGGAATTCAAAAAGTAAAGTTCAAATTTCGATTTAGAGAATATGTTTTATATCTTTGCAGAAAATAGTTGTATGAATTTGAAGATAAAGATAATTAGTTTTATTTATATACCGTTGATTGCTGAAAAAAAGTGAAAAGATTATTATTTCTACTCTCTTTATTACCCTCTACTTCACCAATTTTTCGTGTAGAATTGTCAGCTAAAACGTCATTGACTATGTTAGTAAGCTGCTCTTTCAGTTCATTAATAAATTGAGAAGCATCATACTTTTTTTAGCTTCAATATCACGAAGTTTCTTCTCCCAGATACCCGTCAATTCGGCTGATGTGAGAAGTTTCTCGTGAATCGTATCAATGAGTGCAATACCTGTCTCAGTTGCTTCTATATTCTTTCTTTTACGACGAATATAATGGCGTTTAAAGAGCGTTTCAATAATTCCTGCACGTGATGAAGGGCGTCCGATACCATTCTCCTTCATAGCAGCACGCAGGGTTTCGTCTTCCACAAACTTACCAGCTGTTTCCATTGCACGAAGCAAAGAGGCTTCTGTGTAATGTTTTGGAGGGGTTGTTTGCTTTTCAGTAAGGGTAGGGGTGTGCGGTCCTGATTCCCCTTTCTTAAAGGTAGGAAGTAGAGGAGAGGCTGTTGCGCTTCCTTCTTGGCTGTCATCTGCTGGGGTAGAGGAGGAACCTGATGGCGTATCAGTGCAAACTCTCCAACCCAAATCCAATATTTCTTTGCCAGAAACCTTAAACTCTATCTCGTCCACCTTGCCCAATACTGTTGTCGTAGAGAATTTACAATCAGGATAGAAAGCTGCGATAAAGCGACGAGCAATGAGGTCATACACCTTTTGCTCAGCATCTGTTAGTCCTTGTGGTTGTACACCAGTCGGAATAATGGCATGGTGATCTGTCACCTTTGAGGAATCAAAGACGCGTTTTGTCTTAGGCAATGGCTTGCCACCCAACGTCTTCACGATATCGGCATAAGGCTTTTTACCTGCAAAGGTAGTCTGAAAGAGTCCGTTCATTATCTGTGGACACTTCGGATAGATATCATCAGAGAGGAACTGTGTGTCAACACGTGGATAAGTTGTAAGCTTACGTTCGTAGAGAGTTTGAATCGTATTGAGTGTCATCTCTGCAGAGAATCCAAACTTACGATTACAATCTACCTGCAGAGAGGTGAGATCATAAAGTTGTTTAGGCTGTTCTGCCCCTTTCTTTTTTGCCACACTTGTAATCGTAAAAGGCTTTCCTTCAATCGTTGAGAAGGCTTTTTCGCCTTCTTCTTTAGAGGTGAATTTACCCTTTGTTGCCGTAAACTGCGTATCACGATAAACTGTAGCTAATACCCAATAAGGCTCTGGTTTAAAGTTATCTATCTCTTTCTGCCGCTGTACGATGAGTGCCAAGGTCGGTGTCTGTACTCGACCAATTGACAGAACCTGACCTCTACCATAACTATTGTTGCCATACTTTAATGTATAAAGGCGGGTAGCATTCATTCCTAACAGCCAGTCACCAATCGCACGAGACAATCCTGCGAGGTAAAGTGGTTGATACTGCTCTTGTTCCTTTAAGTTGGCAAAACCTTCACGAATAGCTTCATCCGTCATCGAAGATATCCAAAGGCGCTTCACAGGACACTTTACACCTGCTTTTTGCATTACCCACCGCTGAATTAATTCACCTTCCTGACCAGCGTCACCACAGTTGATAATCATCTCTGCCGACTGGTAAAGCTTCTCAATAACAGCAAACTGCTTTTTGATACCTTCGTCCTCAATGAGCTTAATACCAAAGCGTGGAGGTATCATTGGTAATGCAGCGAGACTCCAATATTTCCAGTTTGTAAAATAATCATTAGGTTCCTTCAACTCACAAAGGTGGCCGAAGGTCCATGTTACTTGGTAATTATTGCCCTCCATATAGCCGTTACAAGCCTTGTTGGCACCAAGGATTCGAGCTATATCTTTAGCAACACTGGGTTTCTCTGCAATGCAAACTATCATACTTTTCTTTAGAAGGTTGTTAAGAGCATTTTAAGAAATAATGAAGACAAAACGATAAAGGAAGTCACTTCTGTTACTCACATTGCCCATTTCTTATGCTGTTTTATGGAATAAAAATATCCTCTACAAATGCAAAGGTAAGAAAAATATTCCACAGCAAGATTTATCTGGTACACTTTGAAGCTCATTCTTTCCTTTATAGATATAAGTAATTTTCATAGTAAGAGCGGCTAAAAAGGCTCTACTATCAAATTAAGTAAACGTTAATTTTATCAAAAACATAAATATAACGTATTGTTAGGGGTGGTTACGACTTTTTTTATTAACTTTGCATGGAGAAAATAAAGATAAAAAAATATAACTGATTTTTACTAAACATATAAGTTATGAAGATTGAAAAAGTACATGCTCGCGAGATTATTGACTCACGTGGCAATCCTACAGTTGAAGTAGAGGTAACTCTCGAAAATGGTGTAATGGGTCGTGCAAGCGTTCCATCTGGTGCTTCTACCGGTGAGAACGAGGCTCTGGAGCTTCGTGATGGCGACAAGAACCGTTTCTTGGGTAAGGGTGTTCTCAAGGCTGTTGAGAATGTAAACAACCTTATCGCTCCAGCTTTGAAGGGTGACTGCGTGCTGAATCAGCGTGCTATTGACTACAAGATGCTTGAACTCGATGGTACTCCTACTAAGAGTAAGCTCGGTGCTAACGCTATTCTCGGTGTTTCTTTTGGCTGTAGCTCAGACTGCTGCTAAGGCATTGAACATTCCATTGTATCGTTATATCGGTGGTGCAAATACTTATGTATTGCCAGTACCTATGATGAATATTATCAACGGTGGTGCTCACTCTGATGCTCCTATCGCATTCCAGGAGTTTATGATTCGCCCAGTAGGTGCTCCTTCTGAGAAGGAAGGTATCCGTATGGGTGCTGAGGTATTCCACGCACTTGCTAAGCTTTTTGAAGAAGCGCGGTCTCTACTGCAGTAGGTGATGAGGGTGGTTTCGCTCCTAAGTTCGATGGTATCGAGGATGCACTCGATTCAATCATTCAGGCTATCAAGGACGCTGGTTATGAGCCAGGCAAGGATGTTAAGATTGCTATGGACTGTGCTGCTTCTGAGTTCGCTGTATGCGAGGATGGTAAGTGGTTCTATGACTATCGTCAGTTGAAGAATGGTATGCCAAAGGATCCTAATGGTAAGAAGCTTTAGTGCTGATGAGCAGATTGCTTACCTCGAGCACCTTATCACAAAGTATCCTATCGACTCTATCGAGGATGGTCTCGATGAGAACGACTGGGAGAACTGGGTTAAGTTGACATCTGCTATCGGTGATCGTTGCCAGCTCGTTGGTGATGACTTGTTCGTAACTAACGTTAAGTTCCTCGAGAAGGGTATCAAGATGGGTGCAGCTAACTCTATCCTTATCAAGGTTAACCAGATTGGTTCTTTGACAGAGACTCTCGAGGCTATCGAGATGGCTCATCGTCATGGTTATACAACTGTAACTTCACACCGTTCTGGTGAGACTGAGGATACAACTATCGCTGACATCGCTGTTGCAACAAACTCTGGTCAGATTAAGACTGGTTCTATGTCTCGTACAGACCGTATGGCTAAGTACAACCAGCTCATCCGTATTGAGGAGGAACTTGGTGCTTGTGCTAAGTACGGCTACACTAAGTTGAAGTAAATCATTTAATCACTTGTGTGATTAAATGAAATTCTATAGAGTAGGGGATAATTGCTTATAATAGTGATTATCTCCTATTTTTTTATTGTTTGTAGTTATGGTGAATGTCATTGGAATTCGCATAACATAAATAGATTTCTTTGTTATACAATAAATTATTAATGTATAAGCCAATGTCTTATAGCAATAAAATAATTAGAATATTAGTACTTTCGTCGCATAAAAAAACTTTACACTAATTCTTGAAAATATCGATTTATAATGCTCAAAAAAATACTATTTTAGTTTCTCTTTGATAACTAATTTTATAAGTAAGAATATAACTAACGCCTAATGGTTTTTAATATCTCTTTATATGTTTAATATATAATGAACATTATGATAAATAAGCAGTTTGTTATTCGAAAACTAAAAATAAAGATAAAGAAAATCTTCCCTTGTTCTCTTGTTACAATCTTTCAAATATCGTGAAAGTTAGAGTAAAATTTGATTTTAGAAAAGAGTGAATAATTTTGCTTATAAGACACTAAAAGTACCGTTTAATTTATTAGTATAAAAAAACTATTCCTTCAAATACTAAGAATATATTGTGGTTGATCTCAGTATCTATTCGAATATGATTATACAAAAAAACCCTATCCCACCCTCGTCAAATATATTATAGTCAGCTAATGGTAATGCTATATGCAAAATACAAAAGTACACCGTACAAGTCCGATAAGACATTATATGCTGGGAAATGCAACCTGCAGATAATCTTCAGAAACCCCGTACTCTGATGTAATATTTTTAGCTCACACCTACAACATAATGAGACTACACCTAAAAATCTTTCTATAATTTATTACTTTTTTTATAGAGTTTATTCCATTAATTCTGTTGTGAAGTTTAATGTCTGTATCTTCATATCAAGCTCACGTAATTGCTTAGACAAGTCATCTATCTTTTTACCTAAGGGCTTGATATCTATTGTTGTTACCATTTTTATTTCAGAACGGCTGTATCGTTCCTGAGATTCTGATGCCTTGTTGAAGATTTCACGAAGTGACGTAATACGCATAGAGAGAATATCACGTTCTGCCATCATTTCTGTTATAGTACGCCCTTCACTAATAGTATTCATGTTAGTCTTGTTAATCTTGAATATTAAAGCAAAAAGTGTATTCAGACAGGCATCCATCTCTTTCATTAATTCCTTTGGTTCTTCAGAAGGCACATCACCTTCCTGTACACGAACATTATTTAGCACTCGACTTTTAAGTTGCTCTATCCTTTTTTGCGTATCCTTACGGATTGCTAATGCTTCTGCTAATTTCATTGCTATATATTTTTATTATTCTACTATATTCTAACTCTTCTTACGTGCTTCATCAAACTTTGCTTTCATTGTAGGATTCATGTGCGTTAGCCTACGTATAGTAAGATCGTCTGTGTCTTTATTAGCAAGACGAAGATTATTCTCACTACTTAAAAGTTCCTCACGTACCTTTTGAAGTTTTATAATTGTAGCATCAATATCCTTAATGGCATCATTAAACTTCTTTGATGCCATCTCATAATGGCGACCAAACTTAGTTTTGAAGTCTTCTATTTTATTTTCAAAGTTGGTAACATCCACCTCTTTACTCTGGGAAAGGATAAGTTGCTTCTTATATTCTAAACTCTTCTTTGATGTTTGCACAAGAAGATTAATAAATGGAACAAAGAACTGTGGACGTATAACGTACATCTTTGGATAAAGATGACTCTTATTTACAATACCTGTATTATAAAGTTCATTATCAGCTTCAAGAAGACTAACTAAAACAGCGAACTCACAACCTTTCTTCCTGCGATCATCATCAAGCTTCTTCAAGAAGTCATCGTTCTTATGTTTGGTAGCAGTAGTATCCATTTCATTTTTCATCTCAAACATGATAGAGATATACTCTGTTCCATCTTCTTCCGCGCGAAATATGAAGTCACCCTTTGTTCCATCACTCGCATCATTATCTTTCTCAAAGTATGCAGTAGGCATCATTGGCCGAATATACTGATCGAACTCAATGCAACAATGCTTCTCAAGTGTTTCACCAACCATTTTGGTAGACATCTTGGTTTTCAAGTCTTTATAGTAGTCTACTAAATCCTGCTTCATACGAAGTTCATTCTCATGATGCTTGATGAGTGACGCCTCATGAAGTTGCGCTTCACGCTTCTCTAATTCTGCAGTAGAACGAAGTTGAGAGATTTCTGTATCCTTCGCTTGAACCTCCTTCTGAACTTTATTTCGTTCTTCCAGTATCGCAAGCTGCAACTTATTATCACTCTGTTCTATTGCAGAGTTGAGTTTAGAAATCTGCTGGTCTTTCTCAGCCAAAGCAATCATCATCTCATTCCTTTTCTGAACGGCAACATTTTCTAATTGCGTCTTGAGAACTTCGATTTCAGCCGAGAATGCACTCTTCAACTTTATAAGTTCACTTTCCTTCTCACTCTTCAGCCGTTCAATCTCAGCATCTTTAGCACCAAGTTCAAGTTCTTTTTTGGAGAGCTGGTGTTGGAAGGATTGTTCTGTCTTAGCAGTTGCTAAGGCTTGCTCTGCTTTATGCTGCTCATGAAGTTCAGCTATACGACGATCAACCTCTTCATTAAACTCCGTATTCTTAACCTGATTAACAATAGAAGCATAGTCTGCCTCGTCTACAGTAAAAACCTTGTGGCAGTTAGGGCATATTAATTCTTTTCATGAATGTGATGTCTTTTGATATATGAAAAGTCTACTTACAGAACTCAGAACTTTCAAGCTTTACTGTTATTCTTTGTCGCTCGTTATCTATCGACTTTCATTTTAGCACAGAATAAATAAGTCAAATGCGAATATACAAAAATATTTTGTTTATTTTTAGATGAACACACAAGAAAAAAACACAAACAGATTATAAATTTCTATAGTTTATTATCAATTTTTCGAACTAAAAATCCTATGAAGATATATATTTTTAAGTGCTCTTGACCAGCCAAAGTCATTAGAAGGTTTCGTATAGTAGCCGTGTTTCTAATAGACATTATAATCATCATTGTAGTAATCTATCTTGTCTACAATAATGCTCTGCCCTCCCCTATTTATAGCTCGTCATACTCTCTATTATGAAATTTAGTTCTATTCTAATATGTGTAATTTTCTATTTACATCATGAACATAAGCATAAATATTGGGGTTATTTCCCATCAACCTTATCGGGTCTTGGCTGATGTAATTACCAATCCTCGGGTCATAATAGCGGAAGCGGTTGTAATAGAGGCGCGTCTCATCGTCCTCATACTGTCCCAACTGGCGGAAAGGGATGAAGTCACGAATGCCTTTTATGTTTCGAAGGTCACCATAAACATCATAGTCAGCCTGCCAAACTACGTTACCATAACTATTGTACGCTTCCACGGGGCGACCCATATAGTCGCTGATAATCGTGTAGCGTTCACCGTTCTGTATCTTTGCCACAGGAACGTATGAGTCTTCCTCATACACCCACGTGACAAGGTTCTCTACCGGCTCATCACCTAACATTCGGATGCGGCCGAACTCGTCAATGCTATGCTGCGGACAATCCTTCTCCTCATACTGCCACTCCTGCACCATCACGTTGCCGTCCCAGAGATAGCGGAAGACATGACCATTGAAGAGTTTTGCCGTGCGACGCCCAAGGGCATCATACTCGAAACGAACGGTCTTGCCGTAAGGAAGCCGCACCTCCTTGAGCATACCGTTGCCATACCACTCATAGGCATAGTCACCTGTCTGCCAAGCAATATGCGTGCCACTTTCCTCCGACACCTCGTGGTTCGGATGCTGTGTCAGCCCACGACGTGGAGTCTTCAAGATAAGGTTACCCTCAACGTCATAGAGATAGTCATAATAGCGATCAAGACTGCGGAAGACATTGTTTATATAATCATAGCTTTAAACCTATGTGTACAGCAAGCCAATTATTACATTACTTTATGATAGCATTTATCTCTTTTTCTAAGGAATATAAGTCATTTATTATTGGATCATCATAATCGCTAAAAAAATATCTAAACTGGCTCTAGTTATTCCATTGATTGGATTAAACGTCAAAACTTCGATTATTATCCAACAATAAACTCTTTTGTTTTTCCAATCTTGAAATAATCAAGTCTAATTTTTGGCTCGAAAGGTAGTTTGTTCTTTAAATCACCTAACACTTTTATCTAATTTATTTTGTATTATTTCCATTATATTGGTAATTTTTCTAGTGTTTATAATCCATTCTTTTGACCAATTTCTAGGCATTAATACTTAATCGGCATAACCTGTTAGAACAATATCTGATATAGTAGTTTAGAGAGTAACTTTTCATAGTAAGCTTGCCCAACGACATTACTTTTTTTCATCGTATGCTTGGAAGGGACAGCCGATGTAGTCACAGATTATCGTGTAATGTTTATTGTTTCACTAAAGGTATAACACGAAAGATGATGTACTCGACTAAATTTCCACCTTGAGATGATGATTTCGAACTAATATTCAGATTACTCTTCAACGATATTGGCTTGGTAAAGGAAATATATCCTGATTCTCAGGATAATCCTCTATATTGCCGGACAACCATAATTCAAAAGTTTTATAGTCATCAAAAACCATAAATATATCCTTTTTTTAATAACGTTAAGTATTCATCAGTTGATATTTTTAATTATGTTACCATGATGCATAGCTTGCGATTGACTAAGAAAAGTTCCTTGTTATATGGAAGAAAAATTACTAGGTCTGGATAAATTATATTTTCTTTTTCCAAGTCAATATACCCAACCAATTTCCATATATTCTTTCTAACTGCTGTTTCTTTTACAATCTTTATATATCTTAAACCCCAAAGCTAACAAACAATTTAGATCTGTTAAAGGTTTTTCTGATATATAATTAAAGATACCAAAACTAAATTGTGCTATCCAACACACGTATACGAACTTTCCATTAGATAATGATATTTCATATACATTACCATATTTATTTTTTCATAACCATATTTTTTTAACTACATATATTTGTTTTTTTGAGACTTAAACTGTTTTAATTCAGGTTTCTCCTCGAAGAAAGCCTCCATATAGTCATCTCCTTTTAATTTTTTACCATTCTTGCCAAAATTTCTATCAGCAATGCCTGCTATCTGATCTGCTGCCTTCCCAGAGCTTCGTGCTTCCTCTATATAATAATGTTCTGCTCCTCTTACAGCTTTATAATTATCTGTTTCAAATATAGGAGTTAAGGCACCTATATCTTTTCGATGATGATTTGATTTTCTTCTATTAAGTATTTGACTGGTTGACAGATTATCATTACCACTTGTTCTACCTGTATAAATTTTCCCTATAGGTTGTCCACTAGCATCTAACACTGGTGCCTGATATACAATATATTTTTTCAACCCAAACGGATCAAACTGTATATTAGGATCAACCACATACCCATACAGTGTCGGATTATTACCCATGAGACCTATCGGGTCTTGGCTGATATAATTACCAATCCTCGGGTCGTAATAGCGGAAGCGGTTGTAGTAGAGGCGAGTCTCATCATCCTCATACTGTCCCAACTGTCGGAATGGAATGAAGTCACGGATACCTTTTATGTTTCGAAGGTCACCATAAACATCATAGTCAGCCTGCCAAACAACGTTACCATAACTGTTGTACGCTTCCACAGGGCGACCCATATAGTCGCTGATAATCGTGTAGCGTTCACCGTTTTGTATCTTTGCCACAGGTACGTACGAGCCTTCCTCATACACCCATGTGACAAGGTTCTCTACCGGCTCTTCGCCCTGCATACGGATGCGACCGAACTCGTCAATGCTATGCTGTGGTCGGTCCTTCTCCTCATACTTTTTTCAGTTATATATTCTAAGTGCAAAAAACTAAGATTACTATTGAATGTAGTTTTGGCTTACAGGTAAAAATTACCATTCCTTTATCTAAATTATTTTTAGATGGGCTAAGAAGAGTTTGATTTAGATAATCTAATCCCGTAATGTTTTTCGTTTCAAAACATCTATCAATGAATCAGAGAAAAATATCCCTGTATTTTTGAAAGTCTGATAATATCATATTTATAATCAGTATTAAGTCGTATATTGTTTAACTTAGTAAATTTATATGTCCTATTTATGTATTCTTCGTAAGAATTAAATCTTAGTTGTTTCCCAGAAAAAGAGTCTATAATAATAGAATATTCATAATCAACATTTTCTAAAAGATAATTCAGGAAATCCTAACAATAAATATTCTTTTTGGGAAGAGAATTCTGGAATTATTACTTTTAATTTATTATAGATAGGTAAGTTAAAATCCATAAGAAGTTTATGTGCCTCTTCAGATACAATAAAATCAAACAAATTAAAAGGATTTATCCGTTAAATTTGACATAAAAATCTGTTTCCTAACACTCTTCTTTGTCTTATAATATGTAATCTTACTGATTTTTGAAGAATCAATCAAAGGAAATTCGTCGATGCTTATCTTCTTCCTATTTTCCCATAAAAACTTACAATAATCCAGAAAATAATTCTTTTTCTGTATTATTTATAAATGAAGAGTGCATTTTTGTAAATCGAGTCTCCACTTGACTGGTTACACCGTCTCTTATTCCTGTTACACAGCTTTCAACAGATGACCCAACTCTAAAATATTTCTTTTTGCGTATCCATATTAATATCTATTATTTACATATTTCACCAACTTCTTTAAAATATTCATTTAAAGTCTTCCCAGACTCCTTAGCCTGTTCTATTAATTTGTCAAGTCTTTTTGTAAGTCTTTAACGCTTGATAGATTAAAGGGTTCCATCATCACCAATAAGTTTGACCAATTCTTCTTGAACATACTTATTATAATATGGATGATTCCCATGAAAAAGGAGTAGGTAATGGTTTAAGATTTGATTTATCTATAGCTTTCTTTGTCACATTTTGAACATAGCCGCTTAGATTTTTTAACGCATTATCGTAATTTCTATTTATATTTTTCCAAACTGCTTGAGGAATTATATGATGAAGCTGAATTTGAAGTCCAAAGACATCACTCCAAATGTTACAATCCCCCACATATCCATACAGCGTTGGGTTATTTCCAGCTAACCTTATCGGGTCTTGGCTGATGTAATTACCAATTCTTGGGTCGTAATAGCGGAAGCGGTTGTAGTAGAGGCGAGTCTCATCATCCTCATACTGTCCCAACTGTCGGAAAGGGATGAAGTCACGAATGCCTTTTATGTTTCGAAGGTCACCATAAACATCATAGTCAGCCTGCCAAACTACGTTGCCATAGCTGTTGTACGCTTCCACAGGGCGACCCATATAGTCGCTGATAATCGTGTAGCGTTCACCGTTTTGTATCTTTGCTACAGGAACGTACGAGCCTTCCTCATAAACCCATGTGACAAGGTTATCTACTGGTTCTTCGCCCTGCATACGGATGCGACCGAACTCGTCAATGCTATGCTGCGGTCGGTCCTTCTCCTCATACTGCCACTCCTGCACCATCACGTTGCCGTCCCAAAGGTAACGGAAGACGTGACCATTAAAAAGCTTTGCCGTGCGACGCCCAAGGGCATCATACTCGAAACGAACAGTCTTGCCATAAGGAAGCCGCACCTCCTTGAGCATACCGTTGCCATACCATTCATAGGCATAGTCACCAGTCTGCCAAGCAATATGCGTGCCACTTTCCTCCGACACCTCGTGGTTCGGATGCTGTGTCAGCCCACGACGTGGGGTCTTCAGGATAAGGTTACCCTCAATGTCATAGAGGTAGTCATAATGGCGGTCACGGAGAATCCTGCCACCCTTGCCGTATTCCCTGTCCCTACGGTCACGACTGCGGAAGACGTTTCCTGTGGCATCAGGCATACGATAGTCGTACATGCGTCCTCATAGCAGAGTTTAGCCGTAAGCTACACTACTCGTAGATATTATTAAGCAAGTTCCCTAATGAAATAGTAAGAGATTTTCAGTTTAACTTTGTAAAGATAATTCTGTTAAAAAGTGATAACTACGCTTTGATATTACGAAATCGACTCTTTTGTGATACAAAACCTATACTTTAACCGTGCAAAACAGCCGCTTTTTGGAACGCGAAATAGCAAGAAGTTGTAATATTCTGCTGTATAATGAGTTATGTAATGCTTATACTTTTGAAAAATATTTATATTTTTTTATTAACTTCTTTTTATTCTTAAATATGCTGGTTACAATTCCATTAAAAAGCTCTGTTTTTAGATTATCAAACACTCTATAGCACTGCTTTTTATAAAATATTTCAGAAAAAGTAAACAAGCATAATCACTCATCATTGGCAAAATCTATCGCTTCCTTTATCACATAAAAATCCTTATTCTCTTTGGATATGGAACCTATCAGTTTAGAGAACTCCATCTCTCCCAAAACTGATTTATAATCATCGAGCATAACATCCAAATTCCCCTTGTATCTTTCCTTTTCATATGGATTCCCTTGCAGATAATACAAGTTTATGTATCTTTTGGCTTCAGAAGGGTTTAGGTATAACAATAATTCAAAGACTTTTGCTTCAAAAAAGCTATCTTTAAGTAATGAAAGGAAATATTCCAACAACGCACTGTCTTCAGATTTCCTTATCTCTATACCTGACAGAAAAGCCTGAAGTCTTTCCCGACTCTCAAAGTATTCTTTAACTAATAAATCCAGTTCTTTCATCCTTTACACACTTTGCCACTACTTACTATATCTGTCTTTGAGACATTGTCCTTAATTTTCCAATCAGGAACTCCTCCTTTGGTTTTGCCTTTTAGCACAACATCCTTTCCCTTTGTATCAATATCAACAAAATAATCAGCACCTAAAGCTCCTGTACTTTTTTTTATCGCATCAGGGTTTTGAGGTTTTATTTTTGTACTTGTAGCACTTATACCTCCTCTTGTATCTTTTGGATCATACTTAAAACCATTTTTCTTAAAATCTTTATATTCAGCTTTCGACATAAATCTTCTTACAATTCCTGGGTTTTGCGGAATACCATTAAAATTTAATCCAAATAAATCTACATACTCATTACAATCCACCACATACCCATACAGCGTAGGGTTATTTCCTGCTAACCTAATCGGATCTTGGCTTATGTAATTACCAATCCTCGGGTCATAATATCTGAACCTGTTGTAGTAGAGGCGCGTCTCATCGTCCTCGTATTGTCCCAACTGGCGGAAAGGAATGAAGTCACGGATACCTTTTATGTTTCTGAGGTCACCATAGATATCATAGTCTGCCTGCCAGACTACGTTACCATAACTATTGTACGCTTCCACGGGGCGACCCATATAGTCGCTGATAATCGTGTAGCGTTCACCGTTCTGCAGTTTTGCCACAGGAACGTACGAGCCTTCCTCATACACCCATGTAACAAGGTTCTCTACTGGCTCATCACCTAACATACGGATGCGACCAAACTCGTCGATGCTATGCTGTGGACGGTCCTTCTCCTCATACTGCCACTCCTGCACCATCACGTTGCCGTCCCAAAGGTAACGGAAGACGTGACCATTAAAAAGCTTTGCCGTGCGACGCCCAAGGGCATCATACTCGAAACGAACAGTCTTACCGTATGGAAGCCGCACCTCCTTGAGCATTCCGTTGCCATACCATTCATAGGCATAGTCACCAGTCTGCCAAGCAATATGCGTGCCACTTTCCTCCGACATCTCGTGGTTCGGATGCTGTGTCAGTCCACGACGTGGAGTCTTCAATATGAGGTTGCCTTCTACGTCATAGAGAAAGTCATAATGGCGGTCACGAAGAATCCTGCCACCCTTGCCGTATTCCCTATCCCTGCGGTCACGACTGCGGAAGACGTTTCCTACGGAATCTGGCATACGATAGTCGTCCGTACCGTCCTCATAGCGGGCACTCATCAGACTACCAACCGCATCATAGGCATAGGTTGTCCTGCCGCCCGTGATTCCGTCTATCACACTCTGCAGACGTCCCGATGCATTCCACGCATAACGGCGGTCATAGCCATCCTGACGAAGCGAACGACTCTTCTGTGAGATGACATTGCCATAGGCATCATAGGTACGTGTCATACGGATGCCACCAGAGAAGATCTTTTCTATCTTCAGCCCTCGCTGTCACGTACAATCTTCTCTTCCCAGTTCTCACCGCCACCACTGGCTGCCGTCACACGGCTGAGCAAACCATCCTCATCAAAGCTATTCTGTACGACCGAACCAAGCGAAGTCCTTGTCTCTATACGGTTTCCAAAGTCATCATAGATATTCTCCACCGTCGTACCCTTGTCACCAGGCAGACCACCACTGAAACACTCCTTGACAACACGGCCGCCCTCGTCATACTCCATAGAAACGCTGCCCGTAGCATTGCGTGCCTCAGTAAGTCTACCGAGCGCATCATAGCTGAAAGCCTCTATCGTGCCATCACTGAAGCTACTGCGTGTCAGCCGTCCTCGCTGGTCATACTCATATTCCGTCCATCTTCCGCCAGCCCTTTCCTCACGGATGACACGTCCAGAGCGGTCACGCATATACTTGCGGTGCATACGGTCAAAGCCCGTCTCACCGACAATCTCCCCACGGAGGTTGCGGTCAAAGGTATATTCCTCACCATGCTCGTTGGTAAGCATACGAAGGCGGTCCATACGGTCATAGGCAAATCGCAGCACGCTGCCGTCCTCACCCTCACGCTGGAGGATGTCGCCCATTGGCGAATACTTATACTTCACACGATGAAAACCCTCACTCGCCTCTACCACATCCTCATAGGAGTTATAGCGGAGGTTCGTCGTGCGTTTGCCAGTAGTGATAGAAGTAACTCGGTTTAAGCGGTCATAGCGGAACGTCTGTCGTGCACCAGCAGAGGTAAGTACTGAGAGAACATTACCCTTGTGGTCATAGTTCCACTGTGTTCCCACGCCCTTCTCATTCTTTACAGAGACAAGGTTGTTCTGCTCGTTGTATTCCAGGTGTACCGTCCTGTCATCAAGACTTACAGAAGACAGCAGTCCACGTGTGTCATACTCAAAGAAAGTAGCTCGGTCGTCGGCTTCTATGACGGCAGAGAGCTGTCCCTCTCCGTTGACAGGCGTACCGTCTTGAGAAGGTTCATGATAAACAAGGACACGACGGTTGCTAAGGCATCAGTTTCAGTTATCAGTCTGTCTTCCTCATCATAGGCACGTGTCTCCTCCGTTCCGTCAGGATGGATAACACCCGTAAGATTACCACGTTCGTCATAGCAGTAGCCGGTCATACGTCCTTCACCATCCCACTCACGGTAGACCTCATTATATTCTGTATATTCGTAGCGTTCACGTACGCCTAACTCATCCTCCACGGACGTAACAAGCTGTTCAGGGGTGTAACGATAAATCGTTTTCTCGTTTTCACCATTGACAACTACGTTATAGCCTTCTTCTGGGTGATATATTCTCAGCAGAGAATATCATAGCGATGGTCATAGGAGCCTCCTTGTTAACGTCGAGTGTCTCCTTGTAGTGAACGATGTATGCATTCTTGAAAGAAATCTCTTATAATGTCATAAGCTGTCTCATTTGAACGATTATATAGGTTAACCCTCTGTGGTTGTTCCATTGTCCTCCCAATGCACCATATCATAAGGATAATACGGATTGTCCTTAAGGTCGGAATCGTCAATGTGCATTATCTTGGCTACGGCAGCAACTTCCCATGCCCAATAACCACGGTAACAGTTCTTCTTCAGATGATTATTATACCAAGGTGCATCTTTATTCAGATTATACCATTTCTCAATGTAATCATTAAGAGCTTTCTTTGCTTCTTGCGCATCAGATATCTGTGTTAACTTGAAAAGTCCTTTGTACAACTTAGGGAAAGCAAGCTTATCTGCATACGTTTGTTTCTCGTCCTCCTTCAATCGAGAGTTGAGCATAAACCAAAGTAACAGGTCAGGAGTCCAGTCTGATGGTTTTGCCTGTTCGTCCATTCGCTGAACATAATCAACTAACTGTTTAAAGTTGTCATCTGAAATATTTAACAACACGCCCAATGAAGTTCGGTTTAAAATATCATTATATATAGGGTTTTCTTTCTCAAAGCCATGTAGGAAATAACTTAATGACTCCATATAGATGTCTTTGAGTTCTTTCATATCTGTGTCCATTGAGTATTTTTACAAAAATGACATCTATACTATTATCTGCAATAACGCGATCTATGAAAAGATTATTACAACCGTTTGCAATAGTCCTTTTGTCCTCATTGATTTTCTATCAATCTTTTTCCAAGACTTTTTCAAAGTGTTTCCTATCCTTTAACCTATCTCTGATAGATTTATCTTGATCTTTTTTTAGAACCACTAAATTTAAAATTAAATAATCCCATAATTTATTATTCTTTCAAATGTTTAAAAAAATACTATCAACTAATGCTGAACCACCCATACTGCCTAAAAATACCACCTGCTATTCCACCAACAATTCCACCAATCAGTGTTCCGACACCGGGGCAGATTGCTGTACCAATAATTGCTCCTAATTCTGCACCAGCCCAGCCACCAGCTGCTCCACCTATGGCAGACCCAGTGGCTTGTTGAGTCTTGTCTCCGAACTCGCCCTCTTCATTATAGGCAGAGTAAATGTTATAGGCATCTATAGCAATTCCTACAACGATAGCACCTTTCCCCACAACCTTACCTGTTGTCTTAAGAACCGGCATATCATCTATAGCTTGTGATGTTTTCCACAAGAAGTCGTTAGCTTTGGTAGCAGCTTTGCTATTAGGGATACCTGCTTTTGAGCTTGTATTCTCTATCCATTTTACAAATTTACTATTTGCCGTTTTCGAACGAACAGAATTAATGAGCCCACCAGCTTTTGTGGGGGGATTCTTTATATCTATAGCATCTACTTTTGATACATTTGCGCTCCCTTTTGCATCGTAGGTTATTGTCCGCATATTACCATCAGCATCTATATGGGTAACGGTACGCTGTAAAGTCCCCTGCTTGTTGGCTGCTTTTATACCATCCGTATGACTGCTTGTTACAGCTTCATTATTTAGATGTTTATGCACCCAATCTTGGCTTAACTGCTTTCCGTATCCTTTTGTTGTATTAAGCCGTGCCCCTCCATATTTAGCATCATCAACAACATAGACGCCATCTTTAAAATATGCGCCATCAATACCTGGTTTTGTTGGTGCATTGAGATCAAGTATTGGGTGTTCCTTCCTTATATTTCTCCACCCCTGTGATGCCATATTCCTATTTGCTGCCATTTCACCGTAATTACCTTTCATAGCATTCGTGGTTAGCGAAATCTTTTTGTGGGCAACATCATACAATATCCTATTCTGTACAAAGCCAATACTCCTGTTATAGTCAAGCCATTGCAGAGGGGCAGCCAGACCTAAACCACTTAGCATCCCATTGGACGGGACAGTAAAGTCTGCTTTTATCTTTCCTCCTTCCTTACATATAAGAGAGGCATCTTCAAAGACCAGTTTATATCCATTCACCTTTATTCCTTCTGCACATTTATCCCAGTATAGCGGATTGAACTTGCAGGGTTTGTGAGTCAAGGCACAGACGCCAAAGGGGGAAGATGTTTTCATTCGGAACCATATCGGCTTCCGACACAAAGTTTTCTCCATAAAGACGAGAATTATTGCTGTGAGTGACTTTTATCTGTGTAGGGAACTCTCCCTTGTCACAAATAATCGTACAGTTGTCGGGAATATACTTCTTTGTCATAGCTTTTCCTTTATGCGTTCTCCAATGTCTCTGCCATATCCTCGGCTTCCTTTAGCTTTTCCAGACCTGTTTTGCTAATCTGAACGAGTTTATGTCCTGTCAGAACAATATACCAATTTGAAACAGAAGTATTCAGAAACAACTCTGCTTCTGAAAGTGTACCATTTTTAATGAAGGTATAGCTTTCCTCAAAATCTACTGTAAGTGAGGCATCTATATTGTAGACCTTTGTAAGGTTCTTCAACATTCTCGCAAATCCTCTCCTGTCAAACCCTTTATTATCAAGACTGGCAGTGTTATTTATTTTCCAAACAGTACTCTCATCGTCTTGTCGGGAAAGGATAGAACTTTTCACATCTAAAGGAAGAGAGACCTCACCAAAATAGTTCTTTAATATTATCTTGCTATTTTCAATTTCCTCATATTCCTTACGATACCATGGTTGAAAGAAAAAACGCCAAAAACCATAGCCTCCAAAGAGTGAGTTGATAAACTTCTCCTTGTCCTTCAATAAAAGGGATGTGCCGTCAACCAGAGGCTTAATATCCTGTGGATAGTTCTTTAAAATATCTGCTCGTTTAATTTCCCACTTATCTTTAATAAAGTCATAATTGGATATGTCCTTTACATTTCCGTCATAACCCACGACTATGTTTATATCGGAATAGATGTCACAAAGCTCATTATTGAAGTAATGCACAAGACTGGTTCCCTTTACATCGTGTCGATGTGAGCAGAACCTGACAAGGAGAGTATCTTCCCTAACATCTCGAAGTTCAACTTCAACAAGACGGTCCAGAACATATTCTGTAATATTATTCCCCATTATGATTCTATTGGCTGTTGTGATGAAAAAAAACGCACTCTGACCAATTTCCAGCAAAGGTAATACTTTCATAATATGATACCTATGATTGATTAATCTCTACATCGGTTGCTGTAACGTAGGTACAATCCCCACCACCAATATTAGTATTGGTAGAACCCTTGAAAGAAGCTTCTGAAGATGTACTTTCAATTGTTACAGAACCTGTTGTTGCCGTTGTTTTTACATCACCACTTCCTGCATTTGTAACAATTCCGTCCGCAGAGATAGTAATCGTATTTTCTCCAACTTTGATTGTAATTTTATTCTTACCTTCAAGCACAATATCTCCATTGGCATCCATATTTAAACAACTGGCTCCCTTTCCAACATTAGCTGAATAATTTGCGCCAGCATTAACTGAGGAATTAGAACCTGCGTTTATCGTATGGTTTTGACCAGTATTCAAAGTGCTGTTCTTTTTCGAATCAAAAGAAGAACAGCCTGCACCATCAAAATTCATGCTTACACCGCCTTTGTCGTGTAGTGTTACGCTACCTGCAGAATCGTCAAGTTTCAAGGAGCTGCCACTTCGTGTGGTGAGGCTCTTGCAGTTGTTGCCTTGG